>Ga0209736_1000626_pt1 | contig 11417 bp, 9 predicted proteins | sample BlaSpr_A8_Ref_M3_FD_187992 | JGI IMG/M metagenome (GOLD analysis project Ga0209736, IMG submission 187992) | Forest soil microbial communities from Thunder Bay, Ontario, Canada - Black Spruce, Ontario site 2_A8_Ref_M3 (SPAdes) (version 2) | ecosystem: Environmental > Terrestrial > Soil > Boreal... | reverse complement strand
GGCGCTCAATGTCGCCCTGCGACAATCCGCGCTGGCTGCGATAAGTTTTGATGACCTCGCCGATGTTTACCCGTGGCTTTTCTTTGGGCATGTCAGGTGTCCCTCTCAATCGAGGGGGGTAGCTTAGTCACTAACAGTAGAAGGCGCAAGGGTGAATTGGCAGCGCGTGACGCGAAATAGATAACGGGTGGCACGCGTTGAAAGAGATACCGAATTACGCTGGCAATGCCTGCAAGATGCGGCATTGACGAACCTGGCTAGATTAGCTTTGCGTCCCGGCCACCGTGGCCGGTTGCTGCAGGCGGAACTCGAGCAGCGTTTCGCTGGGGACTTTCACTTGCTGGCCGCGCGTAAGCACTTGCACGCCGGCTCCGGCGGCCGAACCGACACCGGCGCCGATGGCTGCGCCTTTGCCGCCTCCGGCGATCGCGCCGATGATAGCGCCGGCCACTGCGCCTCCGCCCACTTTCTTGGCAGTGTTAGAGCCGCGACCCTTGCCTTGCAGTGTGTAATCGCTGCTGACCAACGGATAGTCGTGGCCATCGATCACCATGCGCGTCAGTTCGAGCTGCAGCTCAGAGCTGCCGGCTATATGGCCGGCTTCCTTGGCTTCGGCGAGCCGGCCATAGACATCGGTGCCCTTGCGCGCAACTAGGGCATTGTTTACGGTCAGATCGGTTTCCAGGCTGGCGTGGAAGATGTCGCCGACGTGGTTCTTGGAAGAGTCGACGCTGTCAATCATGCGCACCAGGATACTTTGCCCAGCGGGGATCGTTATGGCGCCCCCCGCCGAAACGGGCTGCGCTTGAGCAACGGGCGCGGGAGACGGCTCAGGAGCGGGAGGAGGTGCGGCAACAGCGCGCCCACTGTGGGTGAACGTAACGGCCACGATATCGTTGACACCAAATGTTTGCACATTGCCGTCTACTTCAAAACGCAGCACCGCCTGGGTGCCGCCAAGATAACGGCCTTGCAGAACGCGGCCGTCCTTCAATTCCAAAGTGTCGGCCATTGCGGCGCCGATAAATAGAAGAGTCAGGGCGGCTGTGGCAACAAAACGTACAAAACGCTTCATTGTAATTCCCCTCTCGACCTTGATGTACGAGGTGCTCCGCGAACCTTCCCCATCGAAAAGCGATCAGAGGATCGCGCCCTCGCGTTAGTCATTCTAGTGCCTTTGATGTTGGGAGTGTCCCAGGGGATGTATTTATTGAGCGGCCGGGTAAATGCTCCGAGTGATATCGGCCATGAGCGCAGCGCTGTCTTTGGATTCCGCCGAGCCGCGCACCAGAATGACCAGGACGAACGGTCGGGGCGCATAAACAATCGCGGCATCGTGGTGGATCTTGGTTAGTTCACCCGTCTTGTGGGCCACACGCGTCCCTGGAGGCAGTCCCGCCGGGATACCCTCGTTGAATTTTTGCCGGGCGAGAATCTCCGCCATTTGCCGGGAAGAATCGGCGTCGACCGCCTGGCCTTTGGCAATGGCTTCCAGAAGGATAAGCAAGCCACGCGCGGTGGTGGTGTTGTTCATTCCCTTTTCATAGGCCTTGTTGTCTTCGACGCCGCGCAGCACGTTCATGCCGTCGGCATAAAGGGCATGCACCGTGGCGCGGATATTTTCGACGCCAAGTTTTCCCACGAGAAGGTTGGTGGCCAGATTGCTGCTGACGGTGATCATCAGCTCCCAAAGCTGGCGCAGCGTCCGGGTTTGCCCGACCGCCTTATAAAGGTCGGCTTCGGAATCATCGGCGGGGTCAAGCGTAAAGATTGAATTATCGGCCAAACTGTGAAATTCGTTCTTGACCGGCAGAGCATCGTCCAGCTTCAACTTCCCTTCACGCGCCTGATGAAAAAGCTCCATCATCACGGGAATTTTCATGGTGCTCGCGGCGTGGAAAACGTCATCGGCACGTGAAAACCATTCCATCTTGCCGTCCAAGGTGCGAAAGGCGACGCCAACGTCCGCGCCGCTTTTCTGGATCCGCGCGAGGACGTCGGACGTAGTTTGTGGATTGAGGCCCGTTTCGACGCCGGCGCCGGCTGCCGGCGAAATGGCAATGGGTACTTGCTGAGCAAATGCAGGAACCGAGAAGGCGAGAACAGAGACAAAAAGCAAAACAAAAAGGCGCAGTCGAGTCATCGCGAACGATACTGCACGAACGCTATCCTTTAGACAATGCCTGCAAGTGGAAAACGGGCCCAAGCCGAACTGGCCTGAGCCCGAATCCAGGAGGCTAGAGAGCGACTAGAGCTGGCGACGCGCTTCGTCCGCCTCCTCAGCAAGACGCATCAGTGTCGCAACGATAGGCGACTGCTTGCCGGTCTTTGGATCCAGCAAAAACAACCCGTCGTCGACGAAACCCTGGACGGCCGCAACGGCGCCACCCAGCTTGGTAGACGTCGGGCGAATGATTGCAACCGGTGGCAACTCATCATTAAGGAAGTGCGTTGGTTCGGGCATGATCAGGTTGGCCTGCAACGTGTCTCCCTTGGTCGATTCGGGGTCTGTCTCTCCCTGTGCGGCGTGGAGATCAAAAAAGGTCACCGTGGAGTTATTCACGGGATCGGTCACCGTCAGCGGCGGGGCACCCTGATTGGCGTTGCCGGCTTTATCCTGCCAGGTTTGGAAGTGCATCGTCTCGCTCGGACCAATGCTCAGCAAGATTCTCAGCACTTCCAGATTCGTTACCTTCTGAGCCAGCGTCGGGTACAGGCTGGTGCCGCCCTGTTCGATAAACGCAAAGTGAAATCCCGCGGTAAAGGCAATGGCATTAATCCGGTTCGTGTCACTGGTATCGGCGTCGTTTCTGGGGATCGCCGTGAAACGTCCTCCAGTCAGCAAACTCTGCGTGCCGTCAGGATTGCCGGTCGCCTGAGCGAAGGGCGCCGTGGGATCCACATCTGGATTGGTAATGCTACGGTACCTGCTCCAAAAGCTCGTGTCGATTTTAAGCTGGGTGAGATTAGTAAGGCGCTTACCATTGCCCTTGAAACCCTGATTCGCACCGGCAGCCGTGCTAGAAGGAAAGATCCGAAAATGCTCATCCAGATTGACAGGGCTCGAACCTTTAGACCTCAGGTACGCGCCCAAAAAGGCCGCGTGACTTATTTCGTCGTCGGTGTTGTCGTGGATGTATTGCGGCATGTCCCCATCTAGGAGAGTAAGCCCAGCGATGTACGCGGCATTTCCTTTACCCGCTCCGTGGACTTCGTTGTCCTGCGTTCCTCCCAATTCGGAATATTGAATCCACAGGTCGGCCTCGACCTGCTCCAGCGCTTGGAGGAACCGCAGAATCGCGATGTCGCCTTTGGTAATCGGCGCGCGTTCGTCATCGTCATCCCGATCCCGTTCTCTGGCGAATGCCGACAAACTTCCCGGCAAGAGCCCTGCTCCCATCGAGGCCGCGCCGGCCGCGATCATGCTGTTCCGCAGGAACAGCCGGCGGTTCTTGCCGATGTTCGATACCTTTGTTTCTTTCTTCATATTTTCTCCTCATTCCAGATCAAATATTCGAAACGTGTAAAACGCACAGCTACGCTCGAGCCGGCAAGATTTCCAAAACTTAATGCCGGGAATTACGAATCCGCGCGCCGCCGGGATTCACTCTAGGATTTCAGGGGATTGCGGGTGTCACAGCGGAGTCAAGTTGCTGTCAGCCGAGCGCACAATTTGTGTCCGTGGAAAATGGAACAGTCAGCGCATTTCGGTACTTTGCGGAGCGATGTTGTAGCCGCCCACTTCCAGAACCGCGGCTTTGTTGTCCAGATCGATGGGATCGTAGTTGGCGATAATTTCGCGTTGTTCCCCCGGCAGCAGCGAAAAATAATTGTCCGACCAGAAGATCGGCGTCACGTCACCTCCATCTTTTCCTTTGCTTACACGGAGATGTACCATAAAGGCGACGCCGCTGCTAGGATTGCGCACCGTCGCGCGAACGCCAACCTTGCTTCCCTGCTCTTCTTTGGAGGACTTAACATCCAGATTGACTTGCGGCAACGCGTTCAAGCCGGTCAAATCTCCGAACTCCGCTTGCGGCGTATACACCGTATCCTTCTTGTGTTTCCAGTCGAGAACGTCCGGTTTCGTCGATAACCAATAAAAATTGTCACTGAGCTGCTTCCCGGCGGCATCGTGCAATTGCAGTCGCAAGAAGTAGGTCGTGGTTAGCCCTTCAACTTTTGGGAGATCAAAAGCCTTGGTGCTGCTGTCGGGCGCGACGTTCATCGTGCCCTCTTGCGACCCTTTCTCCTTTGCGTCCAGGTTGTAGATCCTGGCGCTGACCTTCACGCCCTTGATTGCTTCATAGCTGCTGTTCACCACCGCCACGGAATTGTCGTCGTAGGAATACTGCACGTGCACCGGTTCCATGGATTTTTTTGTGCCAAAATAGCCGCCGGCGGGAACCAGATAATAGTCGTAGAGATGCCAAATCAACGACGGCCAGGAATTGTTCAGCATCCACTGAATCACTCCCGTCGCGGTGTACTTGTTCCGGCCGTAGGCCTCAAACATGGCGCGCTGCCCGTCGTAAGTCATGGCTTGGGCTTTGCGCTCGTAATCGTCGAGAGAAGTCGCGGTGCCATACCGGCGGTTCAGCCCGTCGGTGAAGACATTGATGGTCGTGAACCGTTCGCCGCCGGAGTGGAAATTCCACACATCATCGATCGGCCATAGATGATCCTTGGGAATAAAGCGCTCCAGCGATTCGCGCGGCGGTATCGCCGGGCCCGGGCTGGTTTCGGTGTTGTAGCCGTAGGCGCCGCCGGCTTTGGTGTCGGTGAGCCAGTACACCGGCGGAACATATTCGTACGGACCCGTCATCTTCACGCCAGACTTCCCGCTCACCGAGGTCGGCGTGGCACTTGCGGACGACACGGAAGGATTTGGCCAATTTAAGTCTTTGAGAATCCCCAGGTACATTTTCTCGACGTCCGCCGGAGGCGGCCCATCGCTTCCGTAAAGCCACACGAAGACGCTCGGATGATTGCGCAGAATGCGAATCTGGCTGCGCAAGGAATCGCCGGCGATACGGTGCTGCTCCGGTCCCCAGCTTTTCCACCGCTCCCAGGCATCGCAGCAGGTCCATCCGGGCATGACTAGAATCCCCAGCCGATCGGTTTTTTGGTAAAACTCATCGCGATCAATGCGGCCTTCGAGGCGAATCGTGTTCAGCCCCATATCGCGAACGTAGTTGAGGTCCGCATCGAGGCGGCGCGAAGACCAGCGAAGCAAAATATCCGGCGCCCATGCAGCGCCGCGAATCAGCACGTTGCGGCCATTGATTTTGAACAGACGATAGCCTTTGTCGGTCAGGTCGGAAGTCACTTCGCGAATGCCGAAGGTCACGCTAGCGGCATCGGAAGTTTCTTTGCCGATTTCGAAAGAGAGCTTCGCGGTATAGAGATTCGGCTCGCCCATTTGGTAAGGCCACCACAGATTCGGGTTCGCCAGCTTCAATTCCGAATACTGTTCCGACGCAAAGCTAACGGTTTTGGTTTCTCCGGCGGCCAGCGACACTTGCTGGCTCACTTTTTTTCCATCTACCTCGGCGCGAAGCACACCGTTAAGCGTATGGTCCGAGGCATTTTGCAAATCGGCGCTGATCGTCAAAGCCGCGGTCTTATAGTCACTCTCGAGCTTCGAGGTGACAAACGGATTGCGCAAAGACACTTCGCCGCTGGAGGTAAGAAACACTTCCTTCCAGATGCCCATGTCCTTATCCGGAGGCGTGGGATTCCAATCCACCCAAGTAATTCCGAGGTCGTTCTTCCCGGGAGCCGATATTTCGACGGCCAAGGCATTCGGTTTGCCGAGGTGCAGGGATTTGCTCACGTTGAACTCAAAGGTCGCAAACGTGCCCGCGACGTCGTTGGCGTCGGCGATCTTCTGCCCGTTGAGCCAAACGTTGGCGCGATAATTGATGCCCAGGAGATGCAGCCACGCCGTTTTTCGGTCGTAGCTGGCTGGTAGCGCGAACTCCGTGCGAAACCACCACGAGCAACGAAACGGGCTGTCCTTGGGCATATCCTGATTCGCGAAAAACGTTTTCGACGAGTAGTCCATGCCGGGAAAGGACTTCAGGTTGGTGCCGTATATGGGATCCGGATAGGTCTTATCGGTCACCAGCGCGCCAACAACTGTGCTGGGAACCTCGGTTTTGTGCCAAGCGCCAGCATGGAAGCCGGCGACAGAAATTTCCGCTCCGGTAGCCTTGACCTCACAAGACGACTGCAACTGCCAATCGTTGTGGAGGAAGAGCTTGTCTGTCTCAGTGGCGAACGCAGAGCCGCTACTGAACAGGATCATGATGACGACGGCGGACAGAAGCAGACAACGACGCGGCATAGATTTCTCCAAAGGGATTCAAACGAGTTCCGCTAGAGAGCTTATTCACAGAAAGCACTCAATATTCAACCGATTCAATCCCGTTTCGCGCAAGCGGCGAGTGTAGCACGACCTCGCTAGTGACAAATTCTCGGCAGCATTTGTGTATACTCCGCCCTCGAAGGAGATTTTCGATGAATAGGGTCCGGCTTGCCGCCTGCACGCTCACGTTCCTTTTCGCCGCGTTCCTGGCGAGCACCTCCGCGAGGGCCAAAGAAGTTCGCGTCACAATTGTGTATGACGACGTTGCGACCGATGTTGCTTCGAACAGCACCGATGCCGGTCAGCTTTGGATAACAACCGCGGACCTGACGCGGGCCACACGCTTTGAGTTGAAACCTCAAGGAGTTTGCCGCGACCAACTTTGCTTTCCTGTGCCGAAGGCGCGCGCAAATGAGTTGGTTCGCAAAAGCTCGAGCGCGACGCTTTTCAATCTGCTCGCGTTTGCGCAGCTCGTGCAACAGCCGGTAACCCACGACGCTGCGCTATCCACATGGTATTTCGGCTTGCGCGCTGACCAGCGGCAAGGCCTCGCTTCGCTGCAAGCCCCGGATTTCACTCTACCGGACATGGCCGGCCAGCCGCACTCGCTCTCCGATTTCCGCGGCAAGAAAGTTCTGCTGGTCACCTGGGCATCCTGGTGAGGGTGCCGCTTTGACTTGCCAGGCTGGCAAGCAATCTATCAGCAGCTCAAAGATAAAAAGTTTGAAATCATTTCCGTCGCGCAGGATACCAATGGCGTCAAAGACGCCGGCCCCTGGATCACCGCCGCAAAACCGACATACACCGCGCTAATCGACGAAAAGCATCTCGTGTCCAAGCTCTACAACATGGTGAATGTTCCCACCGGTGTGTGGATCAACGAAGCGGGAAAAATCGTGCGCCCCAACGAGGTCGCTTTCGTCGACGATCGCTTCAAGACCTTCACCGGGCTCGATTCCGAGCCGTACCTGACTGCTTTGAAGGATTGGGTGGAAAAAGGCGAAAAAAGCACTTACGCGATGAGCGAAGAAAGACTCCGCGAAAAGCTCAACGCTAACGACCCTGATATGATCCTGGCCGCGGCAGAGTTCGGGCTGGGCGAATATCTTTACAAAGGCGGCCACCTGCCCGAAGCGATCCCACACTTTAAAGAAGCGCAGCGACTAAATCCCAAGAGTTGGAATTACAAGCGGCAAGCCTACGCATTGTCCGACGCCAAGCGCGATTACGGCACAACGTTTGCCGACGAAGTGCAGAAATCCGGCGGTAGCAAAGTCTATTACCAGCCACCAGACTTCCCGCAGCAACCGGCAGCCCACCCGAATCCATGAAAAGTCCAGGCTAAGGTTTCACCTGCAAAGCCTTGCGACGGATTGTACGTGCCACACCTGTGAGACCTATACCCAGCAGAAGCAAAGTGCCCGGTTCGGGAGTAGCACCCAGAGGCAACGGCGCGTTAAACGCAAAGGTCCCCGCATCAAATTGTTGAGCTTGGGCGGGGGGAGGCATGCAACCAGAGCACGTCGTTGGATCGTCCAAGGTGGCACTCCCATCAAAATTTGCCCCCGTAAACGTCAGAGCGCCCCCGCCGTTGTTCAATACCGGACCCGTATCGCCCGGTATGCTGATTAAGATCGAGGCCGTTGAATCCGACTGCATCGACCTGATACGTCCCAGGTAGCAGAACGACTGGTGTGATGGCCTGGAAAACATCAAAACCAAGTCCCGCAGAGCTGTAGCTTTGATTGGGCCCGAAGGTTACGACCGGTGTCACCTCCATGTGCGTCGCCGTATCGAAGATCACCACCTGAATGGTGCCAGCAATCGTTCCGCTCCCAGAGGCATTGAACACACCCAAGTCAAACACAGTGATCGCGGAGTTCACGGTAAAGTTCAATCCGAGGTTGCCCGTAAAGCTCTGATCATAGAGGCCACCAATGGTCTCGACGCCATCGCCAAGACTGAAGCGGCCCGCCCGGACTTAATCATCCTGGATATGAGCATGCCGGAGATGAATGGATTCGAGGCCGCCACGGTTCTGCGGAAAACATTGCCGCAGGTTCCCATCTTCATGTTCACTGCTCACGACAGCCCGACCGTTGAATCCAAAGCGGCATCGGTGGGAATACGCGCCGTATTTTCAAAGTACACGGGCATCAACGCACTTGCGGCACAAGCGAGCGTGTTGTTAAGCCCGTCTCGCTGAACCAAGCCCACCTACGGAAGTCCCTCTTTTCCCACAGCGCTGGCCGAATTTGAATCGCTCGGGATCGCCTTTTATTAGCTCGAAAGAATTGCTCGACCTGACCGCGCCAACGGGCCGCTTGATGTTCGGGATCATTCGACCCGGCCAAACTACAGGGGGTTCGCTCGCAAAGGGCAGACCGTTCAAAAGGGAACAGCTTCTCGGCTGGGTCTTATCGCATTCTGTTTGAATGAGTAAAGCTAAAGCACTAACGCCGGAGCAATGGTCCTCGGTCCCGTGTCCTATATGTGGAGTTGGTGTTGGAGAGGTTTGTGTGTCAGATGCAGGAGCGTGGTGTGACGACCCCCATGTGGACCGGAAGTATGATGCTTTTGAAGCCGTCGCAAAAAGGTTGGAAGGCTTTGCTGTTTTGTAACATTCTCAACCACTTTTCATCGGCCTTGTATCTTTCTGAACAGTTTCGCGGCTAGGTTTGTTGCAGGTGATAAGAACCCGTCGTCCAGTGTGTTGGTTGAGGATGAAGGTGTAGACATGCCATTCTGGAATCTAACGTGTGCAAATTGTGCTTCGACGTTTGTACACCCCGCGACTGAAGACACTGACGGTGTGAGTTTCTTGTCGCCGCAAAAGCCCGACTTGCCACCAGGTGGGTCTGAGGTCAAGTGTCCAAATTGCGGCCAGAACGCCACTTATGAGCGTACGAGCCTTATCTACAGCGCTTGAGTCAACATTTCATGCCTAAAAATTGGGGTCGGTCTTTCCCGACTGTCAAGCGCGATGCGAACGAAAACACGGACTACCGGACGGCAGTGACCAGTTCCCATAATCCTGATTGGTATAGCAAGCAAAGTACAAGTTTCTTTCTACGCACCGCCGTTCTGCCTGTACAGTGCCTGGCACTCCGGCCCTAATCCTAATCGGCAGAGAAATAACCCCACGGATCACCAAGGGGCCGGAGTCCAATGATTGCACTGATCCTGTTCCACGGTAGGACTGATGGGCCTGCTGCCTTGTCCTTCGCGCCACACGTCTGCGGAGCGAAGGAAAATGACATCTAGCGGAACTCAATCCCTGCCAAAACCGTGCCACAAAAAATACGGCAAGGTGAATGCGGCTGAATTCGTCCGCCACGTCAAAGAAGACAAGTGCTCAAAGTGCTTGGCTGTGGCTCGATACTTGGCTCGGGAAGCTGAACTGGCAAATGCGCTATGGAGAAGCCGTAATTGACGCACGAAATGGGCAAAAATAGCAGAGTGATGACCGAAGCCAGAATTACTCGCAGTTCTCTTCCTGCTCTACCAATTTCCGGAATGCGTGCTCAGCTTCGGTGGTGGATCGATATTCGCCGGATTCGTAATTCTTTCTGACCGTCTCCAGCGTCCGCTGGACTGCTCGGCGCACTATGATCTTAAGAGTTCGTCCTCAAGCAAATGAAGCGAAGAAGGCAGCTATTGTCGCCGAATTTTATCGTGAACAGATTAGAACGGCAGTTTCCTCTCTCGTTAAAAAATGGACGGCGCGTATGGGCATCACGGTCCATCGGCTTTACGTACAGCAGATGAAAACAAAATGGGGAAGCTGCAATCCTCTCTCACGCGCTATTCGTCTTAACACAGAGCTGGCAAAAAAGCCGAAGCATTGCCTTGAGTACATTCTAGTCCACGAGTTGGTTCACTTTCTTGAACCACATCATGGCGACAGATTTGTCAGTGTCATAGACAAGTTTATGCCGCATTGGCGGCAACACCGCGAGGAATTGAATCGGTATCCGCTTGGTCATGAAAGCTGGAAATACTGACTCTTTCGGGCAAGCCAAACAATCGAGCCGCTCCAACGCTTAATCGAACAGCGAAGCCTTCTGTCGTATCCGCTGCGGCATTCCAATCTCCGGCAGTCCCTTCGCTTGCCATAACTCTTGAAACTGCTTGATTGTTGCGGGAGCGTGACCCGCAAAGTGGTTGTTGGCGTAAGCGAACACAACTACGCCACGCTCCCTCGTTTGGTAGCAAAAATCAACCCAACTGGTAAGCTCGGCGGTGCGGTCTACCACGACCTTGTCCCAGGTCGTTGTCTGCTCTTCGATAGTTTTGCGATCTCCGAGCCATCGGATGTAAGTCCAGTCGGCAGTAATCGGGTCGAATTTCAATTCCGTCGGACTCGGCATGAATGATCGGTCCTGAAGAACGAGAGCAATCCTGTGATCTCGCAGCAGGTCCGCAAATTCCGCGTCCAGCCAGTCGCGGTTGCGCATCTCAATGGCAAACTTCTGAGACTTGGGCAGCTTTGCGAGGAACGGAACGAGCCTATCTAGAAACTCATGTCGATCACGAAAAATGCTTCGATTGAAAAACGGAAACTGAAACACTATTGGACCAAGCTTTGGCCCGAGGATACCCACCGTATCGAGAAACTCCTTCAGATCGGTATCGCAGTCAGTTAGAACTTTTTCGTGTGTGATGACTTGCGGAACTTTGACGGAGAATATGAACCCTTGGGGTGTTCGAGCGCCCCAATTGTTTACGGTGCGAGCCGTGGGACACCCGTAGAACGTTGAGTCCACCTCAACCGTGTGAAACTGTTCCGCGTAAAAAGAGAGGTAGTCGGCGGAACGCATTCCCTTCGGATAGAAGACGCCGTCCCAACCTGAGGCCGTGAACGATGATGTCCCAAGAAGGAGAGGCGGATGGTTCACGCTGGAAGTATATCGAAGGCCCGAAGGTAGTGGCACAGGCCGTACACGTGGTCGGCGTAACGCACCTAGGGTCCCAACGAGTCCACTTACCAGTAAAACCAGACTGCCGGGTTCAGGAACCGGTCTAAAGACCGGCCACTACAATGGAC
>Ga0209736_1000625_pt1 | contig 11431 bp, 9 predicted proteins | sample BlaSpr_A8_Ref_M3_FD_187992 | JGI IMG/M metagenome (GOLD analysis project Ga0209736, IMG submission 187992) | Forest soil microbial communities from Thunder Bay, Ontario, Canada - Black Spruce, Ontario site 2_A8_Ref_M3 (SPAdes) (version 2) | ecosystem: Environmental > Terrestrial > Soil > Boreal... | reverse complement strand
CACGCGAAAAACGATCCGGTGCCGGGCAAAGAGCCGGTTCTGGAAGGGTTCACTTATCGCGGCGACTCTTGGGATGATGAGAAGCCACATCTTTGGAGATACTTCCAGGGCGTCAAGAACCACCAGCAGGTTACAGAAGACACCGTCTTTGGACACAATGCCGCACTTGCGTGCCATATGTCCAACGAATCGTACTTCCAAAAGAGCGCGGTCGTGTGGGACGCGGCATCGGGAACGATTAAGCCCACCTAGCACGCCGATAAACGCGCCGTCCATCCGGCCAGTTATGAATGAGCCACAGCGCAACTTCCGCTGACGCACAGGGTTTTATACTGAAGGTGTTCAAGCGAGGAGAGTTGCAAATGCGCAAAAGTCATATTGCTGGATTGGTTTTGCTGGCATTAGTGATGGTGTTTATGCCGGCTCGGTCGTCGGCGCAGATCAGCGTGGGCGTGGCCGTGCATATTGGTCCTCCCGCGCTGCCAGTGTACGAACAGCCGATCTGTCCGGGTGCGGGGTACCTCTGGACGCCGGGATATTGGGCGTATGGCGACGATGGTTATTACTGGGTGCCGGGAACATGGGTCATGGCGCCGACTGTCGGATTTCTTTGGACGCCGGGTTATTGGGGTTGGGGCGGCGGCGGGTATTTTTGGCACGCAGGATATTGGGGACCGCACGTCGGATTCTACGGCGGGATTAATTATGGATTTGGATATGGCGGAGTTGGTTTCTTTGGCGGACGCTGGAACGGCGGAGTGTTCGCGTACAACACGGCGGTGATGCACGTGAACACCACGGTGATTCACAACACCTATGTGGATCGGACCGTGATCAACAACGTCACCGTGAATAATCACGTGAGCTACAACGGAGGAACAGGCGGAATTTCGGCCCGGCCGACTTCGGCGGAATTGACGGCCGAGCATGAGCACCATATCGCACCCACTTCGATGCAAACGCAGCACGAACACACCGCGAGTACGAATCGCGCGCTGCTGGCTTCGGAGAATCATGGCAAGCCGGCTATCGCCGCTACTGCGAAGCCGGGCGAGTTTACGGGACATGGTGTCGTGGCTGCGAGAGGAACAACTTCGCACACCGTTTCGCCAAACGGCACGAACGGTCATGCAAACAGCGCGGCCGATCTGCATAAGACAGACCGTCCGGCTACGTCGCATACGGCAAGCACCGGGAACAATACGGCGCATGCGAATACCTACAACGCTGCTCATGTGAACAATGCGGGCAACGGCGCGCCGAAGAATCAGGCGCATACACAGAACAGACCTCAGATGCAGAACAAGCCTCAGGGGGAAAGTAAGCCGCCTAAGGAAGGCAAGCCGCACTAAGACTCGCTTTAAACGCGGAAGGGAATTGCTCCAGGCGCGATTACGCGTCTGGAGCAATTTTTAGTTAGGCCTCCGGCAGGGGAGGGCAGCCGGGGAATTCGCGCAGAGCGGTGTTGCCGATGTATTGCAAATCCGCGATGCCTATTTTGCTGGTGTAGAAACCATCGCAGGTGAGCCTGCGCAAGAAGGCGAAGAAGGCTACGCCCTGGCTTAGTGTGAGATCCTGTTTCGCGTTTTTGCGGAAAGCGATGAGGTCCAGAACCTCTTTGCGTTGTTCCGGAGTGCAATCCAGAAATACATTTGAATAGCGGTCGGAGCAGAGGCTGTCCAGCCACTGGAGCCCTCCGCCGAGGGCCAGCTGATACTCCTCATTTTCGCTGGTGAGGAGGTCGATGAATTCGGGAGCGCCGGCTTCCACGGCGCCGCCGGATTTTTCGTCTTTCGGAATAATGATGTCGCAAAGAGTGGTGAGCATCTCGTACTGGTGAGAAGAGAAATATTTCGGGACGTATTTTCCCGCAGGCGAGGCGGCTTTTTCATTGTGGACTACGTGGTGAGCGTATTCCGCGGCTTTTGCAGGGATCACTTGGAGTACGGAGCCGCTTACGGCGCCAATGGCCAATGTCCTTAGGATGTCGCGCCGTGTTACGGAGTTTTCGCTCATAGTTCGTCTCCCGGTGGTTTGTCGCTCAGGGCTTGCGCGCCTACAAGTTACCTTTCTTGGCTTCGTCGAGCAGGTATTCGGACGCGCGCCACGCCAGCGCCATAATTGTAAGAGTTGGGTTTTTATCGGGGTTGGTGACGAGCGGCGCGCCATCCATGACGAAAACATTTTTCACATCATGAGCCTGGCAGTACCCGTTTAGGACGGCGGACTTGGGGTCGGCGCCCATGCGCGCAGTGCCAACTTCGTGGATGATTTTTCCGCCTTCGGCAATCCCGAAGGGACGTTGACCGCTGATGGGAGTCTTGGTTTTGTATTCGCCACCGGCCGCTTCGATGATGGCGCGAAACGTCTCTTGCATGTCTTTTGCCTGGCGTATTTCGTATTCGCTCCACTTGAAATGGAAGCGCAGGACGGGAATGCCCCATTTGTCGACAACGATTGGGTCGATCTCGCAGTAGGTGTCCGGATTGGGGATCATTTCGCCGCGCCCGGCCATGCCAATGCCGGTGCCGTAGACTTGCCGCGCGCGCTTCTTTACGCTGGCGCCGTAGCCTTCCTCTTCGTGCAAGAGATCATTGAACTCGCCGATGCCGGGCATTTCGCGACCGCCGCCAAATTCGATGTGATAGCCCCGTGGAAAATCATTCTTGCGGTCGAACTTCCACCAGGGGATGTACATGTGCATGCCGCCGACGCCATCGTGATTGTGCGGCGGCATTTTTTCGAGCTGGGGAATGATGCCCCAGCCATCGCTGCCGACAGAATCGGTGAGATATCTGCCAACGGTGCCGGAAGAGTTGGCAAGGCCATTTGGGAATTGCGAGGACTTCGAGTTTAAGAGCAAGCGTGCGGATTCGCAGGCGCTGGCTGCGAGAACCACAGCGCGAGCATTTACGCGTTTCTCGGTACGAGTGGCTTTATCAATGTACGAGACGCCCTCGGCTTTGCCGTCTTTTCCGAGAAGGACTTCGCGCGCCATTGCGCCGGTGACCATAGTGAGCTTGCCAGTTTTCATGGCGGGAGGAATCATCACCTGGCTGGAGCTGAAGTTTGAGGCGGTGACGCAGCCGCGGCCGCACTGGCCGCAGTAGTGGCAGGGAAGACGGCCGTTCACGGAGCGCGTCAAGATAGCGAGGCGCGAAGGAATGCAAATAATTCCGATCTTGTCGCAGGCTTTCTTGACGATGAGATCCGTACACCGCGGTTTCGGGGGCGGGAGAAACATTCCATCGGGAGCGCTCGAAACGTTTTCGCGAGTGCCGAAGACGCCGATGTAGGATTCCACTTTGTCGTAATAGGGAGCGAGGTCGTCGTAGGTGATGGGCCAATCGTCGCCCAGTCCGTCGCGCGTGGCCGATTTGAAATCGATCGGTGCGAAACGCAGTGCAATACGGCCCCAGTGATTCGTGCGGCCTCCAACTATGCGCGAACGGAACCATTGGAAATTTGAGCCGGACGCGGAGGTGTAAGGTTCGCCTTCGATGTTCCATGCACCATTTGGCGCTAGGAACTCGCCAAAATTTTCTCCCGCGTGGCCGCCTACACCGGCTCCGCGGTGCGGCAGTTCATAGGGCCACATGAGCATCTTGAAGTCTTTTTCGGGAGTGACAGGCGGACCGGCTTCCAGCAAAACGACGTTGAGGCCGCCTTCGGTAAGAACTTTCGCGGCAGTACCGCCTCCGGCGCCGGACCCGATGACGCACACGTCATACATTTTCGGCGAGCGAATCACTTGAGACATTTAGTCGACCTCGGATTACAGCTCGTTCATCTTCATTTTGGAGACGGCGAAATCACAGGCGCGGGCCGTCAAGGCCATGTACGTTAGCGAAGGATTGACGCAAGCGCTCGAAACCATACAAGCGCCGTCGGGCATGAAGAGATTCTTCGCGTCGTGCGCCTGGTTGTGTTCGTTCAATACGGAGCTTTTTGGATCGCGGCCCATGCGGGCCGTGCCCATCTCGTGGATCCCGAGTCCCGGAGGGGAAGGCTTCTGAAACACGGAGATCTCCGTGGCACCTGATGCCGCGAGAATTTCCGCCGCCTGGATTGCAATGTCCTTGGACATAGCCAGTTCGTTATCACCCCAAGCGCAGTGAATCTTCAGCGTAGGTACTCCCCAGGCGTCGACTTTTCCCTTTTCAATTTCGACGTAGTTGTCGTGATTCGGGAGACATTCGCCAAAGCCGTTGAGACTCATGTGCCACGGACCTGGCATCTTCAGCGCGTTCTTGAATTCCGGGCCAAGACCGACCATCGACGCGCCGCGCGACCATCCTTCGCGATTTCCGCCACCCTGATAGCCATATCCACGCAGAAAATCCGGCTGCTTGGTCTTCACATTCCTGAAACGCGGAACGTAGATGCCATTGGGGCGGTTGCCGAAGGGCATCTTGTCTTCATGGCCAGGCATCCTTCCGCTCGCGCCGGCGCCCATGTGATGGTCCATGAGGTTGTGGCCGAGCTCGCCACTGCTGTTGGCGAGGCCGTTGGGAAACTCCGGAGTCGCGGAATTGAGGAGAATGCGCGTGGACTCGAGAGTCGAGGCGCAAACAAAAAAGACGCGAGCCTTGAATTCGAGGGCGTTTTTGGTTTGCGCGTCAATGACTTTGACGCCGGTGACCCGGCGCGTAGCCGAATCAAAATTCAGGCTGTGAACGACGCTATAGGGACGGATGGTGAAACGCCCGGTTTTTATCGCGGCGGGGAGAGTCGAACTCAGGCTGCTGAAATAGGATCCGGTAATGCAGCCACGGTGGCAGACGCCGCAGTAGTGGCAGGCAGCGCGTCCTTTGTGAACGCGCGTGAGAACGGCAGCCCGACCGATGGTCATCATGCGGTCGTCGAAATGTTTGGCGAGCGCTTCGCGGACGTCCTGCTCGACGCAGGTCATTTCCATCGGCGGGAGAAATTTTCCGTCGGGCAGCTGCGGCAACCCTTCAGCCTGGCCGCTGATGCCGGCGAACTCCTCGACATAGTCGTACCAGGGGGCAATGTCCTTGTAGCGGATGGGCCAGTCTGCGGCGATGCCTTCTTTTAAGTTGGCTTCAAAATCGAGATCGCTCCAGCGGTAGCTCTGGCGGCCCCAGGTCAGGGACTTGCCTCCAACTTGACGGCCGCGAATCCAGGCAAAATGTTTGCCTTCCTCACAGGAATAGGGATTGTCTACGTCGCTGACGAAAAACTTGTTGGAGTATTCATCGCAGGCGTAATAACACTCGCGCTGAATGGGCTGGGTGCCGGTGCGCTTGACGTGATCATCCCACCCGCGGTACCTAAGCTCCCAAACCGGAACGTGCTCGACGTAGTCGCGTTCCGGAACGATACTGCGTCCCGCTTCCAGGACCAGCGTATTGAGGCCTTTTTCGGTGAGTTCTTTCGCTGCCCACCCACCGGTAATTCCTGAGCCGATAATGATTGCGTCGTAGGTATTGGCCGCCATGCGAGTCTCCCCTAAGCCTTTTTCTCAGCAGTTACCGGCGCGCAACCATGCTGGGCGCCGGGGATGATTTGCAATCCGAGTTCGCGGCTAAAGCCGACTTCAGAGGTGTAGTAGCCGTGGAGGGTGATGCCCTTGAACACCGTAAAAAAATTGCCTCTCAGTTGCGTATCCCGCTCGGGGACGGTGTTGCCATGACGCGCGGGGTGGGTGGGGCCCATGCCAACGGCTTCATCCATGGCCCGCATCAGCGTAAGCTGCTGCACAGCGGAAGCATCGACGAAGTCCTTACCATACAGCTCGTTGCTCTGCTTGTCGACGCCGGCGAGCCCTTCGAGAAAATGATTGCGGTCCTCCTCGGTAGCCCATTCGGTGAGGATCACATCGATGAATTCATTGACGCGAGCACCCTTGGCTCCCGGCGTGTCGGTCTCTGGAATGATCATTTCACTCATAAGAACAACCGTGGCGTTTTGATGCGGATTCAGCGTGCGTAGTGCGTATCCGGACGCAGGATGTGCCTCCTGAAAAAAGGCGAAGAGCTCCGGAGCGGCAGCCGTGGCAACCGCACCCGTCGCAAGGAATTTCAAGGCATCACGCCGTTGCATAAAACCTCCCTAATTGCTTTTCTTCCGATTCATCATCCTTCGAGAATTTCTTTCCGAACGTTTTTCAGAACATAGGCGGCACGTTCGACGCCCACCTCGCCGGAAAGAATGGGATCTTCATTCTCGATGCTGAGGATGCCTTCGTAGCCGATGTCCATATAGGCTTGCACGACGGACTTCCATAGACTCGCGCTGTGTCCGTAGCCAACGGCGCGGAATGTTTCCGAGGCGTTGCCAAGATCGCTGGTCTCGAAAGCAAAATTCAGCACGCCATATTTCGCAACGTTCTCCGGAAAAAATACAGTGTCCTTCATGTGTGCGTGATAGAGCATGCCCTTTTTGCCAAGAAAATGGATCACTTCGACTGGGTCGCATCCCTGCCAAAAGAGGTGGCTTAAGTCGCAGTTTGCGCCGATCTCTTCACCGACCGCTTCGCGCAGTTTCAGAAGCGTACGCGGATTGTAGACAACAAAATTGGGATGCATTTCGAGAGCAATGCGATGTACACCGTGCTCGCGCGCGAATTTTGCGGCTTCCTTCCAATAAGGAATGACCTTCTCTTTCCACTGCCAATCCTGCATTTGAGCGTACTCAGGCGGCCAGCGATAGGTGATCCAGTTTGGCTGGAGGTCCGTCGGTGTACCGCCGGGGCAGCCGGAAAAGCCGACGATAACCTTCACTCCCAGGCGCTCAGCGAGAAGGACCGTTCTGCGGAAACTTTCAGCATCGCGCGCGGCGTGCTTTTCGTCGGGATGGACAGGGTTGCCATGGCAGCTCAGCGTCGCGACGTGAATCCCGCGGTCCTCAAATTTCTTCTGCCAGGCTTTGGCTTTGGCGGGATCGCCAAGAAGTTCCTCGACCGGGCAGTGATGCGTGCCTGGATAACCGCCAGTGCCGATCTCCATCGCTTCGAAGCCGAGGGCGCTCACCTTCTCAAGCATCTCATCCAGGGAAAACTTGTCGTAAACCGGGTCGAAGACGCCGATGGGGATTTTGCGCTTCGTCGAGGAGGAAGCCATCGATTGCTTTTTCGACGCGGAAGCCGCACCAGCAATGGAGTCCTTCATAGTGACTCCTCCCGGAACCGCCGCAGCCAACAGGCCTCCGCCGGTGGCGGCGAGAAATTGCCTGCGGTCAACCGATTTACTAACTCGCGAGCTGCGCATGCCGAACCCCCAGAAGTGGCCTTCTCGCCCCGCCAAATTACGACCCGCGGCATTATACGCCTCCTGGGGGGAGAGGAAGTCACAAAATCGTTTTGGTAGGGACGAATGACGGATAATGCGCTATCAAAAAGGCCAGCAGATACACGCGTGGGTCGCGGAAGTCGCAAACCATGTGCAATTGGGAATTTAGGGCCTCTTGCGAGTTAATGCATCCAGGGCCGGGATGGAAACAGGGGCCGTCACTACTCGTTCGGCGGGCACCTTTCGGTTTTGAAGCGCATCGACGAGCATTTCAATCGCCTGGCCGGCGTTGGGAGGAACAAAGACGGTGGCAGCGAGCAGTCCGCTGCGCACCCAGGATTGACCTGTTTTCGGCAAGCCATCACAGCCCGTGAACGGCAGCTTGAGCCATCTTTCGCGCTCGTCCTCGTTCGTCAATTCCTTGAAGGCATCTCGAGCGCCCATGGCCATGGAGTCATCTTGCGCGGAAATGAGGTCGATGGCCGCTCGCTGAGAGGTTGTCAGCTTCAGCCATGAGCGTACGGCTCGTTGTGCACTTTCCTGGGTCCACTGGGCCTTGAGCATCGTCACCTGGACGCTGGGTGGTTTGGTCTCCTGCATTCCGGCGGTGCGATCTTTGGCGGCGGAATTCTCCGAAGGTCCCTGGATATAGAGAACGGCGCCGCCCCCGCGGAGCAGTGCGGCCATCTGGCGTCCCTGGATGCGGCCGATTTCGACGTGGTCCGAACTTATGGCGAAGAGGGGCGCCGTCGACGTCTTGCGCAGTTCCTCAATGTAGGTTGCATCGCGATTCAGGATGACCCAGCCGATACCGGCGCTGACTGCTGCCTTTGCTACCTGCGGTAGCGCCGTGCCTCCGACAGGTTCAAAAATGATGGCGTCTGGCCGCAGCTCTTTCGGCGATTGAACGGCCTTCAAGAGTTGCGTGCTCTGGTTGATAGCGTCGTTTTGCGCGTGGATGATCTGCACGTCCACGCCCGTTTTTCGCGCGGCTTGCTCTGCGGACTCCGATTGCTCGATTTGGTAGTCGTTATCGTCGGTTGTAAGAGAAACCAGAAACTTAAGTTTTTTCATTCTTCTCTCAATATAGATGGTTATATTCCAACATAAAGATGCTCGCTAAGAGCCGAAGGCTGCCGGAGTGGTGCCTAGCCTGCCACTCTTTGACTTCTAATTACGTTCCCGGACGCGACAACTTGGTTGGCTCAGCGCTTTGCGAAGTCATCGAGCGCTGCGCTAAGACGTTCGAGGCCGGCGCGCAAACCTGCGGTATCGCCGCCAATGCCGATCCGGAAATGCTGCGGCATTTCAAAGAATGTGCCCGGCACCACCGTCGTTTCGTACTTTTCGCGCAACAATTTGATAAATGTTTCCGGATCGCCGTGAGTGAGACGGGGGAAAAACACCGTTCCGGCGGGCGGGCGGAAGCATTCGAGATCGCGCCGCGAATCGAAAAAGGATTTGATTACTGCGCGATTGGCCGCTAGGATCGCCCGCGCCCGCTCGCGAAACTGTTCCAGGTGATCGAAGGCGATCACGGACATCCGCTCCGCCGCGTGCGCCGCGACGGCTCCAAACAAATCATTCAGAAGCCACATGCGTTTGGCTAACGCCGGCGACGCGAGCACCCAGCCGCAGCGCAGCCCGCTGAGTCCGTACGCTTTCGTCAGGCTGCTGGTAACTATAAAAGGATTGTCTGTGGTGGATGCAATGGTTTGGCCGATTGGAAAACAAAATGGCGCGCCGCGGTCGAAGAGCATTTCGAGATAGACCTCGTCGACCAACACGTGGGCGCCAACGCGGTGTGCCATTTCGCCAATGGCGCGCAACGTTGCCGCAGAGATAAGTGCGCCACTCGGATTATGCAGGTTACTCAGTACAATCAGCCGCGTTTCACTCGTGATAGCCTTCTCGATCTCTGCAGGGTCTAACGCGAATCCTGCTTCGAACCGACGGGGAATTCGCTTAACGCGGGCTCCGAGATATTCCGCGACGTCGAGCAGCGGGCCATAGACAGGCTGCTCGACTAACACCTCGCCCCCCGGATTGAGCACGGCAGCCATCGCCAGGTGATTCGCCATGGACGTGCCAGTTGCCGCGACCACGCATTCCTCGGGCACGTTGTTGTGTCGTGCCAACCGCTGCCGCAGCGGTTCGTAACCATAAGCGCCGGGTGCGGTAATCTCCAAATCTTCCAGGCGAACTGGGAACTCGGACAGAGGCACGCTGATCAGGCCGCTGGTCGCCAAATTAAAGCGTGCATGCGAACGCGTTTTCGCCCATTCCATGTATACCGAACGCTTTGTTCGTTCCGGACCGGTCATGTTTCTGTGACTCCCTTGTTCTTCGCCAGCCACAAATAGTATGCAGGCAAACCGGCGATCGCGATGGCCAGACCGATGAGTGAGCGTTTGGGATCGTGCGCAAACGTACTTACTACAACGATCCATTCCGCGGCGATAAACAGCAAGGTCGTCCACGGGTGTCCCGGCACGCGATACTCAATGGCGGGCGAGCCTTCAGCCGTCGCGCGGCGCCGCAAGACAAGTAAGCAAACTGCCGTCAGCCCAAAGAACAAGGAGTCCATCGCCACGACATAGTTGACGACCTGCGCGTAGGTGCCCGTGAGCGCGATGACGATGGCCCATACGCCTTGCAGCAGGATGGCGACAACGGGCACGTGCGTCCGCGGATCGATCCAGGCAACGCTGCGGAAAAAGATGCGGTCTTCCGCCATCGCGAAATAGACGCGCGGCGCTGTCAACATCGATTGCCCAAGGAATCCGAATGCGGAGAAGGCAATTCCGGCGGCGATCAGCGAACCGCCGCGCGGGCCAAGCAGCGTGCGCATCACAGACGACGCGGGGGTCATGGTCGCAGCCAGTCCAGCGGGTCCCAAGGCGCGCACGTAAACGAAATTCACCGAGGTGTACACCACAATCACGCCAAGCACTCCCAAAACAAGACCACGCGGCAGAGTTTTCTGTGGGTCGCGCACCTCGCCGCCCAAAAAACTGGATGTCTGCCATCCCCCGTAAGCGAACAAGACGGGTGTCATAGCCGCCCCAAAGGTGAAAATGATGCTCGTAGACACCGGGTGATCCAGAACCGGACGCCACGAAATCTGCGAAGGTCCCCCGCGAAGAAAGCTGAAGATCTCAAGCATTCCAATGGCAGCAATCGCAGCCAGAGTCATCACCGATTGCACTCGACTGCCCGCGCGAACGCCCAAGCAGTTGATCACCGTGAGCAGAGCGAGCGCGGATGCCGCCACGAGCGAGGCGCTGGCTTGCCAGTTCGTCAGCTCGAGAAAATATCGCGCGAACGTGACGGCAACTGCAGCCATGCCACCCGTCTGGATCACCAAAAGAAGTACCCAGCCGTAAAGAAAAGCCACGGCGGGATGAAGCGCCTCGCGGAGATAGGCGTATTGACCTCCGACCACCGGCAAACGCGCAGCCAACTCCGCATAAATGAAGCCGCCAGCCAGCGCGATGAGGCCACCTGCGATCCATGCGCTTAGAATGAGTGTGGATGTGTGCACTCGGACGGCGACTAAATAAGGATTGATGAAAATTCCCGCGCCGATGATTCCGCCCATCACGGCCATCGTCGTGCCGAATAATCCAAGTTGCCGAGAGAGTCCGCCGCTTTGCGCCGTTCCGTTGTCCTGGTTTTCGGAAATAGTCATGGAACCTAGTTGGTGGTCCACACAGAGGGGCTTCCCTCGATACCGGTCGCGTTTGTTGCGTACTCTACCACCACCGCTATCGTTCACAAAATTGGACTACGCGAGGCGTTTCTCCTACAGGTTGGCGCATTTTGCGCAACGCACTTTGAGTATCCGCCGCTGGATAGCGGTTGCGGCGTGTGCCCTCCTGCTCTGATGCTTGCGAAGCCTTGCGGTCGTGGACCTGCGAGTGGCGTGGTTATCGCTACCTGGTGAACGGGATTAGGAGTATCATCAGCTCAGATTTCCGGTCCCCAAAGCAATAGACGGGTGGGTTATATGCTTCTGCGTGTCCTGAAGTATCTCCGGGTCATTCTGTTTGTATCCTGTGGGCTTTTGCTGCCAGTTGAAGTATGGGCAGGGAACCCAGCACCGTCGCCGGGCAGGCAAACCCCTAACCCTAGCCCTACCATCATTAATGGTCAAGCCCACATGGAAGATGTAGACA
>Ga0209736_1000624_pt1 | contig 11435 bp, 15 predicted proteins | sample BlaSpr_A8_Ref_M3_FD_187992 | JGI IMG/M metagenome (GOLD analysis project Ga0209736, IMG submission 187992) | Forest soil microbial communities from Thunder Bay, Ontario, Canada - Black Spruce, Ontario site 2_A8_Ref_M3 (SPAdes) (version 2) | ecosystem: Environmental > Terrestrial > Soil > Boreal... | reverse complement strand
GGCGCATTTCTTGCCGCTTATAGAGCTGCGCGATATGCCAAAGAGGCGTTAGCGATGGAGCGCGAAGTTGTGTTGTCGCTAAACGCTTGCGATGCTATCCAACGTGACAAGAAGGCGGCCCAACAGAACCCGAAGCGTGGCAAGGACAGGGATCGACTGAAATATCTGATACCGATGAAACATGAACCGCACCGCTGCGAAGAACGCTATTTGCGAAACATCGACAGGGGATTCGAGGCGCAGCGACCCGGTGATTTTAATACACAGGCGTACGGCCCCGCGGAGTTTGATTGCGCGTCTCTAGGGCGGTCGGCCTTAATCAACGGCGCTCTTCAAGTTCAGTGCGAGGTACCTAACGGTGGCGCTAAGGTGCTTAGGATTCAAATTGGCAGCATTCCCGCTGATCAATATGTGCATCTGACGCTCTGGATCGCGACCGACAAGCTCGGCGAAGTTGACTTCCGGTGGCTGGACAAGGCGATCCACCGCGAAGGTAATGTTCGTCAACAAGACGTGGAATGTAATCCGCGCGAGCCCAAGTTCGGGCCAAAGGTCAGCGCGACGACTGGCGAAACCCCGCGTCAACCACAGCCCGAGAAAGACCTGCGAGTGAGTCTATAACGCATGCGGCAATACGGGAAAAAATGAGAGATCGAATTGGTGATAATATCAACCTCTTGTTAATCGGCGTCCTCCTCAGTATTGGTATTGCTGGTTGGATGTCCGATTCAGCGCGGAACGACCTAGCGAACGACAAGAACGATTTTGCGCTGACCAAGAGCAATGATGCGCGACGAGAAGCGGCACTGCGCTGCATTGCCGAGCGCCTCACAATTGCAACGCAACCAAAGAAAAAGGAGCATCTCAAGCCGAGACTGACACCCGATTGTGAAACGGCGTTTGCTACGCCTGTGTCGAAGTAGCTATGCGTTGCCGGTAGAACGCGCCAGCCGTTTGAGGATCAATCACCCCAGCGCCACGAACATTATCAGGCAGGCCTTGACGCGCATCGATCCACGGCGACTCGCCATGGGCCATCTGGCTCAATTGAACGCCTGAATATTTACCGTAAACCGCGACAACCTGATCGATTAGATGTCTCTGCGGATCGCTCAGCCGAGCCGGGTTGCCATTCACGTGGCGAATATTGTACTCGTAGGCGTGTTCTCGCCAAAAATCTGGAACCACCGGACCGTTAACCCAGGCTTGGATTTCTTCAGGGAATAGCGGCTCTTGACGGAGTGCGACGCTCCATACTTGGCAGTAATAGAGCAGCTTTTGCATCTTCGTCTGTTCCAAGACACCATCAAATCGGCTCAGCAGGTAAGCTGCTACATCATTTACTGTTGGCATACTCTTATCATCACTTCGGAGGAAATGCAGAGTGCCGACAGACCGCCTTCGCGTGCTGCCGTTCCGCCTGCGGCGCGTTCCGCCACGGGCCTCGCTTTCCTACTTGCGGACTCCATCGCTCCTTGTGGCGGCCAGGCACACCACGACCGGCGGTCGGGGTGCCGCGGATTCGCCCGGATCCATGATACTACGAATCATGCTAGAAGTCTAGCATTCTAGCAATCTAGTATTCTAGAATGCTAGACTAATTGAGCGACGTGAGATATAGTGACGGTCCATGGCTTCGGAGGAAGCGCTAGATAAGACTCTAGGGCTACGCGTCAGTGCGACCGCCAAGTCTTCCCTTGCGCACTTGTCGCTCCAGCTCAAGGATCGCGGTCACAACGTTGGGCAGGGCGCAATTCTTGATCACCTTATCAGGAACGCACGACTCACAATACTCGAAAAGTACTTCAGCTTGAGAAAGGGCGACGAAAACCGATAATCGTCCCTAAGGCTGATCCCTCTGCCGTTGAGGCGATCGTCGCTGAGGTCGGCTTCGATCCGTCGCCCTTCGAGCGAGTTCTCGTTGGCTGCTTCACCATCGGTGTGACGTTCGAACGCGGATCGCTGACGCGGACGAACTGTCTATCCGACGACATCACGGAAGTTGCAGACACGTAATTAATCTCGTCTAATTCTTCGGATGCGGGGAACCATCGTTCGAGTGCTGATCCAACAGCGGCAACGAATGGGGCGCGGCGGCAGAAGCGCGTAGCTTAGTGCCAAGGTCATAGCGGGCAATCACTTGGAACGAGTGACATAATATCCAATGAGTAGTACATGGACCGTTGTTGCGGCGGCTCTCGCAGCGCTTCTCGGCGCGGTTTCTGTCAAGTTTTGGTCGTCGATTCGGCTCATGCGCCGCTACCGCATTGAGGACTCCCTGGCAATTGCCGAAGCGCGTCGTCGCTATTGGGCGGGGAAGATGGCCCCGCTCGTTGCCCGGCGCGGTCATCGCACCAAGAAGTCGATTAAGCTTCTTAGTAATTTCAATTGCATCCATTACGCAGTCCCGTATTAGGTCCCAGGGCTTTTCGACGACACAGTAGACGCCGCGGCAGCAGCCTTCTTCGCTTCCTCCGCTGTCTTCATCGGTGCGGCCACCACCATTGCATATAGAGCAAGAAGCGAAAGCGCGATCTTGGCAGCGCGACCGACTGAAAGAATCGCCACCAATACAACAGCCACTGCGAGAGCACTAAGCCACGAAGACCCATGATAGTATCCGGTCCAGAGCATCGCAACGGCTGTAGGTATGCTCAAAATAGCCACGGCCGAGGCGAGAATGAGTTGGGCCAACTGATGAGCGGCATATGCGGCGGTCGTTTCGGGATGCGTCTTGAGAAATTCCGTGACACCGAAAAAGTGGACAAGGTCTCTCCATGACGCTTTAACCCACTTCTGCGGCAGCGCCAAAAAGTTCACAAGAATCGCTCTAAACGGCTTGGCGATTATTGCGAAAATACCGGTTGCTATCACGCTGAGAAGGATGATTCCCCATGGCGTTCCGACCAGGTTATGTTCGAGCGATGGGTCCATAATCACGTCCCCTGCAACCGTCCGGCCGCGCCTAATAAAAGATTGCTTATTTCCCTTCCACATTGAAGCAAGAAGGGCCCACCACGGAATTGGCAGCCCGGCCGAGACCCCCGCCGACTCTCGGCTCCTCGATACCGATGACAATAATGCCACCGTTAGCGTTCGCGAACGAGCATACTTCTTGGGCTAGCGCCCTGGCCGGTATCTCCCGTTTGAACTCGAGCCGTTGCGTCTCGACCCCGACCGCATTCAGTGCGCCGAGCATCTCCTCAAACGAGAACGATTCCAAGCGATCAGTGTACAAGCTTTTCATCTGGAGGATTCCGTTTCCTGAGGGCGGTTGGTTGGAGATCGTGATCGTACCATGCGTACGCCCGAAATCGGCTTTGCCCATAAAAAGCTCGATTTGGCCAACTTCTTGTGCAGGCCGCAAATTCTGCCTAAAAAGGCCAGCTAGTCGGGGGGGAGAACCGCAGCGAGATGGAGTTCCGGGACTACATAACGCAACTCGACGCGAAGATTCGCTCCGCGTCAACGAACCTTGACCACCTCGGCGAGGTGAAGTTTATCAGCCCGACGACCGCCGAATGGTACGCGGTCGCGCGCTGGGTGCACGCGGGGGCGTACCGGGAACACCTTGACAGCGTTCACGGTCTACGAGCGCGGAGTAGACATGCCTCCACTACGCACCTGGCTTGACGATGGGACGATCGAGCGAGATTGGGGCCCTCTACGACACAGCAAATAATGCTGCGTACTACGGACCGACGCGTGTGCGGCAAAGATTCGACAGTTTGATCTTCATCGGCGAAAGCCGCGCCGCCGAGCCACTCTAGTGCGAACGATCTGTAGGTTTGTATTGACTATCGAGGGTCTCCGATATTGCGCCCGATCGAAAGTATTTCGATCGGCGTTATGTCTCGAGTCCGCGGAGAACGCATCTGCGACACCTAACCGTTAAGGCTGTGCGCGCACTCGCGCGCCACACGTCACTTAAGGCGCTCATTTTGGGAGTCGAAAAACATCTACGCCTTCACACCCTTCTCGCTGAAGACATCATTCCATATGGCGTTCATCGTTTTGATCATCAAACTTGGGTCATAAAGAAAACGACGTTCGGCGTTCGGATTTGGTGTTCGCTCGATGACCGGGCGATCAGCAGGCCAATTTTACTCGACTCCTACGAACTTCCCGAAACGCGATTCATTGTACGCACTTTACGGAAAGGTGATCTCGCTGTGGATGCCGGGGCGAATATTGGTTACTATGCCCTGCATTTTGCCGAACTGGTAGGCGAAGGAGGCTGCGTGGAGGCATTTGAGCCGATTCCGTATCTTGCTGACGCACTTTACGCCAGTGTCGTGGAGAACGGTTTCGCATCTCGCATCAACGTGCATCGCGCCGCGCTTGATGAGCACACAGGCACGGCATGCATTCGGCATGCGCCCCGCACGGCAAATTTTGGAGGCGCACACCTTTCGCCCCTCCTGACTTCTCCAAAGACGTTTCAAGTGGATGAAACTGTTATTACGGTTCGGCTCGACGATGTTATCGGCAGTCGGCCATGCACCTTATTGAAGATAGACGTCGAGGGTGCTGAACCCCGCGTGATCCGTGGCGCACGTGCTACTCTCGCGGCCAGTCGACCGGTCATTTTGGCGGAACTGCACGACGATCAACTGCGCATCGTCAGCGACAGCACCGCAGATGATTTCATCGCGCAAATGTCTGCCCTCGGCTATCGCTGCTCGCGTCTGACCCCGGATGGGACTAGAGGACATGTGCTTTACCGGTACGCCGAGAGAACACCGGTCAACGTCGTGTTCGATCCGCCCGGCGTCGAATAATATCATTTAGCCTGATTAAAACGGTCGGACCGATTCAGTTCGAAGGATTGGCGGCGGCGGTTATTGCACGAATCGGGCGATGGCTGTAAGCGCGTGGCCAATGGTCCGGATTCTCAAGAACGGCAAGTTGAGATGGGCTCTTCAACAGACGGGGGAAACCCATCGCCTGCAAGCGCCGAACCTTCACGAGAAAGTTCTTGCTTGGCGTACTCGCCGAGATCGAGCCCGGCACGTCGTGTTTGTTGTCCCTTAGGGCTCGCCGACGCAGCCCTAGAATCGAGGCACGGCCAGGTTGCTCTGCTCACAGCCGACGTCGAATCGACTGAAGAGGCGTGGTGCTGCCCTGAGGGCACTCTTCCGGAGGAATGGTAATCGTATTATTTTCGATCATATTTCGCACTGAGTTGAAATGCGGGGAAGCATCGTACAATCCGTCGTTTGTATCATACGTTGCGGACGCTTCTCGTACCCTTCCGAGTCCTTGCACGTAAAAGTAGCGCTCGACATGATTTTGGCTAGCTGTCGGCCCTAGCTCGTACTCGTCAATCACCACTGAGTCATGAGTACCAACGTTACCTCCGAATTGCACCCCTGACACGTAGACACCGTAGACTAGCGCGGAAACCGTAGCGCTGTACGTCTGTGCACACGAAGAATAGTCCATGGTATTGACGCCAAACTGAAGATATTGGCCGTTGCTCGGCGAAATGGCGCCTTGTATCGGTTGCATAGGGCTGCCATCAGAGTTTTCGGAAGCAAGCTCCGTCTGCAAACTTACCGAGTTCAGTCCGAAGAATAGTGGCACAGCCTCCGGAACAGTCTGGCTGTCGGGAGGAGAGGAGCACGAAACGCCTTGATTCGAAAAGCATCTTAAGACTCCATTAGCAGCGCTCCTGATTACGCCAATCCGAGAGTACGGCCCCGTAACCGAAAGATAGTCGTGTATTGAGTTTGTATATACGATCTCAAATTCGCCGTCAGCGTTGTTCAAGTAGCTTGTGAGGCATAGTTGATTATCTGCCTGACATAGCATAGATCCGTTCAACGGTTGAATCATGTAATTACGCATATCTACTGTGATTTGAGGCGTCGGGGTCGGGGTCGGCGTCGCCCCTGGGGTGGGTGTCGACCTTGGAGGACAATCACCGTTGCAGCATGACAAAAGTATCCGTCTCGATTTATCTAGCGGACAATTCTGAGGGGATACGCTGTGCGTGGCGGTGGGCGTGAGGCCTGATTGCGTGGCGCTCTTAGAAAAAGAACAGCCAGCATAGATGCTAAGCGCCATGAGGACCGCCAGAGGCGCAGCACCCTTCACGAGGTGATTTGCGACGTCTTCGAGACCAGATCTAAAATGCATTGAATAACTGCCTTTAGAACCGACGAGTTGACCTGAGGATCGACTTCAACGGCTTAGTAGCCTAAATTAGTCATACTATAGGCCACTCCTTCCGAGCTGTCGAGCGATGCACGTTCGTCGGCTTTGAAAGCGCTCTAGTCGCGACGTAAAGTCGCCAAGTCGCGTAAACGAGCAGCAAAGCGAAGAACGCCTCAGCCCAGGGAAAACTCGTACCGAACTTGGCCACTGCCTCGGCAGCACCGGGGGCAGCGGTGAAGTAATCGATGGAAAGCAGCCAACAACTGACGAAGACGACTCCGAAGATCGCGAAAACGAAGAGCGCTACGACAACGGCCCAAGCCGCTCTAGTTGTCGCGATCGCTTAACCGATCTGCGCGCGCGAAAACAGTAGCCCCACGGCTCAGTCCGCCGACTCGTAATAGCCGCCGGTGGCTTCGCCCCCGTCGGCGTCCTTCGGCGGTACGATTTTTCGATACAAGCGAGTCGCGAGCGCGTGAATCGCGTTGAGGTTGGACTCTTCGTCGGAAGGCGTCGATGCCACGTTGAGGTTGCGCGGCCTGCGCTCGGCCGCGATCAGAAGGCACGCCGCGTAGATTTCCGGGTGCCTCGACTTTTATTTCAAGTCTCTTTCTGAGGTTGAATCGGCCTGAGGTTGAATCGGCGGAGCCCTCCTGGGCAGCGGGATAGGCCCCGCACACGGGTAGAGCGGCTGATGTGCCTTGCCTGATCTATTGCAACTCTCCGATCAAGAAACGTCGCGCAACTAAGACCGGATCGCCTTTGTTAACCTCGACTTCAACGTTCAATTTGTGCAGCGCCTTGATCGTAAGTCTCCGAGAGACGCGATCGAGTGTGGCAGCGATTTGAGGGTTCGCGCGCAGCGCATCGAAGCGGACGACCGGCGAGATGTTGTACGGGGGCCAGAAATGCAGGTCATCCTTCAAGACGACCAGGTCATGGCGGCCTATCTGCGGGCTGCTCGTGAAAACCAACGCCACCTCCGCCTCGCGGTTCGCAAGCGCGTCGTACTGCAGGCCGATGTCAAGTGCGCGAACCGCCTTGAATCTGAAGCCGCCCTTGTAGAACCGCTGCAGCCCGGGTAGCCCATCTGCGCGCTGGGAAAATTCGAGCGGCGCGGCCAGGCGCAATCGCGGCGCCATGCGGGCGCACTGCGAGAGCGTGTGAAGGTGGAAGACACCCGCGACGTGGCGCGTCACCGCCAGCCCCTGCGAATCGCTCGCCGGCGCGTAACCCAGCCATGTCAGCCCGAACCGCTTGTACTCCCGTTTCAAGGTCCCGAGAATCGCCTGCGGGTTCGAAACTGCCAGCGGCAGTGTCCGTCCTAAAACGTCCACGAGCCCGGTTCCGAGATACTCGGGATAGAGCTGGATTTCTGCGCGCATGATCGCGCTATGCGCATCGCGCGTATCTCCCACGATCATGTGGCGCTCAACCCGCATGCCGGCGTTCTCCAATGCCGCGGCGTAGATCTCCGCCACGGTGACGTTCTCGCTGAAATTCTTGGAGCCGACTCGAACCGCGCTGCTGCCGCAGCGCGTCAGAAAGGCAGCGGATCCGATCAAAGCAAGAGCGCGCGATCGCGTCACCTTCATGCGGTCGTCTTCCGCTGAGGAAGATAATCGGAGCAGTCGTAAGGGTGCACCACTCCAGGGTTTAGGTCCAGATCGAAGCGCTTCACGGTGCTGCACCACTGCTTCCAAGTAGCCACACTGCCTCTGAACGGATGATCGAAGATCAAAGTCAAGCCGATGATCAGCCCGATCATAACGCACAGCGCTAATGTTCTCCAGCGCTGCCTCGTCGGGTTCCGTCGACCCTGTCCCAGATACGGCAGGCTAACTATAACGAGCCCGCCGAGAACGAACGCCATCCATAGGATGAACGGCATGGGCTCGCCATAATGGTGCCGCCGATGATCGCGGGCGCCCACGAAATCCTCAAAGAGGGCAAGGCTCTGTCTATAGATGGAAACATCTGTGAGGGTGCTTGGTCGCACGCCGATGACTTCGTCCCGAATGACCAGCACAAGATCGTTGTTCACCCGCGACGCGGGCAATGTGCCGTAAGGCGCCTTACCCTCGTAGGGCTGGCAAGCTGCGTCGGTTTCGTTGCCAAAATTCGTCTCGAGGCATAGCGTCTCGCTTCGCTGCATTTGTCGCGCCTCGTCCAGCATGTTCAACACGTACTGTCGGAGCAAGGACCGGATCGCATGCGATTCCCTGGGGTATTTCTGCTTGTATGCTCCAACAATGTCAAAAAGATCTACGACGTCCCGTTGCTCCTGCATCGAAATCTCTTCGGCGTGGTCGAATTGCTGCCACGCCGTAACGACGACGAAGGCGAGCAGCACTGCGTAGATGACTCCGATGGCACCAAGAAAATGTCCGGCCATCTCGCTATGATCGTCACTGGATTCTTGACTCGAGATTTTGTCGTTGAGCCGCATCAAGCGAGGATGCAGTGAGGCTCCGATCCCGGTGACGATGGCCATAACAACCAAAAGCAGAAACCATGACGGCCAGCCAAATCCTATGGAAACCAACGCGTTGATCAAGGAGGTGGCCTCGGACTTTCAGACATGAAATCGGCGTCCGTTATGTGATCGCTATTTCTTTTATGCTCTTCACAGGAAAAGAGGGCCCCGGTTCTGGGTTGCGCCAGTTAGTCGATCTTGATTTTGCCTTTTTTTGGCTTGCGTGGGGGGCCACAGTCGCAGCCAATCACAAAAGAGTATAGCTCATCGGCCGGGGCTACGGAGACGATGAAAGGCTGGCATGCTTCGCCCTTTTTCTTACATTCGCCGAAGCATTGGACGTAAAGACCCTCTACGATCGGTAGCGTCCAGGAGTAGCCATTTCCACCATCTGATGGCCGAGAAGTTTGAACCATCGTGCACATCGTCCCGACGGGTTTTTTGGGCAGCTTACGTACCTTATCGATCAAGTCGTCCAGGTCGCTGCCGCGGATCTTATTTTCTGCTGGCATGTATTGCTTCTTTCTTCGGCTGAAGCTTGTGTAGGATGTAAAGGCGGATAACCGCCATTGAAGCGGAGGGTGGTGACTTCTCAGACGGCAAGGCGGGTGCCCTCGATAACTAAGGCTGCTTCAGTGCACCAGTCGACGCGAAGAGCAGCTCGCGGCCTGCTCTATCTTCTGTCTTTCGCGGTCACGGCTGCCTAAGAGGTTTGCGGGGGTTGTCCGAGTCTCCAAATGGGGCAAACTTTATCCCACAAACGCGGATCAACGTCGCTAGCCACTTAAGGTTGGTCGAGGAGAATCTCGTCTAGAATTAAGACCGAACCGTAAGTTCTGGGAAGTCGCCAAATAGATACTGTAACCGGTTTGCCCACAAAAGGCGGCGGCTGCGGATTGCATGTCGCCTCCAGGCCCCCTAGCGTCAGATTCATGGGATCGCTCGCCGCACACTGGTAGCTACGCCCATCAATTGCCAGCGGCAGTGGTGCAACTATTGAAATCGGCTCCGACTGACCCTTAGGTTTGAACCAGACAAAGCCGATAGGCCCATCCGGGTTAACGCCTCTAAGAATAAAGTATCTGAAGACTGCGCCGCGCATCTGCTGAAGCGGGACATTTTCTGGGCGCTTCGGAGTCAGTGGAATAGGCGGAACGGTCGGATCATAGATCGCCCCTCCCGGCGGCATTGTAATTGCCGACGGCATCGGACTAGGGGCGGTTTGGGCGAACGCAGATGAACCATCCAGCGCGAAGGCAATCAATAAGGCCGCCCAGAGATTGAGAAGGGTGCGCGACTTTAAGCCAGTCATCTTATCGAGTAGATCGCGCCATCCCACAATTGAGACTGCCGCGAAGCAACGTGCACCTTTTTTGAGCTCGGGCCGACGGTGGGACACTGCGAGCCATTCGCCTAAAGCGCACGAAATCGATCGGGCAGGCACTCCTTACATGCCGTTGTACAATGATAGCTTTAACGCCGCGGCCGCAGTCTGCGGGGCGGGAAAGGGTTCGCCCTGTACAAACGGGATAAGAGCCGGCGCGAGTCCCCGAGAAACAGATTGGTTACCCCCTACTTTTGGGCCGCCGCCCGAGCGGCGCTGACCACTATTGATTTGCAAGAAGACCCTTCGCAAGCAGGTGAGAGGTAACCCAAGCACTCCGCCACAATTCGACGAGGAAATGCTCAGCATGCTCCGAGCGCTAAATAGAAGAGAATGGCTTCTGCTGGGAATCCCATTTCTCTTGTCAGCTGCTCAATTCGCTCTTGTTCTCTTTTTTATCACCAATGTACACATTAGCGAGGAATCTAGACTGATTTCGGCGGCGCTCTTCGGTAACAGTGCGCTTTCCGTGGTCATCATTCTGACTGTTATCTTGGCGCCTTCGTGGGCGAAATATAGCGGGGTCAATCGAAGGAAGTACATCATTGTGGTATTCGCGACGTTGGCGCCGACTGCATTTTCTCAGATTTTCCCAGCGACTTCTGCCATGCCGTATATTCTAGCTCTCGTGCCGCCGCTCTTAAGGGCGTACCTAGGCTGGGATGGATTCATCCTTGTTATCAATGGGGCAATGTATCTTGCACTCATCACGCTGATCGGCTTTTTAACGTACCCTGGATCGTTCTCTCCAAACTCTACGAAAGTTTGATGCAGACAACGTGACCAGCAGATCCGGTCAGCATTTTCTATGCGTCGGTCGCCCCTTCCACGCTCAGCAACGGGTCTCGGGTTCAGGTGCGACTGATTACCACGACCAACGCGACGCGCGCCACGCTCAACCTTGGATCACTCGTTGTCACGCTGACACAAATAGGTCCGGGTCAATGGTTCGCAAGTTTTCCCTTCTTGAACACCTACGTCGTCGGTCAGCCGAATGCGCAGCTTGCACTTTCAGCGTCTCGCCCCGACGGCGCGTCAGCTTCGATCACCCTTCAGATCGCGATCAACTCACAATAGATTCGCGCTGCCGGGTAAAGGCCTATCAATTCTGATATTCCCCTATCAATTTTCACAAGCGCAAGACGTTGACATTGTTTGCCCGATTTCTTACAAGTAATTCGAGGCACTAATCGTGTCCGCTCGCATCTAAACGGGCAGGCACTATTTCCTAAGAGAGCTGCGGATCACGAGGTCCTCGGTCGTTGTGGCTGCTTTCACAGTGACAAGCTTCGCTGTTGACCGTCATCTGGGAGCCCATTTGTAAGGAGCCTTCGCATGAAACGTGCCGCTTCGCTTCGATCCGTCGTCGCCGCTGGACTCGCGATCAACTTAGTTGCGGGAAACTTAGGACCCGTT
>Ga0209736_1000623_pt1 | contig 11439 bp, 8 predicted proteins | sample BlaSpr_A8_Ref_M3_FD_187992 | JGI IMG/M metagenome (GOLD analysis project Ga0209736, IMG submission 187992) | Forest soil microbial communities from Thunder Bay, Ontario, Canada - Black Spruce, Ontario site 2_A8_Ref_M3 (SPAdes) (version 2) | ecosystem: Environmental > Terrestrial > Soil > Boreal... | reverse complement strand
CTGTACCTAAGACCCGCAGCGCCGGCAGCGTCCAGGGGAAGCTGCCCGCCAAGAACACGCCGGCGAAAAACCACCAGGGTGCCTCGCGATCCGCGCTCGGAGTCAAATACCGCGCCAGGTGCTCGTGCACGAAGAAAAACTCCAGGAAGTCCGGCAGCCGGTGCGCGGCGAGCCAGTGCCAGGGAACAGTGATCGCGAGAAACAGCGGCAGACCCCACTTCACGTGCAGCCGGCGCCAGGGCGCAAAGTCACGCGAATACCCGCTGTACAGAATCAGGACGGCCACGGGAATGGCCGCAGCGACGAGACCCTTAGTGAGCACGCCGCAGCCTGCCGCCGCCCACGCCACCAACATCCAACGGCGGGGCTGCGCCGCCCCCTGCGCGAGCAAAAACGCCGCCAAGCTCAAGGTCATCCAGAACGTCAGGCTCATGTCCAACGTCAGCAGTTGCCCCAGGACCACGAACATCAACATGCCGGACAGCACGGCTGCCGCACGCCAGCCTGCCTCCGCGCTCCACAGCCGGCGCGCCGTCAGCCACACCAGCACGATGGTCGCGAGCGCGGTCAGTGCGCAGTACAGACGGGCGGCGAATGCGCTTGGTCCAAGCAATCGGTAACTCAATGCAGTCGCCCAGTATTGCAGCGGCGGTTTCTCGATGTAGGCCAAGCCGTTCAAGTGGGGAATGACCCAATCGCCGCCGCTCAACATCTCGCGAGGGATCTCGGCGTAGCGCCCTTCGTCGGTATTGAACAAGGGCCGGGCGGTCAGCGTTGCCAACCACAGCAATGCGAGCAACGCGGCCAGTGCCCCGTAGACCTTAGGATCGCGCGGCGCTAAGCCTAAGGGATCGCTCACGCCCGGTCTGCCGAGACCGCCAAAAGACCGGACCGCCCCGCCACCTCACCCATCACTACGCCAAGCGCTGGCAAGGACCGCCGCATGGCAAATTCGTGAATTTTTGCCATGCGCGTCACATCGGCACCGGAATCCCGCCATTTCACCAGCAGAGATTCGAAGGCATCGAGCAGCAGCATGCCTTCGAGTTCCGCATGCAAGGTGAACACCTGCACAGCGTCCGCAGGGCCGGCATCGCGCGCGGCGGCGGAGAGGCGAAACACGGTCTCTGCGACGGTCGATTCATCGACACCGTCGACGCCTAAGATCTCATCGAAGGTGGGCAAGGTCGTCGGCAACTGCGGGCAGGAGCTGACGCCCTTGGCCAACAGCGGAAAGAACGGCGGACCGCCGCGCGTGTCGCTGGCGTAGCGCAACCCGTATTCCTGCTCGAGTTCCAGGGCGTGGGCATTGATCTGCCAGCCCGCGGCGGCATGCGATTGCGGCAAGAATCCGAACACCCGCTCAAAGGCCTTAAGGCCGCGCTCGAACTCCACCCGGGTCCAGCCCGGCGTGGCCTTGGCCACGTAGTCCTGCCAGCGCACGTGATCATAGGTGTGAAGCCCAACCTCGAAACCCGCATCGTTCACGCTGCGCAGCACCTTGCCTAAGCTTCGGCCGATATCGGGTCCCGGCAGCAGCACCCCGTACATCAGGGTTTTCAATCCGTAGTGTTTGAGCACGGAAGTGCGTGCGACTTTCTTTGCAAAACCCTTGCGAAAGACGCGACGCAGGGCGCGTCCCGTGTTATCGGGCCCTACGGAGAAATAAAACGTCGCGTCGACAGCGTGCTTTTTGAGCAGCGCCACGAGGCGCGGCACGCCTTCGCGCGTGCCCCGCAAGGTATCCACATCGACCTTGAGGCCGATGCGCGTGCCGTCAAGCATCGCGCGACAACAGCGCCGACGCCGAGGGCAGGCTATGGGCGTAGGAATCGAAGATGGCGTTCAACGCGGCGCGCATATCGGTCTTGGGCTTCCAGCCGAGTTCAGCGGTGGTGTTCTTGATCGATGGCAGCCGCGCCGGGATGTCCGCATATCCCTTGCCGTAGTAATCGAGAGCGGAAATGTCGACGAGCTGGGTATTGCGCGCGGTGGGCGCATATTCCGGCCGCGAGAGGGCAATTTCCAGCATCATTTCCGCCAGCTTGCGGATGGAATATGAATTGTGCGGATTGCCGATGTTGTAGATCTTGCCGTCGGCGATACCGTTCGGGTTATCGATGATCTTGGTCAGGCACTCGATGGCATCGTCGATGAAGGTGAAAGCACGGGTCTGCTTGCCGCCATCGACCAGCTTGATCGGTTCGCCGCGCACGATGTGACCCAAGAACTGCGTGAGCACGCGCGATGAGCCTTCCTTGGGATCATCCATGCTGTCGAGGCCGGAGCCGATCCAGTTGAAGGGCCGGAACAAGGTGAACTGCAGCCCCTGTTGGCCATAGGCGTAGATGATGCGATCCAGGAGCTGCTTCACGCAGGAGTAAATCCAGCGTTGCTTGTGAATGGGGCCCAACACCAGCTCGGAGGTATCGGAATCGAATTCCTTGTCCTTGCTCGCGCCATAGACCTCGGAGGTGGACGGGAACACCACGCGCTTCTTGTACTTGACGCAGTGGCGAATGATGGGCAGGTTGGCCTCGAAATCCAACTCGAACACCCGCAGCGGCTCGCGCACGTAGGTCGCCGGCGTCGCGATCGCCACCAACGGCAGGATCACATCGCACTTGCGCACGTGGTACTCGACCCACTCCAGATTGATGGTGATATCGCCTTCCACGAAATGAAATTTCGGGTCGCCGAGCAGCGTGCCGACGCGCTCGGATTGCAAGTCCATGCCGTAAATGTGCCAATCGGTGTGCGCCAGAATGTACTTGCTCAGGTGATGACCGATGAAGCCATTGACGCCGAGAATGAGAACGTTTTTCAAAATAAACCCCTGCTCGTGATCTTCAAGGCCGGTTCTAAGTGAAGCTTAAGGGCAACGGCTGCTGCGCCAAAGCGGGCGGCGCGCGATCGGGCGTCACGGGTAGAGCCTCGATCGCGAGACGCACGATCTTAAGCCGCCGCCCGTCGACGCAATCGGCGTACCACTCGCCGTCCGCCGCATACAAGCAGGGCGCTCTGCTCGCGAACCGCGCCGGCTCCGCATCCACACGCGTCTCAAGGACAGCAAGCCTACACCCGTTGACCTCGGTAAAGGCACCCGGAAACGGCGGCGCCACGGCGCGCACCAGGTCGTGTACCTCGCGCGCGCTGCGGCGCCAGTCGATGCGCCCATCCTCCGGTCGGCGCCGGCCGAAATACGACCCCGCACCAAGATCGAGCGGCCGCGCCTGCGCCCTGCCCGCCACCAATAACGGCAGACTTCGCCGCAGCACCTCCTGCGCGGCCGCGGCCACCTTGAGCGATACGTCGAGCGCGGTGTCGTTCTCGAGAATGGGTATGGACTGTTGATCCACGAGTGCGCCGGCATCGGGCTTCTCCACCATGTAGTGGAGGCTCGCGCCCGTCACACTCTCGCCTTTGAGAATGGCCCAATGCACAGGCGCCCTGCCGCGAAACTTCGGCAGCAGCGATCCGTGCATATTGAGCGCGCCGCGGCGCGGCACCTTGAGCCACGCCTTGTCCAACATATAGCGATAGTAAAACGAGAACAGAAAATCGGGATTTGCCGCCGCCCCCGCCGCCACCCACTGCGGCGTGTTGGGGTCATCCGGCGTTTCGACCCGCAGGCCGTTTTCACCCGCCAGTTGCCGTACGCTGCCGAACCACTGCTGCTCACCGGGATCATCGGCATGCGTGAACAACAGAGGAATCTCCACCCCTTGCGCCAACAGCTCGCGCACACAGCGAACGCCAACCTCGCTGTAGGCGAATACCACCGCACGAGTCACCGCCGATGAACCTCGCTGTATTCCGGCAACGCCCGGGCCGCGATCGCCTGGTCGAGCTCCCCGTCATCCTGCTCCAAAACGGCCTGCACGATGTAGCGCGGCCGCTCGCGTACCTGGGCATAAATGCGCCCCACGTATTCACCCAATAAACCGATGCCGAACAGGGCCACTCCGATCAGAAAGAACACGATCCCGAACAGAGTGAACAAGCCTTCAGCTTCCGGACCGAAGATGATGCGGCGCACGAACAAGACCAGCACCAGCAACGCCGACAGGGTCGCCACCGCCATACCCGCCATGGAAAAGAGCTGCAGAGGCACCACGGAAAAACCCGTGATCAGGTCGAAATTCAGGCGCACCAAGCTGTACATCGAATATTTCGACTGGCCGGCAAAGCGCTCCTCGTGAGCGATGGGCACCTCGATGGGCCGCATGGCATACAAGGAGGCCAGCGCGGGAATGAAGGTATTGACTTCCCGCGTCTGGTTGAGCGCTTCGACCACCGACCGTGCATAGCCGCGCATCATGCAGCCCTGATCGGTGATGCGTACCGGCGTGATCCGCTCGCGCAGCTGATTGATGCGCTTGGAGAACCAGCGCCGCCACAAGGAGTCCTGGCGCTGCTGGCGAATCGTGCCGACATAGTCATAGCCCTGATCGAGCATGCCGACCAGCTTGCCTATTTCCTCCGGAGGATTCTGCAGATCCGCGTCCAAGGTAACCACGTATTCGCCGCGCGAATAGGCCAAGCCCGCCATGACGGCCGAGTGCTGGCCGAAATTTGCATGAAACAATACCACTCGAGTGTGCTGCGGCCGCAGCGAGAACTGTTCCCGCAGCAGCGCGACCGATCGATCCTTGCTGCCGTCATTGACGAACACGATTTCATACGAGATCCCGAGGGCATCGAGCGCCGGGTACAACCGCCCGAACAGCGTCGGCAACACGGCCTCTTCGTTGTAAACCGGAATGACCACGCTCAATTTGGGTGTGAGGGACATTGCGTTCAAGCGTCCGCAGCGACCGCGCCTTGCGACTTGAGCACGGCCAGCAGCTCTTCGGTCTTCGCCTGCATGAGCGTCACCGAGCCGCGTGCCTCGACATTGAGCCGTACCAAGGGTTCGGTATTGGAACTGCGCAAATTAAAGCGCCAATTCGCGAACTCGAAGGACACGCCGTCGGTGCGGTCGAGAATGATGGCCTGCGGTGCGTAGCGGGCTTCGAAGGCCGCGATGGCCGCCTTGGCATCGGGAACGCGGTAATTGAGTTCACCGCTGACCGGAAACAAGCTTATGCGCTCTCTCACCAGTTGGGAAAGCGTTTGACCGGACTCGCACAGGAGTTGCGCAACGATGAGCCAGGGGATCATGCCGCTGTCGCAATACGCGAAACGCTGAAAGTAGTGGTGCGCGCTCATTTCTCCGCCATAGAGGCCGTCAACCTCACGCATGCGCTCCTTGATGAAGGCGTGACCGGATTTCGACAGCACCGGCACGCCGCCGCTCGCCTTGACCAGATCGATGGTATTCCAGGTGAGGCGTGGATCGTGTACCACTTTGCCGCCGGCATGGCCGCGCAGCAACACCTGGGCCAAGAGCCCCACGATGTAGTAGCCCTCGACAAAGCCGCCCTGTTCATCGAAGAAAAAGCAGCGGTCGAAATCCCCATCCCACGCGATGCCGAAATCCGCGCCGTGCCGGCGGATTGCGAGGGCAGTAGAGGCGCGATTCTCCTCGAGCATGGGATTCGGGATGCCATTCGGGAAATGGCCGTCCGGATCGTGGTGGACTTTGAGAAACAAGAACGGCAGATGAGGCTCGAGCTCGTCGATGATCAGGCCCGCTCCGCCATTGCCGGCATTGACCACGACTTTCAGCGGCTTGAGCTTCAGCGCATCGACATAGGACAGCAAATGCGCGACATAGGCCTTCGTGGTATCGAGACGCCGGCGTACGCCGGCGTGCACCGGCGCGGGAAACTCGCCCTGCTCCGCAAATCCGCGAATGGCCTGCAGACCATTGTCCCCGCTGATCGGCTGGGATTGTGCGCGCACGAATTTCATGCCGTTGTAGTCGGGCGGATTGTGGCTCGCCGTAATCATGATGCCGCCGTCGTAACCGCCGTCGAAGGTCGCGAAATACACGCCCTCCGTCCCGCAAACCCCGATGTCGAACACATCGGCGCCGCTGTCGGTCAAACCGCGGCACACCGCGTCGGTGAGACCGGCGCTCGACAGGCGAATATCGCGCCCGACGACGATACGTTTGGGTGCGAGAAACTGCGCGTAGCCGCGTGCGACCCGGTACGCCACGTCGTCGTTCAACTCGGCGGGAATCCGGCCGCGCAAATCGTACGCCTTGAAGCAGGTGATCGGTTTCAAGTCGTCGTCCCTTTACGGCCGTAGTTGTCGTCGAAGCGCACGATGTCGTCCTCGCCGAAATACGATCCCGATTGCACCTCGACGATGTGCAGCGGCAGCTTGCCGGGATTCTCGATGCGATGCGTTGCGCCGATGGGAATATACGTCGATTCATTCTCCGACAATAAAAACGTCTTGTCGTTGCAGGTGACGCGCGCGGTCCCCTGCACCACGATCCAATGTTCCGCACGATGATGGTGCATTTGCAGCGACAACACCCCGCCCGGCTTGACCGACAGGCGTTTCACTTGAAAGCGCTCGCCGTTGTCGAGGCTGTCGTAGCTGCCCCAGGGCCGGAAGACCTCCCGATGCCAGGACGATTCGCTGCGGCCGGCTTTCTTGATCATGCCAACCAGTTCTTTGACGTCCTGCACCCGCTCCTTGGGCGCCACCAGCACGGCATCCTTGGTCTCGACGATGACGTGATCGTCCATGCCCACAGCGGCGACCAAGCGGCTGGTCGAGTGCACATAGCAATCGTGCGTGTCGTGCACCAAGACATCCCCCTGCAGGACATTGCCCTCTTCATCGGCCGGCAAGGCGTCGTACAGCGAGGACCAGGAGCCCACATCGCTCCAACCCGCATCGAGCGGCAGCACCACCGCATCGCGCGTCTTCTCCATCACCGCATAGTCGATCGACTCGCTGCGGCACTTCTCGAATTCAGCCTTGTCGACGCGCACGAAATCCAAGTCCGTCTTGGCCGCGCGCAATGCGGCTTGAGAGGCCTCGAGAATGTCCGGTGCGAAGGCCGCGAGTTCCTTCAAATAACGGTCGGCCTTAAAGACGAACATGCCGCTGTTCCAGAAATAGTCGCCCGACGCGACGAACTGCGCCGCCACATCCAGCGGCGGTTTTTCGATGAATTGCGCCACGGGGTAGGCCGGACCCTCACCCTGGCCGCGGCGGATGTAACCGTAACCCGTTTCCGGCGCATGCGCGAGGATGCCGAAGGTCACGAGCTTGCCGCCTTCCGCCAGGCGCACCGCCACTACGGCCGCCGCTTGAAAGCGGCCCGCATCGCGAATCACGTGGTCCGCAGGAGCCACCACGAGCGTGGCGCCGGGATCGATCTCGAGTGCCTTGAGTGCGGCGAGTGCGACGGCAGGCGCGGTGTTGCGCCCGGCAGGCTCGAGCAAAATCGCGGACGCTTCCGCACCTAAGGCGCGGATCTGCTCGGCCACCGTAAACCGATGCGCCTCGTTGCACACGACGATAGGGGACCGCGCGCCGGGAATCCCCGCCAGACGCGTGGCGGTATCCTGCAGCATGGTGTGCTTTCCCGTAAGGGCCAGCAATTGCTTGGGATACATTTCCCGCGACAGCGGCCAAAGCCGCGTGCCGGCGCCACCGGATAGAATCACCGGAATCAGTAGGGTCACGATTCGCTCACTCGACGAATGCCACGGCCGATCGCATAATAACTGAAGCCTAATCGCGCCATGTGCGCCGGGTCGTAGAGGTTTCGCCCGTCGAATATCGCCGGCGTGCGCAACGCGCTCTTGATGGCGTCGAAATCCGGGCTGCGAAATTCCCGCCATTCGGTCACGATGGCGAGCGCATCCGCTCCCTCGAGCACTTCAGGGCTGGTCTTGCAGAGGATCAGATCGTCCCGCTGACCGTAGATCCGTGTGCACTCGGGCATCGCGACCGGATCATAGGCTCGCACCTTCGCACCTGCCGACCACAGAGACTCCATCAAGACCCGGCTCGCCGCCTCGCGCATGTCATCGGTATTGGGCTTGAACGCGAGGCCCCACAGCCCGAAGGTCTTGCCGCGCAAGTCGCCGAAATGCGCCTTGATCTTATGAAAAAGCACCTGCTTCTGCCGGTTGTTGACGCTCTCCACCGCCGTCAGCACGCTGGCCTCGTAACCCACCTCGTCCGCGGAACGCTTCAACGCCTGAACATCCTTGGGAAAACAGGAACCGCCATAACCCACGCCGGGGTAGATGAAGGCATACCCGATGCGCGGATCCGAACCTATCCCGACACGCACCGCCTCGATGTCGGCGCCGAAGTGCTCGGCCATATTGGCCAACTCGTTCATGAAGCTGATTTTCGTCGCGAGCATGGCGTTGGCGGCGTACTTGGTGAGTTCTGCCGAGCGCACATCCATGACGATCATGCGGTCGCGGTTGCGCGTGAAGGGTTCGTATAGAGTCCGGAGCAGCTCCGTGGCGCGTTCAGAGTCCGTGCCAATGATCACCCGGTCCGGCTTCATGAAGTCATCGATGGCCGCCCCTTCCTTGAGGAATTCCGGGTTCGAGACCGTGTCGAACTCGACCGATGCGTGCCGCGCCGCCAGGGATGCTCCGACCGCGTCCCGTACTTTATCGGCGGTGCCCACCGGCACGGTCGATTTCGTCACGACCACCTTGTAGTCGGCCATGTGCTCGCCGATCGAGCGCGCGACCGCCAAGACATGACGCAAGTCCGCCGAACCGTCCTCGTCAGGGGGGGTACCCACCGCGATCAATTGGAACAGCCCATGCTGCACGCCCTCTTTGGCACTGGTGGTGAAGCGCAGACGTCCCGCATCGAAATTGCGTTTGACGACGGCATCGAGCCCCGGCTCGTGGATGGGTACCTCGCCTTTCTTGAGCATGGCGATCTTTCGCGCATCGACGTCGACACATACCACGTGGTTGCCGGCGTCGGCCAAGCACCCGCCGGTCACCAGGCCCACATACCCTGAGCCAAATATCGTGATTCGCATGCGTAATATTCTGATTTAACTGGGAAAAGGACGCGGAAGCCTAGCGGTTTTGGAAGGTCAAGTAAAGCGCGGCCGGGATGGGCGTCGGCTTAGATCCAAGGCTCCCGCTGCAGCCTCTTCTCCCACGCGAGCGAATGGGTCACGATCGCCGCCAGGTCGTCATAGCGCGGTTGCCACCCCAATTCTGCGCGGATGCGATCCGCCCGCGCGACCAAGTACGCAGGGTCGCCGGGCCGGCGCGCCTCCTCGCGAATGACCAGGGGTTTGCCGCCGACGGTTTCCACCATGCGCAGCACCTCGCGAACCGAGTACCCATGGCCATAGCCAACGTTGAGCGTGACCGACTTGCCGTTGCCGCGCAGGTAATCGAGAGCGTTCAAATGCGCCGCAGCAAGATCCTCGACGTGCAGATAATCCCGCATCCCCGTGCCGTCCGGGGTCGGGTAGTCGCTGCCGAACACGGATACGTGGGGCCGTTTGCCGACCATGGCTTCGCAGGCCACCTTCGTCAACAGCGTGGCACCCTGCGTCGCTTGACCGATCCTACCGGCAGGGTCGGACCCCGCCACATTGAAATACCGCAATGCCACGTAGCGCAGCCCGCTGGCCGCGGCCACATCACGCAGCATCCACTCGCTCATGAGTTTGGAGGTGCCGTAGGCATTGATGGGACGGGTCGGCGAGTCCTCGTCGGCGTATCCCCGCTCCGGCATGCCGTAGACCGCCGCCGTGGATGAAAATACGAAGTGCTTGACGTCATTCTCGAGGCAGGCCTGCAGCAGAGAGCGCGTGGCACAGGTGTTGTTGCCGTAGTACTTGAGCGGCTGCGCCACCGACTCGGGCACGATGGTGTGGGCGGCAAAATGCATGACGGTGTCGACTCGATGGTCGGCCAAGAGCCGCGAGACCCGCTCGAAGTCCCCCACGTCGCCCACCACCAACTCGCCCGCCGTCACCGCCTGTCTAAAGCCCCGCCCCAGGTTGTCAATGACGACGATTTTTTCGCCGGCTTCGCCCAGCTGGCGTACCACATGGCTGCCGATATAACCGGCGCCGCCGGTGACTAGAATGGTTCCGTTGGACACTCCCACACCTCACGACGGACAGACCCATGCCCGCTACGGATGGGCAGTATCGGTGGGTCCGGTGTTTCTGACAATGCGGCGAGGCTTGATACTCGTGACTTTGCGGTCATCGCTGGCGATGGCCGTTTGGCGTGCCGAAACCAGATCATGCGATTCGGGTGCCGGTTTGTACTCCTCGACAACCTCGCCCAGTAAATGGAGCGCGCGATGGCAGTCGAACCGGCTCATCGCCACTAAGATCTCTTCCAGCAAGATTTGAACTCGCTCCCACGTCAGCGAATGCTCGATGGCCCGCAGAATCATCGGATGTTCCGTGCCGGTCACATTGTTGCCGATCAACAGTTCCTCGTAGAGCTTCTCCGCCGGACGCAGCCCGGTGTAGGAAATCTCGATGTCTCCCTCCGGATGCTGCTCGTCGCGCACTGTCAATCCCATGAGATTGACCATTCGCCGCGCCAAGTCCCCGATCCGAACCGGTTTTCCCATATCGAGCACGAATACATCGCCGCCCTCCGCCATCGACCCGGCCTGGATCACGAGCTGCGCGGCCTCCGGGATGGTCATGAAGTAGCGGATCACGTCGGGATGGGTCACGGTTACCGGGCCACCGGCCTTGATCTGCTCATTGAACAGCGGCACCACCGAACCGGACGACGCCAAAACGTTGCCGAACCGCACCATGCAAAAGCGCGTCTTGCTGCCGCGCCGCTGCAGACCCTGCAGCACGATTTCCGCGAATCGCTTGGTCGCCCCCATGACATTCGTGGGGTTCACGGCTTTGTCGGTCGAGACCAGGACAAAGGTTTCCACCTCGGCCTCGTGAGCCGCTTCGGCGGCATACCACGTGGCGATGACGTTGTTGTGGATCCCCTCGATGACGTTCTGTTCGACGATCGGGACATGTTTGTACGCCGCCGCGTGGTACACGGTCTGCACGCGGTACGCCTGCAGGATGTCGCGCAGGCGAAACTTGTGGTGAGCGTTGCCGATCAGTCCAATCAGATCGACGGGCTGGCTATGTTGATCCGCGAAAGTGCGCAGTTCGCGTTGAATGTTGTAGAGCGCCAATTCCGACATTTCAAACAACACCAGCCGTTTCGGGCCCAAGCCTATGATTTGCCGACAGAGCTCGGAGCCAATGGAGCCGCCGGCCCCGGTCACCATGACCACCCGATCGCGAATGCAGGCGTCGAACAGACCTGGTTTCGGCGGTACCGAATCTCGTCCCAGCAGGTCGCAGACGTCGACTTCGCGAATCTCTTCCACCGTCGCAGTGCCGGTCACCAGTTGCTCAAATTCCGGCACGGTTTGCACGTGTACGCCCAAAGGCTCCAATGAACTCAGGATTTCCCGGCGCCGGCGCCGGGTCAATGACGGCAGCGCCAGCAGAATACGGTCGATATTGCGATCTTTTATCAATGC
>Ga0209736_1000622_pt1 | contig 11474 bp, 12 predicted proteins | sample BlaSpr_A8_Ref_M3_FD_187992 | JGI IMG/M metagenome (GOLD analysis project Ga0209736, IMG submission 187992) | Forest soil microbial communities from Thunder Bay, Ontario, Canada - Black Spruce, Ontario site 2_A8_Ref_M3 (SPAdes) (version 2) | ecosystem: Environmental > Terrestrial > Soil > Boreal... | reverse complement strand
AGCCTTGGGTCTGCAGAATATCGAGCCGGGCCTCGCCAGTGAGTTCCGTGAACGGCGGTTTCAGCGCGGCCAGCGTGCCGATCGGGCTCATCTCGGTCATGCCCCAGGCGTGGCGCACCTGAACCCCGTTGTCGACGAAGGCCTTGATCATCGAACGCGGCATCGCCGAGCCGCCGCACACCACCATTCGCAAATGCGGCAGTTTCAAATGATTGGTGGCCATATGGTTGAGCAGCATCAGCCACACTGTCGGAACGCCAGCGGTATGGGTCACCTTCTCGGTTTCCAGCAGTTCGAACACCGAGGCGCCGTCGAGTTTGGCACCGGGCATCACCAGCTTGGTGCCCATCGAAGGCGCCGAAAACGCAATCCCCCAGCTGTTGGCGTGGAACAATGGAACCACCGGCAGCATTGTATCGGCAGCGCTGGCGCCGAGCGAATCGCCGGCGTTGGCCATCAGGGCGTGCAGCACGTTGGAGCGATGCGAATACAATACGCCCTTGGGATCGCCCGTCGTGCCGGAGGTGTAGCACATCGCGGCCGCGGTATTTTCGTCGAACGTCTTCCACGCGAAGTTGCCGTCGGCTTCCGCGATCCAGTCCTCATAGGCGACCGCGTTCTTCAGCGTGGTCTGCGGCATGTGCGCCTTGTCGGTGAGCACGATGTAGCGCTCGACGCTGGGCAGCTTGTCGGCGATTTTTTCCAGGATCGGCACAAAGGTGATATCGGTCATCACCACGCGGTCTTCGGCATGGTTGACGATCCAGGCGATCTGTTCGGGGAACAGCCGCGGATTGACGGTATGGCAGATCGCACCGATGCCCATGATGCCGTACCATGCTTCAAGATGGCGCCAGGTGTTCCAGGCGATGGTGGCGACGCGGTCGCCGAGCTTGATGCCGTCACGATCCAGACGTTGCGAGACCTTCAGGGCGCGCTTGTGGATTTCGGCGTAATTGGTGCGGTGGATGGGGCCTTCGACCGATCGCGTGACCACTTCCTGGGTGCCATGGATCGCGGCGGCGTGCTCCATAATCCGGTGACACAGCAAAGGCCAGTCTTGCATCAATCCACGCATACGGACGTTCCTCCAAAGGGTGTTGTCGCTTGCCGCGGGTCTTCACGGAATTGCCATGAAGTTTAGCGCGCGAAAAGCACACCGCAAATGGCCTTGTAGCCGCATGGGCCGGCCCGGACCGGCAATAATGGTTACCGCCGTAACCCTGCTGATCACACTTGGCGCATCCGATCCTGCGGCCGCGGCGCGACGGGCCGGCGTCTGGTCGCAGGGGCCGTGGGGAGACCTGTTCGGCGAGCGACGGCCCAAGCTGCGCCGGGCGGCGCTGCCGGCGTCTGCGTCGGTGCCCTTGCCAAAACCGCGTCCGGCCGAGGCGCCGGTGCCCGAACCCGAAAAGCCGGTGGCGGCGAGACCGGCGCCGGCCGAGCCTGCCAAGCCTGCCGAACGGGCGGCACCCGCCGAGACGGCAAAACCGGTTGAACAGACGGCGCCGGCGCCGCCGTCGGCCTGTCGGCTGGCGCTGACCGAAGAGATCGCGATCGCCCCCAGCATCCCCGACATCCATGGCCCCGGCGGTTGCGGTGGCGAGGATCTGGTGCGGCTGGAGGCCGTGGTGCTGCCGGACAAGCGGCGGGTCTCGCTCAAGCCCGCCGCAACCCTCCGCTGCACCATGGCGTCCGCGATTGCGGACTGGATCCGCACCGACATGGCGCCGCTGGCGACCGGCCTCGGCAGCGTCATCAGCGACCTCGACAATTTCGACTCGTATGATTGTCGCGGCCGCAATGGCGTGGCCGGCGCCCTACTGTCCGAACACGGCCGCGCCAACGCGCTGGACGTGCGCGCCCTAAAGCTTGCCAATGGCCAGTCGATTTCGCTCACCGACCGCAACGTCCCGCGCGAGGTGCGCGAGAACGTGCTGCATTCGGTGTGCGCGCGATTTACCACGGTGCTGGGGCCGGGTTCGGATGGCTACCATGAGGAGCATATCCATCTCGACCTGATGGAGCGGCACAACAATTACAAGATCTGCCAGTGGAATGTGTGGGACCCGCTGCCGCAGATCGCGCCGCTGTTGCCGGCCGAGCGGCCCGATGAAGCCCCGCCGCGCGAGGTCGCGAAGAAGGGCGAATAGAGGCGAATGGCGAATGGTGAGTAGCGAATAGGGAAGAAGGTTCGGCCCGGACGACCTGCGCTTCTATTGCTGTTCGCCACCAAGTATTCCGTATTCGCCACTCACCATTCGCTATTCGCCAACAAGCCGCCAACGAAAAAGCGCCGGCAAAGCCGGCGCTTGTAGATCCTGAAACCGATGCGATCGGTTACTGCATCGTCGGGCCGGCGCCGTTGCCGCCGCCTTGCAGCGCCATCTGCGAGTTGAACGGCGAGTCGCCATGGTGCGGCTCGAGCACGACGACGATGGAACCCATCTTGACCCGGTTATACAGATCGATCACGTCCTCGTTGGTCATCCGGATGCAGCCGGAGGAGATCGACGCGCCGATATATTCCGGCTGGTTGGTGCCGTGTATCCGGAACAGGGTGTCCTTGCCGCCGGAGTACAAATACAGCGCGCGCGACCCCATTGGATTGTCCGGTCCCGGCGCCACGAAGTTGGGAACGCCGAGCCGCTCGATCTCGCTCTTGGTCGGATGCCAGGGCGGCCACTCGGTCATGCTGCCGATCTTGGCGATGCCGGACCATGCCATGGCTTCTTCGCCCACGGTAATACCGTAGCGGATCGCCTTGCCGTCGTTGAGCACGTAATAAAGATAGTGATTGTCGGAATCGACCAGGATCGAGCCGGGCGCTTCCTTGCGGTGATAATCGACAATGGCGCGGCGGAAAGGCTCGGCGACGGGAACGTTGGTGTACCGAATCTTGGCCAGCAGTTCCTTGTCGCGCGGTTTGAAGTTGGTCTGATTGGTTGCTTCATAGGTCGTGCCCTGCATGCAGCCCGACAGCATCAGGCCCGCGGCCAGGATTCCCAATTTCAGCTTGAGCGACGACATGGTGCACTTCCAATCGAAATCCTTGCGTCCGCGCGAGCATACTGCGCCCCAAACGCCACGATTCCATTAAGCCCATTATCGTGGAAATCAGCCATAATTCCAGAGCTTAGATGCTTGTCCCGCGCTGCGGCAGGCCGGCTGTGTCTTTTTTGCCGCAAATTCTCCCGGTTTCGGCTCTTTTTTGGGCAGAGTGGCGCTGTCGCCGAATCAGCGCCACGCTGCCGCCATGCGGCCGCCATAAGTGGACCGGGCGGTTAACGCGGCGTCATCAAGCGCTTGCCAGAATCGAGTTAAGTCCTGTTGGGTGGACCGCTCGCCCAGCTCCGGAGCCCTCCATGTTGTCGGTGTACGTTCCTTCCGAATCCTCGCTGAAGAAGGTCGCCGAACCCGACCTCGCCGCGCTGCCGGAGAACACGGTCTGGATCGACCTGGTCAAACCGACCGCGGCCGAGGACAAGGCGGTGGAGCGGCTGGCCGGAATCGCGGTGCCGACCCGGGAGGACATGCAGGAGATCGAGATTTCCAGCCGGCTCTATATCGAGAACAGCGCCCGCTACATGACGGCCACGCTGATGTGCGCGGCCGATACCCAGAATCCGCGCACCACTGCGGTGACCTTCATCCTCTCCAGCCGCCGCCTGGTGACGGTGCGCTATGACGACCCGAAGCCGTTCATGCTGGTGGAGAACAAGCTGGCCCGCTCCTGCCCGCCCGGCATCACCGGCGAAACCGTGCTGATGGAATTGCTCGATGCGGTGATCGACCGCAACGCCGACATTCTGGAGCGCGCCGGCAGCGACATGGACGCCATCAGCCACGATATTTTCGAGCCCGAGGGTGCGGCGCGCACCGGCCACGCCAAGCGCTATTCCGACATCCTGATTGCGATCGGCCGTAAGGGCGATCTCACCTCCAAGGTGCGCGAGAGCCTGGTCTCGATCGGGCGGGTGGTGACCTTCGTGGCGGCTGCGGTCGACGGCGTCAAATGGTCCAAGGACATGCGCGAGCAGCTCAAGACCATGCAGCGCGACGTGGCGTCGCTGACCGACCACGCCTCCTATCTTTCCAACAAGATCACCTTCGTGCTCGATGCGATGCTCGGCGTCGTCAATCTCGAGCAGAACAACATCATCAAGCTGTTCTCGGTGATGGCGGTGGTGTTGATGCCGCCGACCCTGATCGCCTCGATCTACGGCATGAATTTCAGGTCGATGCCGGAGCTGGAATGGACCCACGGCTATTCCTACGCACTGCTGTCGATGCTGCTCGCCGCCGCGGGGCCTTATCTGTATTTCAAATGGAAGAAGTGGCTGTAGGCATGTGGTTCCGCCGCCGACCGCATCGACGAATACGTCGAGACGTAAAGCGGGCGGAACCCAGACAAAAACTCCGCCTCAATTCCTCTGCTAAAATTTGAGCGTTGCACTGAACGTTTGTGCGACGGCTTTCTGCGATAACGCTGACTTCAAGCCGCGAGGACAGCGATGGTTGAAAAACTCATAACGTCACCCGAGAATGTAGTCGATTTCGCGCGCTATCAACAGGACCGCAACGGCGCCGGTAGGGCGCCTGCGGCCCCGCTGCGGGCCTGCCGGCATTGCGGCGCCGCGCTGCTCGAGGGCGAGCGCGAAGACGAATGCTCCAGCGCCTTCAACCTCGAGGCGCCGCTGCGCGGCGGCCCGCGCAAGTTTTATGCGGAGTGAGGTGGCGTTGCCGCAAATACCGGCCTCATCCTGAGAGCGGCCTCTTGGCCGCGTCTCGAAGGATGGAAGAACGAGCCCGTTGCCATCCTTCGAGACGCCATGCTGCGCATGGCTCCTCAGGATGAGGTCGGTGTGCGCGTGAGGTAGCTACACGTGCTGCCCACCGTTGATGTGGATCTCGGCGCCGTTGACGTAGGAACTGGTCTCCGTGCACAGCACGTAGATGATCTTGGCCACCTCGTCGGGCGTGCCGAGGCGGTGCAGCGGAATCTGCTCGGCGACGATCTTCTCGGTGCCGGGCGACAGGATCGAGGTGTCGATTTCGCCCGGCGCGATCGAATTGACGCGGATGCCGACGCGGCCGAAATCCGACGCCATCTCGCGGGTCAACGAGGCCAGCGCCGCCTTCGAGGTCGCGTAGGCAGCACCCGCGAACGGATGGACCCGCGAGCCCGCGATCGAGGTGACGTTCACCACCGAGCCTTTGGCGGCCTTCAATTCCTCGATCAGCCCGCGCGCCATCATGATCGGGGCGAAGAAATTGACCCGGAATACATGGCTCCAGGTGTCGATGTCGGTATCGATCGAGCCGAGCCGTGTGCCGCCTTCGGCCTTCGGCGAAATCGCGGCGTTGTTGACCAGCGCGTGCAGCGCGCCGCCCTCCAGCCGCTGGCGAATCTCCGCGATCGCGCGGGTGGTGTCGGCGTGGTCGGCCAGGTCGACCTGGACGTGGTCTTCCGGCCCCGCATCCCACGGGCAATCTTCCGGAAACGGATGCCGCGAACAGGTGAGGACGCGCCAGCCGGCCGAGGAGAAGCGGATCACGGTCGCATGGCCGATGCCGCGGCTGGCCCCGGTCAGAAGCAGCGTGCGCCGCGGTGTGTTGGCGGAAGTCGGCATGGAGGTCCTTCAGATTTCAAATTCACGGATAAAGCCGCGTCTTGGACCACGGCTGATCCGGGCCGGCGCGGCGGAACTCGATGCGGTCATGCAGGCGGAACGGTCGGTCATGCCAGAATTCGAACTGCGCGGGCGCGATCCGCCAGCCGCTCCAGCCCGGCGGCCGCGGCACCTCGCCAATGATGTGCTTGGCGGCGACGGTCGCGATCGCCTGTTCGAAGGCAAAGCGGCTTTCCAGCGGCTGCGACTGCTTGGAGGCCCAGGCCCCGATCTGCGCCTGTTTTGGGCGCGTGGCAAAATAGGCGTCGGCTTCAGCCTCGGTGACCGGCGACACGTTGCCCCGGATCCGGACCTGCCGGCGCAGCGACTTCCAGTGAAACAGTAACGCCGCCTTAGGATTTGCGGCGAGTTCGCGGCCTTTTGGGCTGGCGACGTGGCTGTAAAACACAAAACCATCGGCGTCATAGCCTTTCATCAGCACCATGCGCACATCCGGCAGGCCGTCGGCGTCGACGGTGGCGAGCGACATCGCGTTGGGATCGCTGGGTTCGGCCTTCACGGCTTCGGCGAACCACTCGCCGAACAGCGCGAACGGTTCCTCGGCGGCGGTGAAATCACCGGATGTTAAGGGTGTCGGGTGTTTGATGGAGGTCGTGTCGGCCATGTCAGGAGTTCCGAGTTGCGTCCGCCCGCGGTCCAGAGCGCGTTGCAGTCCCCATTGGGGCTCGCCCTATATAAGACATGGGGACGCATTGGCCTATCGGCGATCGGGCCGGCGCGCTTCGTGATGACCTTGATTCTGCTCGGCGTCGGCTCGGGTGGCTGCAGCCTGTCCCATACCGACGGCGCCTTTGCCAAGATGGACGACAACGAAGCCACCGGCTCGATCGGCGCGGCCCGGGCCAGCCTGCCGGCGCCGACCGAGAGCGATCTGGCCTTTGCCCGCAACGCCGCCTCCGACGTGCTGACCAAGGGGACCAAGGATTCCAGCCAGCCCTGGGAGAACCCGGAGACCGGCGCGCGGGGTTCGGTCACGCCGCTGGCCCAGGCCTATTCCTCGGAGGGGCGCACCTGCCGCGATTTTCTGGCAAGCTATGTCAATGGCCGGGCGGAAAGCTGGCTGCAGGGTGCGGCCTGCCAGACCGGCCACGGCCGCTGGGAAATTCATACGCTGAAGCCGTGGAGAAGCGGTTGAACGGGGACAGCCGTTGCAAAAATGCCACGAAGACCCCAGATGACAGCCGAGGTGGGCGAACAGCCCGAAATTCAATTAGATTCTCTTTAAGGAGACGTGACGGATGCGCGACCCCTATGAGGTCTTGGGGGTGCCGCGGGGTGCCAGCGCTGCGGCGATCAAGAGCGCCTATCGCAAGCTTGCCAAGAAGCATCACCCCGATGCCAACAAGAACGATCCGAAATCCGCGGCGCGCTTTTCCGAATTGAACTCGGCCAACGAGATCATCGGCGACGAGGACAAGCGCAAGCAGTTCGATCGCGGCGAAATCGACGCCGAGGGCAAGCCGCGCTTCCAGGGCTTCCCTGGCGGCGGCTTCCCCGGCGGCGACCCGCGCACGCGTGCCGGCCAGGGCGGCTTTTCGAGCCACACCTTCCGCAGCGGCGGTACCGGTCCCGGCGGCCTTGGCGGCGGCGGTTTCGAGGACATCCTGAACAGCATGTTCGGCGGTGCGGCGGGGCGCGGCGCGCGGGGCGGACCCGGCAACACCTTCGAGTTCGATGCCGGCGGCATCGCGCTCGACCTCGACCTTTCCGTCGCCATGACGGTGACGCTGGAAGAGGCGGTCAACGGCGCGGAGAAGCGCGTCCGGCTGCCGACCGGCAAGGAACTCAATGTCAAGATTCCGGCCGGCGTCACCGCCGGTCAGCAGATCCGGCTGAAGGGGCAGGGCGAAACCTCGCCGGGCCATCCGCCGGGCGATCTGTTGATCACGGTCTCAATCGCGCCGCACGCGTTCTTCAAGGTCGACGGCAGCGATCTGCGCGTCGATCTGCCGATCACGCTGTATGAAGCCGTGCTAGGCGGCAAGGTTCGCGTGCCGACGCTTGGCAGCGCCGTCGAATTGTCGATCCCGAAAAACACCTCAAGCGGCCGGACCTTTCGCCTCAAGGGCAAGGGCCTGCCGAAGCCGGGTGCGACCGCCGGCGACCTGTTCGTCACCACCCGCATCATGCTACCGGACGGGAACGATGCCGAACTGGAGACGTTGATGCTGAAGTGGCGCAACGGACATCCCTACAATCCGCGCAGCGGTCTTGGTTGATCGCCTCGAGCGTTGCCGAAAAAAGGTGCAGCCTCGACCGGGGGACCAGCGCGGTACAAAACCCCAGTCGAGGCCGCTTGCGCCGATCGGCGGATCGAACGCCGGTCATAATCGCGTGATCACCCGGTGCGTTTTTGAGACGCGTCGATGTCTTGATTCCAGATTTTCAATGTCGGAATTGGGACATCGATCATGACTTAGTTCACCCGCCGGTCTTTTCGGTCTGGTCGTAGACGAGCTTGGCGACCTGGTCGAGCCGGGCCTTGTCGGTGGGGCCGCTCAGCACATAGCCGACGCCGTCTTCGGACCAATACATCGCGCCGGAGTTCTCGGCCGCGGTATAGCGCATCTGCGCGGTTTCGGTTTTTGCGCGCGAGGTGTAGAGCGTGAAGCGTTCGCCGGACGCGCTCTCATACATCAGAAACGATGCCGGCCCGGTCGGGCCGGGCAGCAACCGTCCGCCGACCAGCTTCAAACCCGTGGCATCCAGCTCCGGCGCACGGACCGACCAGCCGCAGCGCTTGGTCAGCCATTGCTGCAGATGGGTGCGTTCGCTTCCCGGCACCTCGACCGGATGACGGACCTCGACCACGTAAAGCCGGTGGGCGTCCAGCGCATCCAGGGTAAGATTCTGGAACGCCGACGGTGTTGCCGCCACGCCATGTGCCAGCCAGCCGACGCCGCCGCCGGCGATGAACGCCAGCAGCGTTGCGGCGATGGTGCCGTAGATCCATTGCCGCGGCTGCCGCACCAGCCGTTCGATCTCGAGCCGCTTCGGCACCGGCTCGTCGGCGACCGCGTCGTAACGCGCATGCAGCGCCTCGGCCATCGCGCGCCATGATCGTACCCGCGCCGCATCGTCGGGGTGCGCCGCAAGCCAGGCCTCGACATCGCCGCGGCGCTCCGCCGGCAATTCGTCGTCGATGTAGGCGTGCAGTTCGTCTTCGGTGACGGGAATTCTCGGGTCGGTCATGGTCGTTGTCTCTGTCTAAATCTCGATCGAAAATTGCTTATTCGGCCGGTGGCGATATCCCTCACCCAAGCGGGGCGGGACCACAAAACCATCGCGGCTCAAACCGGTTCATCACACGCATTCACCCCAATATGCTTAGTAACTCCATAATACTTGGCATTATTTCACCCGCCGCAGCGTGGCCCGTTCGCCCTCGATCGAAGCCTTGACATGGGCCCGGGCGCGGGCGAGGCGCGACATCACGGTGCCGATCGGCACCGCCTGAATGTCGGCGACCTCGCGATAGCTCAATCCTTCCAGCATCACCAGCAACAGCACCGCGCGCTGCTCCTCCACCAGGGTCGCCAGTGCGCGGGCGATGTCGCGGCCCTCGGCCTCGGTGCCGCTGGCGTCGGGATTGTTGTCGAGCAACGGCACGAATTGCGGCCGCCGCGCTAGCGAGCGGCGCCGGTTCTTGTTGAGGTTGGTCAGGATGGTGTAGAGCCAGCTCCTGACGTCGCCACCGAGAAACAGCCGCTCCGAACGCAGCGCCCGCACCAGGGTATCCTGCACCAGATCGTCGGCGACATCGGCATCGCGCGCCAGCGCACGCGCATAGCGGCGCAGCGCCGGGATCATGGCTTCAACACTCTGGCGGAACGCGGTCATAAAAGCCCGCTCCTGGGTTTGTCCGGCCGCCGTCTTATCTCCCCGACGCCTTGCCCTATATAACACCGAAAACACGCCGCTATTCCGGCTGTTATGTCGGTCGGCAGACCGTTCCAAGCGGCGGCGGATTTGGGCTGTACCGGCCGGGAGCGCTGGTGTACCTCCAGACCTGATCATGGTCGATTGGAAACTCAGATGTCGCAACGTTCAGGTCTGATGCAGGGCAAGCGCGGAGTGATTCTCGGCGTCGCCAACAACCGCTCGATCGCCTGGGGCATCGCCAAGGCGTGCCATGCGGCCGGCGCGGAGATCGCGCTGACCTGGCAGGGCGACGCACTGAAGAAGCGGGTCGAACCGCTGGCCAAGGAACTCGACGGTATCCTGCTCGGCCATTGCGACGTCACCGACCCTGCCACCATCGACGCCGTGTTCGACGTGCTGAAACAGAAATGGGGCAAGATCGACTTTGTGGTGCATGCGATCGCGTTCTCCGACAAGGACCAGCTTGACGGCCGCTATCTGGAAACCACGGCGGATAATTTTTCAAAAACCATGCTGATCTCCTGCTACTCGCTGACAGCGATCGCACAGCGCGCCGAAAAGCTGTTGACTGACGGCGGTTCGATCCTGACCCTGACCTATTACGGCGCTGAGAAATGGATGCCGCATTACAACGTGATGGGCGTTGCCAAGGCAGCGCTGGAAGCGAGCGTGCGCTATCTCGCCGCCGATCTCGGCGAGAAGAACATCCGCGTCAACGCGATCTCGGCAGGACCGATCAAGACGCTGGCGGCATCCGGGATCGGCGATTTCCGCTACATTTTGAAGTGGAACGAATACAACGCGCCGATGCGCCGCACCGTCACGATCGAGGAAGTCGGCGACAGCGCGCTCTATCTGCTGTCGGATCTGTCGCGCGGCGTCACCGGCGAGGTGCACCACGTCGATTCCGGCTATCACGTCGTCGGCATGAAACGCCCCGACGCGCCGGACATTTCGCTGGCGAAGGATTGATTTTAGCTCGTCATGCGCGGACTTGATCCGCGCATCCATCCCCTTGAGAAGATTTTGTTAGATGGATTGCCGGGTCAAGCCCGGCAATGACGCGGAGGGAATATGCCGACCATCTACTACATTCGCCACGGCGAGACCGCGTGGAATGCGCAAGGCAGGCTGCAGGGTGTGCGGGACATTCCGCTCAACGATCTCGGCCGCAAGCAGGCGGCCCATTCCGGCAGCATCCTCGCCGACCTGTTCGCGCGCGACGGGCGCAGCGCGTCGTCGCTTACGTTCGTCGCCAGTCCGCTCGGCCGTGCGCGGTCGACCATGGAACTGGTCCGGGGCGCATTAAAACTGCCGCCGCACGATTACGCCATCGACGATCGCTTGCGCGAGATCGGTTACGGCGATTGGGAAGGTTCGACGCTACAGCAGATGCAGGCGTCGGATCCGGCGGTGTTCGCCAGACGTCAGGCCGACAAATGGACGGTGGCGCCGCCGGGCGGCGAGACCTATGCGCAGGTGCAGGCAAGGGTGACGGACTGGTATAGTCAACTGACAGCGGACACGGTTGCGGTAGCCCATGGCGGCACGGCGCGGGCGCTGATGGTAGCGCTCGGGATCGAAACACCGGAGAGCGCGGCGGATCTCACCATCGAGCAGGGCGCGGTTTACGTGTTCAACGATGGCGGGTTGAGCAAATATAGTTAAGGTGGATGGCCCTACCGTCCGCCGTCATGGCCGGGCTTGTCCCGGCCATCCACGTCTTTGCTCGCGCGGAAGACGTGGATGCCCGGCACAAGGCCGGGCAAGACGAACGAGAGATTTGACCGGCCTAGTCCCGCGCGTTACCACAAGTCAGTATTGACTTACATTCCGACTCCAGGCGCAACGCGATGTCCTTCAACACCTTTGGCCACATGTTCCGGGTCACGACCTTCG
>Ga0209736_1000620_pt1 | contig 11485 bp, 9 predicted proteins | sample BlaSpr_A8_Ref_M3_FD_187992 | JGI IMG/M metagenome (GOLD analysis project Ga0209736, IMG submission 187992) | Forest soil microbial communities from Thunder Bay, Ontario, Canada - Black Spruce, Ontario site 2_A8_Ref_M3 (SPAdes) (version 2) | ecosystem: Environmental > Terrestrial > Soil > Boreal... | reverse complement strand
CTCCCAAAAGCATGCTGCGCCATCCCGACGCTTCCTCCGGCATTGAGGATTTCGCGCAGCCGCGCTTTCTTCCCGTCGTTCCCGACCGCGAAGTGCAAGACGCCAAGCGCATCCTGATCGTCAGCGGCAAACTCGGCCACGAACTGCGCGCCGAGCGCCGTCGCCGCCAAGACACCAGCACCGCGATTGTTTTTCTCGATCAGCTCTACCCGTTGCTGCGCCCGGAAATTGCCGCCGCCATCGACGAGCATCCCAACGCCCGCGAAGTTGTTTGGATCCAGGAAGAGCCAAAAAATATGGGCGCGCATTTCTTCGTGGTGCCGCGTATCGGCCAATTAGTGCAAAGCAAAGGCCTGAAATTTCGCTCCATCAAGCGTTCCCCCAGCGCCAGCCCCGCCACCGGCTCCGCCAAAGCCCACGAATTAGAACAAAAAACCCTCATAAGCCTGGCCTTCACCACCGCCAGCGAGTAGCTGGTCTCAGTTTGCGTGGATGTACGTCATTTCGTCGTACACTGGTTGATTTGTCCGGCAAATCGCCGTACAATAACTACCAGGAGCCGACATATGCCTCGTGCTAGTGTTTCTCAACGTTCGCGAAGGGATGCACGCCTTGAGGCGCGAGTTACTTCCGAGCAAAAGAAAATCATCGCCCGCGCGGCGGCCTTGCGAGGATCCTCGGTAACGGAATTCGTGGTTGCCAGCGCTCAGCAGGCGGCGGCAGAGGTAATTCAGGACTCCGAACTTCTGACATTGGACGGCCAGGCGCGCGATGTCTTCGTCCGCGCGATATTGAATCCGCCGGCTCCCAATAAAGCTGCCCGCGCAGCGGCAAAACGTTACAAACTTCGACTTAAAGCGGTGCGCTAGTTTGACTCGCGGCAACGACAAGCCACAATTCCTAACTCAGCCGCTTGGTCCTACCCACGATCGGAATTCCTTTTCCTGCGGCGTCGAAGCGCTGGACAATTACCTCCGCAAACAAGCTGCTCAAGATTTCAAGAAGCACGTCGCCGTCCCATTCGTCTTGACCCCGGATGGCACAACCATTGCCGGCTACTACACGCTCTCCCAATTTGCCGTCCGCCTCGAAGATCTTCCCGCAGACCTTGCCAAGAAATTGCCGAGATATCCCTTGGTGCCCGCCACGCTGCTCGGACGATTGGCTTTGGCCACAGCATTCCGTGGCCGAGGGTACGGAGAGGCGCTTCTCATGGACGCGCTCAATCGCATTCTCCAGCACAGCAGGGCAGTCGCTTCCGCGGGTGTTGTTGTGGACGCCATCGCCGCCGCCGCTGTCGCGTTTTACAAGAAATATGGATTTATTGAACTCCCGAACATCCTAAGCCGACTCTTTCTTCCGCTCGGCACGGTGGAGCAACTCTTTCGATAAGTTCCATGCTCTCGGTCGTGACCCTACTCGTACCTCAGCGCAACCAGCGGATCGATGCGGCTGGCGCGGCGCGCCGGTACAAAACTCGCGAGCAGCGCAGCAGCGACCAGGACGGGAATCATCACGGCGAAGCTTACCGGCTCCGCAGCGCGCATTCCATCCACCGTGTGCGCCAACAGGCGCGCCGCCCCCAAAGCACCGACGATGCCGACTGCAACGCCCACAAAAATCATCCCCACGCTCTGCCGCAGCACCAGCCACACGACTTCCCGGGCGCTGGCGCCCAGCGCAATGCGCACTCCCATTTCTGGGATACGCTGGCTGGTTAAGTACGCCAACACGCCATAAATCCCGATGCACGCCAGCAGCAAAGCCAGCCCGGCAAACACGCCGAACAACAGCAAGAGAAAGCGATGCAGGTCCAGCGTGCTACTCGCCAGTTGCTCCATGGTGCGCACCTCGTACAGCACCTGGTCGCCGGTTGCGCCGCGCACTTCCCGCCGCAGCGATTCGACCGCGCTCAACGGCGCGACGGTGGTCCGCACCGCCAACGACATAAGCTCGGACCAGCGGCGCAGGAACTTGTCCGGGAGCTGCGCAAACGGATAGTAAAATTGCGCGCGCACTTGCGCTTGGTCGTCGCCGGCGAGCCCCCAATGCCGCACATGGCCAACCACACCCGCTACAACAAAAGGGCCGTAGCCCATATCCGGCATCCACAGGCGCTTTCCGACGGGTTCCTCGCCCCCGAAGGCCCTTTGCGCCAAGACGTCATCAATCACGACAACGAGCTCACTGCCCATCCGATCGCGGTCGTCAAAGAAGCGGCCTCGACGCAACGGAATGCCCATCACTTTCAGATATTCCGGCGTAACGCACGTTGCCAGCGCCATAGGTTGTTTATTAGGGGGCGGCACGTCCGCGCTAGGCCAGTAGCCGAGTTGGTTGTTACCGGGACGCATAGGAACAGTATCGACCGCCGCAACGGACTGCACACCAGGCACGCGGCGCGCGCGCTCCAAGACGTCTTGCCAGGCGGGGCGAATCCGCCCTGGATCCGCGAGCACCCCCGGCGAAAGCGCCATGCGCGTAACCAGCACGTTCTGCAGATTCACGCCGGGGTCAAGCGACGACACGCGCAGCAGCGTGCGCCCCAACATTCCGGCAGCGACCAATAGAACTACCGCCAAAGCAATTTCGGATATGACGAAGACGCTATGCAGACGGCGTGAGCTTCCCACCGTGCGAGCACCGGCGCGAAGTGTCCGTTCCACGTGCTCCGCAGGCGCACGCAAAGCCGGCGCCAGCCCAAAAAGAAGACCGCTGAATAGCGATGCGGCAAGAGCAAAGAGCAACACATGCCAATCGAGCTGAACCTCCTCAGCGCGCGGCAGCGTGCCCGGCCAAAGGGCTACGAACGGACGGATGCCCAGGTCTGCCAACAAAATGCCCAGCGCGCCTCCGGAGAGCCCTAAGACCGCACTTTCCGTTAGACATTGCCGCACCAAACGGCTGCGGTTCGCTCCCAATGCCACGCGCATCGCAAGTTCGCGTTCGCGGGAAACTGCGCGGGCCAGCAGTAAGCTGGCCACATTGGCGCACGCAATCGCCAGCACAAACGTGACGGCGCCGAGCAGCAGCCATAGCGTCGACCTTACGTCTCCAACCTCAGGCCGTAGCGGCTGCGCCACAAAGCTGCGTCCCGCATTCGTATCCGCATACTGTTCCGCCAGATGATGTCCGATGGATGCCAGCTCCGCCTGCGCTTGGGCCAGCGTAGCATCCGGTCGGAGCCGCGCCAGGACGTGAGCGGGATGAGCTCCGCGATTGCGCAAATATCCGGCGGTGTCTTGGCCGATCGGCGTGTACACGTCCGGTTGATCCCCATATAACGTGAAACCTGCGGGCGCGATGCCGACAACCGTGTAGCGCTTTTGGTCCAGAACAACCGAGGCGCCGAGCGTATCTGGCCTTCCGGCAAAGTGGCGTTGCCAGAAAGCGTTGCTCAGGATCATCGCGGGCGCGCCCCCGGGCTGGTCTTCTTCAGGCAGGAAGGCACGCCCTTGCCCGAGATTTACACGCAGGACGGAAAATAGATTGGCCGAGATTTCGCGGAGATCCACATACTCAGGTTCTCCCGGCTCGCTAACCGTGCCACCCGTGTACAGCGCCGCAGCCAAATCGAGTGCCCGGCTCTCGCGCTGGCAGTCGAGAAAATCTTGGTACGCAACATTCTGTTCGCCGTAGATTGTGGTGTTCCAGGTGTCGCTCTGGCCGTGCACAGCGACCAGCCGTTCGGCCTGCGGATAGGGCAGCGGCTTGAGCAAAACTCCATTGATGAGCGTAAACATAACGGTCGTCGCGCCCACACCAAGAGCAAGGGTCAGCAACGCCACAGCCGCAAAACCGGGCCGCTGTCGAAGAGTGCGGACGGCATAGTGGAAGTCCTGATACAAATCCAGCACCCAGCGCCATCCCCACGTGTCCCGCGTCGTTTCTTCCGCTACGCTCAAGTTGCCAAATTCTCGGCGCGCGGCGGCCTGGGCTTCCTTTGGCGCTCGGCCCGACTCGATTTCTTCGCGCTCTGCCAGTGTGAGATGTGCCTGAATTTCCTCCCGCAGCTCGCGATCGCGCCGCTTTCGTCCCCAGAGTGTGAATCTCATGCCTCGCTCTCCTTCTGCTCACCAAAAAGAGGAGTTACCACTCTACGGGCCTTCTCGGCTCGTTTACTCATGGCGTAGCGCTACCATCGGATCGACGCGCATCGCTCGCTGCGCAGGTATCCAAGAGGCGGCGACTGCTACACTCGCCAGCAACACAGCGGCGCACCCGTAGGTAAGCGCATCAGTGCGGGAAACTCCGTACAGAAATATTCCCGATCCGCTCCACCCAATCGGGCCATTGGGGAGAAACCGCGTCACCCCAAATGCGGCAAATGTGCCCAGGGCAAGGCCTGCAAAGGCCAGGGTGAGCGTTTCCCGAAACACGAGACGTGCAATTTCGACGCGGACGGCTCCAAGAGCGACTCGGATGCCAATCTCTCGGGTGCGCTCGCTGACGGAATAGGATGTCACACCGAAAACGCCCACAATCGCGAGCACAAGTGCCAATCCGCCGAAAGAAGCTAAGAGGACGATGATCGGACGGCGCAGTACGAGGGATTCGGAATCATGGATATCTTGTTGCATGCTGCCGAATTGCCAAAAAAGCTGCGGATCAACTCCGCGCAGCCAGTCAGCAAGTCGCTGCGACGAGCTGGCAAAGTCCGCGGATGCTCGCACTCGAACCGCCATGCTCCACTCCGTGGGGAGCGTTTGCGAAATAGGGAAGTATGCGAGAGGGCGGGAGTCTTCCTCTGGATTGCGCTGGCTAAAATTCGAAACGACGCCAACGATCTCCATCCAAGATGCGCGTGAATCGGCAAATGCAAGATGATGACCGACGGGATAGGACTGCGGGAAATATTGTTTTGAGAAGAGTTCATTCACGATGGCCACAGGCTTCGAGGTGAGGTTGTCCTCGTCATCAAATGGGCGTCCGGCGAGCATGGGCGCCTTGAGCGTGGCGAAATACTCGGGACTCACGGCGACAAAATACAGTTCTGCGTCCGCGGGTCCAGTGTTTGGAGACGGAGCATCGATTTTGAACTGGGCACTTTCCGCACCAAACATAGGAAGGGATCCGGTGATACCCGCCGATTCCACAGCGGGCAGCAAGCGTGCGCGATCGAGCGCGTCGCGCATAAGCCGCGCGCGAGCGGAGGGTTCTGTGTAACGCGTTGGCGGCAATCTAAGTCTGGCCGTCAAGACATTGCGGGGATCGTATCCGATGCGCGCAGACTGCACGTTGCGCAAGCTGTGAAAGAGGAGGCCAAAGCCCACGACCAGCACCATTCCTAGCGCAATCTGGAATACGACCAAGAAATTTCGTGGGCGCCTGGATTGTGACCCGCCTGCGGCGATCGGGGCAGCACCTTTGAGAGAGTCATTCAGGCTCACGCGAGTTGTGAGTAGTGCCGGGATCAGGCCGAAAAAGAGAGCGGTCAGAAACGAAACTCCTAGAGTCACCGTCCAAACGCGCGCATCGATTTGCACGTATGTTCCCGGAAGCAACCCAGACGCGACATTGGTGATGATGTCGCGAGACCATTGGAGGATCATCAAACCCAGGATGCCGCCACAAACGAACAGCAGACCGCTCTCGGTTAGCAACTGCCTGACCATGCGGCCGCGCGAACAGCCCAGTGCCGCGCGCAACGCAACCTCCTTACACCTGGTAACGCCACGCGCAAGGAGAAGGCTGGCGACGTTGGCGCAAGCGATGAGAAGCACCAGTGTGGCCGCGCACGCCGTCAGCCACATTCCACGCTGGGCGTTTTGCCTTGTGGGACCCGGATGCCGGAACGTTTCCGCGAAATCCTCGACGACCAAATGTCCACTCCGATCCGTGGTGGGCCGATGCTCCCGCAGTTGCTGCGCGATGACTTCTGTTTCGGAACGCGCTTGGTCGAAGGTTACGCCGGGTCGCAGGCGGGCCGCGATTTGCACGCGGACCCTACCGGATCGGGGGTCGCCGTTTTCTTTATAGGAGTCCAGGACAAGAGGAGCGAACAGGTCAATGTCCTCATAGTAGGGTCCTAACGATTGCGGCAAAACGCCGATAATTGTGACTGTACGGCGATCTAAATTTATCTTCCTTCCTATAGTGTTGGGATCGGAATGGAATCGCGTGCGCCAGCAAGTGTGCGAGAGCATCACCACGGCATCGCGCCCGGAAATCTGCTCCTCGTCGAGAAAGTTGCGCCCCAGGAGCGGCTTAATTCCCAATGTTGGCAGCCAGTTCGTGGTTATGACCAGCCCGAGTAAAGTTTGCCCGCTGGATTGAGCATTGTCGTAAAGGACGCGAATCCATCCGGCTCCGGTGACCTGCTCGAACGACTTACTGGTTTTTCGTAACGCCAGATATTCGGCCGGAGACGGCGTGTGTAGGTCTCCGGCCGCGTCGGTCGTCCACACGTGTACGAGCCGCTCAGGTTCGTGAAAGGGCAAAGCGTGCAGGAAGGCGGAATCCACCAGGCCGAAGGCGGCGGAATTGGCTCCGATGCCGAGCGCCAGGGTTAAGATAGCGACGGTCGCGAAGCCGGGTCGCTGCCGGAACGTTCGAACGGCATAGCGCAAATCCTGGAAGAAATCGCTGAGCCAGCGCCATCCCCACATGTCTCGCGTCGTTTCCTCTGCGATGGTTACGTTGCCGAATTCCCGGCGCGCGGCAAACGCGGCTTCCTTCCGCGTTCGACCCGACTCCATCTCCTCGCGCTCCGCCAGCGTCAGGTGCGCCTGGATTTCTTCCTGCAACTCGCGATCGCGCCGCTCTCGTCCGCGGAATGCGAATCTCATGCTTCGCTCTCGTTTTTCGCTGGATTCAAGACTCCCGAAATCGCCTCCAGCACCTTGGCCCACCGCGAACGCTCCGCGAGTAAATGCTTCTTCCCGGATCATGTCAGCCGATAAACTCGCAAGCGCGGCCCCACCTCGGACTTCTTCCATTCCGCGGCAATCCATCCCTTGCGTTCCAGCCGGTGCAGCGCCGGATAGAGCGAGCCCGTATCCACCTTCAGAATCTCGCCGGAGTTCGTTCGAATTGCTTTGCTAAGCGCATACCCATGCCGCGGTGCCCATTGCAAGGTCTGCAGAATCAACATATCCAGTGTCCCCTGCAAGATTTCCGTGCGATTCTGATAGCCCTTTTGCGCGCTCATAGGATTGCGTAGGTAGCCTGTCTCCTTACCTGTAAGTAGGACGACTACATACTAAAAACGTTTCCGGGTAAAGCTAAATTTCTGGCCGCACGGTCTTCACTCCCGACCTCCAAATCCCGCGGTTGATCCTGTCCTTCCTTTAACCTCCCATTCATCTTCGCGTCATCCCACCGTCATGCCGCATGCCCACACTCTCCCCATCTACTGTGCTACGCCAAGGCTCAGGTGAACCCCAGCGCTCCAATGCCTTCCGCATTGCGCCGCCCTACGGTACACTCCGAACAAGCCGGCGGGCGGAACGTGCTACCTGCATGAAACGCATTCTGATTATCGAAGACGACCGCGATATCGTCGAATTGGTTCGCTACAACCTCGCCAATGAAGGTTTTCAGGTCAACGCTGCCTTTGACGGCACCAGCGGCCTGAGCACCCTCAAAAAAACGTCTCCGGATCTGCTGCTTCTCGACCTCATGCTTCCAAGGCTTTCCGGCCTCGACATTTGCCGGGAAGTTCGCCGGGATGACTCGCTCAATCGTCTTCCCATCCTCATGCTCACCGCGCGCGGCGAAGAAGCTGATCGCGTCGTGGGTCTGGAGATGGGCGCCGACGATTACGTCACCAAGCCCTTCAGCCCGCGCGAATTGCTGGCGCGCGTCAAGGCGCTGCTCCGCCGCGCGGAGCCGCCTTCCGATTCGCCCCGCACCATTGAGGTCGGCAAGCTGGCCATCGATCCGGCGTCCTATCGCGTCAGTCATTCCGGGAAGCCCGTTCCGCTCAGCACGCTTGAATTCCGGCTGCTCTACTACCTGGCTTCGCGGCCTAACCGCGTTTTCACGCGTGACCAACTTCTCGATGCCGTCTGGGGCACCGATCGCTTCGTCACTCCGCGCAGCGTGGACGTGTACGTCCGCCGCTTGCGCGAAAAAATCGAAGGCGATCCCGAGAATCCCGTCCACCTGAAAACCGTTCGCGGCGCCGGGTACTTGTTCGAAACTCGTGCGGCATAATCTTTTCTGGAAAATTTCGCTGGCGTTTCTCGCCTTGCTGGCGGGCGCCCTGCTCGCCGTGGATTTCTTCGCCGAACGCGCCCTTAGCGAAGACAATGCCGGCACCGCCTTTGCGCAGCTAGCGGCCATCGCGCACATCGCGCAAGCGCGCCCGCCGCACCTCACCGCAATTCCGCCGACAAATCCCGACGAAATCAGTGGCCTGCAAAAATGGACCGCGGAAATGGCGGCCAGCGGCGCGCGCGTTACCGTGATTACCCCCGCCGGCCTGGTTCTCGCCGATTCGCAATCCGATCCGCGCACCATGGAAAATCACGCCGCCCGCCCGGAGATTCGCGACGCCTTCGCAAAAGGCGAAGGGCAGTCCACCCGCCACAGTGTCACCATTAATCGCGATCTGCGCTATTACGCCGTGAAACAAGATGTTGGCGCGGACGCTCCGGTAGTGTTGCGTTTTGCCATTCCGCTGGCCAGCGTGCAGGAACTTCTCGGCTCTTTCCGCCGCAGTTTGTGGCTCGCTACTTTTATCATCTTGCTGCTTGGCGGAGCCGCCTCCCTGCTGGTTTCTCTCACGCTTTCTGAGCGCATCGAGCGGCTCACGGAATTCTCGCGGCGCGTGGCCGAAGGTGATTTCCGCTCGCTGCCCGCGGACGCATCCGGCGACGCACTGGATAAGCTCGGCGCTTCGCTGAATCAGACGGCGGCGCGGCTGGATCAGACCATTCGCACGCTCACGGAAGAGCGCAATCTTTCTTCCGCGATTCTGGGCAGCATGGTGGAAGGCGTCGCGGTGGTGAATGCGGCGGAGCGGCTGGTTTTTGCTAATCAGAGTTTTGCGGAAATTTTGGAGCTGCACGCGCTGCCCAAATCCGGAAGCGCGCTTGTAGAAGTGGTGCGGCAAACGGAAATGATTGAAGCGGTGCGCAAAGTTTTAGCCGGCGAGCCGCGCGTGGAATCCGAAATCGCCACGGGCACGCTGCGCCAGCATTTTTTCGCCGCGACGGTCGCGGCGGTGCGCGCGGGCGAAACTTCCGGCGCGGTGGTGGTGCTGCACGACATTACCGAGCTGCGCAAGCTGGAACGCGTGCGCCGCGATTTCGTCGCTAACGTTTCCCACGAATTCCGCACACCGCTCACGGCCATACAGGGCTTCGCGGAAACGCTGCTGGCCGGTGCCATGAACGATCCGCAGAATCGCGAGCGCTTTCTGGGAATCATCGTCGAGCATTCGCGGCGCCTCGCGCGGCTCACCGAAGATTTGCTGATGCTCTCCAAAATGGACGCCGACCGCCTGGAGCTGGAGATTCGCCGCGTCAACGTGGCGCAGCTCATCGAGTCGTGCATGGAAACCTCGCGGCATCGCGCCAGCGAAAAAGAGATCGCAATTTCCGTCCAGCCCATCAACGGCTTGCCGGACGTGGCCGGGGATCGCCGCCGCCTCGCGGAAGTGCTGCAAAATTTGCTGGACAACGCCACGCAATACACGCTCGCGCGCGGCACCATCGCGGTCAGCGCGGCGGCGCGCAATGGCGAGGTGGTCTTCACCGTGGCCGATACCGGCATCGGCATCCCCACCGCGGACCAGCCGCGCATCTTCGAGCGCTTCTATCGCGTGGACGCGGCGCGCTCGCGCGAGGCTGGCGGCACCGGCCTGGGCCTGTCCATCGCCAAGCACATCGTCGAAGTGCATGGCGGGCGCATCTGGGTGGAGAGCGCCGTCGGCCGCGGCTCGCAATTCCATTTCTCCGTTCCCATCTTCGATCCCGACCGTCCCATCCGCCCCGCCGCCGTAAGGACTTGAGCTAGTTCCTCAGCGGCTAAAGCCGTATTTCTGCCATCAGTTACGGCACGGCTGAAGCCGTGCCCTACAATTCCCAAGTCACCAGTTACGGCACGGCTGAAGCCATGCCGTACAAAAACACAAGAATCGCCCGTAACGAAGTATTCACATGGGCTTGATGCGCGCGTGAAGCAGCGGAGCGAGACTGGCCGCGCTTCTTCAATACTCTCATCCCACCCTGGGGACCGGTTGCACCCCTGGCTCCGGTCCCTTCTCCTCTTTTTGAGTTGAAAAATTGTTCGGCAGCGCCACACCGGGCCCGCCCTGCGGGGTTTTGTATGGATGTGAAAATAAATGAGTTGCGGGAAAAGGGATTTGTAAGACCATGAAAACAAAGGGCGAGCAAAAATGGGATTTCCCCACAGCGACGGCCGTTACGAAGGGGTACCCCCACCCCGGGTGATTTGGCAAAAGAGGCTGGATTTTGTTGATTACAAAGGGGTTGAGTTTTTTGAGCGCGCACAAGAGGCCGCAAGCAGAAGGAAGTAAAGGAGATAGAGGAAGTAAAGGAGATAGAGGAAGTAAAGGAGATAGAGGAAGTAAAGGACGTGCGGTCAGCGAGGTTTGTTCAAGATAACACGACGAATGGTACCACAGATCGGTACGTATGTCAATAGTAAACTTAAGTTGTGCGTTGTGAGGGGATTACGAGGGTGTTGAGAATCGCGGCTCGGTTTGCCGAAGAAATGGGGGATTTGCGGTCAAGGCAGTTCACTCACAATTTAAAGGAGGGGGCGACTGGCGGGTCGACAACGAAGTGGTATAGATGTATGATATATACCAAGATTGGAGGCGGCCATGGGACAGAGTGGAGTGGCGAAACTTTTTAAGAATGGGCGCAGCCAAGCGGTGCGGCTGCCGCGAGAATTCCGCTTTGAAGGGGACGCGGTGCGAGTGCGTCGGGTGCCGGAGGGCGTGCTGCTGGAACCAATGATTTCGGATCCTAAGGAGTGGTTCGCGGCGATGGACCGCAGGCGCGGGGAGCCTTTCTTGAAAGCGGGGAGAAAACAACCCAAGGCGCAGAAGCGGCGCATTTTCGATTGATGCGGCCATGATGGACTATCTGCTCGATACCAATTCCTGCATTGCGCTGAACAAGGGCGAGCCTCCAGCGGTTCGAGCACGATTCGACAAAGCGGTCCATGCGGGCGCGCGGGTGTGGGTTTCGGCAGTTGTCTTGTATGAGCTTTGGTACGGCGTGGCCAAGAGTGCGCGACCAAAGGAAAACGCCGAGGACCTGGCAACTTTTCTGGCGGGCCCTGTGCGTGTCCTGGGTTTTGAAGAGGAAGACGCGCGGGAGGCAGGGGGCGTACGAGCTTCACTGGAGCGGATGGGAAAACCAATCGGAGCGTACGACATGCTGATAGCGGGGCAGGCGTTGAGCCGTAAACTGACGCTGGTGACGGCGAACGCGCGGGAATTCGGGCGGATCAAAGGACTGGTTTGGGAGGATTGGGCCAAGGGCTGAGAGTCGAGCGCCTGGAAAAA
>Ga0209736_1000619_pt1 | contig 11485 bp, 10 predicted proteins | sample BlaSpr_A8_Ref_M3_FD_187992 | JGI IMG/M metagenome (GOLD analysis project Ga0209736, IMG submission 187992) | Forest soil microbial communities from Thunder Bay, Ontario, Canada - Black Spruce, Ontario site 2_A8_Ref_M3 (SPAdes) (version 2) | ecosystem: Environmental > Terrestrial > Soil > Boreal... | reverse complement strand
TCCGATGACGATCTATGAGAACATCGCGTTCGGCATCCGGCTCTACGAGAAGATATCGAAATCCGAAATGGACGGCCGGGTGGAAACGGCGCTGCGCGGCGGCGCGCTGTGGAACGAGGTCAAGGACAAGCTCAACGCCTCGGGCTTGAGCCTGTCCGGCGGCCAGCAGCAGCGGCTTTGCATCGCCCGCACCGTGGCGGTGCGGCCCGAAGTGATCCTGTTCGACGAGCCGTGCTCGGCGCTCGATCCGATCTCGACCGCCAAGATCGAGGAACTGATCCAGGAATTGGCGGAGGACTACACCATCGCCATCGTCACGCATAACATGCAGCAGGCCGCGCGGGTCTCCGACAAGACCGCCTTCATGTATCTTGGTGACCTGATCGAGTTCGACGAGACCAACAAGATATTCACATCGCCGAGCGATCGACGCACCCAGGACTACATCACCGGCCGGTTCGGCTGAGGAGAGAACCATGGTTTCTGAACATACCGCCAAGGCGTTCGACAGCGATCTGCAGGAACTGACCCGGCTGGTCGCGGAAATGGGCGGCCTCGCCGAACGCATGATCGTCGATTCCGTCGACGCGCTGATCCGCCGCGATGTCGCACTCGGCCAGCGGGTCGCGGCGGCCGACGCCGAGATCGACAGCCTGCAGCGCGTGATCGAGGAACGCGCGGTATTGACCATCGCGCGGCGCCAGCCGATGGCGGTCGACCTGCGCGAGATCGTCGGCGCCATGCGGGTCGCCACCGATCTGGAGCGGATCGGCGATCTCGCCAAGAACATGGGCAAGCGCGTCGCCGCCCTGGAGAGCGATTTCCAGCCGCTGAAGCTGATCCGCGGCCTCGAACACATGACCGACCTGGTGCAGTCGCAGGTCAAATCCGTGCTCGACGCCTATGCGGCGCACGATCTGCCGGCGGCGATGGTGGTCTGGAAGGGCGACGAGGAAGTCGACGCCATCTGCACCTCGCTGTTCCGCGAACTGTTGACCTATATGATGGAGGACCCGCGCAATATCTCGTTCTGCATCCATCTGATGTTCTGCGCCAAGAACATCGAACGGATCGGCGACCACGCCACCAACATCGCCGAAACCGTATTTTATATGATCGAAGGCCAGCAGATTCTCGACAAGCGCCCCAAAGGCGACATGACCTCCTTCGCCACGACCGTACCGGGAAACTAACCAGCGTTTTCGAAAACACGAACGGCGTTTTCGAGCCAAGTGGACCGCGGTTCGCGTGAATCCGGTTGGCAGGCAGAAAACGCGTCAAACACAAGAGAAGGCTTACGCACATGAGCGCGCGCATTCTGGTGGTGGAAGACGAGGAAGCGTTGACCACGCTATTGCGATACAATCTCGACGCCGAAGGCTACGACGTCGAGACCGTGGGACGCGGCGATGACGCCGATACGCGGCTGAAGGAACGCGTTCCCGACCTGATCGTGCTCGACTGGATGCTGCCGGGCCTGTCCGGGATCGAGCTCTGCCGCCGCTTGAGGGCGCGCCCCGAGACGCGGTCGCTGCCGATCATCATGCTGACCGCGCGCGGCGAAGAAAGCGAACGGGTCAGGGGCCTTGCCACCGGCGCCGACGATTACATCGTAAAACCCTTTTCAGTGCCGGAACTTCTGGCGCGGGTAAAAGGCCTGTTGCGCCGCGCCAGTCCCGAGCGCCTCGCCACCGTGCTGGCCTATGGCGACATCGAGCTCGACCGCGAGAAGCGCCGCGTCGCCCGCTCCGGCCGTCCGATCGATCTCGGCCCGACCGAGTACCGGCTCCTGGAATTCTTTCTGGAGCATCCGGGCCGGGTGTTTTCCCGCGAGCAACTGCTCGACAGCGTCTGGGGCCGCGACATCTATATCGACGAGCGCACCGTGGATGTGCATATCGGGCGGCTGCGCAAACTGCTCAATCCGGGCCGCGAGCAGGATCCGATCCGCACCGTGCGCGGCGCCGGCTACGCGCTGGATGACCGGTTCGCGAAGGCGGCGGAATAGCGATCATCATCAATGATCGTCGTCCCCGCGAAAAGCGGGGACTCATAACCACCGACGTTGATCTTGAAACGAGCTGGAGCAGCAGCCACGCATAACCACGATCGTCAGTGGTTGAGGGTCCCCGCGGAAAGCGGGGACGACATCGATGAGCGCAGCCGCTACCTTGTCGGCTTCGGCGGCTGGCGGCGGCGGTCGCTGGCGGGCTGATAGGCGATCCGCGAGTGATGCGCGCAATAGGGCAGGCTGTTCAGCGCCTTGCCGCCGCAAAAGAAAAATTCCGAACTCGAGGGATCGCCGATCGGCCAGTGGCAGGTGGCCTCGTTCAATTCCAATAGCGACAGCCGCTGGCTCATCGGCACGACATTGTCGTAGGCGATCGGATCCGGCTCCATCTCGACTTCGAACGCGTGGGCGAGCGCGGTATTGCCGCGCGACACCGGACGCGCGACGCGCATCATCTGCTGGGCCGGACGGGCCTTGCGCTGGCGCGGTGCGGCCGAGGAGGGGCTCTTGGCGCGGCCGGAAAGGCCGAGCCGGTGGACTTTGCCGATCACGGCATTTCGCGTCACATTTCCAAGTTCCGCGGCGATCTGGCTCGCCGAATGTCCGGCCTCCCAGAGCTTTTTCAGCTGCTCGACGCGATCGTCAGACCAGGTCAATACTGTCATCGCACTCTTTCCTTCGCATCGCGCTGGCCGAGCGTGGGGCAGCGCTGCGATGCAACCGTCTCAAAAATCCCTGCTGTCAGAATCCCTTAGCCCTCGCCGGGCGCGGAAATCGCGCCCGAACGTGTACGCCTAACACTGACGACTTAGAGGATCAGAACTGCCGCACGAGATGTCGTACCCGACAACCCGGACGCTACAATATGGCGTGACTCCGGCGCAAGAGTACGCATTGGCGCGTCCACATGTTCCGCTACTTATGCAAGGCAATTTGATTTTTCCGCGGCACCGGAAACATACGGGGGTGGGCAGGCTACAGCGTGACCGGTTGACAGTTATCGCGCCACGCATAGAATGGTTCCACGTGCCGCCCCGAAAAGGTGGCACGTTTTGTTTTCCGGGCTGGTTGTCGATGCGATTGCACCGTTGCGGGCATTGCGACCGGCCTAACCTGCAAGTGATTGCCATGACCAACAGCGCGACGTCGCATCTGCTCCCGGTATTCGCCAGGGTCGATCTCGGTTTCGAGCGCGGCGAGGGCGCCTGGCTGGTCGCCACCAACGGCGAGCGCTATCTCGATTTCACCTCCGGCGTCGCGGTCAACGCGCTCGGCCATTGTCACCCGCATCTGGTCGCAGCATTGCAGGAACAGGCCACCAAACTGTGGCACATGTCGAACCTGTTCAAGAGCCCGGATGGCGAGCGGCTCGCGGCAAGGCTGTGCGAACAGAGTTTTGCCGACTTTGTCTTTTTCGCCAATTCCGGCGCCGAAGCGATGGAATGCGCGATCAAGATCACGCGCAAGCATCACGCCGCCAAGGGCCACCCCGAGCGCTACCGCATCATCACCTTCGATGGCGCCTTTCACGGCCGCACGCTGGCGACCTTGGCGGCGACCGGCTCGCCGAAATATCTCGAAGGTTTTGGACCGCCGATGGACGGCTTCGATCAGGTGCCGCTCGGCGATCTCGAAGCCGTCAAGAAGGCGATTGGTCCGCAGACCGCGGGCATCCTGATCGAACCGCTGCAGGGCGAAGGCGGCGTGCGCGCCGCACCGCATGCGTTCTTCAAGGCGTTGCGCCAGCTCTGCGACGACAACGGCCTGCTGTTGGTGTTCGACGAAGTGCAGACCGGCATGGGCCGCACCGGCGACCTGTTTGCCTACAGGCGCCTCGGCGTCACCCCGGACGTGATGCCGCTCGCCAAAGCGCTCGGCGGCGGCTTTCCGATCGGCGCATGTCTGGCGACCGCAGACGCGGCCGAAGGCATGACGCCGGGCTCGCACGGCTCGACCTTCGGCGGCAACCCGCTGGCGATAGCTGCCGCCAACGCGGTGCTGGACGTCATGCTGAAGCCCGGCTTCTTCGACCATGTGCAGAAGATGTCGCTGCTGCTCAAACAGAAGCTGGCCTCGGTGGTCGACCGCCACGCAAGCGTGCTGGCGGAGGTGCGCGGCGAAGGCCTGCTGATCGGGCTGAAGGCGGTGGTGCCGTCCGCCGATCTGGTGACGGCGCTGCGCGACCAACAACTGCTCACGGTCGGCGCCGGCGAAAACGTGGTGCGGTTCCTGCCGCCGTTGATCGTGACCGAGGCCGAGATCGAGGAATCCGTTGCGCGCCTCGAGCGCGCCTGCGCAAAACTTTCCGGCGGTCAGTTGCAACGGGCGGCGAGGCAATGACCCAGGCGTTGCGTCATTTTCTCGATCTCAGCGAGCTTCCGACCAAGGAGTTGCGCAACATGCTGGCTCTCAGCGTCGCCATGAAGGCGAAGCTGAAAGCTCATGCCAAGCCGGTCAGGCCGCTCGAAGGCAAGACGCTGGCGATGATCTTCGAAAAGCCCTCGACCCGCACCCGGGTGTCGTTCGACGTCGGCATGCGCCAGCTCGGCGGTGAATCGATCATGCTGACCGGCGCGGAAATGCAGCTCGGCCGCGGCGAGACCATCGCCGATACCGCACGTGTGCTGTCGCGCTACGTCGACGCCATCATGATCCGGATTCTGAACCATGATGCGCTGCTGGAACTCGCCGCCCACGCCACCGTGCCCGTCATCAACGGGCTGACGCGGCGCTCGCATCCCTGCCAGGTGATGGCGGATCTGATGACGTTCGAGGAACATCGCGGGCCGATCGAGGGCCGCACCGTGGCCTGGAGCGGCGACGACAACAACGTGCTGGCGTCATGGGCGCATGCGGCGGAGCGGTTCAAATTCAATCTGCGCATCGCCACGCCGCCGGAACTCGCGCCGAAAAAGCCGATGAGGGACTGGATCAAGGCAACCCAGGCGCCGATCGTGCTCGGCAACGACCCGGAAGCCGCCGTGCGCGGCGCCGATTGCGTCGTCACCGACACCTGGTTCTCGATGGGCGACAAGGAAGGCAAGCACCGCCACAATATTTTGAAGCCGTATCAGGTCAACGCCAGACTGATGTCTCTCGCAAAACCCGATGCGCTGTTCATGCACTGCCTGCCCGCGCACCGCGGCGACGAAGTCACCGACGAGGTGATCGACGGCCCGCAGTCGGTGGTGTTCGACGAGGCCGAGAACCGCCTGCATGCGCAAAAGGGCATTCTGGCCTGGTGCTTTGACGCGGTGGCTTAAAACGAACATTCGCAAAGTCGTCGTCCCGGCGAAGGGGGACCCATACCGCGTGATCTCTCGTTTCGCGATGTGTCAGGCATCATCCTGCATAATTAACGCTCGGGATTATGGGTCCCGGCGTTCGCCGGGACGACGATGGAATGGTTCAGGCCCCTTTCCTTCCGCGCGTTCCGACCCCAGATAAAGCGCCATGGTCTCACAATCCCCCGATATCAAAATCTCTCCGGAAACCCCGATCCGCGCGCCGTCGGCGGTGCCGGTCGACGATGCCGTGCTGCCGTTCGAGGTCGCCTCGCTCGATCTGCGCGGCCGCCTGACGAGGCTCGGCCCCGCGCTCGACGATGTCCTCGCCAAGCACGACTACCCGGCTCCGGTCGGCAAGCTGCTCGGGGAGGCCATCGTGCTGACGACCTTGCTCGGCTCATCGCTGAAATTCGACGGCCGTTTTATTCTCCAGACCCAGACCGATGGGCCGGTGTCGTTCCTGATCGTCGATTTCCAGGCCCCGGATCGCTTGCGCGCCTATGCCCGCTTTGATGCCAAACGGCTGAAGGAGGGCCAGGATTCCGGCGCGCTGCTCGGCAAGGGCCATCTCGCGATGACCATCGATCAGGGCCCTGACATGAGCCGCTATCAGGGCATGGTGGCGCTCGAAGGCGGCAACCTCGAAGATGCCGCGCATGAATATTTTTTGCGCTCGGAACAGATTCCGACCCGGGTTCGGCTCGCGGTCGGCGAGGAATGGCGCGGCGGCGAGGGCCCCAGGCATCACTGGCGCGCCGGCGGCATGCTGCTGCAATTTCTTCCCAAGGCCCCGGAGCGGGCGCGACAGGCGGATTTGCATCCCGGCGATGCGCCGGAGGGCAGCGTCAGCCACATTGTGGCGGAAGACGACGCCTGGGTCGAAGGCCAGTCGCTGATCGGAACCGTCGAGGATATCGAGCTGATCGATCCCGATCTGTCCGGCGAGCGGCTGCTTTATCGCTTGTTCCACGAGCGCGGCGTGCGGGTGTTTGCGCCGCTGCCGTTGCGCGCGCAATGCTCGTGCTCGCGCGAGGCGGTGTCGGCGATGCTCAAGAGCTTTGCACCTGATGACCGCGCCGACATGGTCAAGGACGGCAAGGTGGTCGTCACCTGCGAGTTCTGCTCATCGGTCTATGAATTCACGCCGCAGGAAGCCGGCGTGGAGTAGGGCAGCCACGCGCAATCCATCATTCCAGAAGGACTCTTGCGAAGAAGATGGATCAACGGGTCAAATCCGGTGATGACAATCTCGATCGGTATGACGGCTTCTTGCGGAGCAGCGCGGTGCACCCCTCGTCAATTCGACACCCCGTTCGGACTGTCGAGCGAAAATGTCGGCACCTCGATCTCGAAATGCTCGCCGCTTTGGCTCACCATCTGGTAGCGGCCGGTCATGATGCCCGAGGCGGTCCGCAGCGGCACGCCGCTGGTATATTCGAAGCGCTCGCCCGGCCGGAGCACCGGCTGTTCGCCGACCACGCCTTCGCCGCGGAACTCGTGCCGGTGGCCCGTGGCGTCGATGATGATCCAGTGCCGAGTCCGCAGCTGCACCGTCTCCGCACCGGTGTTGGTGATGACGATGCTGTAGGACCAGAAATATTCAGACTTCGCGACCGACGAGCGTTCCGGCAGGAAGTCGGGCTCCACGGTGACTTCGATCCGGCGGGTAACGGCACGGTACATGCGGGCGATTTCCTTCCAAATCGTGAGGCATCATAGCGAAAAGTCCGGTCCGGACCAATCGCCCGGCCGGCCTCCGCGGTCATCCGGTTCAAATTCCGATCCCTCGTTTCAACATAGTTCCGACCTAAAGCCACCCCCGCGGCGCCCAAGCCCTTCGTGACTTGCTTGCAACTCGCGTGCCGATACTATCTCTGCTTTGATGCGGGCGGGTAAGGCCGACCCGCTCCAGACCGGTGCCCGATGACGTCTATTGCCGATCGAATTGCCGTACCACCGCTGGCGGGCGCCGCCGACGCGATCGCCGCCGACGCCATGCCCGCGCCGGTCGCGGCGCTGCCGGCGATCTCGTTTCCGGTCGCCGGCGAGCGCGAGCTGCGGCTCGATCTGTTTCGCGGGCTGGCGCTGTGGCTGATCTTCATCGATCATCTGCCGCCGAATTTCCTGACCTGGTTCACGATCCGCAATTACGGATTCAGCGACGCCACCGAAATCTTCATTTTCATCTCCGGCTATACCGCGGCGTTCGTTTACGGCCGCGCCATGCTCGAGTCAGGCTTCGTGGTGGCCACCGCGCGCATCCTGCGCCGGGCCTGGCAGATCTATGTCGCGCATGTATTTTTGTTCACGATCTTTCTCGCGGAGATTTCCTACGTCGCCACCAGTTTCGAGAACCCGCTGTATTCGGAAGAAATGGGCATCATGGATTTTCTCAAGCAGCCCGATGTCACCATCGTCCAGGCGCTGCTGCTCCGATTTCGCCCCGTCAATATGGACGTGCTGCCGCTCTATATCGTGCTGATGCTTTTTCTGCCCGTCGTGCTGTGGCTGATGAAGTGGCGAACCGACATCACGCTGGCGCTGTCGGTGGTGCTTTATACCCTGACCTGGCAATACGATCTGTATCTGTCGGCCTATCCGAACGGGTTCTGGATGTTCAATCCGTTCGCCTGGCAATTGCTGTTCGTGTTCGGCGCATGGTGCGCGCTCGGCGGCGCCAAGCGAATGTCGGGGATTCTCTCCTCGCCGGTCACGATGTGGATTTCGTTCGCCTATCTGTTCGCGGCGTTCTGCGTCACCATGACCTGGTATTTCCCGCAGCTCGGCCATCTGGTGCCGCGCCGGGTCGAACAGTGGATGTATCCGATCAACAAGACCGATCTTGACGTGCTCCGCTTCGCGCATTTTCTGGCGCTGGCGGCCATTACCGTGCGCTTTCTGCCGAAGCACTGGGCCGGGCTGAAATCGCCCTGGCTGCGGCCGCTGATCCTGTGCGGGCAGCATTCGCTGGAGATTTTCTGCCTTGGCGTGTTTCTGGCGTTCGCCGGGCATTTCGTGCTGGCCGAAATTTCCGGCGGTGCTGCACTGCATTTCGTCGTCAGCATTTCCGGAATCCTCGTGATGTGGGCCGTAGCGTGGGTGATTTCGTGGTACAAGCATTCCGCCGACAAGAGTGCTGCGCGAACCAAAGGCACCATTGGCAACGCCGATATGGCGGGAGGGGCCTTATGAAGTCCAACCCAGGGGCCGTCCTGGTCCTGACAATGCTGGCCGGTTTTCTGGTCGCGGCGCCGCTGCGCGCCGAAGATGCCCCTGCAGCCTGCGAGGTCCCGGACTCCCTGCTGAGCAGCGAGAGCGCGCTTCCCAAGGTCGCGGAAGCCGTAAAAGGCGGCCATCCGCTGGACATTCTGGTGATTGGCAGCCGGTCGTCGACCATCAATACATCCGACGGCACCGCCTATCCCGGCCGGTTGCAGGCGATGCTTCGCGAACGGCTGCCCGGGGTCGAGGTCAACCTGTCCGTAGAACTACAGGTAAAGAAAACCGCCGAGGAGATGGCCAGCAGCTTCGCTAAGCTGGTGGAAGCCAAAAAGCCTACTTTGGTCATCTGGCAGACCGGCACGGTCGATGCTATGCGATCCGTCGATCCCGACGAATTTCGCAGCGCGGTCGACGACGGAGTTGTTGCGCTGCAAAATGCTGGAGCCGATGTGGTGTTGATCAATCTGCAATATAGCCCGCGCACCGAAACAATGATTTCAGTGCCGCCGTATCTGGATGATATGCGCATGGTGGCACAGCAGCACGACGTTCCGTTGTTCGACCGTTTCGCCATCATGCGGCAGTGGAACGAGTCGGGGAGCTTCGACCTGTTCAGTGCATCGCATGGTCTCGAACTTGCCAAGCGTGTCCATGATTGCCTTGGCCGGGCGCTGTCGAAATTCGTCATCGACGCGGCCCACCTCGCCCCGGCGCAGCAGAATTGAGGATCCAGCGTTAATGAGTTTTCACCGCCCTTTTCGCCAAATCGCATCGTTGGCCATGCCCGCCGTCGCGGCATTTTTGCTGCTGACGCCGGCTGCGATCCCGTCGGCGCGTGCGCAAGCTGCCCAGGCCGCCCAACAGGCGGCGCTGTCGAACAATGCCAAATCCGACAGCGCCAGGCCGCCCGCCTCGCAGACGACCACTGGCGCGGGCAACGTCGCCGCCGTCGACCAGGCCAATGCGCCGCAGCCGAAGAGCCTTGCCTCCAAGGCGATCGACAAGGTCAAGCAGGTCGCAAAATCGGCCGGCGACATTTTCAGCCGTGTTCCGTGTCTGCCGCCGAAGGGCGGCGCCAAGTCGATGGGCTCGCTGCCGCATGTGGCCGGCAAGCTCGCCGCGGGCGAGCCGGTGGTGATCGTCGCGTTCGGATCGTCCTCGACGTCCGGCTACGGCACCACGTCCCCGGAATTCACCTATCCCAACCGCCTCGCCGCACAGCTGCACCGGCAATATCCCTCTGCCGACATCACGGTCGTCAATCGCGGCAAGGGCGGCGAGGATGCACCTGAAATGATGAAGCGGCTGCAGGTCTCCGTGCTCGATATGAAGCCGGATCTCGTGATCTGGCAGGTCGGCACCAACGCCGTGCTTCGCAACCTCGATCCCACCGAGACCGCAAAATTGGTGGAGGAGGGCGTTGCGCGCATTCAGGCCGCGGGCGCCGACCTCGTGCTGGTCGATCCGCAATATTCCCCCAAGGTCAACGAACGCGCCGAAAGCGCCGGCAAAATCGTCAGACTGCTCGGCAGGGTCGCGGAATTGCGCCATGTCGGCTTTTTCCCGCGCTTCGAGGTGATGCGCGAATGGCATGAGAGCCAGGCGATCCCGTTCGACAATTTTGTCATCGCCGACGGCCTGCACATGACCGACTGGGGTTACGCCTGCTTCGCCCAGCTGCTCGGCGACGACATCATCAAGTCGGTCGGCCAGATCAAGCTCGGCGTCAACGTGCCCTCCAACGTGCAGACCTACCGGCCGATGTGAGTTGGGCGAATGGGGAGTGGCGAATAGCGAATAGCGAATAGCGAAGATTGCTACTCACTACTCGCTACTCGCCATTCGCCCTCTTCACGCCTTCTCGAGCGCCGCTTGCAAATCCTCGATCAGGTCGTCCTTGTGCTCAAGCCCGGCGGAGAACCGGATAAAACCTTCACTGATGCCGAGTTCGGCGCGCGCCTCAGGCGCCAGCCGCTGATGGGTGGTGGTGGCGGGATGGGTGACGAGGCTCTTGGCGTCGCCGAGATTATTGGAAATCCGCGAGACCTTCAGCGCGTTAAGGGTGCGGAACGCCGCCGCCTTGCCGCCCTTGACCTCGAAGCCGACCAGCGTCGAGCCGGCGCGCATCTGCTTCTTGACCAACGCGGCCTGCGGATGATCGGCACGGCCAGGATAAATCAGCCGCGAGATTTTCGGATGCTGCGCCAGCGCATCGGCGACGGCGCCGGCGGTCTCGGTCTGCGCGCGCACCCGCACCGCCAGCGTCTCCAGTCCCTTCAGCAGCACCCAGGCGTTGAACGGCGACATCGACGGGCCGGTCTGGCGCATGAAGGTGTGGATGTGCTCGGCGATGAAGGCTTCCGAGGAAAGGATGATGCCGCCGAGGCAGCGGCCCTGGCCGTCGATATGTTTGGTCGCGGAATACACCACGACATCGGCACCCAGGCTGAGCGGGCTCTGCCAGATCGGCGTCGCAAATACATTGTCGACGATCAGCCGCGCGCCGCCCGCATGCGCGATGTCGGCGATGGCGGCGATGTCGAGCACGTCAAGGGTCGGATTGGTCGGGCTTTCCAGAAAGCAGCTTCTGGTGTTCGGCCGCATCGCGCGCTGCCACTGCTTAAGATCGAGGCCGTCGACCAAAGTGGAGGCGATGCCGTAGCGCGGCAGCAGATCCTCCACCACGTAGCGGCACGAGCCGAACATCGCCTTGGCCGCCACCACATGGTCGCCGGCCTTCAGCGGCGCCAGCACGGCGGTCGTCACCGCGGCCATGCCGGTGGCGGTGGCGCGCGCGGCTTCGGCGCCCTCGAGCTCGATCATGCGGCGCTCGAACATCGATACGTTGGGATTGGAAAAGCGCGAATACAGAAAGCCGGGATCCTCGCCCTTGAAGCGCGCCTCGCATTGCTCGGCGCTGTCGTAGACGAAGCCTTGCGTCAGGAACAGCGCCTCGGACGTTTCG
>Ga0209736_1000618_pt1 | contig 11487 bp, 9 predicted proteins | sample BlaSpr_A8_Ref_M3_FD_187992 | JGI IMG/M metagenome (GOLD analysis project Ga0209736, IMG submission 187992) | Forest soil microbial communities from Thunder Bay, Ontario, Canada - Black Spruce, Ontario site 2_A8_Ref_M3 (SPAdes) (version 2) | ecosystem: Environmental > Terrestrial > Soil > Boreal... | reverse complement strand
CGAGAGCGAACTCAGGCGCGGCAAGCTGTCGGCGCGGATGCTGTGGGGCAACGAGGCCAGCGTCCTGGTCGGCGACTTCCTGCTCGGCCAGGCGTTCCGCATGATGGTCGAGGTCGGCTCGCTCGGCGCGCTCGACATTCTCTCCGCCGCCGCGGCGACGATCGCCGAAGGCGAAGTGATGCAGCTGGCGGCGGCGAAAAATACCGCGACCACCGAGGACGAATATCTCGCCGTGATCCGCGGCAAGACGGCCGAACTGTTCGCGGCGGCCTGCGAGGTCGGCCCGGTCATTGCCAAGCGCCCGAAGGCCGAGCAGACCGCGTGCCGTTCGGTCGGCATGAATCTGGGCATCGCGTTCCAGCTGGTCGACGATGTCCTGGACTATGGCGGCAAGGCCGCCAAGCTCGGCAAGAACATCGGCGATGATTTTCGCGAGGGCAAGATCACGCTGCCGGTGGTGCTGGCGTTCCGCCGCGGCAATGACAACGAGCGCGCCTTCTGGATCAACGCGCTGGAGCGCGGCGAGATCGCCGACGGCGACCTCGACCACGCCATCGGCCTGATGACAAAACACCGCGCGCTCGAGGACACCCTCAACCGGGCCCAGCATTACGGCGCGATGGCGGTCGATGCGCTGGCGCTGTTTCCGGCCTCGCCGATGAAGACCGCGCTCGAGCAGGTGGTGGCGTTCTGTCTGGCCAGGTCGCATTAGCGATGAGCGGGGCGAACTTCTCGCTGTTCCTGCTCGCCGCCATCGTCATTGCCATCGTCCCCGGTCCCGGCATTTTCTATGTGACGGCGCGGACGCTGGCGGGCGGCAGGCGAGCCGGCGTCACGTCCACCTTCGGCACGGCGGTGGGTGGACTTGTGCACGTTGTCGCCGGCGGCTTTGGCGTCTCCGCGATCATTCTCGCCAGCGCGCAGCTCTTTACCGCCCTCAAGCTCGCCGGCGCGCTCTATCTGATCTGGCTTGGCATCCGAACCTTCCGCGAAGCGGGCAAGCTGCCGCCGCAACAGATCAGCGCCGGCGGAGCCGGGCGGGCGTTTCAGGAAGGCGTTGCGGTCGAGGCGCTCAATCCGAAGACCGCGGCGTTCTTTCTGGCGTTCATTCCGCAATTTCTGGACCCGGTGGCTGGGCACCCGGCGTGGCAGTTCATGACGCTCGGGCTGATCTCGGTCGCGCTCAACACCTTTGCCGATGGCATCGTGGTCGTGCTGGCCTCCGCGGTACGCGCGCATCTCGTGCGCCGGCCGATTTCGGTTCGGCGTTTGCGGCAAGGCTCCGGGCTTTTCATGGCCGGCCTTGGGATATCGCTGGCGTTGGCGCGGCGGCCGAGCCCAGCCTAGCTTTAGCTAAGCTAGCTCAGGACCCCCGAATGCACCCACCATTGGGGATGATCGAGCCTGATCTTCTGCGCCGCGCGTTGCGCCTCGGCGGTGTTCTCATAGATCGCAAAACAGGTCGCACCCGACCCTGACATCCGCGCCAGCCAGGCCCCATCGCTGGCGCTGAGCGCCGAGAGCACCGCACCGATCACCGGTTGAATGCGGATTGCCGGCGCCTCGAGATCGTTGGCACCCGCCGCAAGCGCCTCGACCCAGTCTTCGACCGATGCCCCTGGCTCCGGCCAGGCGGCCGCCCGCATCACGTCGCTGGCGCCCACCAGCAAATCGCCATTGCGCAAGCCCAGCGCGGCGAACACGTCCCTGGTCGCCACCGGAACGCATGGATTGACCATCACGCACGGCATTTTCGGCACACTCAGCGGCAGCAGCGTCTCGCCGACCCCGGTCATGACGCAGGCCCGCGAGTTAAGGCAAACCGGCACGTCGGCGCCGGTCCGTTTCGCGACCTCGATCAGCCGCGCGTCGTCGAGGGCAAGACCGTTGGCCTGCGCCAGCAACCGCAGCGCGGCTGCCGCGTCCGCCGAGCCGCCGCCAATTCCGGCCGCCACCGGCAGCACCTTGTCGAGGGTGAATTCGCCGAGCTTGAGATCCGGCACCATTTCGCCGAGCAGACGGGCGGCCTTCAACACCAGATTGTCGGCGGCCTCGCCGCAGGCTTCCGCCAACGGCCCGGTGGTCGTGAGATCGAGTTTGGCTCCCGGGGTCAAGGTGAGACGGTCGGCGCAATCGGCGAACGCAACCACGCTTTCGAGATCGTGCAAGCCATCGAAGCGACGCCCAACCACCCGAAGGGTCAGGTTGACCTTCGCACGTCCCTGCTCCGTCAGCATCAGCGACCAGCCTTTCGATCAGCCGCCCTTGCCGTCTTCTTTTTTCTTGTCCGCTGAAGCCGCCGAGGACGACGCGTCATCCGGCAGCCCATTCTCGATCTTGGCCTCGATCTTGGGCAATTCCTCCGGCTCCGGCTTCAGGTCGCGGGCATGGGCCCACTGGAATCTGGCTTCTAGGGTGCGGCCGACACGCCAATAGGCATCGCCGAGATGGTCGTTGATGGTCGGGTCTTCGGGCTTCAGATCGATCGCGCGCTCGAGATTCTTCACCGCATCCTCGTAATTGCCGATGCGGTAATAGGCCCAGCCCAGCGAATCCACGATGTAGCCGTCGTCCGGACGCTGATCGACGGCGCGCTTGATCATCTTCATGCCTTCGTCGAGATTGATGCCCTGATCGATCCACGAATAGCCGAGATAGTTCAGCACATGGGGCTGCTCGGGCTGCAGATCGAGCGCCTTGCGCATATCGGCTTCCGCCTTGTTCCACTGTTTGGAACGCTCCTCGCAGATGCCGCGATAATAGTAGTAAACCCAGTTGGCCTTTTCGCTTGCCGAAGGCAGCGTATCGATGCCTTGCGAGTAGGTCTGGACGCAGTCGGCGAACTTCTTGCGGCCGCGCTCGATGTTGCCGAGCGCCATGATGGCTTCGATATCCTTGGGATCCTCCGCCGTGACGCCTTTCAGGATCTTGATCGCCTCGTCGCTGCGGTCGGCGGCGTCGAGGTTGGTCGCAAGCTGAATCTGCGCATTGCGTTTCAGCGGCGAATTCGCCGGCATCCGCTCGTAAATCTTGATCGCCATCGCCGGCTTCTTCACCGACTCGAACAGATCGGCCAGCGACAACAGCGCCAGCGGATGATTGGGCGCGAGGTAGAGCGAAAGCTGCAGATAGACCAGCGCGAGATCCTCGCCGCCGTGGCGGGTCAGCGTCGCACCGATGCCATAGAGCGCCTCGGCCGCACCGGCCTGCGGCGAGTCGACCAGCGGCGTCAGCTTCTTGCCGGCCTTGGTCTCGCGCAGGCCTTCCAGCACCAGCGGATGCCGGGGCAGCTTCTTGTCGAAAGCTTCGTAAACGGCGCCGGCGGCGGTATCGTCCTTGTTGCGCGACAGCCAGCGCGCGTAGTCGTCGGCGACGCGCAGCATCGAATCGTCGAGCTTGTAGGCCCGCTCAAGCCGCACGCCGGCGTCCTTTTCCTTGCCCGAAAGTTCCAGGATCATGGCGGAGTGCAGATCCTTGAAGATCGGATACCATTCCGGACCGGTCAGCTTGTCGATATTGGCCACCGCCGCCTTGGTGTCGCCGGCGCCGTAGCTGGCCCAGCCCGACAGCAGCGTCGCCACCAGATCGGTGATCGGCCCGCGGATCGATTGATTGATGTTGAGCTGCGCGGATGCATATTTCTTCGCCTTCAGATCGCGCACGCCGATCACGAGGCGAGCGACCCGATTGGATTTGTCCACCGTCAAAATACGATCGGCGAGCTTGACGGCCTCCTCGATATCGCCATCCGCCAGCGATGAAATGAAGGCGCGGTCCAGCAATTCGTTGTTCTTCGGATCGGTGCGAAGTGCGGAGCGATAGAATGCCGCCGCCGAGTTGGAGTCGCGCTCTACGCTGGCATGACGGGCGGCCAGATAGCTGCCCGACGTGGTCAGCGATTTCAAATCGCGGCTATTGGGAAATTGCGCGGAGTTGTCCGAGGGATGATCGGGGGTCTGGGCCGAAAGCGAGCCGGGCATCGCGAGCGCGGTGGCGGCGAAGGCGGCAATCGTCCAGCGATTGAATCGAATGGAAAACATCACGGTTCGCCTTAAGCTCCAGGAATTTACGGATCAAGCTCGAATGCGACCGAAGCGGCGGCATCAAGCCCTGTGACAATGCCGCGTTTGGCGTTCAACCGCAAGGATACGGGATGGCGAATCGATTGGCAGGAAACGCCAAGTGACCGCCAAGTCCGCCTGAAAACGCTTCCAGTGTGGCGGTATCGTGGCCGGTAACCCGGATCGAGCGCATCAACTCACGCAATCGTGGTCACATCGCCTCATAATTGGGTCCGCCGCCGCCCTCCGGTGGAACCCAGGTGATGTTGCCGTTCGGGTCCTTCACGTCGCAGGTTTTGCAGTGGACGCAGTTCTGGGCGTTGATGACAAAGCGCGGCCCCGAGGCCTCCTCGACCCATTCATAGACGCCGGCCGGGCAATAGCGGTTGGATGGACCGGCATAGACATCGTGCTCGGAGGTCTTCTGCAGGTTCATGTCGGCGACCTTGAGATGAACCGGCTGGTCCTCTTCGTGATTGGTGTTGGAAAGGAACACCGAGGACAATTTGTCGAAGGTGAGCTTGCCGTCCGGCTTTGGCGGAGCAATCGGCGCATGGACCTTCGCCGGATCCAGCGTCTTGCGGTCGGGCTTGGCGTGCGACTGGGTTCCGAACAGCGAGAACCCGAGCGTATTGCACCACATGTCGATGCCGCCCAGCGCAACGCCCATGATGGTGCCGAACTTCGACCATAGCGGCTTGACGTTGCGCACCCTATACAGGTCCTTGCCGACCGGCGAATCCCGCCAGGCATTCTCGTAATCGACCAGTTCGTCATTGGCCCGGCCGGCGCCGAGCGCGGCAGCAACGTGTTCGGCCGCCAGCATGCCGCTGCCGATGGCGTTGTGCACGCCCTTGATGCGCGGCACGTTGACAAAACCCGCAGCACAGCCGACCAGCGCGCCGCCGGCAAAGGAAAGCCGCGGCACCGATTGATAGCCGCCCTCGGTGATGGCGCGCGCACCATAGGCCAGCCGCTTGCCGCCTTCGAACAGCGTGCGGATCGACGGATGGGTCTTGAAGCGCTGGAACTCGTCGAACGGCGACAGGTACGGATCGTCGTAATTGAGATGCACGACGAAGCCGACCGCGACCAGGTTGTCGTCATAGTGATAGAGGAACGAGCCGCCGCCGGTCGAATTGTTCAGCGGCCAGCCGAACGAGTGCTGGATCAGGCCTTGTCGGTGCTTCGAAGGGTCGATCTGCCAGACCTCCTTCAGCCCGATGCCGAATTTCGGCGGTTGGCTGTTGGCGTCGAGGGCAAATTTCGCGATCAGCTGCTTGGTCAGGCTGCCGCGCGCGCCTTCGGCGAACAGCGTGTATTTGCCGAGCAGTTCCATACCGCGGGTAAACGAGGATTTGTGCGAACCATCCTTGGCGACGCCCATGTCGCCGGTCGCGATGCCGCGCACCGCGCCCTTTTCATCGTAGAGCACTTCGGTTGCGGCAAAGCCCGGGTAGATCTCGACCCCGAGCGCCTCGGCCTTGCGGGCGAGCCAGCGGCACACATTGCCGAGCGAGCCGATATAGCAGTGATGATTGTTCATCAGCGGCGGCATCGCAATCGACGGCAGCGGGATCGCCATGCCCTCGGTCATCCAGTAGAACTTGTCGAGCTTGACCTGGGTCTTCAGCGGACAATCGGCATCCTCGCGCCAATCAGGAACCAGGCCGTCGAGCGCAACCGGATCGATCACCGCACCGGACAGAATATGTGCGCCGACCTCGGAGCCCTTCTCCACCACGACAATCGCCAGATCCGCATTGAGCTGCTTCAGCCGGATCGCGGCGGCAAGCCCCGACGGGCCGGCGCCGACGATCACGACGTCGAACTCCATGGATTCACGCGGCGGCAATTCTTCGGTGCTCATGATCTAGTCTCAGGTGGGGTTGGAAAGCTGAACTTCCATAAGGTCCGTATAGGTCGTTTGTTTCCGATTTTTCGCTTGAGAACAACCAGGGAAATGCCCCTTGAGGCGTTTCGCTGCAGCGCGATCCGGCCTACATTGAGAGCATGCCTTTCGACATCGCGCCATGACGCCTGATCCCGCCCCTACCGTTCAGCAATTGCTGGCCTTTTATCTGGAGGCCGGGGTCGACTGCGCGCTGACGGACGCACCGGTCAACCGGCTGTCCGACGCCGACATCGCCCAACGCCCCCGCGAACCGGCGCCGCCCAGTCCGGTCAGCACAATTCCGGCCTTGATCCCGGCCGCGCGCGGCGAGCCGGCGCTGGCGCCGGAAGCGGCGATCGTGTCGGCGCGGGAGGCGGCGCGAACCGCGCCGACGCTCGAAGCGCTGCGCGAGCTGCTGGAAAAATTCGACGGCTGCGCGCTGAAATCGACCGCCACCCGGCTGGTATTCGCCGACGGCAACCCGCAGGCGCGAATCATGTTCGTGGGCGAGGCGCCCGGACGCGAGGAGGATCTCGAGGGGCTGCCGTTCGTCGGACGTTCCGGCAAGTTGCTGGACCGGATGATCGCCGCGATCGGGCTCGACCGCTCCAGCGCCTACATCGCCAATGTCATTCCCTGGCGGCCGCCCGGCAACCGCACGCCGACGCCGCAGGAGACGCAAATCTGCCTGCCGTTCATCCAGCGCCAGATCGAACTGGTGAACCCGGATGTGCTGGTGACGCTCGGCAATCCCTCCACCCAGACCTTGCTGTCGACCCGCGAGGGCATCATGAAAACCCGCGGGCGCTGGTTCGATTACGACACCGGCACCCGGGTGATCCGCGCGATCGCCACCTTCCATCCGGCCTATCTGTTGCGCTCGCCGTCCTACAAGCGCATGGCGTGGCAGGATTTGCGCGCGATCGCAAAGGCGCTGGAGCAGGCGTCTACAACCTCAGTCTGACGCAGTTATGTGCTGCCTCTCCCGGCCGCCATGTTAGCGTCCGGGCCGCCATTCAGGGCGAGCCACGGCACGTCGTGCGAAGTCCAGATGTGCACGACCGGCCTGACCGCCGGATCATCGTCGAGGGTCGCGACGCGAAGCACGACATGCGGCTCGCCGGCGCGCTCAGCGAGGATGTGAGAGCCGCACATCGAGCAGAATCGCCTTGTTCGACCAAGCGAAGATTCGAAGGCCGAAAGCGTTTCGGCGCCTGCGATCAGGTGAAAATGATCCCGCGCGACCCGCGCCGTCGGCGCGTACGGAGCCGCATGCGCTTTGCGGCAGGTCGAGCAGTGACAATTGCCGATCGGGGTGTCGAGGCGGTCGACCTCGTAGCGCACCGCTCCGCACAGGCAGCTTCCTTTCAGGGTCACGGGGTCCTCCGGGCCAAATATTCAATTATCAACATTGCTCGCCGGCGCCGGCGTTGCCAAAACTTGCGGCAGTGAATAGCGCTGCGCCAACTGGCGCGCCAGCCACTCGCGTTCGACCTCGCTGGCTGTTGGCGCCATATCGATGCGAGTAGCGTCCACATCGATCGTCAGGCGATTGCCCTTTCAGTTTCCCGCAGGCGCAGCGATTGCAGTTGTCGTCGATCGAGTTCGACACGAACCCTCTTGGGAAATGCAGAACTCCACGCATCCATCGGATTCCTGTAGCGCCGGGACGAACCGAACTGGAGCGGCGCAATTCCGGAATCATAGGTCGCGCTGTTGCGCTTCAGCTCCAGCGTTTCGGGAACCGACGGGCGAAAAATCCGATAGAGACTGACTACTGCGAAAATTCCGCCCTGGGTCCAGGCGCCTAACCAGAAAATGAGGAAGCCATTGGCGTTCCCGGAGATCACTTTTGAGCCGGCATCCCTGAAGCCGATGGTCCACATGCCGAGCCAGAACAGCAGGAACAACCCGGTCAAATAACGCGTGAAGCTGCTTTTGGCAGGAACGATAATCTCGGATCGGCGCCGTCGCTCACAATCGAAATCTTCGATCCTGCCGGCGGATTCAAATCCATCTCATGCCCGATCCTCAAATTTCGAAGAAAATTACGGCGCCTTCGGCCGCACGATGCCCCAGCCGATCCGCAACAGCGGCTGTCGTCCGTTCACCAGCCACTCGAATGCGCGCGGCACTTCCGGCACCAGGCCGGGAAAGCGTTGCGCGATATCGGCGGGCGGGGTGCCGACCGTGTCGGAGGCGCGCCAGACCACGACGCCGCCGCTTTCGTTGAATTTTGCCACGTTGAGCCACGGCGTCCGTTCCGGTGCGGTGTCGAACAACAGATGCGGCCGCCCGGTGTCCAATGCGATCAGGGCGGCAAGCTGCGGATCGCCGGTCACCGCACGCAGCCGCTGGTTGGTGCGCCGCTCAAAACTGTCGCCGAAGAAACGTGCGATCGCGGTCGCAGGCAGCGACGTCGCCACCTCGCCGCTGCCGGTCCAGGGCAGAAACAGCGTCGACGCGATGGCCAGGGCCGCGGGCGCGATCACGGCCGCGGCCCAGACCGTGCGCAGCACACGTTGGCGCCGCAGATGAACCAGATCGCCGGTCGCGACAATCGCGGCCAGCCCCGACATCAATAGGGCCACTCCCGCCCCGCCCGCCACCCGCTCGAAATCGAACAGGCCGGAGATCAGGCTTCCCGCGAGCGCGGGGGCGATGGCGAAGAAATAAACAAATTCGCGCGCCAACGGATCGACCGGCGGCCGATAGATGATCGGCGCCTCTTCCGGCTTGCGATTGAGCCAGCCGGAGTTGAGCACCACCAGCAGCGCGATGCCGGAAATGGCCAGCAGCAAGCCGCCCAGCAACAGCGCCCAGTGCAGAGCCCTTGCGCTCAAATCCGCGATCGCCGGCCAATGCGGCATCGCCAGCGCATCGGCGCGGATCAGCCAGATCAGATAGGGCAGCACCAGCACGACGATCACCAGGAGCGCGAACAAGGGATCGAATGACATCAGCATGCGCCGTCCGCGCGGGGTCGCGACCGCAAATCCGACTACCAGCAGCAGCAAGCCAGATGCTGCTGAGGTCGTCAGCAGCAAGAGTCCCGCTTCGATCGACCAGGCAAACCAGGCGTTGCGCCGGTTCTGGCCGATCAATTGCCAGGAATGTAACAGCAATAGCGCCCAGAGCGGGCGCGCCAGCACCGAGGGGCCGAACTCGACGCCGGACCAGCTGAACGCCGCAACCGTCATGGTCAGCAACACCACGAGCACCGCCTGCTGGCCGCCGACAATGGCGCGTGCCAGCTGATAGAGAGCCAGGAACATCGTGACCGAGCAAAGTTGCGCCAGCAGATAGACGCCGAACATGTGATTGCCGGCGAGGCGAAACGCGATATCGGCGAGCCAGAATGCCAGCGGCGGTCCGAGATCGGTTCCGACCTGGTATTCACGGCCATAGGCCAGCACGATGGCAAGGTCGGCGGGCGGGCTCCGGTACAGCAATAGCGGCAGGATCAGCCACAGCGCCGCCTGAAACAGCACCACGAGCCAGACCACCAGCCGCGGCCGGGCGCGGATCAGTTCGATGATCAGGGAGGTGAAACGCATGAAGGTCCGAAATACTCTAGGCCGGCGCTAGTCGACGTTTGATAGAGCGCGTGAGCCGCCGAGGCAACTCCATCAGATTTCGGCGGAAATCTCGACCGTTTCGGCGACCTGCACGTCAATGATGCCGGTGGCGTCGATGGTGCCCTCGTGCCTTTCCCTTGCCGCCACGACCGGCGCAAACAGGCGGCGGTGATGCACGGTGGGTCCGAGCCGGTGCAGTGCCTCCAGATGCTCGGGCACGGCATAGCCCTTGTGGGACTCGAAGCCATAGCCCGGGCAATCCTGCGCCAGCGCGCACATCAGGCGGTCGCGCGTCACCTTGGCGATGATCGAGGCCGCCGCGATCGAGACCACCAGCCCGTCGCCGCCGATCACGGCCTCGCAGTCGCAATCGGTATCGAGCCGGTCGCGGCCATCGACGAAGACGTGCCTGGGCATTTCCGGCAGCGCCTGCACCGCGCGCTTGAGCGCCCACAGCGAGGCGCGCAGGATATTGTCGCGATCGATCCTGGCGGGCGAGGCAAACGCGACCGCAAACGAGGCGGTCGCGCAAATCTTCTCGAACAGTTCTTCGCGGCGCTCGGGCGAAAGCCGCTTGGAATCGTCGATGCCTTTGGGGATCCGCTTGGGATCGAGCACTACGGCCGCGGCCACCACCGGACCCGCCAGCGGACCGCGGCCGGCCTCGTCGCAGCCGGCCACCGGCCAGATGCCGCGCTTGATCAGCGCGCGCTCGCGGCGGAAGCCCGGCGGCGCCACCGCAATCACGCCGTTTGGCAGCCTGGCCGGGCCGTCATTTGCTTTATTCCGACTCATGCCGGGGATCGTTGCGCAAACGAAGGTGCCAGCGCAACCGGGAACCCGGCGCAATTCCCGCTATTCCGCGCTTCTCCATCCCCGGGATGGAGAGGGGTTGAGTAGGGCGTGGACTCCATAGCCCGCAGCCAAATTCGGTTTGATGCGAGTTTGACGAGTGCCAGATAGTAGGCTGCGAGCTTGTCAAATCGGGGCGCGATAGGCCGACGCTGCTTGCCTGCTCGCGAGCGGCTTGGCAACCTCCTGCGCGCACTCAATCAGGAGCCGGAGCGCGGGGTTTGGCGTTCGGCCCTTGAGCGTGACGATTCCGATCGGCCACATGTGAACGGGCATTTCGACGGGCAATACCTTGTACGACAGCCGCTTGGCGCTGAAATGCAGCATCGTTGCCGGAAGGAAGCTCAGGAAACGTCCCGTCGCCAGCAAAGCGTTCTGCATCTGAATCGAGTACACAGTCACGTTGGCATGCGGCACTTCCAGCCCGCAAGCGTGAAATGCGTTCGCAATCCAGCCGCCCGGGAAGCTTTCGCGCGGCGGCAGGCACCAACGCTCGTTGATCAATTCAGCAAGACGAATCTTCCGCCGTCGTACCCATGGGTTATTCAATCCGGCAACGACAACACCGGTTTCATGCAGCAGCACTTGCACATCGGTATCGGCGGCTGGCTTAGGAGTTGGCAGACGTCCGATCATTACGTCGATGTCATGGTTGTGCAGATGACGGTTCTGTAGCTCGGGCGGCTCATCCTCAATAATATGGAGCGCGAGATTCGGGTATCGTCGGGAAAGTCGATCGACAATGGCGGGAAGCAAGCCAGCCATCACCGGCTCCGTACTCCCGACGCGCAATTCACCTAGTGTGGGATCGGCCAGCGATTGCAGCTCGCCCACGCTGCTTCTCAAATCATTGCACAACGTGATGCTGCGTCTGAGCAATGCCCGACCGTAGAGCGTAGGCTCAACTCCAAGTCGGCTGCGCTCCAGAAGAGGAAGGCCCAGTGTTTGCTCCAACTCCGCGATCATTTTGGATATGACGGGCTGGGAAATCGCGAGGTATTGAGCCGCTTTGGCCATGCTGCCGCACTTCACGACGCCGATGAAGACATTCAGCTGTCGTAATTTGATGCGTCGACTGATCTGCGATGCGTCTAGCATGCGA
>Ga0209736_1000617_pt1 | contig 11497 bp, 10 predicted proteins | sample BlaSpr_A8_Ref_M3_FD_187992 | JGI IMG/M metagenome (GOLD analysis project Ga0209736, IMG submission 187992) | Forest soil microbial communities from Thunder Bay, Ontario, Canada - Black Spruce, Ontario site 2_A8_Ref_M3 (SPAdes) (version 2) | ecosystem: Environmental > Terrestrial > Soil > Boreal... | reverse complement strand
CCCTTCTTGAGCTTTTCCTTGCGCTCCTCGGTGATCTTGCGGAGGACGTCAATCTGGCGCGAGGTCATCTCCTCGATCTCTTCGATCTTTTCGATGAGGAGCGGATCCTTCTCGTTGAGCTTCAGGCGCTTGAGGTTGCGCGTGGAGATCTTTTCGATCAGCTCGCGGGTCAAGTCCGTGCCCTTGGTCAAGAGGCGCTTGTTGGTCTTTTCGTCGTGCAAGTCGGCCTGGAGAATTTTTCCGCCCAGGAGATCCGAGAGGCGCTTGAGGCGCTCATCCGTGAGGATGCGGATTTCATCGGCAAGGTTCTTCTCCAGCTTGAAGACTTGCGTGGCTTCGATGGCCTTGTGGCGCTCGTCTTTTTCTCCGCCCTTGCGGGTGAAGATCTTGACGTCCACGATGGTGCCCTCGATGCCCGGAGGGCAGTAGAGAGAAGCGTCGCGAACATCGCCGGCCTTTTCGCCGAAGATGGCGCGAAGGAGCTTTTCTTCCGGCGTGAGCGTGGTCTCGCCCTTGGGCGTGACCTTGCCAACCAGAATGTCGCCTGGCTTGATGACCGCGCCGATGCGAATGACGCCGCTTTCATCCAGGTTGCGAAGGAACGACTCGCTGATGTTGGGAATGTCGCGAGTAACTTCCTCGGGACCGAGCTTGGTGTCGCGCGCTTCGATTTCGTACTCCTCGATGTGAATCGAGGTGTAGTAATCGTCCTTCACCAGCTTTTCGCTGACGAGGATGGCGTCTTCAAAGTTGTAACCGCGCCATGGCAGGAAGGCCACCAGGACGTTGCGGCCGAGAGCGAGTTCGCCGCGCTCGGTGCAAGGACCATCGGCAAGAACCTGGCCCTTTTTGACGCGATCGCCGACGCGAACGAACGGCTTCTGGCTGATACACGTGTTCTGGTTGGAGCGCTTGAACTTGATGAGCTGATAGATGTCCGCGCCCACTTCGCGGCTAAGCACGCCGGAGTGATCGGATTCGACGCGCACGATGATGCGCTCCGAATCGACCTGATCGACGATGCCTTCGCGCTTGCAAAGCACGACTGCGCCGGAATCGCGCGCAGTGACGCGCTCCATGCCGGTGCCGACGAGCGGCGCTTCCCCGCGAATGAGCGGCACAGCCTGGCGCTGCATGTTGGAACCCATGAGCGCGCGGTTGGCGTCGTCGTTCTCGAGGAACGGGATGAGGCTGGCGGCCACGGAAACGAGCTGCTTCGGCGAAACGTCGACGTAATCCACTTCGTCGCGGCTCTTGAGCACGAAGTTGCCGGCTTGGCGGCAGTTGACCAGCTCAGTGGTGATCTTCAAGCGTTCATCGAGCGAAACGTTGGCTTGCGCCACGACGTATTTGTCTTCTTCCCAGGCGGACAGGTAGAAGCAGTACGGCTCATAAACGACTTTGCGGCGCTTCAACTCTTCATTGAGCTCTTCGACTTTGTCCTTCTCGACGATTTCGCCGGCTTTGAATTCGCTGTCGCCGGCATTGACGATTTGGACGTAGTCGATGATGCGCCCGCCTTTTACGCGGCGATATGGCGACTCGATAAAGCCGTAGTCGTTGATGCGCGCAAAGCAGGAGAGCGAGCTGATCAGGCCGATGTTCGGACCTTCCGGCGTTTCGATGGGGCAAATGCGGCCGTAATGCGTCGGGTGAACGTCGCGCACTTCGAATCCCGCGCGTTCGCGAGAGAGACCGCCGGGCCCAAGAGCCGAAAGACGGCGCTTGTGCGTGATTTCGCTGAGCGGATTGGTCTGGTCCATGAACTGGCTGAGCTGCGAAGATCCGAAGAATTCGCGGATTGCCGCCATGACCGGCTTGGCGTTGACCAGGTCGTGCGGCATGGCCGTAGACATTTCCTGGTACACGCTCATCTTTTCCTTGATGGCGCGTTCCATGCGGACGAGGCCGATGCGGAACTGGTTCTCGAGAAGCTCACCGACCGCGCGGACGCGGCGGTTACCGAGATGGTCGATGTCGTCGACGACGCCGATGTTCTTGCGCAGCTTGAAGAGATACTTGATGGCCGAAACGAAATCCGGCGAATCGAGTGTGCGGTTATCAAGAGGAGTATCGAGCCCCATCTTGATGTTGAACTTCAGGCGGCCGACGCGGCTGAAATCGTACTTGCGCGGATCGAAGAACATGCCGCGGAAGAGATTGGTGGCCGTTTCGAGCGTCGGAGGATCTCCGGGACGCAGTTTGCGATAGATTTCGATCAGCGCTTCTTTCGAAGAGCGGATAGCGTCCTTGTCAAGCGTGCGCGAGAGTACCAGGCCGATGTCGTCGCGTTCCGGGAAGAAGACGTCGACTTCGGTGATGCCGCCCTCGGCGAAAGCCTGCCAGAGTTCGGGGGTCAAAGGCTTGTTGGCTTCCAGCAAAACTTCACCGGTCTGGCGGTTGACCACGTCGGCGACGCTGTAGGCGCCTTCGAGGTCGACCAAAGCCGCGCGAACCTGCGAGATCTTGGCCTTGATGAGTTCCTTGAAGAGATTTTCGGTGATGCGCTTGTGCGCGCCGACAATCACTTCTTCAGACCGCGGATTGCGAATCTCGTGGGCCAGCTTGCGGTCCACGATGCCCGGCGAAACGTTCCAGAAAAGGTCCTTTTCGCGGAGCGAGATGCGCTCGACTTGATAGAACGTGCGCAGAATTTCTTCGTTGGACTTCATGCCCAGGGCGCGAAGGAAAATCGAGCCAAGGAATTTGCGCTTGCGGTCAATGCGCACGTAGAGAATGTTCTTGGTGTCGTATTCGAATTCGACCCACGATCCGCGGTAAGGAATAATCTTGCCGAGGAAGTAGGTGCGGTTGTTGGCGCTTTCAAAAAAGACGCCCGGAGAGCGGTGCAACTGGCTGACGATGACGCGCTCCGTGCCGTTGATGATGAACGTGCCGTTCTCCGTCATCAGCGGAATGTCGCCGTAGAAAACTTCCTGCTCCTTGATGTCGCGAATGGTCTTCGCGCCGGTGTCGGGATCCTTGTCGTAAATGGTCAGACGGATGGTGACTTTCAGCGGCGCGGAATACGTCATGCCGCGCTCCTGGCACTCGTTCACGTCGTACTTCAACTGCATGGCGACCGGATCGCCGCACTTGTTGCAGAACGTCGGCGTGTTCTTGTTGAATGTGCCGCACTTGTGGCAGATGACGTCGCCGGTCTGATACGGATTGGTGACGACGGACGCGCCGCAATTACGGCAAGTGGCGCGCAGATGGTGCAGGCCCTTCAAGTTGCCGCACTTGCACTCCCAGTTGCCGATGGAGTAGTCCACGAACTCGAGCTGCGACATCTCGCGGAAATCCTTGATCGGAAACACGGACGTGAACACGGACTGCAGCCCACCGTCATCGCGCTCGCTCGGAAGGAGGTCCATCTGCAAAAAGCGCTGATAGGACTTCATCTGGACTTCGATCAGATTTGGAATCTGAATCGTGCCCTGGATTTTCGCGAAATCGAGACGCTCGCGTTCCCTGACGTGCTGGTGACTATTTGGCATTGCTTGGCTACCTCTTCCCTTTCGGGCTCATCCCATTCGGGCAACTTGCGGAAATACCGGAGAACTGCATGCAGTTTGTGTGGCGCGCTTCCTGCCCGAAGTCAGCGAGCACACGGCTGCATTGGGTCCAAAAAGGACCAATGGAGTTGTGAGAATAACCAGCCTCGACTTGCGTACGTGATTCCTTTGGCGCGGCGGATCATGCTTGTGCTGGCCTATACTCTGGCCCATCCAAGCAGCTGCGCCCCCTCTCGAAGCCCGTACAATAAAAACTACTTGATTTCGACCTTGGCGCCCGCGTCTTCGAACTTCTTCTTGATGGTCGCAGCTTCTTCCTTGTTGACGCCCTCTTTGACGGTCTTGGGAGCGCCGTCGACGAGGTCCTTGGCTTCTTTCAAGCCGAGGCTCGTGACTTCGCGAACCGCCTTGATGACGTTGATTTTGTTGCCGCCGACGTCAGTGAGAACGACCGCGAATTCGGTCTTCTCTTCCGCCGGCGCCGCGCCTGCTGCCGCTCCGCCGCCGCCCGCCACGACCGTAGCCGCAGCCGCGGAGACGCCGAAGGTTTCTTCCATCTTTTTCACGAGGTCAGACGCCTCCAACAGCGTGAGCCCCTTGATTTCTTCCAGGATCGTATCCACTTTCGACATGACTCTTTCTTCTCCTCTCAAAATTAAAAGTAAACTTACTGGGCCGCTTCAGGGCTTGGTGCAGGTACAGGAGCCGGCTCGGAACTACTAGCCCCGCCGGACCCAAACTTGTTGGCCTTGATCGCTTCGTTGACGGTGACCGCCAGGTTGCGCGGCAGGCCGTTCAAAGCCATGGCGATACGCTGCGCCGGAGCGTTCAGCAGGAACATGATCTTGCTGAGCAGCTCTTCCTTCGACGGCAGATTCGCAAGCTGCTGAATCTCGGCGATGGAAATGACCCGGCCTTCGACGAGTCCCGACTTGAACTGAAACGCCGGAACTTCTTTAGCCACTTTGGTGAGCGCCTTGGCTAGCGCGACCGCATCGGTTTGCGTGAAGGCGATGGAATTTGTGCCACTCAGGTTCTTGAGCAGATTTTCCGCGGGTGTGCCGGCACCGGCGCGCTCCGCGAGCGTGTTTTTCACGACCTGGTATTTGCCGCCAGCGGCCTGCACGGCGCGGCGGAGCTTGGTGTCGGCTTCGACGGTGATGCCCTGGAAGGTCGTGAGAATCACGGTCGAAACCTTGGCCAGTTCCAGCTTCAGTTTGTCTAGGTCCTGCTGTTTTTCGCTGCGCTTTTTCATGATCCCGTTTCCTTAGATTTTCGCTTAGGCTGCTGCCGCTAGCGTTTCCGATTCGACCAGGTCGATCGGAATGCCCGGGCCCATCGTCGAGGTCAGAGTGATTTTTTGCACGTACTTGCCCTTCGCTGCCGCGGGCTTGGCTTTGATCACTGCTCCGATTACTGCGTGAGCGTTTTCCGCGATGTGTGCGGCGTCAAACTGAATTTTACCGATGGCGCAATGGACGATTCCGGCCTTGTCGACGCGGAACTCCACTTTGCCGGCCTTGGTTTCTTTGATCGCTTTCGCAACGTCGAACGTAACCGTGCCGGTTTTCGGGTTTGGCATCAGGCCGCGCGGACCGAGAACTTTGCCTAGCTTGCCGGCGGACTTCATCATGTCGGGAGTGGCGATTACGGCGTCGTAATCTGTCCAGCCCCCCATGATTTTCGTAACCATGTCGTCCCCACCGACAAAGTCCGCGCCAGCTTCCTGCGCTTCGCGAACTTTTTCGCCGCTCGCGATGACCAGAACGCGAACCGACTTGCCGAGGCCGTGCGGAAGAACCACGGTGCCACGAACAACTTGGTCGGAATGCTTGGGGTCGACGCCAAGATTGATGGCCAACTCGACTGTTTCGTTGAACTTCGTGTGATGCGTCTTCTTAATCAGCTCGCTTGCTTCCGCGAGCTTGTACGGGCGCGCTTCCACCTTTTTGCGCGCATTCTCGATGTGTTTGCCAGCCTTCTTCATCGCTTCTGCCCCTTCGACCTCGTAGCGCCTGAACTTCTAGGCTTCCACGACTTCCAGACCCATGTTGCGCGCCGTACCCATCACGGTGCGCACCGCGGAGTCCAGATTTGTGGTGTTGAGATCGACAAGCTTAATCTTTGCAATTTCTTGAACCTGTTTTTTCGTGACTTTGCCGACTTTGTTGCGGTTCGGTTCGGCCGAGCCTTTTACGATGCCCGCCGCGCGAAGCAGCAGGATCGAAGCCGGCGGAGTCTTCAAAATGAAGGTGAACGTGCGGTCGGTGTACACCGTCACGAGCACGGGGAAAATCATTCCGTCCGGTTCCTTGGCCGTTTTGGCGTTGAACTGCTTGCAAAAATCCATGATGTTCAAGCCGTGCGGACCAAGCGCGGTACCAACTGGCGGCGCCGGAGTCGCTTTGCCCGCGGGCAATTGCAATTTGATCGTCGTCTGTATCTTCTTAGCCATGTCCCTGCCCCAATCTCTTTTTACGCGCCAGCTACGGCGGCGCGGCTCAGCCCAGCTTTTCCACGCTTGCGAAATCCAGCTCCACCGGAGTCGAACGGCCAAAAATCGTGACGGAAACCTTCAGCCGGCTGTGGTCGTTGTCAATTTCCTCGACAGTGCCGTTAAAATTCGCGAAAGGTCCGTCCACGATGCGCACCTGCTCGTTGCGTTCGAACACCACTTTCGGCTTCGGGCGGTCCGTTGGAACGTGGACGCGGTTGATGATGGCGTCGACTTCCGTGTCGGACAGCGGCGACGGCGCTGTGGCCGAGCCGACAAAGCCTGTGACGCGCGGTGTCGAGCGCACGATGTGCCAGGTATTTTCGTCGAGGTCCATCTCCACCAGCACATACCCCGGATACGTCATCCGCGACGAAACCACCTTTTTGCCGCCGCGCACTTCCACGACGTCTTCCATTGGGATCAGCACGCGGCCGATCTTGTCCTGCAAACTGAACGCGGACACACGGCTCTCGAGGCTTTCTTTGACTTTCTTTTCAAAGCCCGAGTACGTATGGATGATGTACCACTGCATTGCCGTCAAGCTGTAGTCCCCTTCAGACGCCGAAAGTTTTGATGACGCGCTCCAGGCCCAGCTGCACCAGCCAATCCACGACCGCCAGAAATACCCCGAAGAAGAATACTGTGGCGATGACCACACCGGTCGTCGAAACCACGTCTTCCCGGCTCGGCCAGGTCACCTGTTTCATTTCCACGCGAACGTCGTGCAGAAATTCGCGCGTGTCATGGACGGTGCCGGTCACCTTCTGGCCGATGCCAGCCGCCGCCCCGGTGATTGCGTTGCCCTGCGACTCTTCGTTCTTCACTTTGACCGCCTGCGTGGCCATTCGTCCTCTTTACAAAACAGGCGCCGCCGCCTGTTACTCATCTCTGGCAGGGGAGGAGGGACTCGAACCCCCATACCCGGTTTTGGAGACCGGAGTCCTAACCGTTGGACGACTCCCCTAAAACCCAAAACCGCTCCACCCGATGCCTGCTCCAAAAAAGAAAACTACTTAACTTCTTTGTGCCCGGTGTGCTTGCGGCACGTATTGCAGAACTTTCTGGTCTCGACGCGCTCGGAGTGCTTCTTCTTGTTCTTGGTCGTCGTGTAGTTGCGGTTTTTGCAATCGCCGCACTGCAACGTAATGATTTCTCGCATGATCTAATTTCCTTCTCTTGCCCCGCCCTCGAATCGCGAGGGGAAAATCGTTACTCGATGATTTCCGTTACCGCGCCGGCGCCGACAGTATGGCCGCCTTCGCGAATCGCGAACCGCAATCCCTTTTCGAGCGCTACTGGCGTGATCAGCGTCACTTCGCAGCTCACGTTGTCGCCCGGCATCACCATCTCCACGCCCGTCGGGAGCTTCACATCGCCCGTCACGTCCGTCGTGCGGAAGTAAAACTGCGGCCGGTAGCCCGTGAAAAATGGTGTGTGCCGCCCGCCTTCTTCCTTCGTCAGCACGTACGCTTCCGCTTTGAACTTCGTGTGCGGCGTGATTGAGCCCGGCTTGCAAACCACTTGCCCGCGCTCGACGTCGTCTTTTTCCGTGCCGCGTAAAAGCAAACCAACGTTGTCGCCAGCAAGCCCTTCATCGAGCAGCTTCCGGAACATCTCCACGCCCGTCACAACCTTCTTTTGGGTCGGGCGGAATCCCACGATCTCGATTTCTTCGCCAACCTTTACCTTGCCGCGCTCGACTCGGCCCGTAACCACTGTTCCGCGGCCCGAAATCGAAAAAATATCCTCAATCGGCATCGCGAACGGCTTGTCAATCTCGCGCACCGGCTGCGGCACGTTCTTGTCCACCGCTTCCATCAGCTCGTCGATCGACTTCTCCCACTTCGCGTCGCCGTTCAACGCCTGCAGCGCTGAACCCTTCACGACGGCAATCGTGTCGCCGGGGAATTGGTAGCTCTTCAGCAACTCGCGCACTTCCAGTTCCACCAGTTCGAGCAACTCCGCGTCTTCCACCATGTCGCACTTGTTCAAAAACACGACAATCGCCGGAACGCCCACCTGCCGAGCAAGAAGAATGTGCTCCCGCGTTTGCGGCATCGGTCCATCCGTCGCCGCCACCACCAGAATCGCGCCGTCCATCTGCGCCGCGCCGGTGATCATGTTCTTGATGTAGTCCGCATGTCCGGGGCAATCCATGTGCGCGTAATGCCGGTTCGGCGTTTCGTATTCCACGTGCGAAACGGCAATGGTAATGCCGCGCTCGCGCTCTTCCGGCGCGTTATCAATCGAATCAAACGCGCGGAACTGCACCTTCGGGTTGTGCTTCGAAAGCACTTTCGTAATCGCCGCCGTCAACGTCGTCTTGCCATGGTCAATGTGACCAATCGTCCCAATGTTGCAATGCGGCTTGCTGCGCTCGAATTTCTCCTTCGCCATCGCCTTCTGCTCCTCAGTCGAATTCGTAAACCGACAAAACTAAAATCTCTTTTACTTCTCGCCCTTCTGTTTCTTGATCACTTCCTCGGCCAGCGCCGCGGGAAGCTCCGCGTAATGCGAAAAATGCATGGTAAAGGTCGCGCGGCCCTGCGTGCGGCTGCGTAAATCCGTGGCATAGCCGAACATTTGGGCCAGCGGAACCTCGACTCGAATCACGTTGCTGCCCGCGCGATTTTCCGTGCCTTGAATCGCCGAACGCCGCGCGTTCAAATCGCCGAACACCGGCGGCATGTATTCTTCCGGGACGACCACTTCCACCTTCATGATGGGCTCGAGCAGCACAGGCTTGGCGCGCGCGCAAGCTTCCTTGAATGCCATGGAGCCCGCAATTTTGAAGGCCATTTCCGAGCTGTCCACATCGTGGTAGCTGCCGTCAACCAAGACCACCGCCACATCAACCATCGTGAAGCCGGCCAAAATGCCGTTGTCCAACGCTTCGCGGATGCCCGCTTCGATCGGCGCAATAAACTCGCGCGGAATCGAGCCGCCGACGACCTTGTCAATGAACAGGAAGCGGTGTTCCTTATCGAATTTCCATTTGCCGCCGGAACCGCCCGCGAATTCTTTTGCGATGGCGTCGAGTTCGTCGGTGGACATCTCGTGCATGTTTTCATGCGCGGCGCTGGGCATCGGATGCAGAACGATTTCGCAATGGCCGTACTGTCCGCGGCCGCCGGTCTGCTTGATGTATTTGCCTTCCGCTTCCGCTTTCTTGCGAATCGTCTCGCGGTAGGCTACCTGTGGACGGCCTACGTTAGCCTGCACGTTATATTCGCGCAGCATACGGTCCACGATAATTTCGAGATGCAACTCGCCCATTCCGGAGATCAGTGTTTGCCCGGTATCCGGCTCGGTGGAAACGCGGAACGTTGGGTCTTCCTGCGCGAGCCTCTGCATGGCCACGCCCAGCTTGTCCTGGTCGGCTTTCGTTTTCGGCTCGATGGCTACGGAAATAACCGGGGCGGGAAAATCGATCGATTCGAGGATGACTTGTTTCTGTTCGTCGCAAAGCGTGTCGCCGGTGGTTACGCTCTTTAGGCCCACGCAAGCGCAAATATCGCCCGCATATACGGCTTCAATCTCTTCGCGCTTGTTGGCATGCATTTGCAGCAGGCGGCTGATGCGCTCGCGCGTGCGCTTTCCGGGATTGTAAACGTAGCTGCCGGATTGCAGCACGCCGGAATAAACGCGAATGTAGGTGACGTGCCCAACGAACGGATCGGACATGATTTTGAAAGCCAGCGCGGAAAACGGCGCGTCGTCCGAAGCGCGGCGCAATACGACTTCATCGTTCTCGGGGTTCACGCCCTCGAGCGGCGGCACATCCACGGGGGATGGCAAGTAATCCACGACCGCATCGAGCAGCGGCTGAATGCCCTTGTTTTTGAAGGCCGAGCCCGCTAACACCGGAACAATCTTCAAGAGAAGAGTCGATTTGCGGACCGACTTGCGCATCTCTTCGACGGAAAGCGTTCCTTCGGTTAAATACTTGTCGATCACTTCATCGTCGTGCTCGGCGATGTAGTCGACCATCTTGCCGCGGTGTTCGTCGTAGAAAGCCTTATCAATGGCCGAGCCCTTGAGCGCCGCAGCCACATCAGGCCGCGAATCGACGAATGCCTTGTCCCAAAGCTTGGAAACTTCAAAAATCTCAAATTTCGCGCCTAGCGTTTCCTCGAGCCAGACGATGACTTTTTCCTCGATGAAATCAATGATGCCGATGAAATTCTCTTCGCGACCGAGAGGAAATTGCAGAGGAACGGGGTGGGCGCCGAGGCGCTGGCGAATGGTGCGGATAACGTGGTCAAAATCCGCGCCGGTACGGTCCATCTTGTTGACAAAACAAATCCGCGGAACACGATACTTGTCCGCCTGACGCCACACGGTTTCCGACTGCGGCTGCACGCCGGCGACGGAATCAAACACGCAGACCGCGCCATCCAGAACGCGGAGAGAACGTTCGACTTCTACGGTGAAGTCCACGTGGCCCGGTGTATCAATAATGTTGACGCGGTATTTCTTACCGAAGCGGTCCCAGGAAGCGGTCGTCGCCGCGCTGGTGATGGTGATCCCGCGCTCGCGTTCCTGCTCCATCCAATCCATCGTAGCGGTGCCTTCATCCACGGAGCCGATCTTGTAGGTCACACCGGTATAGAACAAAATGCGCTCGGTCGACGTGGTTTTGCCCGCGTCGATGTGCGCCATGATCCCGATGTTGCGCGTATCTTCGAGTTTGAAAGCTCGTCCCATGATCTGCTGCGCCGCCCCTTTGGTTTCTGTAGCCATTACAATTTCTCTTCTTCAGTCCTTGTCGAAACTCTTACCAGCGATAATGCGCGAACGCCTTATTCGCCTCCGCCATGCGGTGAACGTCTTCCTTCTTCTTGATGGCGCCGCCGCGAGCATTGGCCGCGTCAATCAACTCATCCGCGAGCTTGTCGATCATCGTCTTGCCTGCGCGCTCGCGCGAATACTGCAACAGCCAGCGAATCGCGAGCGACTGCCTCCGGAACGGATTCACTTCCACTGGAACCTGATAGTTCGCGCCGCCCACGCGCCGAGTCTTCACTTCCAGCGTTGGCTTCACGTTCTCGATAGCTTTCTTAAAAATCTTCAAAGCATCGTCGTTCGTCTTCTTTGCAACCTGGTCCATCGCGCCGTAAAACACGCGCTGCGCCGTCGACTTCTTGCCTTCCCACATCATCGAGCAGATAAACTTCTCCACGATGTCGCTGGCATAGACCGGGTCGGTCGCTTGTGATCGCCGGAAAACGAGTCCTTTGCGTGGCATTGCTCTTTATCGCTCCTTACAGAATCTCTTCAATTCACTCGCAATTTCAATTAAGCCGTTTTACTTCGCCGCGGCAGCCTTAGGCCGCTTCGCGCCGTATTTCGAACGTCCCTGCTTGCGGTTTTCAACGCCCGCAGCGTCCAGCGTTCCGCGCACGATGTGATAGCGCACTCCCGGCAAATCCTTCACGCGCCCGCCGCGCACCAAAACGATCGAGTGCTCCTGCAAATTGTG
>Ga0209736_1000616_pt1 | contig 11503 bp, 6 predicted proteins | sample BlaSpr_A8_Ref_M3_FD_187992 | JGI IMG/M metagenome (GOLD analysis project Ga0209736, IMG submission 187992) | Forest soil microbial communities from Thunder Bay, Ontario, Canada - Black Spruce, Ontario site 2_A8_Ref_M3 (SPAdes) (version 2) | ecosystem: Environmental > Terrestrial > Soil > Boreal... | reverse complement strand
CAGCCCTCCGCCGAATCAGGTTCGTTATCCTACGGACTGCCAGTTCACCTCCGGATGCTCTCCACCCCGCCTCACGGCGACGCAGTCTCCTTCGATTACAGAGTTGCGACCAACTCCGGAACGGACTCACACCGTTCTGTCAAAGCGTCCTCACGGACGCACTCGTCCCGGCGGAACGCCGGGACCCATGACCACCGTTGCTCATTTTTAGAGGGGCTGCCGCGCCAGCCTCGCGCAACATCACGTCCCGTGGTCATGGGTCCCGGCTCAAGGCCGGGACGACGTGCGTGTTTGTTGTTGGATTCGATTTCAAACAGCCCCCCGTCATTGCGAGCGAAGCGACTTGTCCGCCGTAGCTCGAAGAGCGAAGGCGGAAGCAATCCATCGGGCCGCAAAGGAGGATGGATTGCTTCGTCGCAAGTGCGCCTCGCAATGACGTGGAGAGATGGGTGCGCAATCCCGCGGCGCGAAGCGCCCGGGTTGTGCATGTATCTTCCGCCCCATAGAGGGCGTGGGGAATGCCGGGTGCCCAGTGCACCCGCAGCCGCGCGTGTAGTGTAGTAAACACGCGCGTTAGTCACCGCAGGTCACCGGGATCGCCCGGCATTCCCGCACGCAATGGTTTTACGGCTTATTTCGTGCTCTCCCCGGTGATCGGGCTTTCTTGTCACCGTCATCTTGCGGAGTTGCCTCCACAAGACTTGACGCCGGCGTCGAGGCGTCAGGACCACACGACTTCGCCGTCCGCAGGGCCGCGCTCTCGTCTTTAGCGCCGCCTGCGTCCACCGCATCCCGCCCTACGTCCGTGACGATCGCGAAACGCCCCTCTGAGTCGGGCGGGATGGCGGCGGATATAGAAGTGATTTGGGTCGGGCGCGAACAGGAAAATTTTTGCAAATGGGACTGGACAGCTAAAATCAGATTGAAACTAAAGCAGATTTTCGTTTTTCGGCGCAGCGGAAGGCGCTGTGGGTTACGGTATCGGAGTAGTGCAAACGTCCGCCCACTTGCACGCCGATGGTAAAGGGAATCTTAAAAACAATCCCCTAAGTTCAAGGCCGTATTTTTCTGGAGAAACCAGATGGCATTCGGACTTGACGCGACCAGCTTCCCGTTCTTGCGACTTAACCTCGGGCCCAAGGCCGTTATCAGCGCGGCGCTCTTGATCGCGGTGAATACCGCACTTGTGGTCGGAGCGGGTTACTGGTCGCTGACGCGTGACTTCGAGACCCGCGCGGAGCGGGACATCGACATGAACCTGCGCACCCTCAGCCTCGCTTTCGGCGAGACCTTCCCTGAAGCAAAGATTGCCATTCGAGATGGCGTCGTCGACCGCATTGAAATTCCAAAGATGCCCGAATTCGCCGACCACCGGCTGGTGGATCGGGCAACCGCCTATGTCGGTGGCAACGCCACGCTGTTCGTATACGACGACGCCTCGCAGCAGTTCGTTCGCCGGACCACGAACGTGAAGAAAGAAAATGGCGACCGCGCGGTCGGCACGCAACTGGCGGCCGATCACCCCGGGCAAACCGCACTGCGCCGCGGCCAGGCCTACAAGGGCCCGGCGACGCTGTTCGGGCGGCGTTTCTACACGGCCTACCAGCCGGTGTTCGGCGAGACCGGCAAGGTCATCGGCATCGCTTATGTCGGCATTCCGATAGCGCAGCTCGACGGCATGCTGTGGCAGGCGCTCTGGGCAATGGCGATTGCCGCTGGCATCGCCGCCCTGCTCGTGCTCGGCATCACGATGCTGATGGTCCGCCGCATCACCAAGCCGCTGAGGGCCGTGGCCGAAACCCTGACCGTGCTGGCGGCGGGAAAGACCAACGTCGAAGTTCAGCACGCCGACCGTCACGACGAAATCGGCGCGATCGCCCGGACCGTCGGTGTTTTCAAGAACAACCGCATCGAACGCCACCAGCTCGAGGCCGAACGCATTCATGCCGACAGGCTTGCGATGGATCGGCGCAAAGCGGAGCTCAATCAATTTGTCGAGGATTTCCGCACCAAGATCGGTGGCATCATCGAGCGGGTCATGAATTCTTCGGGGCAATTCGAAAAGGATGCCCGGCAGCTTTCGCTGACCGCCGATGCAACCGCGGAAATGTCGGGTCAATCAGCCAGCGCCTCCAGGCAGGCCTCTGAACATGTCCGCAGCGCCGCGGCCGCTTCGAACGAGCTGTCGCAGTCGATCGTGGAAATCAGCCGCCGGGTTCAGGAATCCAACGGCGTTACCGCCGACGCGGTCAAGCAAGCCGACGCCACCAATGAGCGGATGACGGAATTGTCGGCGGCGGGCACCCGGATCGGCGACGTGGTGAAGCTGATCACATCGATTGCCGAACAGACCAATCTGCTCGCGCTCAACGCAACCATCGAAGCCGCCCGCGCCGGCGACGCGGGCCGTGGATTTGCGGTGGTCGCGCAGGAGGTCAAGAACCTGGCGGGCCAGACCGCAAAGGCCACCGACGAGATCAGCGCGCACATCATCAACATGCAGCGGGCCACCGGCGAATCCGTCGGTGCGATCAAGGCGATCGGACAGACGATCGAGCGCATCAGCGGCATCACCACATCGATCTCGTCCGCCGTCGAGCAGCAGGGCACTGCGACCCAAAGCATTGCGCAAGGCGTCCAGGCCGCCGCCGGCGGCACCCTCGGTGTCGCCGATAACATCGAGCGGGTGGCGAAAAATGCCCGCGAGACCGGAACGACATCGGGCTTGATGCTGAAATCGGCCCGGGAACTGTCAGAGGTGAGCACCCACCTCAAGGTGGAGGTCGAGAAATTCCTGGATAGCGTTCGCGCGGCGTGATGGGGGCGTCATTCCGGGGCGATGCCAACGGGTCCGGCCTCTGGCCGGCCCGATGACAGGCTCCGCATCGAACTACGATGTGCAATTGCACATCGGAAAATCTCGAGATTGCGCGTCCACGCTTCGCGTGTCCCGGAATGACGACGATAACATCTATCCCAACCGCCAGCCGACCTCCTGCACAAGACTCTGGTGGAACTCGGCGTCATAGGCGCGCTCCGGGGTTTGCCGCACGAGTTCATCGAGGCGGTGGGCGTCGTCGCCGACCAGGATGCGCCAGCGCTCGGCCTTGACGCCGTCGAGAATGATCTTTGCCGCGGCCGCCGCCGTGGTCGGCGCCTCGTCGCGAAAACTGCGGGCGCGATCGAGCGCGATCTTCTGAATGTCCTCATCCGACATCGGCGCGGTGTCGATCCCCATGCCCTTCAGACGCTGGCGCGTCGAGAGCACTTCGTTGTCGCTCAGACGTTCGGATTCACTGCCGCTCTGGATCTTGCGGGAATTGGAAACGATCGAAGTGCCGATATGGCCGGGCATCACCACTGAGCATTTGATATGCGGCGCATTGAGGCGGAGATCGTTGATCAGCGCCTCGGTAAATCCCTTTACCGCGAATTTGGCGGAACTGTAGGCGGTGTGCGACACGCCCATCCCGACCGAAGCCCAGAACCCATTGACGCTGGAGGTGTTGACGATGTGGCCCTCGTCCGCCTTCATCAGCATCGGCAAAAAGGTGCGGACGCCGAGATAAACCCCGCCCCAGCAGATGTTAAAAGTTTTCTCCCACTGCTCCCGCGTATTGGTGAATAGGCTGCCGCCACCGCCGATGCCGGCGTTGTTGAACAGCAGGTGGATCCTGTCGGTTACCTGCTGCTCGGTGATTTCGTCGCGGAAGCGTATCAGCTGGTCCTCGATCGAGACGTCGGCGATATGGGTGGTGATGCGCAGGCCCTGCGGCAGCCTTTCCACCTCGCACAACCGCTTGGTCTCGGCCATGGCGTCGGCGGAAACATCGCACATCGCGACATTGCAGCCCTCGGCAACCAGCTGGCGCGCCAGCTCGCGCCCCATGCCCGTGCCGCCCCCGGTGATGACAGCGATCTTTCCGGCAAAATCCTTCATGGGAGATCGTCGTCCTTTCCGTTTGCAATTTTTGTGAGATTTGGTCGGAGCGGAAGATTTGAACCTCCGCCCCCCTAATCTGCCAAAATGGGACGTCAGCTTTGCCATTATCAATCCTATCAACCAGTTAGACAACCCGGCGAAGAGGCTTTTGAAGCATTTTCGGAGGCGAAGCGATTCGCGGGCCCCTTAGACAAACGCTGACGTCGAAGGTGAAGAATCGGCTTTGACATGCCATTATGCCCAGCTATGGATTGGCGATGCTGAAATACCTTTCATCGGAACCTGACGCTCTCGGCCGGGGCTCTTACAGCTCAGTCGAGAGCTTACGCTTGCTTAACTTTAGCCGACCAGGTGCGCCGCCCGCGCGCCCGGTTTCTCGCAATACCGTCTCACGCTGGCTTCGTGGGTATGATCACGGCGAAGACCGGCAGCGGCACTCCGATCCCCTTTGGCGACCAGACTACGTTAATCCGGACGACCAGATCGAACTTAGCTTTCGGGATCTCATCGAATTGCGGTTTGTGAAGACGTTTCGTGACCTCGGCTTAGGCCTCACCACCATTCGCGATTGCTATCGGCGCGCTGCAGAAGAAGTGCAGGATGACCGACCCTTTTCAACCCAAAAATTTCGTACCGACGGAAAAACAATTTTTTTGGAAATTACCGAAAAGGATCATGATGGCAAAATGATCGACCTCAAGAGACGGCAGCAAGTTTTCCGGTCATTCATCGAACCAAGTCTTCGAGATCTGGAATTTGATGCTTCGACCGTTGCGCGTTGGTATCCACTCGGCATCCGCAAGAAGTCTGTGCTCATCGATCCAAGTCGATCATTTGGTCGTCCGATCGTGACGGCTGGCGTACCAACTGCCATCCTTGCCGAGGCCGTCAACATCGAGGGCTCTGTTGGCGCTGTTGCGGCGCTTTACGAGGTAACGCGGGCCGATATCCGCCACGCGCTCGATTTCGAGGAACGATTGGCGGCGTGAAGCTGCTCGTTGATCATAACCTTAGCCCCGCGCTAGCGCGCTGCCTTACTCCACTATTTCCCGATCACACGTTCGTTGCGCTGTCCGATCGTTTCAAACCCAATATTTCTGACGTCGATTGGATGACTGAACTCGATCGCGAAAGCGGATGGGCAGCATTGACAAAGGACATCCGAATCCAATTCAAGCCACACGAGCGTCTGGCCCTCGATCGATCACGCATCGTGTTCTTCTTTCTCGGCGGGGCTTGGCGAAAATATACAGTCCCGGAGACCGCTGGTCGCTTAATCCGATTGGTCCCCTTGATGACAAAGCAGGCGGACATTGCGGACCGCGGCCGGTTCGATCTGCCGATCAACGCAGGGTCAAAATTGCGACCTCACCGAGATTGACACAGCGTCCGTTGGATTATCGAGGTCGCTTCTTCAATAGGAAGAAAAAAGAATAGACTGAGATACTTGTGCACCTGCACCACCCGTCATTCCGACCGCTCGCATCTGATCGTGTAACGGCGTCGCTGTCCGCGGTCGCAGGCGCAATAATCGCTACGGTGGCGGGGACTATGGACAGTAATAAGCGGGGACTATGGACAGTAATAATATGTCGGCCGCCTCGCTTCCCGCAACAATAGCCTGCGGGGATGGAATCGCGCCACGGTCCCGCATTGCTCCGGAATCTGGATGTAGTCGGTGTCGACGAACACGCGACATGGCAGCGAGGGGTAGATCGTACCGGCAAGCGCAGGCATCTGAAACAGCATCAGGGTTGCAGCGGTCACAAGCGCAGAGGAAATTTTCATTGGAAATCCCTTTCGTACGCACACTGATGAGCCTAGCAGTTTCTTGAGACTGAGTCTGAATCGATTCGGCGGTCAACGCGCTTGCCGCCGCCTCTGTTCCGGATCAATTCAACTTTGCCGCGCAACTCGCGGCCCCAGGGCGACGCGGCGTGGCCGAGATCGGAGCACCGAACCAACGGCCAGTTCGGCACGCAACGGCGTTGCTACCGCAGATTGCAAACGCCATCATCGCTATCGATTACGACTCCGCCGCATTGCCGACTGTGCTCGGCACACCACAGGTGAGAGTGAAACGCGACAATCCACAGCCATGAGACGCTCGGCCAGAGACAAAACCACTGCTCCAGAGTTATGTTGGCGTAAGGATCTGAGTTCAGATCGAAAGGGGGATGAAGAATATGAGAGAGGGCTTGCTTCTCAATCCTTTCAGTTCGGGCCCGGAGCCGGCGCAAATCGTCAACCGATCTGCGACACGGTCTCCACCGACATGGACACCTGCCACACGCTCGACACCGGTCTGCTCTGACTGCCAGTCCGACGATATCGTTTCTCACGCCGTGGTTCAGTGGAGCAACGAATCGCAGGAATGGCAACTGGCCAGCACCTTCGGCCAACCGGCCCACTGCAACAGCTGTAACGGACCATGCGGCATTCTATGGCTGCCGCTCAATTAAGCCGGTGCGCGGCACGTAACCCGGGCAGTCGGTAATCCTTCGCCTGGTCACGGGCGCCCTGCCCCAAACCGACCGACTGCTTCAGGTGGAACGAAGGCCATTGGCGACCTGGTTGATGACATCGCGCAGCCACGCATGCGCCGGCTGGTTGTCAAGCCGCCGCAGCCAGATCATGGCCGCCTCGATCGGCTTTGGCGAACGCGAGAGTGGATGGAAGACCAGCGGGTGCGACCGGATCATGTTTTTGGCGACGTTCAGCGGCAGCACCGATACCAGGTCCGACGTCGCCAGAATCTGCGCCGCGGACAAGAACGGCGCGCGGATGGTCGCTTTTGGGGTCGTTTTCGATCTTGCAGGGCCGCTGTCGAGAAGATCAGCTCCAAATTGAGCGGACGAGATCTCCAGTTGCGGCAGAGTTGCCAGCCTCTCGGTTGAGAATTCCTGGGTTTTCGCGGCCGGGTGCCCCTTGCGATGCACCACGACGAACTGATCCTGAAGCAGGCGCCGGCGGGAAAAGCGTTCACCCGGGGCACCGGACGGACCGATCGCCAATTGCAGTTCGCTGCGATCGAGCAGATCGGGAACATTCAACGTGCCGCTCGGTCGAAAATCCAGCGCCACCCCGGGAGCAATCCTGGCGATATGCGCAGCGATCGGGGCGACCAGAACGATCGCCGCATAATTATCGACCGCAATCCGAAAGGTTGCCGTCGCCTTTGACGGCTCGAACTGAACCGGCTCCAGCGATTGTTGCAGCCCGTCAAGGGCGATCCTGATCGGCGTGGCCAGTTCCTCGGCCTTCGGCGTCGGAATCATCCCGTTGGGGCTGCGGACGAACAGCTCGTCTTTCAACATGTGGCGCAATCGCGTCAGAGCATGGCTCATCGCCGGCTGACTGAGACCCAGCCGCTGTCCGGCCCGGGTTACGGATCTGTCCCTCATGATGGCGTCGAACACGACCAGGAGGTTGAGGTCGATCGCGCCCAATTTGGGGGCCACCTTGCTCAAGCGATTGGAACTCCAGCTTAATTCAAATTGGGCATGTGCTGATGAAGAGAATGCATTTTCCGAATGGGAAACTCAACCCTAGATTCCTCATTGTCGCCTGGAGCAGCTGGTCTTCAGCGCGGGCGCGCACGACATGCGGCCACTGACCGAGAGTTGCACCGAAGCGGCGCTAAGACGGCTCTAACGATCGGCGGATAGAGCGACCGGAACCCGGTTCACTCGGGAGGATGCAATGATTGGAATCGTTCGGCTTGCACTGCGACGGCCATACACCTTCATCGTCATGGCGCTATTGATCCTGATCTTCGGGACAGCTTCCGCCTTGCGGACGCCAACCGACATCTTCCCGAACATCAACATTCCCGTCATCAGCGTGGTCTTCAGCTTTACCGGCCTGCCCGCCGACGACATGGCCGGCCGCGTCGTCACGTTTTATGAGCGGTCGCTGCCCAACAGCGTCAACGACATCGAGCACATCGAATCCCAGTCGATCGCCAATTACGGCATCATCAAGATCTTCTTTCAGCCGACCGTGAACATCAACGCCGCGCTGGCGCAGGTCAACGGCATGTCGCAGACCGTGCTGAAGCAGATGCCGCCAAGCATCACCCCGCCATTGATCCTGAGCTTCAATGCCTCGAGCGTGCCGATCCTGCAGCTTGCGCTTTCGAGCGACAAGATGTCGGAAACCCAGATCTTCGATGCGGCGCTGAATTTTATCCGCCCGGCATTGGCACCGGTTCCGGGGGCGGCACTGCCGCTTCCGTTCGGCGGCAAAGTGCGCCAGGTCCAGGCCGATCTCAATCAGCAGGCCTTGCATCAATACGGCGTCTCGGCCAACGACGTCATCAACGCGCTCTCGCTGCAAAACCTGATCACCCCGGTCGGAACCCAGAAGATCGGCACGTACGAATACACCGTCAACCTCAACGACTCGCCGGCGGCGGTAGATGCCTTCAACAATCTTCCGGTGAAGACCGTCAACGGCAGCGTCGTCTATATGCGCGACGTCGCCTATGTGCACGACGGCAGCCCGCCGCAGATCAACGCCGTGCATGTCAACGGCGCCAGCGCCGTGCTGCTGACCATCGTCAAGGCCGGCGCGAGTTCGACGCTCGACATCATCAACGGCATCAAAAGCCTGCTGCCTTCGGTCGCCCAGACGCTGCCCTCCAGCCTGAAGCTGACCGCGGTCGGCGACCAGTCGGTGTTCGTGACCGCTGCGGTGTCCAGCGTGGTCCGGGAAGGCGCGATCGCAGCAACCCTGACCGGGATGATGATCCTGCTGTTCCTTGGCAGCTGGCGCTCGACCCTCATTATTACGCTGTCGATTCCGCTGGCGATCCTGGCGGCGCTGACCGGCCTTTCGCTGCTCGGCGAGACCATCAATGTCATGACGCTCGGCGGCCTGGCGCTGGCCGTCGGCATTCTGGTCGACGACGCCACCGTCACAATCGAGAATATCAACTGGCATCTTGAGCAGGGCAAGGAGATCGAGCCTGCCATTCTCGACGGCGCGCAGCAGATCGTCGTTCCTGCGACGGTCTCGCTGCTGTGCATTTGCATCGCTTTCGTGCCGATGTTCGGGCTCGGCGGCGTCGCCGGCTACCTGTTTCGGCCGCTCGCCGAGGCGGTGATGCTGGCGCTGGCCGCCTCCTATGTGCTGTCGCGAACGCTGGTGCCGACGCTGGCAAACTATCTGCTGCGCAACCAGCACGCCCACGCCTCCTCCGACGGCGACGATCACGCCCCGGCGACACCCAGCCGCAATCCGTTCGCCCGCTTCCAGCGCGGCTTCGAGCATTATTTCGAGCGCGCCCGCAATGGCTATCTGGGCTTGATGCAACTCTGCCTGCAGAACCGGATCAAGGTGATTGCCGGATTCCTCGGCCTCAGCCTGCTGTCGTTCGGCCTTGCGCCTTATCTCGGCCAGGACTTCTTCCCGACCGTGGACGGTGGCCAGATCAAGCTGCATATTCGCGCCCCGACGGGCACACGGATCGAGGAAACCACGGCTCTCGCCGACCGGATCGGAACGGCCATCCACGGCATCGTCCCGGCGAACGAGCTCGGCGGCATCGTCAGCAACATCGGGCTGACCGTCAGCGGCATCAACATGGCCTACAACAATTCAGGCACCATCGGCGTCGCCGACGCCGATATCCTGATCAGTCTCAATCCCAATCATGCGCCGACCGACAACTATATCAAGACCATGCGGGACAAGCTGCCGCAGCAGTTTCCCGGCACCAGCTTTGCCTTCCTGCCGGCCGACATCGTCAGCCAGGTGCTGAACTTCGGCGTGCCCGCGCCGATCGACCTGCAGGTTGCCGGCCGCGACTTGGTTGCAAACCGGAAATATGCGAATGCGTTGCTGGCGAAGGTCAAGGCGATCCCCGGCATCGCCGATGCGCGAATCCAGCAGGCATTCCAGCAGCCGACCCTCAACGTCAATGTCGACCGCTCGCTCACCTCGCTTGCCGGCCTGACCGAAAAGGACGTCGCCACTGCAATGCTGACAACGCTGTCGGGAAGCTCGCAATCCGCCCCCACCTATTGGCTCGATCCAGCCAATGGCGTGTCCTATGCGGTATCGGTGCAGACGCCGCAGCGCGACATCAACACCATGACCGGGTTGAAAAATATCCCGGTGACGTCCTCCGGCGGCGGTAATGCCCAGCTCGTTGGCGGCCTCGCCAACGTCCAGCGCACCGCCAGCAACGCCGTGGTGTCGCACTACAATGTCACGCCGGTGATCGACATTTTCGCGACGCCGCAGGGACGCGATCTCGGCGCGCTCGCCTCCGACATCCAGAAGGTGATCCACGCCACCGCGCCGGATCTGCCAAAAGGCGCCAGCGTCGCGCTGCGCGGTCAGGTCAGCACCATGACCAGCGCCTATCAGCAGCTGTTCGTGGGGCTCGCGGCGGCGATCGTGCTGATCTACCTGTTGATCGTCGTCAACTTCCAGTCCTGGATCGATCCGTTCGTCATCGTCATGGCGCTGCCGACGGCTTTGGCCGGCATCGTCTGGATCTTGTTCGGGACCGGAACCACGCTTTCCGTTCCCGCCCTGACCGGCGCGATCATGTGCATGGGGGTGGCGACCGCCAACAGCATTCTGGTGATCAGCTTTGCCCGCGAACGGATGGCGGCGGGCACCGATGCGATGGCTGCTGCGTTCGACGCGGGCAGTTCGCGGTTTCGCCCGGTGCTGATGACGGCGCTCGCCATGGTGATCGGCATGCTGCCGATGGCGATCGAGCCCGGACAGAATCAGCCGCTGGGCCGCGCCGTGATCGGCGGGCTGATCTTTGCCACCTGCGCCACACTGTTTTTGGTGCCGACCCTCTTCAGTCTGGTGCACGGCCGGCAGCGGCAAGCAAATCAGGCCGACCCTGCAACCACCTCGTCGCATTGAGCGGAGAACAACATGGCCTCGCAAGATATCAAAGCCCCAAGCCGGCGCAGCCTGGTGACCGCCGCCACAGCCGCGGTTCTGCTGGCCGGAATCGTGGTCGGCTATGGCTTCATCGACCGCGCCCAGAGCAAGCAGGAGGTCGTGCAGTGGACCAACACCCAGGCCATTACGACCGTGGCGCTGGCCCAACTGATCCCGGGCAGCACGCACCAGACGCTGACGCTGCCGGGCAATATCCAGCCCTTTAACCGGGCGGCGATCCTTGCCCGGGTGAATGGCTACGTGAAGGCCTGGGACCACGACATCGGATCGCCGGTGAAGGCCGGGCAAGTGCTGGCCACCATCGATGCGCCCGATCTCGATCAGCAACTCAGTCAAGCCAAAGCCACGCTGGCGAGCGTCAAGGCCAACCTGCAAATTGCCAACCTGACCGCCAACCGCAACAACATCCTGCTGCAAAAGCAGATCGTGGCCCAGCAGCTGGCGGACCAGACCGCCGCGGACGCCACCGCGAAAGAAGCCGTCGTCGACGCCAACGAGGCCAATGTCCGGCAGCTCGAGGCGATGCAATCTTTCAAGACGCTGGCCGCCCCGTTCGATGGCGTGGTGACCGCCCGCAACGTGGAGATCGGGCAGCTGATCAACTCCGGAGGTTCAGGTCAGCCGCTG
>Ga0209736_1000615_pt1 | contig 11504 bp, 10 predicted proteins | sample BlaSpr_A8_Ref_M3_FD_187992 | JGI IMG/M metagenome (GOLD analysis project Ga0209736, IMG submission 187992) | Forest soil microbial communities from Thunder Bay, Ontario, Canada - Black Spruce, Ontario site 2_A8_Ref_M3 (SPAdes) (version 2) | ecosystem: Environmental > Terrestrial > Soil > Boreal... | reverse complement strand
CCCAAAGCGCCACCCGGCCCCGTCGAACTCGTGCCGCCGGCGCCCCAGGGGACGTTCTTTCCGACCCCTCCGCCGGCGCCGACGCCGACGCCGCCGGGCGCCGCCGCGACCGGTCCCGTCTATCTCGTCGCCCCGAGTGGAACGCCGCCTGCGATTCCGGCGGTTGGTGGCTCGGCGAGGCCGAGGCCGCCGCCGACCGCCCCGCCCCAAACGGGTCCGACACCCGTGCCGACGCTCGGACCGTTCCAGATGGCGATCGCCGCCGACCACATTCACGCCTGGAATAATGACCAGCACCAACCCGGCGACGCGATCGGCAACGTCCACATCTTTTATTCCGAAGGCCAACTGATCGGCGACCGCGCCCACTTCGACGGCGACCACACGATCACGATCAGCGGCCACACGTATCTGATCAACAGGAATCAGGACTCGATCCTGTATGCCGACCTGATCACGTTCGATACGCGGACGCGCCGTGCGACCTTGATCAACGGCCGAGGCGAATCGACTGAAGCCGTGCAGCGCGGTAAAATCCATTACAGCGCACAGTCATTGAACACTGACGACACCGGCGTTACCCACGGCGAGCGCGCCTCGTTCACGACTTGCGAGAACCCGCACGGCGGTTACCACATCGAATCGCGCCAGCTCGACGTCTACCCCAACAACAAATTGATCGCGCGAAAAGCGGTCGTCTTTCTCGGACCGCTCGCGATCCTCTACCTGCCGTTTCTGGTCATTCCCCTACGCCAGCTCCAAGATCCGAGGCGCCCGACGAGTTTCTTGCCGTTGCTCGGCTACTCGCAGTTGGAAGGCTACTACGTCAAGATGAAGCTCGGGTTCAACCCGTCCGATACCTACTACGGCTATTACCGGTTCGATTACATGTCCAAACGCGGACTCGGTCTCGGTTACTCAGCTTTCTTCGGAACCAAGAGCCAGCGCCGCTTCGCCACGTTCGACGGCTACACGATCAACGACCGTCTAGCCGGCGCCCGGGAGACCAATGCGACGCTGACCGAGACCGAATACTTTTCGAACCGGCTCAAAGGGACAATTTCGGCGCAATACACGGGCGACTACGGGCCCGGCATTTCGCTGCCGGCGCAGTGGAACATCAACGCGGTCCTGGCACGAACGGGCCGCGCGAGCACCGAAACCTTGACGTTCTCGCGCCAAACGCAAGGTGCGCTATCGGACAGCTACAACATCGGCTTCGTCGATTCGATCACGCTCAGTCCGTCTCTCTCGGAGCGGGTCAACGTGACGTATGGAAAGTTCGCGACGCCTGGCGTATCGACGGATACCCTACACCTGCAAGACCAAGTGCACTGGACGACCAAGGCGGCCGATTACGACATCAACTACGACAAAACCGACAACAGCTCGCCCGGGCTCGGACTCGACAGACTCCCCGAACTGCAAGTGCTGCCGCACATCAACTTTCACAACTACCGCTTTCCGTTCCAGGCCTCGCTCACGATGGGAGAGTACGCCGAGCCGAAAAACGGCTTCGCGACGCAGCGCGCCGAGCTACACTTCACCCAACCGGTCACGCTCAAACTCGGCGTGAGCGACTTCAACGCGACCGAAGACATCCGGCAGGACTACTACGGCACGGGCGACGCGAAGGCGACCGAGATGCAGAACATGCAATTGACGACGCCGCTCGGCAACCACATCGTCAACGCGATTACGTACAGCGAGAGCCATCCCATCGGGCCGGCCGACGTTCCTTTCCAAACGCTGGACCGTCTATCGGGTGGTTTGCACACCGCCCAAGAGACGCTGCGTATCTTCAACGGCGACGTGTATCTCTTACAGATCGGAGCCGCCACGAACTTCGACCGCCAGGCGCAGGCGCTCACCTATCAGCTCACGATGCGGCCCTCGATGCGCTCGTATCTGTTGCTCGGCGGCTCGTACGTCCCCGGTCCCGGCAACGGTTTCTTCGCGACGAACGTACAGGCGATCACCGGCCTGGGGCGCGACACGACGCTGCAGTTTTCGACCAACGTCGATTGGAAGAACCGGGCCCGGCTCGAGAACAAAACGATGTACTTAAGCAAGATCATCGGCAACTGCTACCGCACCGATCTCTCGTACAACCAGGATCTCAAGGCGTGGAATTTCGCGATCGCGATCCTGGCCTTCCCGAATCAAGCCATCGGCGGTCAGATCGGCACGTTCAATCCGACGGCCATCATTCCGGGCGGTCTGAATTACTAGAGATAATTATCGATTTCGCCGCCGTCGATTTGCGCGGCGGGCGTCGACGGGAGGATGGACCCCGGCGCACGATTGACCGACGTCTGAAAAACGGTCGTCGTATCGTAGGCGGCCGAGTACGAAGTGTCGTTTGAGCCGCCCAAACCGAGTGAGTCCAAGACATGGTTCGTGGTATCGATCGTGAAGAAGTTGATGAACCATGTGGCCGTTTGGATCGTCCCGCTGACGCAACCGTTGTTCGGTTGCGCGAGCGGGTTCTGAATCTGCGTCCTTGGAAACGTCAGGCTGAATTCAGTGTTCAAACCGTTATCATTGAGAACGAGTTGGGTGGTCGAGGGCTGGATCTGGACCGAGACCGGGACGATCGACCCGGACGTGAGGATGTATTGGTAGAGCGTCGGCAGCGCGGTCCCGCCAGTTCCGCCCACAACGAAGGCGTACGAGTAATTCGTATAGCCGGTGGCGTACGCGTTGGGGTATGGTTCGCTCCCCGGCGTACACGTGTTGAAGATAATGGCATACGCGACGTGATTGAAGTCCATCGCGTTCTTGGTGCGGAAACGTATCACCATGTCGCCCGCCAGGATCGAATTCAGGCGTTCCGGCGTCACCTGACGGCCGCAGGCTGAGAGATCGAGGAACGCTAGCGCGAGGATGAAGACGGCGGAGAAGACGCGGCGAACGAACATGCTTTCCTCGTGGGCGGCGCTGGCGGTCGCGCTGGGCGGCGCGGTGCTGATGGCGCTCGCGTTTCCGAAAACGAATGCGACGGTATTGGCGCCGCTGGGTGCGGTGGCTCTGTATTGGGCCTGGTTTGGGCTATCGCCGAAGCGCGCCTTCTTGGTCGGCTGGGCAGCCGGCAGCGTCTTCTTCGCGATCAACTATGCGTGGTTCGGCGAGACGGCCGGCGCGCTGATCGCGCCGTTCGGCGAATTCTTAACGCTCGGTCCCGGCATCGGCGACGCGCTCTTCGGCTTCGCGCTCCCGGCGTTCGCCGCCGCGCATCTGCAGCGGCGGGCGCCCGCGCCGCTCGTTCCGCTCGGCGCGGCGGCCATCTTCGCGTTCGCCGAATGGTTCCGGTGCGAGGGCCTCGGCATCCTCGGCGTCCCGTTCGGCAGCCTCGGTTACTCGCAGGTGGACTCGCCGTTCGCTCCGCTGGGGGCGTACGTGGGAACGTACGGAATCACGTTCGCGATCGCGCTCCTCGGCGCGTACGCGGCCTACGTGTTGCGCCCGCCGTTTGCTCTGGTCCCCCTGCGTCGGGCCGGAACCGCCTACGGCGTCGTCGTCGCCGCCGTCGCGCTCGCCTGGTTCGCATGGCCTGCGAAGGCGCTGGCGCCACCCGACTTCAAAGTCGCCGCCGTCCAAGGCAACATCCCGCAATCACTCAAGTTCACCGGCGCCGCCTACCAGAAGGCTCTGGCGCGCTACACTTCGCTGACCCTCGGGCTGCGCGACGCGCACGTCAAGCTGGTCGTCTGGCCGGAGACGGTGATCGTTCGCGCGCTCAACCTCGACGGTCCGCTCCAGGCTCGCTTCGGTGCGATCGCCAAGGCGATCGGTGCCGAACTCGTGGTCGGAACCTTCGAGGTCCTCAACCAAACCCAGGAATACAACGCGCTCTTTTTCTTCCGGCCCGACGGCGGGCTCGACTCGGTTTACCAAAAACGCCAACTCGTTCCGTTCGCCGAGCATCTCCCGTTGCGGCCGTATCTTACCTGGATTCCGTGGACCAGAGAGGTGAACAACATCGGAACCGGCGACACGCCGGGTATCGTCGAGGCCAACGGCATGCGCATCGGTCCGATCATCTGCTGGGAGTCAGCGTTTAGTGGGCTCAACGTCGACGACGTCCAGCACGGAGCGCAGGCTTTCGCGATTTCGACCGACGACGCGTGGTTCGGAACGACTGCGGGCCCGTACATGCACGCGCAGATCGCGCAGATGCGCGCGATCGAAACGGGCCGCTGGATCGTTCGCGCCGCCGCCACCGGCATCAGCGGAATCATCGCACCGAACGGCAGGTATACGCAGCACAGCGATCTCGAAGTCACGACCGTCGTCATCGGTGCGATCGGGACGCCGGTCGCGACGGCGTACGATGCGATCGGGCCAATTCCGATCGCTCTGGGCTGCTTGGCGATCTATGGAGGTATCTTCGCATGGCCGGTGCGACGTCGCGTTCGCCGCTAAAACTTCTCGCGCTGGCCGGCGGTGCGCTCCTACTCGGATACGTCGCGGCTGGGATCTACGTCGCGGGGCTCGACCAAACCGGCCCACCCCCGAACAGCGGGGCCGTCATCTTCCACCAAGGCTGCGCGCGCGGAGAACGTATCACAGGCCGCTCCTGGACGGCATGTTACGGGAGCATCGTGACCAGCGCCAACCAGACCGTACTCGATCTCGACGACGTGACCGACGGGATCATCTTCAAGAACAAGAAACCGTATTTGAAGGTGCGAGCGAAACACATGGTCGTGAACACGCTGACGCACGACTTCGCGGCGACCGGGAAGATCGACATCGAGACTGCCGACCCGAACGCCATCCATCGCACCTTCGAAACCGACGCTGCGACCTGGAGCGATGCGACGCAACGGCTCGTGCTTCCGCACGAGAGCACCATCAACTCAGGAGCCGAACTGCCGCTGACGGTGGGCAACCTGACGCTCGACGTAAAAAGCGGCGAGGTTCAGATGAACAACGTCGCCGGAGCGGTGCGGATCAAATAGCCTGCTAAAAAAGAGCCGCTCAGATCGTCCTGATCCGAGCGGCCCCCTGAAGTCCCGTGCTCCGAGACTACTCTGCAGTCTTCTGCACCTACTCTAAAATCTTCTTCGCTTCCGCGATCAGACGCTTGACCTTCTGGCCGCCTTTGTGGCCGATCTCCTCGTAGAAATCGCTGCCGTACTTGTCCTTGACCACTCGGCCGCCTTTTTGTCCGATCTGCTCGTAGAACTGCGCGCCGTGACGCTCGCGCGTCGCCTGACCGCCCTTCCGCCCGATCTGCTCGTAGAAGCCAGAGCCGTACCGCTCGCGAACGGTATCGCCGCCCTTCTTCCCGGCTTCGCGGACCGACATCTCGCCGCCAGGCTTACCGTTCTGCTCTTGTTTTACCGACTCGTCCGTCATACGGAGACCCTCCGGAACATGAGATACGCCTTGGTCGTACCCAAAGCGGCCGTGCCTAAACTTGCATGATAAGCACTCTCATCGAGGGGGCTGCCCTGTACGACGGCATTTCGAGCGTCCCCGTCCAAATGGACGTTGGACTGGTGGGCGACCGGGTGGTGCTGATCGGATCGCTCGGCGAGCGCGAGGCGGTGACGCGGGTTGATGGCCGCGGTCTGGCGCTAGCGCCGGGCTTCATCGACGTTCATTCCCACAGTGACGAGCTTTGGCTCGTCGATCCGCGCTGCGAAGGGAAAATCGTGCAGGGCGTGACCACCGAGATCGGGGGGAACTGCGGCAGTTCCGTCGCGCCGCTCTACGGGCTCGCTTACGAGCGGCGCCGTGAAGACCTCGCGACGTTCGGCCTCGAGGCCGAATGGCGTGATCTGGCTCAATTCTTCGACTTGGTCGCGCGCGGCGGCGTCGGCCTGAACGTTGCGACGCTCGTCGGTCTCGGCACGACGCGACGCTGCGTTCGCGGCGATCTCGAGGGTCGTTTGGAGCGCGAGGAGTTGCTGGCAGAGCGCGCGCACGTACGAGCTGCGATCGACCACGGCGCGCTCGGCGTTTCGAGCGGTCTCATCTATACGCCGTCGCGTTACGCCGACGTCGACGAGTTGGCGGCGTGCGCGTCGGAAGCGGGCGCGGCCGGCGCGGCGCGTTACGTCTCGCACATTCGCAGCGAAGGCGACGCGTTGTTGGAAGCGGTCGACGAAGGCCTCGACGTCGGCCGGCGCGCCGAAGTCGCAGTGCAATTCTCACACCACAAAGCGGCCGGAAAGAAGAATTGGGGGAAAGTGCATCGCTCGCTCGCCGCGATCGATCGCGCACGCGACCGGTCCGGGCTGGCGGTGAACGCCGACGTCTATCCGTACACCGCGAGCTGGACCGATCTGGTCACGATTCTTCCCGACGCGGTTCGCGACGGCGGACGAGATGCGACGATGGAACGTCTGCTCGACCCCGCCGCCGCAGCCTCGATTGCTTTGCAGCTCGAGCTCGAGTGGGGCGGTCTCTGGCACGACATCTTGATTACCAGCGTCGCGACCGCGGAGAATGAAGAACTCGCGGGCTTCCGGCTGGATGAGATCGCGCAACGCTGGGGGCTCAAGCCCGCGTTCGCCGCGCTTCGGCTGTTGATCGAAGAACGGCTCGAGACCCAAGCGATTTTTTTCACGATGAACGAGGACGACGTCGCCGCAGTACTATCGGCGTCGTTTACCTGCATCGGCAGCGACGCCTCGGCGCGCGCGCTGAGCGGGCCGACCGCGCGCGGCGTGCCGCATCCGCGGACGTTCGGCTGCTTCCCGCGCGTCTTCGGGCGCTTCGTGCGCGGACGTCAGACGCTCGAGATCGGCGAAGCCATCCGCCGGATGACGTCGCTGCCGGCCGACATCTTCGGTTTGCGGGACCGCGGACGGATCGTCCAGGGTGCGTTCGCGGACTTGGTGCTGTTCGATCCCAAGACGATCGTCGACACGGCGACGTACGAGAAGCCGTACGCCTATCCGCGCGGCATCCACTCGGTTTGGGTCAACGGCGAGGCGGTGATGCGCGATGGGACGCCGACCGGCGCGCTGCCAGGAAGCGTCTTGCGCGGCGGCCGCGGGTAAATGACCCCTTGGTCTGTAAGACGCCATAATCGTCGCTCTTCTAGTCGCTCTTCTAACAGAGAGGTAGATCCGTGCAGAATACAGATGCCAACAACGCCGCCATCGCAGCGCTGGCTTCGATTTGGCTCGTTCTCGTCGTCGTTTTCCTGGCGATTTTCATCCTCCAGCTCGTCATGGCTTGGCGAATTGCCGTGAAGGCCGGCTTTAGCGGCCCACTTTCGCTCTTGATGCTGATCCCGCTCGTAAACTTCGTTATCTTGTTGATCTTCGCGTTCGGCGAATGGCCGATCGAGGCGCAGCTGAAAGCGTTGCGGGGGGGAATGCCGCCGTCGGCAGGGACGGCGGTCGTTCCGGGGACGATGCCTTAGGCGAGCTGCGCAGGCGTCGCGCGCGGCCGGACGTGCCGGATGATTGCGCGCGCGGCGAAGATCAGCAGCAGCGTGACGACGAACGCGAGGGCCGCGCCGGCCAGCGGTGCGAGCAGCGCGAGCGCCGTTGTCACGACGGTCGCAGCGTCTTCGATCAGACTGATGAACGGATTGGCGAGACCGGCAGTCGTGGCGGTGGATGCGCCGCGGATCGCCGCGACGCCGGCGTGCACGCCGAGCGCGTTGAGCGCGGCCGCACCCATGAGCGCATAGGTGTAGGCCGAGCCGTCGCCTTGCACCACGTCGGGAGCCGCGCTGCCCACGAGAATCGCCGCGGCCAGCGGCTTCGCTGCGATGTGGATGACGTGCAGCAGGTGGTCGACGGCCGGAACTTTTTCAGCGACGAACTCGAGCATCGCGAACGAGGCGAGCAGAACCGTCGCTCCATCGCTGCCTAAAAACGCGAACTCGTGCGCCGGATGGAGGTAGCCGAGGTGCGTCGCGAGCGACGCCAGCGCCAGGGTGAGAAACGGCCGAATGCCGACGCTCGTGCTGAGGGTGTAGGCGGTAGCGAAAAGTAGCGGGTCCAATTGGAGCGCCTCCTGGATGTCGTATCCGGTTTTGAGCCGTCGGTTTCAGGCCTGCTGCAGGGCTTAGGACTTCCGGGTACCGTACGTCCGGCAAATGACGGGGGCTTCGAAGGCGTCGGCGCTGCGGTTCGTCCTCGCGGTCGGCGTCGTCAACCTCTTTGCGGATTTTGCCTACGAAGGCGCGCGCAGTGTCACCGGCGCGTTTCTGGGAGTGCTCGGCGCAAGCGCGACGATCGTCGGAGTCACGGCCGGAGCGGGCGAGGCGATCGGTTATGCGGTGCGCTCGCTCTCCGGCGTGATCGCCGACCGAACGCAGCGCTACTGGATAGAGATCGCGGTCGGTTACGCGATCAACATGCTCTGCGTTCCCGCGCTCGCGCTGGCCGGTGCGTGGCCGCTCGCGGCGGGACTCATCATCGGCGAACGGCTTGGACGCGGCATTCGCAAGCCTCCGATGGCGGCGATGCTCGCATCCGCCGGGAAAGAACTCGGCAGCGGCAAAGTTTTCGGCATCAACGAGGCGCTGGATCAGACCGGCGCCGCGCTGGGTCCGATCCTGGTCGCGATCGTCCTCGCGCGCACGGGCGGCGATTTTCACGGGGCGTTCGCGGCGTTGCTGATCCCGGCGCTCCTGACGCTGGCGTTGCTCGCCGTCGCGGCGACGCAATTCCGGACGCGCGCAAATCTCGCAGCGTCGACGCCCGGCAAGAAAAGTACGCTGCGCGAAGGGCGCTATTGGCTGTTCGTCGCGGGCGGTTCGCTGATGGCCGCGGGATTCGCCGACTGGGCGCTGATCGCGTACCATTTTCAACACACGAACGTGATCGCGACGGCGCTGATTCCGATCGTCTACGTCCCTGCGATGCTCGTCGGCGCGGTGCTCTCTCCCTTTGCGGGCCTGCTACTCGACCGCTTCGGCGTCGCCGTCTTGGCGGTCGCGGTCATGCTCTCGTCGGCGTTCGCGCCGCTGGTCTTTTTCGGCGGCCCGGGACTTGCGATTGCCGGCGTCATCTTGTGGGGCGTCGGGATGGGAACGCAGGAATCGCTCTTCCTGGCGACGCTCGCCAACATCACCCGCGAAGAGAAGAAGGCGACGACGTTCGGCGTGTACGATACCTTTTTCGGAGTCGCATGGTTCTTGGGGAGTGCGCTCTTGGGATTCTTGTATGACCGCTCGCTTTTGGCACTGGTGGTATTTGCGGTCGCGACGCAGCTCGCGTCGATCCCGTTCTTCATCGCGTCGGCTCGCCGTGTGAGATTCGCCGCGGAGTAAGACCGAACGGTTACCTCTGGGCTTGGTTCCTACGTTTGAGCAGCGCCCGATAAACCGCTTCGGTTCGCTCGCGCAGGTGTTCGAGCGAGCCGTCGTTTTCGATGACGTAGTCTGCGAGCTTGCGGGCCTCGGCCGGATCCATCTGCGCCGCAATCCGGCGCTCGATCTTGTCGCGGGAGAGGTTGCTGCGCGCCTGGACACGCTCGATGCGGACCTCGAGCGGGGCGACGACCACCACGTTCGCATCGCACTCTTTCGAGAAACCGGATTCGAACAACAGCGGAACGTCGTGGACGACGATCTGATTCGGCTTCGCTCTGGCCTCGCGTTCGGCCGCAAGCTTTCGGACGAGCGGGTGGACGATCGCGTTCAACGCTTCGCGCGTCGCCTCGTCGTTGAAGCTGAGCGCAGCCAGCGCCGCCCGATCGAGCGTGCCATCGTCGCTGACGACGTGGGGCCAACGCTCGCGAATCTGTGCCAGCCCCTCGCTGCCCGGCGAGACCGCGAGGCGCGCCATCTCGTCGGCGTCGATCACGAGCGCGCCGAGTTCGCCGAAGATCCGCGCGACCTCGCTCTTGCCGGCCCCGATACCGCCGGTCAACCCGACTCGCAATTTCATAAAGATGGTCCGAGGCGCGATTCGGTTCGAGCGCCTGGTCGGCCTCGCTCAATACAGCCGGACTGGAACGCGCCGCTCCCGAAGCCGGCTCAAGAAGCGGAGCCTTATCGGTGTTGAAAAGATTGGGTGCACTCGTTGGACCACTCTTGTGCGGAGTGCTTTTTTCTTCGCCGGCGGCGGTCGGCGCGCCGGCGACCGCGCCGTGCGCGCTTCACGTCGAGACCGTGGTTTCCGTCGACGAGAAAGTCTATGCGGTAATCCTGCGCTCGAACGAGACCGCGAACGACGTTCACCTGACGCTCTATTCGGACGCCAACGACTACGCGATCTCGCTTCCAGGCACGCGCTTCGAACCGGTCGCGTCGAACGCCGGCTCGTCGCCCTTCGCGCCGCAGGCCGCTCTCGAATCGGCACCGATCTTCGTGGTGCTGCCGAGGGCCGACCTGATCGAGGGCGCCCGCGTAGACCTGAGCGACGCGACGCTGCAAAAAGACCAATCGTGCTTTCCGACGTACGCTTACACCGATTTCTATCTGCGGATGTCAAACCCGACTTACGCGCCGAGTGTCGAAGCCAAAACTTTGAAATTACAGCTCTCGCACGCCTACGTCCGCGGTGCGCCAACCGTCAGCGCGCTGGTAATCGACCGATCATCGACGGGACAGAATTGCCCCGTTCCGGCGCGTCAGGCGAGAATGACAAGGTTCGTCGTCCCCGCCTATCCGGACGTGGCGCGCGCCGCCGGTTTCACAGGGTCCGTTCAGGTTTTCGTGCGACTCGATGCGTCCGGTAAAGTCCTTGAGACCGGCATCTACAAGTCGAGCGGCAATGCCGCTCTCGATGCGGCGGCGCGGCGCGCCGCTGAGGCGTCAGGCTACAGCGCCGAGATCTTCCGTTGCGAACCGATTCCCGGGACGTACCTTTATCGTGCCGATTTTTCGAGCCGATGAAGTAGGAGAATATGACGACGTCATGGGGTTTAGATCGATGCGACCGTTTTTTCACGTGATCCTCCGGCTCGTGCTGAGCGCCGCGATCATGTTCGGTGCGCCGCCGAAGCCGCTGGAAGCAGCGCTTAAGCCGATCTGCGACGTCTTCGTCCAGAATACATACCCGATGCCGGACGGCAAGACGTATGCCGTCGCGCTTCGTTCGCAGACGAAAAAAACGAGCGACGTCCAGCTCCGCCTTTTTTCCGATCAGAGCGAATACGGCCTCGACCTCAAGAACGTCTCCTTCGAACCGATCCGAACAGAGTCAAATGCCGCGCCGTCGCTTATCGCGGCGAGTTTCATCGCGCCGCTGTTCTTTGTCAGCTTGCCGCGCAGCGACATCTTGCTCGGCCTCGTAGCGGAGCAGCCCCGCGTTGACCACATGCAGGCATCGGGCCAGTTCGTCGGCCACCGCTGCAAACACCTCCGACGGGCTCGCCCCACGGGCGACCAGGGTCGCGACCCGCCTCAACGCGCCCTGCTGCTCCGCGAGCACGCCGAGCTCATCATGGCTTGCCTCGGCCTCCCGGCGGTGTTGACCTGCCTCGGCGGCGCGCGCTCGGGCCAGGTGGGCCGGCCAGCTGGCCACCAGCGCAACGGCCAGGAAGACAAGAAGTGCCACCCCGTCCTGGGGCTGGGTCACCAT
>Ga0209736_1000614_pt1 | contig 11518 bp, 6 predicted proteins | sample BlaSpr_A8_Ref_M3_FD_187992 | JGI IMG/M metagenome (GOLD analysis project Ga0209736, IMG submission 187992) | Forest soil microbial communities from Thunder Bay, Ontario, Canada - Black Spruce, Ontario site 2_A8_Ref_M3 (SPAdes) (version 2) | ecosystem: Environmental > Terrestrial > Soil > Boreal... | reverse complement strand
CAGAAAATGGGTTTGGGAGCGACGCATCACATCGGGCGGATTGTGATTCATCCGAAAAATCCTGAGGTGGTTTACGCGGCGGCGCTCGGGCATTTGTGGGGGCCGAACCCGGAGCGCGGGGTATATAAGACGACGGATGGCGGGAAGACCTGGAATCAAGTGTTGAAAATTAATGATGACACCGGAGTGAGCGATATCGCGATGGACGCGGAGAGTCCGGAGACGTTGTATGCCGCGGCTTATGAGCGGCGGCGGACGCCGTTTGGATTCAACGGTGGCGGGCCGGATGGCGGGATTTATAAGACGACCGACGGCGGCGCGACCTGGAAGAAATTGATGAAAGGGTTGCCCTATGAAAACGGCGGCGATGTTGGGCGAATCGGTTTGGACATTTACCGGAAGGATTCAAACATTGTTTACGCCATCGTGCAGCACGAAAAAGGCGGAACGTATCGGAGTGAAGATAAGGGCGAGACTTGGAAGAAGATGGGGGACACGAATCCGCGTCCTTCGTATTACAGCCAGATTCGGATCGACCCCAATAATGATTTGCGAATCTGGGAGCTTGGCGCGCAGATGTACTACTCGGAGGATGGAGGCAAGACGTTTTCGACGCAGCGGGTGAAGAGCATACACGGGGATTTTCACGCGATGTGGATCGATCCGGCGAATTCGAACCACGTCATCACTGGCTGTGACGGAGGAATTCACTGGAGTTACGACAATGGGCGGACGTGGGACTTTATTAATACGATCGCGATCGGGCAGTTTTATGAGGTTGGATTAGATAACGAGAAACCGTACAAAATTTGCGGCGGCTTGCAGGACAACGGGAGTTGGTGCGGACCGAGTATGTCCTTGACGCGAGACGGCATTACGAATGGGGATTGGACATTGATGCCGGGCGGCGATGGATTTTATGCACGAATCGATTACGCCGAGCCGTGGATCGTTTATACGGAATCACAGGATGGCCGTATTTCGCGGCGGGATGAGCACACCGGGCAGCAGCGGGAGATTATGCCGGTGGCTAAGGCCGGCGAACCACATTATCGGTTTCAGTGGAACTCGCCGGTCGAGGTTTCGGCGCATGATCACAATACGATTTACTACGGCGGGAATTATTTGTTCAAGTCGACGGATCGCGGAGATTCGTGGACGCGCTTGGGCGGGGATCTGACAACCGGAGCGGACCGCAATAAACTGCAGATTTTTGGAAAGACTCCGGACAAGAATACTTTGTCGCGGCACGACGGCGTTGAGGAATACCCGACGATTACGACTCTCGCGGAATCGCCGTTGACGTCGAATGTGTTGTGGGTGGGAACTGACGACGGGAACGTGCAAGTGTCGCGCGACGGCGGGAAGACGTGGAAAAACGTGGTGGCGCGTGCGCCGGGAGTGCCCAGGGGGACGTACGTAACGCGCGTGGTGGCGTCGAAGTACGCGGAGGGCGCGGCGTTCGTGACCTTCGATGGCCATCGGACCGACGATTACAGCGTATACCTGTTTCAGACTTCGGATTACGGAGAGACCTGGAAGGCGATCCGAAACGGGATTCCTGATGCTGCGGGCACTGTACACGTTGTGCGCGAGCACCCTCGGAGCGCGAACCTGCTTTTTGCGGGAACGGAGTTTGGGCTGTGGGTTAGCTGGGATCATGGAGCGAATTGGACGGCGCTGAAGAATAATTTTCCGACCGTACCCGTGGATGACATTGAGATACAGGCGCAGCAGAACGATTTGGTGCTGGCGACGCACGGGCGGTCCATTTGGATTTTCGACGACATGACGCCCATCGAGAAATTTGACGCCAGCGTGGCGAATTCGGATTTGACGTTTTTCAGTCCGCGCGCTGCGACGCTGTGGGATCTGCGCGAGCGGCGGTGGAGTGCGGGGCAGAAGATGTTCACGGGAAAGAATCCGCCGTATGGCGCGATTTTGAATTACTACCTCAAGGCGGCCCTCCCGCCGGAAGCGCCAAAGACGGGTAAGGACGAAAAAGCGAAGGAAGAAAAAACCAAGGAAGAAAAGAACAAAGCCCAGGAACAGAAAGAAACTACCGTCGTAGACGAGAAAGCTAAAGCGCAGGAAAGGAAGGAGACTCCTGCAGCTGCTACAGCAGCACCTGGAAAAGCAAGCAACGAGGAAGCTGCGAATAAAGAGGGCAAGGCGAAGATCAGCGTGTACGACAAGGACGGCAAGCTGGTGAGGGAACTCGATGGACCTGGGAAGGCTGGGGTAAACCGGGCGAATTGGGATTTGCGGTGGAACTCGCCGGCCGTGCCCACACCGGAACAACTGGAGGCGGCGGCAGCGGGGTTTGATTTTGGGCCGCGCGGGCCTCTCGTTGAGCCCGGCAAGTACACCATCAAAATCAAGGCGGGTGGTAAAGAAGGGACGCAAGAGGTCGTTGTGGAAGACGATCCGCGGATGCAAATGTCGCCGGCGGATCGTTCGGCGCGGCATGAAGCCATCGAACAGCTCTATGCGATGGCAAAGACATTGGACAAAGACCGCAAAGCCATCGAAGGCATCAAGGAAGGGCTGAAGGCTGCTCGAGAACAATGGAAGAAAGATGCCGACAAGCCGGATGCTCCAAAGATTCCGGAGGAGATAAAAAAGGCGGCAGAGGAGTTGCAGAAAAAGGTGGATGCGGTCGCGGAGAAGTATGTGCGCGAACGCGAAGGGCTGGGAAATGCCGGGCCGCCGTTTGAATGGAAGCCCGAACCATTGCCGCAGCAGGTGCAAGGTTTGTTGAGAGACCTGGACGGGTTCTGGGCTGCGCCGGGAGGGCAACAAAAGGACAAGCTGGCGGAATTGCCACCGCTCGTGAACGATGCGTCGGCACAGGTGAAGAAAATTGTGGAAGAGGACCTGCCGGCCTTGAATAAGAAGATGAATGACGCGGGGATACCGCATATCGTGCCTGCGCCGCCGCCACAGAGGCCTGGCCGGGGCGGAGATTCGGATGATGACGAATCTTAGGCTGAAACAAATCGAATGATTTAGAGAAAGACGGAGGATAGAGCATGAACGCGAAGCAGCTCAGCGTGCGCGGTCTGGCGGCGTGGTTTGTGTTGTTGGCGGTGATTCCCAGCGGATTCGGACGGCCGATTCACGCAAAGCCGCAGGGCGCGGCAGCTCAGGACAATCAAGACAAAAAAGAAGAAAAGAAAGAGAAGAAAAAAGACGAGAAGAAAGGGCTGCCGCTGAAGTCCGCGCGGAAAATAGAATTCACGACGGACGAGGGAACGTGGCTATCGCTGGATGTTTCGCCGGATGGCAAAACCATTGTGTTCGAATTGCTCGGCGATATTTACACGCTGCCGATCGAAGGGGGAACTGCAAAGCTGATCGATGGCGGGATGGCATTCGACAGCCAGCCAAAGTTTTCTCCCGATGGAAAATGGATTGCGTTTATTTCCGATCGCGAAGGCAGCGAAAACATTTGGGTGATGCATCCGGACGGAAGCGGAGTGAAGCAGGTTTCGAAAGATCCCAACAACGAGTTTGCCTCGCCGAGCTGGTCGCCGGACGGGAACTACATTTTTATCTCGAAGGCGGGGTTCGGCATCACAACATTTGAAATCTGGATGTATCACGTGGATGGCGGCTCCGGCGTGCAGATCACCAAGGCGAAACCCACGCCAACGACGCCGCGACGCGAACGGGGAAATGCGGTTGGCGTCGTGGCTTCACCGGATGGCAAGTATCTCTACTACGCGAAGCGGCAGGGAGGTTTCGAGTACAACGCACAGTTTCCCCTGTGGCAAATCGCGCGGCGGGATCGGAGGACCGGCGACGAAGATATTTTGCTGGAGCAAGCCGAAAGCAGCTTCCGGCCGGTACTCTCACCGGATGGCACGCAGCTTCTCTACGTGACGCGCTACGAGACGGAGAGCGGACTGCGTATGCGCAATCTGCAAACCGGCGAAGATCGTTGGGTGAGATATCCCATCACGCGCGACGATCAGGAGTCCCGGTTCACGCGCGATCTTTTTCCGGGATACGCTTTTCTTCCAGACGGCAAAGAAATCGTATACAACCAGGACGGAAAAATCCGCCGGCTCAACATTACGACAGGGGCGGAGAACGTAATTCCGTTTACCGCGCAGGTGTCGCAGGAACTGGGACCGAAGCTGGATTTTCCGCAAAAAGTTGAGCAAGGCCCGGTGAGAGTGCGCTTGATTCAAGGTCCGGTGGAATCGCCCGACGGCAAGAGGATGGTTTTCTCCGCGATGACGCACCTTTACATCATGGATATTCCCGGCGGCAAGCCGAAGCGCCTGACGAGTGGTAAGGCGCACGAATTCCAGCCCGCATGGTCCCCGGACGGAAAATCCATCGCCTACGTGACGTGGTCGAGCGCGGGTGGACAACTCTGGAAAGTTTCGGCAGCGGGTGGGACGCCGCAGCAATTGTCCAAGTCGGATGCATTGTACAGCAATCCAGTTTGGTCGCCGGAGGGAACCCGCGTCGTGGCGCTGCGTGGGAATGCTTATGACCGAGACAGACTCCAATTCGATAGCGGCCAGACGCATAATGCGGATCTCATTTGGATTCCCGCGCAGGGTGGCGATGCGAATTTGATTTTGCCCGCGCGCGGAGCAGGCTCGCCGCACTTTACGCACGATAAAGACAGGATTTATCTGTACACGCCCCAGGGGCTTGTATCGCTGCGCTTTGACGGGACGGACCGCCGCACGCACATTCAGGTGAAGGGGACAGGCGGCTACTTCGCCGAGGAGCCAATTGCCGCGGATGACGTGCAGGCGAGTCCAGACGGCCAGTGGGTCCTCGCGCACGTCATGAATCAACTCTACGTCACTGCCATGCCCGTAGTCGGTGGTGAAGCGCCCACGGTGAACGTGTCGTCGCCGTCCGTGGCGGTGAAGCGGCTAACCGATATCGGCGCCGATTATTTCAATTGGGCGGATGACGGGAAAACGATTACGTGGGCCGTCGGCGCGAGCCTGTTCCGCGAGCCGCTGAACGCTATATCTTTCGAGCCGCCAAAGGAAGACGAAAAAAAGGAAGGTGACAAGAAAGACGCCGGGGCGCAATCAGCGGATCCCAGCAAGGACGAAAAGAAGGATGAGAAGAAAGAAGCCAAGAAGCTGAAGGAAGAGGACAAGAACGTAGAGGAGATTGCGGTCAACCTCGAAGTTCCGCGGAAGACGCCGAAGGGCACGGTGGTGTTGCGGGGCGCGACCGTGGTGACGATGAAAGACGAGGAGGTGCTGAGGAACGCGGACATTGTGGTCGAAGACAACCGCATCAAGAGCGTGGGGGCGAGGGGTGCAGTGCCCTCGGGCGCCAAGGTGTTCGATCTCGCGGGGAAAACGATTGTGCCGGGCTTCATCGACACGCATGCGCACTGGTTCGAAATTCGCCGCGGCATCCTGGACACCGAGAACTCGGCGTTTTTGGCGAACCTGGCTTACGGCGTGACCGCCGGCCTCGACGTGCAGACCAGCACGAACGACATGTTTGCGTATCAAGACCTAGTGGATAGCGGCGACATCATCGGGTTGCGCGCATTTTCGACGGGGCCTGGGGTTTTTTCCGATAACGATTTTAAGTCGATGGAAGAAGTAAAAGGCGTGCTGACGAAGTATAGAAAATATTACGGCACGCACAACATCAAGAGCTACATCGTGGGCAACCGAAGGCAGAGACAGTTCATGGTACAGGCGTCGAAAGAATTGGAGATGATGCCGACGACCGAGGGCGGATTGGACCTGAAGCTCAACCTGACGCACGTCATTGACGGTTTCCACGGCAACGAGCACACGCTGCCTATCACTCCGCTGTACAAGGATGTGTTGCAGATGTTTGCCCAGTCTGGAATTGCGGAGACGCCGACGCTGATCGTGAACTACGGCGGACCGTTCGGGCAGGAATACTGGTTCGAGAACACAGAAGTACACGACAACGCGAAGCTCAACCGCTTCACGCCGCACAACCTGCTTGATGAAAAGACCAACCGGCGGCCGGACTGGTTCCGTAAAGACGAGTATGCGTTTCCGAAACTTGCCGCGCAGATGGCGAAGCTCTCGAGGGCGGGCGGACTTGTTGGTGTGGGCAGCCATGGGCAATTACAGGGGCTTGGGTATCACTGGGAGATGTGGATGCTTGCGAGCGGGGGAATGACTCCGCTCGAGGTGCTGCGATGCGCGACGCTGAACGGGTCAAAAATCATCGGGCGGCCGGAGGACCTTGGTTCGATCGAGACGGGCAAGCTGGCCGATTTGGTCATTTTCGACAAAAACCCGCTCGACGATATTCACAACACGAACACAATTCACTGGGTCATGAAAAACGGAGAATTGTTTGAGGGCGATACGCTGGATGAGGTTTGGCCGGAACAGAAAAAGCTCGAACCTTTGTACTTCTGGAATTTCGACAAACCGAAGGTTGGAGAGCCGTTGAGCTATGGGAAGACGGTGAATCCGTAGGGCGGGAGGCTGCTCTACTCAAAGCTTTCTACGGGGACAGAGAAATCTGGAGCAAAGAATAAGGTCTGGGCTTGCTTGGCACGATACGAAGAGCGAGACACTCTGCATCTTACGGTTGGGCAAGCGGGGGGCGCAGCGTGCTGCGCCGCTACAAGAAGAAGCAGGAGAAGAAAGGGCACGATGTATCGTGCCCCTACGGCGATAGGGCGAGCGGTCACTCTTTGGTTTTTGCTTCCGCTTTGGTTTGTGTCGAGCGGTACCACTCAAACGTGCGGCTGAGACCTTCTTCAAAAGTGACTTGGGGATCGTAAGCGAGGAATTCGCGCGCTTGCGTAATGTCGGCTTGCGAATCGCGAATGTCGCCGTCGCGGGGTGGTTCGTACTTCGCTTCGAGTTTCTTGCCGGATATTTTCGCAAGGAGCTCAAGTGTCTGGTTCAGCGTAATGCGAGCGCCTGTCCCGACGTTGAACGTTTTGCCGGAAACATTGGGGGCTTCGCACGCAAGAAGATTGGCCTGCACGGCGTTTTCAACATATGTGAAATCGCGGGATTGCTCGCCATCGCCAAATATGACGGGCTGTGTTTCCTCGAGAAAGGACAGGCAGAACTTTGCCAACACGCCGGAGTAGGGCGAGCCGGGATCCTGGCGAGGCCCGAAAATATTGAAGTAGCGGAGAGAAACATTTTCGAGTCCGTAACAGCGGCCAAACGTTTGCGCGTAGAGTTCGCCGACGAATTTAGTGACGCCATAGGGCGAGATGGGCGCCGGGGGCATGGTTTCGACTTTAGGCAGCGTGGGTGTTTCACCGTATGCAGAAGAAGAGGCGGCGAAAACCACGCGTTTCACTTTGGCGTCGCGCGCGGCGACCAGGACATTTAGAGATCCATCGATGTTGATTTTGTTGGTTTCGATGGGATCCTTGACGGAGCGCGGCACAGAAGTGCGGGCGGCGAGATGCAGCACGTATTCAGCCTCGTGCATAGCCTTGCGGACGACTTCGATATCCGTGATGCTGCCCTTGATGAAAGTGATTTTGTTTCGGATTTCGGCAAGGTTATCTTCCTTACCGGACGCAAGATCGTCGAGCACAACCACGCTGTGGCCGCGCCGCACGAGTTCGTCTACCGTGTTCGAGCCGATAAAACCGGCGCCGCCCGTAACGAGGTAGCGCATTCAGGAAATCCTCCTCGATCGAGGTCCCAGAGCGGCGGAGTGCCGTCTCGGTCATTGACCCGGCGCCGGCGAAGACGCGGGCCTCGCGTTTTGGTAACCTCAGAGTTCGCGGGTAGCGCCCGGCGGACTTTGCCGGGTTACCGCGGACGAATTCGTATTGTACGACGGAAGACCAAAAGGCAAAGGACTGTTTTCCGATGCAGGTCACACAAAGAGCATGAGCTACCGGATAGTCATCGGCGTCGCCGCTTTGGCGGTGATTGGATGTGCCGCTGGGGGCTACTACCTGGTGCGGGAACGAAGCGAGGCAGCGGCGCGAGCGTCGGTCTCCGCGCGCGATTCCGAACCGATGGGCGCCCCAGCCGCGGACCTCCCCGCAGTCGTCTCGACGAGCCCTCCATCAACGTCCACCGCGAGCAAGAATGGCGAGCCCGCGGCAGATCCCGGGCTGCCGCTGCGAAGGGGCGAAGTGCTGGAATACGCGGCGAATGTTTCGAACCTGACAAATGTGGCCAATCTGAAATTGCAGGTGGGCGAACGCAAGGATTTTTTCGGGAAGAACGCATGGCATCTTCAGGCGTTTGCGCACACCGAAAACCCGCTGCGGATGGTCTTCGAGCTGGACGACCAATTTGATTCGTACAGCGATGCTGCGACGATGACGAGTCTTCAGTACGAACTGCACTTGAATGAACGGGGGCAGAAAGTGGATTCTGTCCAGCGCATGACGGCCACGGGAAAAGAGCCAGCGCCTCCGGATGCCACCGAAACGCGCGTGCTTCCCGGAACGCGCGATCCACTGGGGATGCTCCAGTACCTGCGGAACGTGGATTGGACGAAGACAGCGGAATTGCGATGCCCGGTCTACGATGGGCATAAGCTGTACGACGTCAGAGCGAAGCTCGTAAGCGCGGGCGAGGCGGTCACCGTTCCGGCAGGAAGCTATAAAACTTCTAAGATTGAGATTCGTGTGTTTGAAAATGGGCAGGAGATGAAAGACGCTCATTTCACGACGTACTTCGCAAACAACGTCGCGCGAACACCGGTACTGCTGGAAGCGGTTATGCCGTTTGCGACGGCCAGGGTGGAGTTGCAACGCGCAAAGTAGAAGTTCGCTTTCCGTCCGGTACGCTGGAGAGCGCTTCCTAAATCGATTCAGGAAAAAGAGCTTTGTGGCCAAACGCGGCCGCACTCTAAGGCATTGCAAGTTGTTCTATCAACGAACAGGCGATGTGGCCGATAGTGATATGCGCTTCCTGGATTCGCTGCGGATCTTGCGAGGGCACGTTTAGCAGAAGATCTACTATGCCAGCGAGCGCGCCGCCAGTTTCGCCCGTGAACGCGACGAGATAAGCACCGCGCGCCCGGCCGGCTTCTATCCCGCGAAGGATGTTAGGGCTCGCGCCGCTGGTTGAGAGGGCCACAAGAACGTCCTGGGCAGCGACTAGTGATTCAATTTGCCTGGAAAAAATGCACTCGAATCCGTAGTCGTTGCCGGCTGCGGTAAGTACGGAGGGATTAGTCGTCAAGGCCAGCGCCGCAAGGCCTCGGCGGTCGGTGCGCAGGCGTACGACGAGTTCAGCCGCAAGGTGCAACGCATCGGCCGCGCTCCCACCATTTCCGAAGAAGACGATTTTTCCGCCTGCGCGAAGCGCTGCCGCGCTTTTTTCAGCAAATTGCCCGATACGCCCGACAAGCTCGCTGGAAAAGCTCCGCTTTACGCGGGCGCTTTCCTCGAGCTGGCGTCGGATTTCTTCGGCGGATGAGGCCATCGGCGTCTAGCAGAGAACAATTTTGTCGCGATGACGCATGACGCGGCGAGTGGCGTTGCGCGTGTCCACGACAAGCTTGGCGGCGTCCACAATCGCGACGTAATCGTAGCTTGAGTGATCCGTCGCAATGATAACTCCGTCGTAGCTTCCCAGCGTTTGGGCATTCAGCGGGACGGACTTCATGTTTTCGTAGTTGTAATGGCGCATTTTGTGCAGCTGCGGAAAGTAGGGGTCGTTGTATTCAAGGTTCGCGCCGCGCTGCTGGAGCAATTGCATGATTTTCAGCGTCGGCGATTCGCGGAGGTCGTCGACGTCCTTCTTGTAAGCCACGCCGAGAATCAGCAGTTTTGCTCCCTTGAGACTCTTCTTGTGCTCGTTGAGAGCGGCGGCGACGGCATCGACGACGTGATAGGGCATTGCGGTGTTCACTTCGCCGGCCAGCTCGATAAAGCGTGTGGAGAAGTCGAACTCGCGAGCTTTCCACGAAAGATAATATGGATCGACCGGAATGCAGTGACCCCCGAGGCCGGGGCCTGGGTAGAAAGGCATAAAGCCGAACGGCTTTGTCGCGGCCGCGTCGATGACTTCCCAGATGTCAATTCCCATGCGCAGGCTAAGCATTTTCAGCTCGTTGACGAGCGCGATGTTGACGCAACGAAAGATGTTTTCCAGGAGCTTGGCCATTTCCGCGGCGCGCGTGGAGCTAACCGGCACGACACGCGCGACGACCTGTGCGTAGATCGATACTGCAGCGCGCCCGCTGGGTGGATTTACGCCGCCAACGACTTTGGGAATCTGCGCCAGCCCAAACTGTTTGTTGCCGGGATCTTCGCGCTCGGGCGAGAACGCCAGGAAAAAATCGCACGGGACATTTTCGTTTTCCGGACCAGCAGCGATGGGGCAGTGCAGGCCGCTCTTCTCGAGGATGGGCAGCACGAGTTCCTCGGTCGTACCTGGATAGGTCGTCGACTCAAGAACAACCAGCTGTCCACGTTGGAGGTGAGGCTGGATCGAAATGGCCGTGTGTTCGACGTAGCTGAGGTCAGGTTCGCGCCGCACGTCCAAAGGAGTTGGTACACAAATAATGATGGCGTCCGCTTCCTTGATGCGCGCGAAATCCGTGGTCGCACTAAAGTGCTTGGAGTTTACGAACTGCTGGATCTTGGTTTGCGGGATGTGTTCGATGTAGGATTTGCCCGCGTTGAGCATCGTCACCTTGTTTGGATCGGTGTCAAATCCCGTGACTTTGTGCCCCGCTTCCGCGAAACGCAGGGCCAGAGGCAGCCCAACGTACCCGCAGCCAATGATGGCAACCTTCAACTGAGCGCCTTTGAAGAATTCGGGTTTCCGGTCTATTGGCATGAGTTACGTCGCTCTCCTAATCATTTTTGGGGATAATGCAGGCCATTCGGCCGATTGGATAAAGACACATCAATATAGCAGGTTCTATGTGAACAAAAAAACGCTGTCGTTTAGAGTGTTACCGCTCGTTCAAGAGCAGTTGCGGCTTGCGGGGAGACGCGGGAAGATAGAGTCGATGGATTTGGCGAAGAGAAAAAACGCGCAAAGCGCAGCCTGTATTCACCGATGACTCTCACCGTCCTGTTCTTGGGGCTCGCCGTGGGCGTGCTTGTCGGGCTACTGGGCATCGGCGGCGGCGTGGTGCTGGTACCGGCGTTGGTTTATCTGCTGCACATGGACCAGCATATGGCGCAGGGGACTTCTCTGCTTATTCTCCTGCCGCCCGTGGGGCTTGGCGCGCTGCGCGAATATTGGAAGCAAGGGCAAGTGGATCTGCGGGCGGGAATCCTTTGCGCGTTTGGAATGCTCGTGGGTGGCTATGTTGGCGGGTTGATCGCCGTTCCAATCGCTTCCCGCCATCTCAAAGGACTGTTCGGCTGTTTTCTGATCTTGGCCGCGTTCTTGCTCTTGTGGAAGCCGCAGTCGCAAGACCTAAGAGCGGCCTCCAACGGGGAAGAGTCAGCCCGTGGTTGATGGGCCGGTGCGTAACGCAAGTATTTTTGTGGCGGCTTGCGTCTGTGGCGTCGCTTCCGGGCTATTCGGGATCGGAGGCGGGGTGCTGCTGGTTCCGATCTTGGCGTTATTTTTTG
>Ga0209736_1000613_pt1 | contig 11531 bp, 7 predicted proteins | sample BlaSpr_A8_Ref_M3_FD_187992 | JGI IMG/M metagenome (GOLD analysis project Ga0209736, IMG submission 187992) | Forest soil microbial communities from Thunder Bay, Ontario, Canada - Black Spruce, Ontario site 2_A8_Ref_M3 (SPAdes) (version 2) | ecosystem: Environmental > Terrestrial > Soil > Boreal... | reverse complement strand
CGAGCTGCTTGGTGCTGTAGTGCTGGTACAGTGCGATTGGGCCGACCAGAAGCACCAGAAATGCGATGGCCACCGCGGAGGCGACGGGCCAATCGCGATTGCCGAAGAACTCGTCCCAGAGCACCCGGCCAATCATCAGATTATCCGGTCCGCCGAGCAGGGTCGGAATGACGAATTCGCCGATCGCCGGGATGAACACGAGCATGGAGCCCGCAATGATGCCGGGCGTGGACAATGGCAAAGTCACGTCCAAGAAGGCTCGCCACGGCGGGCTGCCAAGATCGGCGGCCGCTTCAAGCAAGGAATGATCCAGTTTCTCGAGCGTCGCGAACAAGGGCAAGACCATGAAAGGCAGATAGGAATAGATGATTCCGAGGTACACCGCGAAGGTCGTGCGCATGATTTGCAGCGGGTGGTCGATTACGCCCAGCCACAGGAGCGCGGTATTGAGCAGGCCGGTCTCTCGAATGATTCCCTCGAGCGCGTAAACGCGCAGCAGGAACGAGGTCCAGAACGGCAGGATGATGATCAGAAGCAGGATGCCTTGCGTGCTCTTGGATGTCCGCGCGATGCCGTAGGCCATCGGATAACCTAGCCCCAGGCAAATGAGGGTGGAGAAAAATGCAGTCTTCAGCGAATAAAGGTACGAAAGACCATAAACTTCGTCGGTGAACAGGTACTTGAAGTTGCCGAGATTGAGCGTGAGATGGATGTGCCAGTCGGGGCTGACGGATAGAATATCCGTAAAGGGCGGTACCCGGACCGCCGTCTCGGCAAAGCTGATACTCAAGGCGAAACCGAAGGGAATGAGAAAGAAAACCACCAGAAAGAGCAGCGGCGGCAAGATAATGAGCCATTTCGCCCGGCGCTTCAGCCATTCCCCTCGCGGGAAGCGCGCCGGCGCACGCAAATCGTCGCGTCCCGCCGATGTCATGAAAACCTAAGCCGAAGCATGCGTAATCTCAAGAAAAAATCCCAAAAGTCGCCGCGCGTCCCCCGCGCCCGCAATGGGCATAGCCGGCAGCGCCAGCGTTTGATCGACGCGTGCATCTCCGCCTTGCATATCTACGGGCCGTCGCGAACGACGGTGGAAAAAGTAGTGGCCATCGCAAAAATGTCACCCGGCATCGTTCGGTTCTACTTCGCCTCCAAGGCGTCAATGCTGGTCGCGTCTCTGCAATTCCTGGCTGCCGAGTTCGAGGAGCAATTATTGGTGCCCGTGACGCGGCTCAAATCGAGACCCGTTGCTGCGTTGGAGTTGATGGTTGATCTGTATCTCGACCCTGAGATCGCGAGCCCCCGCAAGGTCTCGGTTTGGTATGCGTTTTGGGGCGAGGCGAGTTCACGACAGGAATACTACGATATTTGCGGGCAGAAGGATGAGAGCTTTGCAGCCTTGGTGCGCGAGCTCGTCGAGCGGCTCATCGTCGAAACGTCCCAGCCGCAGCTGGACCCGGACGGGATCGCGCTCGGGCTCATTGGGGTGTTGGAAATGCTGTGGCAGGACTTCGCCTTCAGGACGGAAGCCGATATCGATCGCGCCGCCGCCAAGCGCCGGGCTTTGGCGTATCTGCGCTCGATTTTCCCCGGGCAATTCACCGTTCCGCAGCATGATGCCGGTGCGCCGGCCCGCGATAGGCGATTTCCGGGATGGGCGTACGCCGATCCGCGGCTCTTCGCGATCGAGCGTGAAGCATTGTTCCTGGACTCGTGGCAGCTCGTTGGGCATCAGGGAGAGATCCCGCGCTCCGGAGATTTCCTCGGCGTCGACCTCGGCATCGAACGGGCATTGGTCGTGCGCGATTCGGCGGGGGAAGTACACGCGTTTCGAAATAGCTGCGGCGAGGCGCCGCATATACTGAATGCGGCGCGCACCGGTCACGTCGATCTCATTCAGTGCATGGTTCATGGCTTGCAATTCGAGCTCGACGGCAGACGCCGCGGCACGCGCGGCGCTGCCGGTCTCAAGAGCCTGGAACTCCGCATGATCGGCGACTTGATACTGCTGCGCTCCGCGGATCGCAGCGGCCTTAAGGCAAGCGCGGAGGATCCTTGGGCGAATTTCTCGCCGCCCGCAGGATTGCGGCCCTTGGGACCGCCGGCCGAGACGACTATTGCCGCGGATTGGAAACTCGTCATCGAACAGTGGCTCGAGTCGCCGATGATCGATGGATCGCACTTCGCCGCGGGCCGCGGCTGGGGTTTGCGCTCGTACCAGCGGCTCCTGGGATCCGGCGCGGATATGCGCTGGCAGCGGCGCCTGCTTGCACCGAATCACCTGATCGAATTGCGACCTGACGGTCTTACCGTCCTGCAGGTGCTGCCCAGCGCGCCGGGCCGCAGTCTGTTGCGCAAACACGATTTCACACTGTGCGAGGCCGACCGTGCCGCGAAGGCGGCAGGGTACCTGGCGTCGCGGTTAAACTCGACTACGCGACCATCGGCAATCGCCGTCGCTGAATCGACTCAGAAGGGCATCGTTGCTTTCGGCCACGAGGCGGCGGATGGGGCAGAGAGCTCGCCCGCCGCGACGGCGTTCCGGCGGCAGCTGTTCACGCTCATGCCGATGATGGCGGAAAAATCACTATACTGACCGGCATTCACCGCAACATTGATGGGGAGCATTACCATGAATTTGACGTCCCTTACCACGAAGGACTGGCATGCGCGCGCCGCCGCGGTCCGCTACGAAACCCGGCATTTCATCGACGGCCAATATGTGGACTCAGCAGAGCGCGGCCGTTTTACCGTTGTGAATCCGGCGACCGGTGCGCCCCTGTGCGAGGTGAGCGCCGGCACTGCGGCTGACATCGACTTAGGCGTGGCTGCGGCCAAGCGCAGCTTCGCCTCGCGAGTTTGGAGCCGCAAGGCGCCGCGCGATCGCATGGCCATCATGGCGGCGTACAGCCGGCTGGTGGAAGAGAACACCGAGAAATTCTCCCTGCTCGATACCCTGTGCATGGGCAAGCCGATCACCGACATGGTGACCATCGACGTGCCGGCGGCGGCGCGGAATTTCGCGTACTTCGGCGAATTGATCGACAAAATCGACGGCATGGTCACTGCCACCGCCGCGGACGCGTTTCACTACATTCTGCGCGAACCCTTAGGGGTGGTCGGATGCATTGTGCCGTGGAATTATCCCTTGCTGATGGCCGCCTGGAAGGTCGCGCCGGCTCTCGCCGCCGGGAACTCGGTGGTGTTGAAGCCGGCGGAACAGTCGCCGCTGTCAGGATTGCTGATGGCGCAGCTCTTCGTGGAAGCGGGCGGGCCGCCGGGTGTGTTCAATGTCGTGAACGGTTTGGGTGAGGCCGCCGGCGCCGCGCTGGCGCTGCACAATGATGTGGCCAAGATCGCGTTCACCGGCTCGACCGAGATCGGCAAGCAGATGCTGATCTACGCCGGCCAGTCCAATATGAAGCGCGTCAGCTTGGAATGCGGCGGCAAGACACCGCAGATTTTCCTCGCGGACTTGCCGGACCTCGATACGGCGGTAACCTACGCGATCAACGGAATCTTCGGCAACATGGGCGAAGTTTGCAACGCGGGCTCCCGGCTGTTGCTCGATCGTCCCATCGCCAAGGAATTTCTGGCGCGATTCATCGAGCGCGGCAAGGATGCATATCGAGCCGGCGATCCGCTCGATCCCACCACCAATTTGGGGCCCTTGGTGACCGCCGCTCACCGTTCGCGGGTCATGAGCTATATCACCCGCGGCAAGGCGGAGGGAGCGCGGCTGGAATTCGGCGGCGGCTCGCCGGATTTGCCCGGAGCCTTCGTCAATCCCACGCTGTTCTCCGGCGTCAACAATCGCATGACCATCGCACAGGAAGAGATCTTCGGGCCGGTTGCCGCCGCCATCGAGGTGGACGGTCTCAGCGAAGCGCTGGCGGTGGCCAACGACTCGATCTACGGTCTGGCTGCAGCCGTGTGGACGCGCGACTTGAGCGTCGCTCACAAAACGGTCCGCGACCTCGAAGCCGGCGTCATCTGGGTGAATTGCTTCGACCACGGCGATATGACGCAGCCGTTCGGCGGCTACAAGCAATCAGGTTATGGCCGCGACAAATGCGTGGAGAGCCTGATGTCCTACACGCAGACGAAGTCCGCCTGGATCAATCTCGGTTGATCTGCCGTCAACCGAATTGTTTGGGCGCGCTCGCCAGAGCAAACTCCGGAATTCGATTCCGCAGCAGGTTGTGGAATTCGAGCATCCAGCGTTCGAGCTGCGACAGGGGTCCCGGTTTGTAGCTGCCGGAGGCCAAGCCGCGCTGCACTCGACCGCAGAGCCACTTGTCCTCGTTGTTTACCTGGGTGTTGATTCGCGAGCTCAGGTAGCGAACCGCGCGCATTTCGCGGCGCTCATCGGGTAGGCCAAACACCCCGCCGCGAACGGTGCACTTGCTTGGACCGGCCGGCAGCACTTGAAAGAAGTCCATTTGGTCGGGAAACACGTCGATGCCCAGATTGGGCAGTGCGCTGTAAAAACGCCAGCAGCGGCGGTTATTCTCGGGCAAGTGCGTGGCGACGCGGCCGATCATCCGTTGATACAGACCTTCCGCCCAGCGCGGCGACTCCTGGGTGCGCAGCCAGCTGATACCGCGCGCGATGCCGGGGACCGAGGCCTGGTCATCGTAGTCCGGCGTAAACATGCGATAGAGGCCGGGATGTCCGATGGGCACGTGATAGGACTCGAGATAATTATCCATGGCAATCTTCCAATCGACATTCCAGGTCTCCTGGCTGATGGGCCCCAAGGGCACCATTTCCTCGAATCGGTACGGCAGGAATTCGTCGGCCAATTTGCCCCAGATCGCCGACACCGGCGGCGGGTCGCCGGTCAGACAGACGAAGACGAAACCGAAGGCGATATCGGTGCGCACCGGCCGAAGGCCATGTTCGGCGCGATCGAGTCCCGGGAAGCTCTCGCGCACCGGCATGCCGATCAGGCCGCCGTCGTGGCGGTAGGTCCAACCGTGATAAGGACAGGTAATGGTCGCGGGGCAGTTTCCCGAGCCGTCCAACAGACGCGCGCCGCGATGCCGGCAAACATTGTGAAAGCCGCGAATGGAGCCGTCGCGATCGCGCAGCACCATGACGCTTTCCGGGCCCAAATCGAAAGTTTCGTAGTCGCCCGCCTTGGGGATGGAATTGATATGGCAAACGATTTGCCAGCTCGGCAAGAGAATGCGTTCGAGTTCGAGCCGGGTCATTTCGCCATTGTTGTAAACCCAGGCGGGCAAGGCGTGCGGCAAGGCGCTTGGGGCGTCGGCGCGCTTCGCGGCGGACAGGTTGGTCATGGCTTTCCCCGACGTCGATTATATGGTCATTTAATGTACGCCGAAGGGCGCGCCGTTGGCAAGTCAGAGCAGTGCATCATGAATACTCTGCACGAAAACATTGATAAAGCGGCATATTGGGCGATTCAAGGCGGGGTTCGAGAGTTGCGTTGATTTGACCCGCCGGCAGCAGGCTTATATGCTCATATAATAATTCTGGACGAGCGGCCTGGCGGGTGTTACGGTCGCACAAAATCCGCGAATACATCAAAATTAGAGAGAGGACGTCATGGCCAGAAAACTGACCAAGAGCAACGCGCATTTTCAACGTGCGGTCAAACGCCTGCCGCTCGGAGTTGCTTCCAATTTTCGCTACTGGGGAGAGGATCGCACCATCTATGTGAAAAGGGGAATGGGCGCGCGCATCACGGACCTCGACGACAACGAGTACGTCGACTACCGCATGGGTTATGGCCCGGCGATTCTTGGCTATGCGCACCCCGAAGTCGATCAAGCGGCTCGCGAAGGCATGGCAGTGGGCGGCGTATTCGCATTGTCCACGGAGCGCGAGTTCACGGTGGCAGAGCGCATTTCGAAAATGGTGCCGGCCGCCGAACTCGTGCGCTTTTCCAATTCGGGCACGGAAGCGGTCATGGCCGGATTGCGTCTGGCCCGCGCCTACACGGGCAAGGACGACTACGTGATACTCGAAGGCGGCTATCACGGCTTGTTTGATGCCGCGATGTGGTTCACGCCAATGGACAAATGGTCGCAGGTGGGCGATCCCGAGGTAAAACCCTACAGCGAGGGTGTGCCCATCAGCACGCGCAGCTTTGCGCACTTCGTGCAGGCCAACGATGCCAATCAGCTTGAGGATGTGTTCAAGCGGCACTCGCACCGAATCGCCTGCCTGCTGATCGAGCCGATCATGGGCAACTGCCTGGGGATCGCCGCGGAGCCTGAATATCTTCGGGCGGCGCGGGCGCTGTGCGACAAGCACGGCGTGGTGCTGCTCATTGACGAGGTCAAGACCGGGTTTCGGGTCGCGCGCGGCGGCGTGCAGGAGCTTTATGGAATCAAGGCCGACCTTTGCACGTTTGCCAAGGCCCTGGCCAATGGCTACCCCATTTCCGTGCTGGCGGGCCGTGAGGAGATCATGCGCAAGATCGGGCGCGGCGTGGCGCACGGCGGCACCTATACGGCGCATTCGATATCGCTGGCGGCGGCGGAGAAAACACTGCAGATTCTCGATGAAACCGATGCCTTGGAACGAATTGCCGACTACGGCACCCGCCTGCGCGCCGGCATGCGGACCGCGCTCAGCGCACGCGGCATCGCCCATAGCTTTGTCGGCCATCCTTCCATGAGCGGTTTGTATTTCGCGCACGAGCCGCCGCGCAATTACCGCGCCTGGAAGAGCAGCGATTATTCCTTCTACGACGCCATGGCGCAGGTGCTGCATGACGAGGGCGTGCTGTGCGAGCCCGATTCGCGCGAGCCTTGGTTCGTGTCGGCGGCCCACGATGCCTCGTGCCTCGCCGACACATTGAAGGCCTTCGAGATTGCGGTCGATGCCACCCTGAAGTCGAGCGGCGCCACGCATAAAGTGCCCGCTTGAGCGGCGGCGCCGCGAGAATACCCGCGGACCCGGACGCCATCATCGTCGGGGCCGGCCACAACGGTTTGGTGGCCGCATGCTACCTCGCGCGCGCGGGACTCAAGGTGTTGGTGCTGGAGCGCCAGCCCTTCATCGGCGGTGCGGCGGTCAGCCGCAGGCTGTACGAGGATTTCACGTACTCGAATTGCTCGTACGTGTGCAGCCTGCTTCGGCCCGAAATCATTCGTACCCTCGAACTGCCGAAATACGGGCTGCAGGTGATTCCCTACGACGGGGGATGCACTCTGATGCAGGGCGGCGGTCATCTGGCCGTGTACGACAATCACGATGCGCTGCGCCGCGAGATCGCCCGGCACTCGAAGCGCGACGCCGAAGCCTACGATCGCTATTCGCGCGACGTTATGCGTCAGTGCAAATTCATCAAGCCCCTCCTGATGCGCGAGCCGCCGGACCCGACGTCGTTCAAACCGCGAGATATCAAGGAATTACTGTACCTGGGCAAGCGCTTCCATGGTCTCGGCGAAGAGCGCATGTACGACACGCTGCGCTTCTGGACCATGAGCGCCGCGGATTATCTCGAGGAGTATTTCGAGAGCGAAATCGTCAAGGCGCATTTTGCAGGAAGCTCGATCATCGGCACGGCCTTGGGGCCGCGCTCGCCCGGAACCGCCTACGTCCTGTTGCATCATTACATGGGCGATATCGACGACACCGTCGGCGCCTGGGGCTTCGCGCGCGGCGGGATGGGCGCTATCAGCAAGGCGCTCGGCGCTTCGTTCGAGGCCGCCGGCGGCACGATTCGCAGCGCCGCGCCCGTCGCGCAGATTCTGGTGCGCAATGGGCGTGCGTCCGGTGTTGCGCTGGCGGACGGCGAGGAAATTCGCGCGCCGCTGGTCATTTCGAATCTGGACGTGCGCCGGACCTTTCTCGAAACCATGGATGCGAAGGATTTGCCGGACGAGTTCCTGCGGCAGGTCAAGAACTTCAAGATTCGCGGATCTTCCGGAAAATTGAACATTGCGCTGGATGGTCTGCCGCGATTTCCGGCCATACCGCCCGGTTCGCCCTGCATTCGCGGCGACATGCATGTCACCGATACGCTCGAAATGATGGAGCGCGCGTACGATGATTGGAAGGACGGACGCTGGTCACGGGCGCCGTACATCGACATGCTGATTCCCTCGCAGATCGACCCAACGATGGTTCCCGACGGCAAGCACTACATGTCCGTCTTCGTCCAGTACTGCCCGTACGAACTGGCCGACGGCCCATGGGACGCCGCCAAACGCCAGGCCTTCGGCGACACGGTGATCAACACCATCGCGCAGCACAGCCCGAATTTCAAAGATCTGATTCTGCACGCCGAAATTCGTACTCCCTGGGATATCGAGAACGAAGTGGGTCTCACCGAAGGCAATATCTTTCAAGGCGAATTGACCATGGATCAGTTGTTGTTCAACCGTCCGTTGCCCGGCTATGCGCAGTATCGGGCGCCGGTGCGCGGTGTGTACATGTGCGGCTCCAGCACGCATCCCGGCGGCGGCGTCATGGGTGCGCCCGGCGCGAACGCCGCGCGCGCCGTGCTCCGCGACCTCGGGCGGGCACATTGAGCATGGCCGTGGCCGGCGCGCCATCGCGTTACGACTGCATCGTCATCGGCGGCGGTCACAATGGATTGGTGTGCGCCGCCACACTGGCGCGCGGCGGCCGGTCGGTCCTGGTTCTCGAGGCTGGAGCCCAAGTGGGGGGCGCCGCGTTGACGCGGGAGTTTGCGCCCGGATTCCGCGTCTCAGCCGGCGCGCACTTGCTGCATCTGATGCCGGCGCAACTGCTGCGCGAATTGCAGCTGGGAGCGCACGGACTCGAGTGGGCGGCAGAGGGGATGCCGACGACTGCGCTGCTGGCAGGGGGTGCGCCCCTTACCTTAAGCGATGAGGGGGCGGCAAGCGGCCTCTCCGCCGCGGACTCACAGGCGTATTCACTTTACAAGATGCGGATGCGGCGCTTCGCTGCGGCGCTCGCGCCGGTACTCTCCCGCGTGCCCCCGCGCCTGGGTACGGGCGATTGGGCCGATCGCCTCGCGCTGCTGCGAATCGGCTGGCAAGTGCGCAAGTTAGGTAGGCGCGACATGCGCGAGCTGCTGCGAATCGGCGGGATGAATGTCTTCGATTTGCTCGAAGAGAACTTCGACTCCGCGGCCCTCAAGGGCGCCCTGGGATTCGATGCCATTCTCGGCGCCAACTTCGGTCCGCGCTCCCCCGGCACGGTGTTGACACTGTTGTACCGGTTGGCGGCGGAGTGCGCCGCGGGCGACTTAGGGTTATCTCAGCCCAAGGGCGGCATGGGCGCGCTATGCAATGCGCTCGCCAAGGCGGCGAGCGCGGCAGGAGCGATGATTCGTACCGGCGCGCCGGTGGCGAGTATTCTGGTAGAAGGTGATTGCGCCGCCGGCGTGACGCTCGAATCCGGAGAGCGCATAAGCGCCCGCTGTGTGGTATCGAGCGCCGACCCGAAAACCACGTTTCTGCGCCTGCTGGGACCCCGGCATCTGGACGCCGGTTTCGTACGCCGCGTCAACCATATTCGCTCGCGGGGGCTCGCCGCCAAACTACATCTGGCGTTGAATCGCGCACCGTCCTTCAGCGGTGTGAGTGAGGCCAATTTATGCGGCCGACTGCTCATTGCGCCGTCTCTGCAGCACATCGAGCATGCCTACAATCATGCGAAGTACGGTGAGTTTTCGGCGGCGCCCGTAATGGAAATCACCGTGCCGACCGTCAATGACCCGACGCTGGCGCCGCCGGGACAACACGTACTGTCGGCCATCGTGCAATATGCGCCCTATGCGCTCAAGGACGGTTGGCAGAGTGGGCGGTCCCGCTTCATGGACACGGCATTGGATGCGCTGGAACGGCTTGCTCCCGGCATTCGCGGCTGCCTGGTGGGCGCGGAGCTGCTGACTCCGCACGATATGGAACAAGAGTTTCGCATCAACGGCGGGCACTGGCACCATGGGGACTTGGCGTTCGACCAATTCTTGATGGTTCGTCCGGTTCCGGGAGCCGCCCAGTACCGCACGCCACTCGAGGGATTGTTCCTGTGCGGGGCAGGATGTCATCCGGGCGGCGGGGTCATGGGTATTGCCGGACGCAATGCCGCGCAGCAAGTACTCAAAATGAGCTCGAAATCTCCATGACTGAATCCCTCGCGCCGCACTTCAAGCAACCGCTGCTCAAGACTCCGTTTCACGAGCGCGCCCGCGCGTTGAGCCAGCTCGACAGTTTCATACCGTGGGCGGGCTACACGACGGTCGATGTCTTTACAACGATGGAGCAGGAATATTTCGCCATCCGCAATGCCACGACGCTCTATGACTTGACGCCGATGGTGAAGTACCGCGTCGCGGGTCCGGACGCGCTGCCCTACCTCAATCGCCTGGTCACCCGCGACATCGCCAAGCTCAAGGCGGATCGTGTGACCTACTGTGTATGGTGCAACGATGCGGGTCATCTCATCGATGACGGCACGATATTTCGCATGGGCGAAGGCGAGTATCGGATTTGCACGGCGGAACGCCGGCTCGATTGGCTGCTCGATTCGGCCATCGGTTTCGACATCGAGATCGGCGAGGTCACCGAGCAAGTTGCCGCCCTTGCGGTTCAGGGCCCCACCTCCTGCGCGGTGCTCAAGGCGGCGGGTTTGCGGGGGATCGACAAGCTCAAGCCCTTCGAAATCGGCTACTTCGCGCTCGGCACACATCGGTTAACCGTGTCGCGCACGGGATTTACCGGCGATCTGGGCTACGAGCTATGGATGGAACCGGAAGCGGCCGAGGCTGTGTGGGATGCCCTGATGGAGGCGGGACGTTCGCGGGGTATCCGCGCCGTCGGCTCACAGGCGCTGAACGTCGCGCGAATCGAGGCGGGGTTCCTGTTGCCCAACGTAGATTTCGTATCGGCCGAGCACACGATTCGCACCGGGCGCGATCGCTCGCCGCTGGAGTTGGGGTTGGGGTGGCTGGTGGATTTCAACAAGGGGCATTTCACGGGGCGGCGTGCGCTGCTGACCGAACGTGCGCAAGGTTCGCGCCGCCAACTCGTCGGTCTGGATGTCGGCGGCAACAAGCCCGCTCACAACTCCCTTCTCTACGCCGATGACAGCGGCAAACGTTATATCGGGAGCATCACGTCCGCGACATGGTCGCCGACTTGCAAGCGCAATATCGCCCTTGCTATGGTCGATGCGCCGCATTTCCGGATCGGCTCGACGGTCTGGGCGGAAATCTACTTGAACCGTGAACTCGTATGGGAGCGTCGGATGTCTCGAGCGCAGGTCGTCGAACGTCCTTTCTTCGCGCCGGACCGGCGTCGTGCGACGCCGCCTGCGGAGTTCTAGTGGTCGCTGCGCCGAAATCCATCGCTGACCGGCCGTGGCTCGATCCGGACGCGAAACCGCAAATCGTCATCGAGAGCATCAACAAGACATTCGGCGCGTTCACCGCCGTGGACAGCGTCAATTTGAGGATCTACAAGGGCGAGATGTTCGCGTTGGTCGGGGCCTCCGGCTGCGGTAAGACGACGCTGCTGCGCATGTTGGCGGGGTTCGCCCCTCCAACCAGCGGCCGCATCTTGATT
>Ga0209736_1000612_pt1 | contig 11531 bp, 4 predicted proteins | sample BlaSpr_A8_Ref_M3_FD_187992 | JGI IMG/M metagenome (GOLD analysis project Ga0209736, IMG submission 187992) | Forest soil microbial communities from Thunder Bay, Ontario, Canada - Black Spruce, Ontario site 2_A8_Ref_M3 (SPAdes) (version 2) | ecosystem: Environmental > Terrestrial > Soil > Boreal... | reverse complement strand
CGACACAGCCATTGCCGTCGAAGCCGGTGAGCATGCTCCGCGACTGACCACGCTCAAGGCCCCTGGCGCAACGGCCTGGAAGAATCGGGCGGACGAAACCTTGCCTGAGCAGGTCGCGGTTCACGGCGTAGCGCAGCCGTCGGTGTGGCGCCTGGACCGCTCTGCCAGCCGCTTCGAATCAAATCGGATTCAGCTGATGTATGTCACCGATTCACCGCGCATGCGGCTCAAGTGGCAGTGGCGCGTGCGTGCCGGCCACGGCCCGATCGAGCACACCATAGGGATTCAAAACCTGAGCAATGAATCGGTGTGGCTGCCGCTGCTGCCGAGCTTTCGTTTCGACTGGGAGGTCGATCCAAACTCCGCGCTGGAACGATTCTGGGTGGAAAAGGGCGCCGACGCGCCCTCCTCGGAGGGCACGCATCTCGATGTGCTGCACGACGGCGATAGCTGGCAGGGCTCATCCAGCACCTATGCGCGTCCCACGCCCAACCAGCCGCGAGAGATGATTCCGTATTTGCTGGTCGATGAACCTGGCGGTGCCCGGGCTGGTTGGTATGTCGGCATCGAGTGGAGCGGTCGCACCCGGATCACACTGCAGCGTAACGGCGCTTCAGTGCAGGGCGAGGCAGGTCTCAATCCCGGCCTAAGCCCCTATCGGACCCGCCTGCCGCCCGGCGGCACTTTTGCAACGCCGACGATTTTCATCGGCGCATTCGGTGGCGGGCCGGACGGCGCCGGCAATATCGTACGGCGCTGGGTGCGCGGCGTGCTCAATAATCAGCGCACGCTGCGCGACCCGTCCTACCCGCTGATGGTCAACAACAGCTGGGGCAGCGGCATGGCGGTGGATGAAACTCTGGCACATCGCATGATCGCCGAATCGGCGCAGCTTGGGCTGGAGATGTTTCATCTGGATGCGGGCTGGTTTCGCGGCGTCGGTGACTGGCAGGCGGATCCGGCAAAGTTTCCGCACGGCATCGCGAGCGTCGCCGACTATGCTCACCTACACGGACTCAAGTTTGGTCTGTGGATCGACTGGACGCAGGCCGGCACTTCGCATGAGCCCGGTGCGCTCAATGTTGACGATCCCGCCATACGTGACTGGCTGATCGCCGACCCGCCCGCCGGCTGGAAGCACAGCGAGCCTTTCAAGGGCATTACGATCGATCTGGGCGTCCCTGCGGCCAAGGCGTGGGCGGCACGCGAACTTGAACGCATCGTCAGCGACTACCACCTCGACATGCTCGAACACGACGGCTACCTGGTGGCACAAGGCAGTTCGCGCGTTGATCACCCAGCCGCACCGCCGGATCCTGCAACGCTGCGGATCTATGAGGATTCAGGATACCTTTGGGTTGACGGCTCGAACTCGACCGACGTCAGTTATCACGCTTCCAAAGCCTACTACGATATCTACGAGCAGCTGCGCGCGCGCCACCCGCAGCTGCTGCTGGAGGTGTGCAACGATGGTGGCCGCATGGTGGACTTTGGCAGCGCGGCGCACGGCGAGTATTTTTCCATCACCGATATTTATGATCCGCTCTCGAACCGGCGCGCGTTCTATGATGCGAGTTTCGTGCTGCCGCCGGCCATGCTAGAAAGCTACGTGGCAAACTGGCCGGCACCGCGCATCGATAATTTTCGCTACCAGCTGCGCAGCGGCATGCTCGGCTGGTTTTCGCTGATGCAGGATACGAGCCAATGGAGTCCGGAGCAGCGCACCGAGGCGCGAGTGCAGTTTGCGCTCTATAAGTCAGCGCTGCGTCCGCTGATCCGCGAGGCCGATTTGTATCACGTTGCCGAGCGCCCCGACGGCGTGCAGTGGGACGGAATCGAATACTATTCGGCCAGGCTGCGGCGCGGTGTGCTGTACGCGTTCCGCGGCACCGCGCCCGATGAGCCCACGCACCGATTTCGCTTGCTTGGCCTGAAGTCTGGGAGCCGCTACCGGCTCAAGTTCCAAGATCAGGGCGCGCCCGCCAACCTCGTGCTGGCAGGTCAGTCACTGATGCAGGAGGGCGTCGAAGTCACCTTAGGCCTGCCATTATCGTCTGAACTGATTTTCCTCGAGGAGGTACGCTGAATATGAACCTGCAGTCAGTCTTGCGCCGTGCGCTCATGATTGTGGTTGTGGGTGTAGGCCTGACACCGCTGCCCGGCATTGGCGACCCCGGGTCCGAGACGCGCCTGTCTTTCGACGTCGATGAAGGTCTCAATCTCAATAGTTTTCTGCGTGACGGCCCGGTCGCCGCACATTTGCTGTTGCGCTCAGGGTTAGATCCTCGCATCCTGGTCGCGTTTCCCGCCGGCAACAGCGGCGTCGGTCTCTGGTTTTCGCACAGCCCACAGCCTGTGACCTGGACTTTGCTCGGCCGACCGCAGCCGCTCATCGTTAAGGACGAGCGGGGACGCCCGCTGTACGGTATGACGGCCGAGGCCAGCATCACCGGGCCTACGGACCTGTCCTTCAAGCAGGCCGTTCTATCCAGCGTCCGCGTGTTGCGGGACTATCAGGGCCAGGGTACTTTTCCGGCTGAAGTCGCAACGAACCCGACCATTCAGAATTCGACGATCACCTGGGCACGGGACCGCCTCGACGGTGCGGCCGGATATCGCCTCAGCATTGAGATCACCCAAGGGGCGCTCAAGGCCGATCATCTGAACGCAGGGAGTGGGGGCAGGATCGGGCTCAAGATCACCGCAGTGAGTGGTGAAGCGCCGTTGTCGCCGCTTTCCGGCAAGGATTTGATCAACGATCGAGCCGAAGCGGATGCTACGGCCCGCAATGCGCTGACTTTTCTGAGCTACCAGGAAAAGTTTCTCGCCGGCTCCTGGCGCTTCAATACCTACTTCGGCCGCGACACCCTGATGTCGGTGCGCCTGCTGATGCCCGCGCTCCGCCCTAAGGCGGTACAGGCCGGATTAGGCGCGGTGCTGACTCGCCTGTCGCCGCAAGGCGAGGTCGCGCATGAGGAGGACATCGGTGAGTTCGCCATTCTCGATCATTTGCGCGCCGCCCACCTTAAGTCGGACGCGCCAGTATTCGATTACAAGATGATCGACGGCAGTTTCATGCTGGCGCCCGTGGCCGCCGAATGGTTGTTGGTTGATGAACGCGGTCGATCAGAGGGTGCGCAATTCCTGGCGCGGATGGACGGCCGCGGTGAGTCGCCGCGAGCGTTCGGCGCCGATCTGGTCGGCAACTTGAAGTTCGTCCTGCAAGCCGCGGCAAAATTTGCGGATGATCCGCGCGCGCCGAATCTGATCGCACTGAAGCCCGGTTTGTCCGTGGGTCAATGGCGCGACAGCAACGATGGATTGGCGGGAGGGCGTTTCCCCTACGACGTCAATGCCGTGTTCGTCCCTGCGGCGCTCGAGGCAGCCGGCCGCTTTTTTGCGAGTGGTTTGCTCGACCCCTACGTGGCCACTGCCGATCGCGGGATCTTCTCGCGTGCCGAGAATATGGCGAAGATCTGGCGCGCCAAAGCCGGGACGCTGTTCGATGTCACCGTACCGAGCGCGACAGCCCGCCGCGACATTACCCGTTACGCCGCGGCTCTCAACGTATCGGACGACGCCGCGCTGCGCTCCGTCGGTAACTCCCCCGTGCGCTTCCATGCCCTGTCGCTGACCGCCGAGGCCAAGTCCGTTCCCGTCGTGCACTCGGACGAAGGTTTCGAACTCTTGTTTGGCCGCCCGGGCCCGGCAGCGCTGCGTCAAGCCGTGACGGCGCTGATGCGGCCCTTTCCGGCCGGGCTCATGACCGATGTGGGTGTGGTGGTCGCCAATCCCGTATTTGCAACGTCCGCCATCCAGGCTCGGCTCACCAGCAATGCCTACCACGGCACGGTGATCTGGTCCTGGCAGCAAGCGGTACTGGCGGCGGGACTGCAACGACAACTACAGCGCGAAGATCTGCCGCCATCCGTGAAAGAACTTCTGCACGCGGCCCAACTCGAGCTCTGGAGCGCCATCCGCTCGGCACACACGATGCGGAATTCGGAGCTCTGGACCTGGACCTTTGCGGGAGGGCACTTCCACATTGCGCCCTTCGGGGCCAATGCCGCGGATGCGGACGAGTCCAACGCCGCACAATTATGGAGCACGGTCTACCTCGCGATACCCGACCCGGGCTAACCGCGTCTCACTCGGCGCTAAAACCAAGGGTCCGAGCTTCGCGCCACGCACAAACAGTTGTGGCGAATTCGCCGCACCACTTGATATCGATCAGCATTCCAATTACAGTCACAAGGTTGGACCAATGATAAGATAAGGCGCATAAGCAGCCAGCACCGTTGGTCTTAAGTTTGGTCAGCGATCGCCTTCGGACAGTTGCACTCTGCAGGCGCACGCGGACATTGGGGAGGCTGCATTTGGATTTTCTTCAAGAACGGTCCGTCGCGGGTCGAATACGATCGTCTGTCGATCGATAGATCCGCTCATGCGTCCGGACACCCTTTTTTGCCTATTTTCTCCGACGTGAGCGCTACTGCGGCACGAGCGGCGGCTCGTCGAGCAAATTGGCGGGAAGTGCGGGAGTGCAACGCCAAACCCTTGATCGGCGCCCAGTGCAACGCGGTCATCGGCCTGCGGCGGCCCGCATCTTCAAACGTTCCGTGTCATCAACATCGGAACCATCAAGGTCTAATCAATCCTAGGGCATCTACATAACGAATTACCGTAACACTTTCTGATTCAACTTGGCTTTTCAGGGGAGAACGACATGAGACTAAAACACAACAAAGCACTGCGCACGAGTGCGCGATCGGCGCAACCGCGGGCCCGCGCCGCTGCCTTGAATACCGTTGCCGCCGCGGTGGCCGGTATCCTCTATTGTGCCGGCGGCGCTTACGCAGCCGACGAGACTCCCGCCGCGAGCGATGAGAGCAACGCGCTCAATGAAATCGTTGTCACGGCCTCGGCGCAGGGTGTCAAGAAGCTGGACGCCAGCTACAACATCGTCTCGTTGTCCCTCGACGACGTCAAAAACTCGAATCCCGCGAGCGTGGCCGACATCTTCAAGCTGTCCCCCGGCATTTGGCCGGAAGCATCCGGCGGTCAAACCGGCGTCAACATCGACGTGGCCGGCTTTCCCAACGGCGGCGGCGATTCCCCGTATTTTACGACCATGATCCAGGGCTCGCCCCTGTACGGTTCCGCAGCCTTGTCCTTCATGGATTCCAGCTCGCTGCTGCGCTTCGACGACACCGTCGAGCGTGTCGAGATCGTACAGGGCGGACCGAGCGCAATTTTCAGCTCCGGTCAGGCGGGCGCCACGGCGAACTTCATCTTGAGAACCGGCTCGGACAAGACTACGGGCTCAGTCGGCTTTACCTACGGATCGGAAGGGTCGGAGCGCGTCGATGTTTTCTTGAGCGGTAAGATCATCGACGGATGGTATGGCAGCATCGGCGGTTTCTACCGCGTGTCCGACGGCGTGCGTGACCCGCAGTATCCGTCCGACATCGGCGGACAGCTGACGGCCACATTGAAGCACGATCTGGATGGCGGCTCGGTGATGTTCTGGTATCGCAACCTGAGCGACAAGAATCAGTGGTACGCCGACTTCCCATATATCGAAGTGAACGGCAAGGCGCAGGCTTATCCCGGCTTCAACCAGCTGAACAGCACCTACAACAGCAAGCAGCTGCAGAACTTCCAGATTCCGAGCCCGGGCGGCGGCTTCTGGAATGACGATATCAGCAACGGCCGCGGCGCCCAGTTGAATTACTTTGGGTCGAACCTCGATCTCAAGCTCGGCGGCGGCTGGAGGATCTCCAACACCTTCCTGTTCGATGGCGGCTGGATCCCCACGAATGCGCTGGTGAACAACGGCAACCCCCAGGCTTTGTCGGCCTTCATTACTGCATTGGGTCAATGCTCCGGCGCGGGCTGCAAACCCCAGGTACCCACTGCATTGATCCCGTTCGTCCAGTCTCACTATGCCAACGGTCTGCCGGTCGATCCCAACCAAAGTGTGATCACCGAGCAGGTATGGCAGGTCCGCAAGAAACTCACGAATGTCACCGACGAATTCCGCGTGGCCAAGGAACTCTTCGACGGCAATACATTGACCTTGGGTGTGTATGCAGCCCATTACACGGACAACGACGCATGGTCGTTGGACTCGAATGTGCTGATGAACAACGTGCCGAATGCGAGCCCGATCATATTGCAGGCCGCCCAAGGTGGAAATATCTACAACGTGACCAGTCCTCAAGGCATTGTGAACGCCAATGGGGGTTACCAAATCCTCGAGCAGGGCAAGGCCACCAATATTGCCGCCTATCTGTCGGACTCATGGAAAATCGACAGTTGGTTGTTGGATGCCTCGGTTCGCCTCGAACATATTGACCTGGACCAACAAACAACCAATCTGTCGCCGGTACAGATGGGGTCAGTGTTCGATTTGTGGGACAACGCCGTTGAATTGCCCAACGGTACGTACTCCCACGGCCATGAACACAACACCATGCCGACGTTCTCGGTGGGCGCCAATTACGAGTTCAGTGATCATATGAGCGCCTACGTGCGCGTCAATGACGGCGTGTTCTTCGACAAGTTCGACGATGTCCGTTGCAATATCTACGCCGAGGGAACCCCAAAGGCCTCGAACGGCTGTCCCTCGAATCCGCCTCTCAACACGGTGCGGAATTACGAAGCCGGTTTCAAGATCCAGAATCGTTATATGTACATCGACGCTGCGGTTTACGACAAGGAATTCAAGGGCCTGTTGTATACGCCCATCGATTCGAACCATGTCCAGATCGCTAAGTCGGCGACTTACGGCTCCACGGCGCGGGGCGGGCGGATCGTCGGCAGCGTGAATCCGTTCGCGGGCTTCGACCTCCAGGCGGTCAGGGACTTCAAGATCGCTGTCAATGCCGAGTACGAGAAGGCCCACTACAAGGATTTCCAGGGTTGCTTCTTCTACCAGGACATCACCGGAAAAACCGTCTGCGGCTCCATCGGTGGTAAACAGCTCGCTCGCTTGCCGAACTTCCAGATTCGCGTGACGCCGAGTGACACGCAGACCTTCTCCTGGGGCTCGGTGACCGAGTACGTGACCTACGAGCACGTCGGTCAGCACTTTCAGGACAACACGGGCCTGAACCCCTTACCCAGCTACTACGACCTGGCGGCCGGCATCGTCGCCGAGTTCGGCGACAACTGGGAAATTCGCGCGATGGGCTCGAACCTGACCAATCAGTTCGGCCTCACCGAGGGCAACGCCCGTTTCGGCGGAAACACCGCCCAGAACGGCATCAACTTCGGGCGGTCGATCCTGGGCCGCGAGGGCAGCATCGAGTTGAAGTACAAGTTCTGAAGGTGCACCCCCTCGCGTCAACCGGCGCGAGGGGTTTCTCGCGATTCCGCTCAGGCTTATTCGTCTATCGCGGGTCCCCTCATCAGTCCGTGACCCCCACATAGCATGCGGTAGCCTCAGCAGAGGCGCTATCGTGGCAAATTCTCGTGTAGCAGGTTTTATAGGTTTTCTCGTGCTTGCCTCTTGCACGCTGAGCCTTCCCAGTAGTCTTCGCGCGCAAGAGAAGGGCTTGATCTCGATCATGCCTCTGCCCGCACATGTTATGCAGGGTGATGGTGAATTCCTTATCGATGGCGGTTTTGGTATTGCTCTGAAAGGCTATAAGGACGCTCGTCTAGAACGCGCACAGCAGCGCTTCCTGGATACGCTTTCGCGGGAAACGGGTATCCCGCTCTGGCGCGAAGCAATCCGCAACTCACCGCACTTCACAGTTCAAACATCGGGACCGAGTGCCGCGGTCCAGCAATTAGGCGAGGATGAGTCTTACCACCTCGAGATCTCAACAACCGATGTTCAGTTGACAGCGCCCAATCCGATAGGCGTGATTCGCGGACTCCAGACCTTCCTCCAACTGGTACGAATCACTCCGAAAGGCTTCAGCGTTCCCGTCGTTACTGTTGACGACAAGCCACGATTCCCTTGGCGCGGACTTCTGATCGACTCAGGACATCGTTTTGTAGCCATTTCCACCGTTAAGCGAAATCTGGACGGGATGGAGGCGGTCAAACTAAATGTCTTCCATTGGCGATTTGCGGACGATCAGGGCTTCCACGTGGAAAGCAAGAAATTTCCACGCTTACAGGAAAAGGGCTCCGGCAGTTTTTATTACTCCCAGGACGAAGTCCGCGAGATCATCGCGTACGCTCGCGACCGTGGTATCCGAGTGGTTCCAGAGTTTGATATGCCTTGCCACACGACATCGTGGTTTCTGGGCTACCCCGACTTGGCCAGCGGTCAAGATCCCTCCCAAAGTTCGGCAATGGATCCAACACGCGAAAGCACGTACAAATTTCTCGCTGGATTTATCGGGGAGATGGCTGCCCTCTTCCCCGATTCCTACTTTCACACAGGAGGAGATGAGTGCGATGTCAAGCAGTGGGAGACCAACCCGCGCATTCAGGAGTTCATGCGAGCGCACGCGATCAAAGACGGTGGGACCCTGCAGGTGCTTTTCACAGCCAAGATCCAGAAGATCGTCGCCGGCCACAAGAAAATCATGGAAGGATGGGACGAAGTATTGCAGTCCAATACCCCCAAAGATGTTGTCATTCAATCTTGGCGCGGGCAAAACTCGCTGGCAGAAGCCGCACGAAGCGGTTATCGAGGCGTGCTCTCGGCTGGCTACTACATCGACTTGAACCAGTCAGCGGCGGAGCATTACCTGGTCGACCCCTTAGGGGACACCGCAGCCACGCTTACACCGGATCAGAAGGCCCGGGTGCTTGGTGGCGAGGCCACCATGTGGACAGATATAGTTTCCGATGAAAACATCGACAATCGGATATGGCCGCGGACTGCCGCAATCGCCGAGCGCTTGTGGTCCCCTCAACAGGTGCAGGATGTCGACTGGATGTACCAGCGACTCGCGATCGTATCGCAGAAACTCGGTTACTACGGTCTGCGCCACCGTCTCATCACCGATGAAATGTTACAGCGCATGAGCGGCGATCCGGATCCAGTGCCGTTGAAGGTCCTTGCGGCTGTAGTACAACCTCCCAGATTGTATGAGCGTCAGCAACTGCGCACCTTCACCGACTTTACGCCACTCAACCATCTGGACGATGCCGTGCCCCCGGAAAGCGATACCGCGCGTGAATTTAACGAAATTGCGAAGCGGATCGTTTCAGGAAAAGCAAATCCTCAAGAGTGGCAGCAGGCTCGACAATGGCTGTTGCTGTGGCGGGATAACGATGCGAAGCTGCAACCTTTGCTGGCACGCTCGTACCTGACGCAAGAGTTGGCCCCAGTGTCGCGTAGCTTGTCCCGGGTTGCAGAGATCGGCTTGCAGGCCTTGGATAATCTCCAAGAAAATCGTCTCATCAGCCCAGATTTGCGGCAGCGAAATATCGAATTTCTGAAAGCCTCCGGAAAGCCACAGGCAGTACTGCTCCTTATGGCAGCGCCTTCGGTGGAGCTGCTCGTGCAGGCAACCAGAACTCAGTAAAAATCTCTCTTGGCTTGCACGTTCGATCGCGATCATGCCTCCGACCGCACATATTGTGCCGGCAAATAGACGTGTTCTCTGAATATCGACTCAAGCGCTGATATCCGGGACGACGTCGAATGCGACGGTGAGGCGCGGCTGTTCGCTGTGAAACGGCAGGGTGCCGTGCCAGAAATACGACGGAAAAAGCATCAGCTGGCCAACTTCGGGACGAACCGACAACTCGGCGGCCAGCGAAGGCGTCGTGACCATCCCCGGCGCGCCGAAGCTGAGAATCCCTTCGCCCGTGTGTCCCGCTCGCATGCTATCGGGCAGCTGAATATAGCAAGCCGAGGATATCCATCCCCGCGGATGCACGTGGCTGGTGTGATAGCCGGCGCGGTGCAGACGTACCGACCAGCTGCCGTTGTATCGTGAAGCGCCCCGATTGCGACGGCGTAGGGGATCTTCCCCTTGGCCGATGTGCTCACGGTAGCGCGCGATCGGTGCGGCAAAGGCGTGAAAGAGCGCCTGAATGACGGGATCCTCACTGCGCGAAAGATCTTGAGTAGTCTCGGTGCCCTGGCGCAACGATTGGTAGAGGAGTCGATGGCCGTGCGGATTGTGCAGGGCGTTCAACCGCGAGGTGAGTTCTGTCAGGAAGCTGGTGAGATCAGACCACCCCGGAGGTGTTTCGAGGATCTGCGACAGCACCATATTGTCGTAGTCGCAGAGCATCTCGTAGCGGGGATCGTTCAATAGCCGCAGCGCGGTGGATTGCATGGCAATGAGGTATTGATCGTCGGGAGTAGCCTTCAGCAGCGTTGCGCACTCGGCCATCGCTTTGGCTCCGTCCCCCACACCCAAGTATGCGGCACAAAGGAGTTTGCGAGCTGTCGGATTGTTGGGCTGCGCTCGCATCGCCTGTTCTGCGAGTGTCAGGGCGGTGACGGGTTCAAACTCGAGCGCCGCCAGTCCCGCGCGGATGAGCAACATGGGGGGGGCCTGGGGTCGTGCGGCGCGTTCGGCGAGGCACGCGTAACCGCCGCGCGCGTCACCGGCTCCCTGCAGCAGGGCGGCTTTTGTGGCCCACAGTGCATCGTCGTGCTCGTATTTTTCGAGTGCCTGATCCAGAACGCGCGTAGCCTCGATGATATTGCCGGTGCGCATCCAAATGAGTTGCACCAGACTGTTGTGCGCCTCGGCGAGGCGCGGCTCCAATCTGACACATTCGCGCAAGGCCAGTTCGGCTTGGTCGAATCGCTCCAAAGTGATGAGGCTGCGAGCATGCGTGTGGTGCAGCGCCGCCGTCGGTCGGGTGCGGCAGAGCGTCTGACGCACTACGCGCTCAGCTTCCTCCGGCTGGTTGGCCGCATTCAACGCGACAGCCAGGGCATGGGCTGCGACGTGGTTGTCCGGAGCGAGTGCCACGAGACGACGATAATTCGCCACCGCTTCGCTTTGGCGACCCAGAGCGGCGTATGCCGCCACGTGTAGCGCCGACAAATCGTCATCGACCTTGCCGCTATTGCACCAGGGTGTCGCAATGGCGAGTGCCAATGCCGGCTGGCCCGCGTCAAGGTAGTGGCGAACCAATAGAAGTGCGGCCCGAGGGTAGGCAGGAGAGCCTTTGATTGCACGCTGCAACAAGGGTACGGCCTCGGCGCTGCGACCCGCAATCAGCAATAACTCCGCAAGGGTGGTCAGTGTGGGAGTCCATAGGGGGTCGATTTCGAGCGCGCGCCGCAGCAGCGACTCGGCTTGGGCGAGGTCGCCCAAAGCTTGTTTGGTGCCGGCCAACAGCCGCAGGCCTTCCACATAATCAGGATTTGCGGTCACCAGGGATTCCAATTGCGAGTGCGCTGCGCTGTATTGACCGGATTGCAGCAGGCCGCTGATGCGGCGCATGGACTCAGCCAGCATAACTGACATGGAAACCTCTGCTTAAGGAAGCTCGCGTATGCGCATGCGGCGAATAGCCAGTGCTCCGGGATGATCGCCCTGCAGCCCGATGAGGCCCGCCGTCGCCAAACCGTAGTTGGGGTATGCCGCGAATTT
>Ga0209736_1000610_pt1 | contig 11545 bp, 5 predicted proteins | sample BlaSpr_A8_Ref_M3_FD_187992 | JGI IMG/M metagenome (GOLD analysis project Ga0209736, IMG submission 187992) | Forest soil microbial communities from Thunder Bay, Ontario, Canada - Black Spruce, Ontario site 2_A8_Ref_M3 (SPAdes) (version 2) | ecosystem: Environmental > Terrestrial > Soil > Boreal... | reverse complement strand
GTCGCAGACCACCACGATCCAGCGGCTGCGCTACATGACCGACCCGCTGCCGCACGACGTGCTGGTCGCCGGCCCGATCGTCGTCACGCTCCACGCCTCGATCGACCAGGACGACACCAACTGGATCGTGATTTTGAAAGACGTCGGACCGGACGTTTCGGTAATGAGCGTGCGCGAAGGCGAGCGCGAAGTGCCGAAGAATCTGCACGAGCGCGAGATCACCCGCGGCTGGCTGAAAGCCTCGCATCGCGCGCTCGACGCCAAGCGCTCAAAGCCGTGGTGGCCGTGGCATCCGCTCACGCGCGAGGCGCAAAAGCCGGTGACGCCGGGCGCGGTCGAGGAATATCAGATCGAAGTGATGGCGACCGCGAACTTGTTTCGCCAAGGCCACCGCATCTGCCTGGATGTCACGTGTCTAGACTTGCCGACCGGCGTCGCCGGCGCGACCAATGCCGAATACGTGCCGTACCACATATGCTCGAGCAAGACGGTGCTGCACAGGGTTTTTCACGACCGCAAGCACCCGTCGCATGTGCTGCTGCCGGTCGTCCCTGGGGAAGGCTAGGACGAAAACTCAGGCCGCCATCTCGTTCTTGGTCTCGAAATTCAGCTCGATCTCGACATTGTTGGGATGATTTTCGCTCACTATGATTTGGGAGTCAATATATCAGTCGAAAGACCAGACCCTCCTATTAGGCAATATATTTTATGTAACCCTGCCTAAGAAAATCCTAACGAACCTTTCTGATTTGTTTCGATGAACTGATAGCTTACTTCCAGGAAGCGGATTACCAAGACCTTTCCCTTGGCGTGTCTCTGGCAAGTCGCTTGCGCTCGCATCATTAATTTTTGGCATGCATTTCGGCCCCCGTGGTCTTTCGCCGCGTTTGAGGCGTAAATTTTTGGAGGTTTCATGATGAAGTGGAGGGGTGTAGTTGTCGGTCTGTTATTCTTGGTGCTGGGGTCGTTTTTTCCCCTGCGCGCACAGCAATTCTCTTCCGTGAATGGAGTGGTTTCCGATAAGAGCGGCGCGTCGATTTCCGGGGCAACTGTTACGCTCGAGAACTCCGGGATAGGCTTGCACGCTATTGCTACTACAAACGACCTCGGCTATTACCAGTTTTTGCGAGTGACTCCGGCTGATGGCTACCAATTAAGCTTTTCAAAACAAGGTTTTAGAACTGTTGTGCTGAGCAGCCTGAGTTTCGGGGTGAGCAACGCGGAGACGTACAGCGCCACGCTTGAATTGGGAAGCACTACCCAGACGGTTGAAGTGAAGGAAACGGGCGAATCGACTCTGGACACAACGGAGGCGACGATTGGTAACGTGATCAGCTCGCGCGAAGTAACCGATCTTCCCATCCAGGCTCGGCTCAACCCTGCGGCACTGATGCGGCTGCAACCCGGCGTGAACGACGCGGGTTCGGTCACCGGGGCACGATCCGACCAAGGAAACATTACCTTGGATGGGATCGACGTGAACGACCAGGAGACCGGGCAGGCATTTGTCTCGACCACCCCTATCTCGGTGGATTCGGTGCGGGAGATACGGACGATCACTGCGGGAGAAACGGCGGATTACGGGCGAAGCAGCGGCGGCATGATCAACCTGGAGACCAAAGGCGGCAGCAACGCGTTTCACGGGAATCTCCGTGAATACAACCGCAATACGCTGCTCGAAGCGAACGATTGGTTTAACAATCGCGACGGAATCCTCCGTGCTCCTTTGGTGCGTAACCAGTTCGGCGGGAGCATTGGCGGGCCCATCAAGAGGGACAAGCTCTTTTTCTTCTTTGACTACGAGGGGCTTCGGGATGCGCAGTCTGCGTCCTATAACCGTTCGGTTCCCACCATGCAATTCCGGAGCGGGGAACTCGCGTACGTCAACAGCACGACCAACCCAGCCACCGGACAGCCGTGCGACGGCACCGCTCGTTTGAACACGGCTCCGACGTGCATAACCTTCCTGAGCGCGAGCCAGATTGCGGCTCTTGACCCACAAGGGGTGGGCATCAATACTGCGCTGATGACTTACACGCTAGGCCGCTATCCATTGCCAAACGATCCGACCGGAGGAGACGGCATCAATTCCGAGGGCTTCCGGTTTACGGCGCCAGCACACGACAGCGTGAACCTTTACACCACACGCGTCGATTACAACATTTCGGAAAAGCACAACCTATTCTTCCGGGCCAACGTCACGAGGCAAGGGGAGGACGATTTCTTCAATACCTCGATCGTGCAGTTCCCGGGTGACCCGGTCGTGCCGGTCCAGAAGGACAAATTCAACAGCTACACCGGCGTTCTAGGCTGGACGTGGACCATTTCACCTAGAATGCTGAACGTCCTGACACTAGGATTCGTACGTCCCATCCTGGAATTCAACAATGGTTTCCAGCCCACTTTCCCGGTCGAGGTAGGATTCTCACCGACTCTTTCGGGCCCGTACGTGGGCTACTCATCTCAATCCAGAAACGTGCCGGTACCAGAAATTCGCGACAGCTTTAACGTCACCAAAGGCAACCACACGATTGACGTAGGAGTGGATTTCAAGCTCACGCGAGTCATAAGCGGGTTAACGAATAGCTACGATTTTGTGACTTATGGCTTGGGTGGCCAGCTGCAGAACCTGGATGCTTCGGTGCGGCCTGCCAACCTTAGTTCGGATACTTCGGCGACCACGAACTACGACAATTGGTTTCCAACAATCCTCGGGCGTTACGCCACCGTCGCCGCTAACTTCAATTACGACAAGAAACAAAATGTTTTGCCGAATGGCAGCGATAAGGCTCGTTACTATAATTATAACGAGTTTGAAATATACGCGCAGGACAGTTGGAAGATGCGCAGGGACTTGACGCTAACCTACGGCCTCCGTTGGGACTATCACACGGTGCCGTATGAGATTAACGGGTTTCAGTCGGTTCCGAGCATCAACGAGAACACCTACCTGGCGGACCGCATCCAAGCCGGACTAGCAGGGCAAAGCGGGGCCAGCACGGTTCCTTTCGTAAGCTACAGACTCGGAGGTAAGGCAAACAACGGCAAGGGATTTTATAGTCCCGACTATAAAGACCTTGGCCCAAGGTTCGCTCTTGCTTACAACCCCTCTTTCAAGGACGGTTTGATGCATGCGGTTTTGGGAGACGGGCGGACGACGATTCGGCTGGGCGGAGCGATCCTGTACGACAGGATTGCCGGTGGCGCAAGCTTTGGCCTCGACCAGAACACGTTCCTCTTCGATTCGAACAGTAATTCGAACTGCGGTATGGCTGGAAATGCAGTCGGTTCGCTCCTTACGGACCCCCGGTTTACAGCCATTAGAGCCCTGCCACCGACCGGCGCGGCCTGCGTAGCCCCGACCGCTCCGGCGATTACTTTGCCCAATACGCCCAACGTGTCTGGGGGAGTACCGTTTGGAACGGCCAATGGAGGATTCCCGGCCTTCTTCCAATTCGACTCGAACACCAAGAATCCCTATTCGATCCTGCTCAATTTTGGTTTTCAGCGCGAACTGCCTAGCGGTGTCATCGTCGAGGTCAACGCGGTTAGCCGGCTAGGACGACGCTTGCTTGCTGTTGGAGATGCAGCCCAGATTGTGAACTTCAAGGACGTATCCTCCGGCACGTTTCTTAAGGAGCAGTTCGGAGAGTTGGAAAAGCAGGTTCAGGCTGGGACTCGTTTCTCCCAAATCACGAACGTGCCGTGGTTCGAAAACCAGATGGGAGGCACGGCTGGGTGCCAGAGTTTCACTATGGCGAATTTCGGTATAAGTCTAACTTGCTCTCAGCTAGCGGCCGGCTTTTTCGGACAGCTCATCAAGAAGGGCGATCTCTCCGACACGGTTCAGGGTCTGCTCTCTAGCGGGTTCCTGAATTTTAATGTCGGGCTGCCTGCACAGACGGGAGCGAACGGGTATATAGGGAACTACGCCAGCTCGAATTACAATGCGCTTTTGTTGAACGTGCGCAAGCGCTTCTCGAAGAGCTTGCAATTCAAGTTTAATTACACCTATTCGCATTCCATCGACAATGTCTCGGCGATCACAAACGATTACGTAACATATACCGGGACCGGAGACGGCTTGGTGTGCGATTTGACGGATTTGCGGGCGTGTCGGGCAAGTTCCGATTTTGACGCGCGGCATATTGTGTCCGGTGACTACATCTACGATTTGCCAGTCGGTCGAGGCCGATCAGTGTTGCAGGATGCACCGAAGTGGCTAGACGCCTTCATCGGCGGCTGGAGTTGGAGCGGAATTGTGACTTACCGTACGGGATACCCGTTCACCATCAACACGGGCGCGTTCCCCACGGACTTCACCCTGGATGCTCCCGCCGTAGTTACCGGTCCGTTGAAGACCGGCATTCATACCGACGCCAATGGGAATCTGCAGTACTTTGCCGATCCGACTGCGACGCTCTCCAACATAAGCTTCCCATTCGCTGGTGCTGTAGGCAATCGCAATGCGGCCAGAGGACCCGGCTTTTTCGACATGGATATGGGGGTAACAAAATCGTTCCAGATGCCGTGGTCGGAGAAGCAACATTTGAAGTTCCGGTGGGATTCCTTCAACGCGTTTAATCACCCGAGTTTCAACGGGCCAGGATCCGCGACGCTCAGCAATACGAGCAGTTTCGGAATCATCAATTCGACAGCTTCCTCGCCGCGCGTTAGTCAGATTGCGCTGCGGTATGAATTTTAGCTGAATCGCTTCCGAGGAATGCCAAGAGGGAGGCTGATGTTTAGCCTCCCTCTTGTATTGTAAGTGGCTGACGTGGTTTTCTCGGATGCAGTGGCATCAAGCGAGATGCAGAAACGCGCCTGGGACGCGAAACCGGATTAAGCCGAAGCGCCTATAGATTTTTCAGATGGGCGAGGCGGAAAGGTGAGCCTAGGTGTTCGCGGAGATCGAGCCAGTGTTCTTCTGGGATGGTGGAGAAGACTTCGACGACTTTGGGGTCGAATTGTGTGCCAGAGCAGCGGCGAATTTCTTCGCGGGCGTGGGACATGGGGAGAGCGCGGCGGTAAGGGCGGTCGCTGATCATGGCGTCGAGAGAATCGGCGATGGTGAAGATGCGGGCACCGAGGGGGATTTGATCACCTTTGAGGCCGCGCGGGTATCCGGTGCCGTCGTAGAACTCCTGGTGAGCGAGAACGATCTCCGCAGCCTCCCGGAGGAACGGGATGCGGATGAGCATGTCGTAGCCGATTTGGCAATGCTTGCGCATAATTTGTTTTTCGTCGTCGGTTAGCGGCCCAGGCTTGCGGAGAATGCCATCCGGGATGGCCATTTTGCCGATATCGTGGAGGAAAGCGGCGCGGGCGAGGATGGCCAGGTAGTGATTGGGAACAGGCATGGCTTTAGCGATGGAGATGGTGAAGGCCGTGACGCGCTGGCAATGACCCTCGGTTTCGGCATCCTTCAAGTCGAGCGCGCTGCCCAAGGCTTCCAAAGTGTCGTCATAGGATCGCTCGAGCTGATCCAGCGTACGGGTGAGTTCCGCGGTGCGCTCTTCGACCTGGTGTTCGAGCTGAAGCTGATAGCTGCGGTTTTCCGCGACGAGGCGGCGGTGCTGAAGAGCCCGGCCAACGCCGAGGAAGAGCTGGTCTTTTTCAAAGGGCTTGAGGATGTAATCGTAGGCGCCGCGGCGGATGGCTTCGAGAGCCGTGGAAATGTCGTGGATGGCGGTGACCATGATCACCGGAATCTCGGGGTCGTATTCACGAAGCCAATCGAGCAGCTTGATGCCGTCCATTTCGGGCATGATCATATCGCTCAGGACAAGATCCGGCGTAGTCTTTTTGACTTGCTCCTGAGCAGCGCGGCCATTGCTGACGGCCGTGCAGCGATAACCTTTCGATTCGAGCATGGTGGAAACGACTTCTCGAATTGCTTCTTCATCGTCGACGACCAGTATCTGTTCTAGCTCCACGAGTGTTTGCCCCCGTTGCCATTATACGGGACGGCACAGCAGGAATGCGGTGGGCTTGCCCATTAAGAAAATAGCATGTTAGCGTCAAAGGAACCTTCGTAAAGGGCTTCGTGGCGTCCCTAGCGAGAGAGGCAGGGGTGTTTTTCTCGCGGCGACGACAATTGAGAGCGGGAGGCAGCGCATCGTGTTGGTGAACCAGGGCCTGCTCGGGATTGCTTTCTTCGAAGCGACGGCGTTCATCGTCCTGCTGGTCCTTTTCTTCATTTTTCAGCGCGATCATATCAATAAGTATTTCCGGTTGTGGGTTGCCGGGTGGCTGGTTCTTACACTGGCATCGCTGTGCGAAGTGGCGATGCTGAGCCGCAATTTGCCGGAATTGTGGATGCCGGTGGTGCTGGCAAGAGTGGCGGCGATGCTGCTGTTCTCAGCTGCGGTCGTGCAATTTACGGCCGGAGCAGAGAAGCGAAGCTGGCCCATATTGCCACTCGCTGGAGTCGTGTTATTCGGAGTTTATTACTTTCAGCGCAGCGTGGCGCCGGGCTATGCAAACGTGCCCTGGGGAACGGCGTTGCTCGCGAGCGCGGTATGTCTTTGGGCGGGGATGGTGTTGTGGAGATCGCCGCTGTTGCGGCGCGGGCACGGGGTGCGCTTGCTCGAGGGCGTGTTCTTATTGACCGGCTTGCATGGGGTGGACCGTCCGTTATGGCCGGAACATCCGTATTTTTTGTTGCGAGTGGCCTTTGATCATTTGCTAGGTGTGGCGTTGGGCATTGCTATGGTGGTTGTAGTGCTGGAGGGCGCGCGATCGCGGACGGTAGAACTCAACGAGAAATTGCGGCGGCTCACGCTGTTGACGACGGCCAGCACACAAACGCTGTCCGTGCAGGAGGTGCTGGACCGCGTGCTCGCTCATCTGGTGGAAAGCCTGGGAGCGACGCACGGGCTGGTGCGGTTGCTGGAAGGCGAGGGAGACAAGGTCGAGGTTGTGGTGCATGCTTCGGTTGGATTTCAGAAGGAGTATTTGGAAAAGTATCGCAGATTGCCGGCGAAGGCAGCATGGACTCAGCGGGTATTACACAAGGACTGCGAGTTCTTTCGTTTGGAAGATGAACCGGACCCGGGAGTGCGGCAGAGAATGGCGGAGGGCGGCATCGGGAACAGCATCACGATGGCGCTGCCAGGAAAAGAAGGGCCGGTTGGACTCATTGTCATCGGGTCGACGCGAAACGAGCAGTTTCAGGCGGACGAAATTGCGTACCTGTTGAACATCAGCAACTTGCTGGGATTGACGCTGCAGAATGTGCGCCTCTTCGAACAAGTGGCTGCGGTGCAGCAGCAGTGGGCGTACACATTCGATTCGATCGGGGATCCGATTCTCGTCCACGACCGGCAAGGGCGAATTCTGCGGTGCAACTTGCGGTTGGGGCATCTGCTGGGAAGGGATTCCCAAGCGCTGGTTGGGCGCGGCGTGACGGACCTGCTGGCGCGAAAGAATTTGTCGTATGAGACGTGCCCCTATTGCGAAGGTGTTGCAGGGGAAGGAGATGATACCGACCCGTGGCTGCAAGGTTATTTTCTTGCATCGAACTCCACGTTCACTGATCCGGCGGGGAATCTGCTTGGGACAGTGCATGTCTTGAAGGACATCACAGAAAGAAAGCGGGCGGAAGAAAAATACCGCACGCTTGTCTCCAGCGTGCAGGAAGGCGTCTTTATTTCGACGCCGCAGGGACGATTCCTGGATTTCAACGATGCGATGATGCGAATGACGGGCTTTGAGACCCGCGAGGAAATGCTGGGGGCCGATATTCCCGGCGCGATGTATGCAAATCCCGCGGACCGCGAGCGGCTGAAAAAGCTGCTTCAGGAACATGGCACAGTCGCGGACTTCGAATTCGAAATGAGGCGCAAGGACGGCGAGATTCGGACGGTACTGGAGTCATCCATCTCCGTAAAGGACGCCGCGGGGAATGTCACGGCGTATCAGGGCTTTCTGCTGGATATCACAGAACGGAAGAGAGCGGAGCAGGAAATCCGGCGGCGCAACCGAGAGCTGCTGGTACTGAACTCCATCGGACAATCGCTGATGGAGTCGATGGACTTGGGAGATTCGCTGCATCGGACGCTGCGGCAGATGGCGGAGCTGTTCAGTCTGGACGCATGCGCGCTGTACCTGTTCGACGAGGCGGGGACAAAGATCCGGCGTGTGGCGGCGGTAGGGCACCGTTCGGAGTACGCCAGGAATTTTCCTCCAGTCGCTCTTAAGCCGGAGCTGCTGCAACACATCAAGGCGGTACACGCGACATTTCTTTCGGTCCAGGGACTTCCGTTGCCCGCAATATTCCGCGAAGCGCAGAGAAAGGAAGATCTTCTGTCTGCCTATATTGTGGTGCTCTGGTCTAAAGACCGCGTGATCGGCGGGCTGACGGTGGGGAGCCGGACGCCAAAGGAATTTTCCCCGGCGGACGTCAACCTGCTGATCGCGGTCGGGAGCCAGCTATCGAGCGCCATCGAACGCACGACGCTTTACGAGGAGGCGCGGCAGGCGTACGAGAACTTGCGCCGTACCCAAGAGCAGCTCTTGCACAGCGAGAAGATGGCTGCCGTTGGGCAATTGATTTCCGGCGTGGCGCACGAACTGAACAACCCGCTCACTGCAATCCTTGGCTACAGCCAGTTGCTGACATCGAGCGGACAGATGGGCGCTCAAGGCATCGAATACTCCGAAAAACTCTACAAACAGGCGCAGCGGACGCACCGCATCGTACAGAACTTGCTTAGCTTTGCCCGGCAGCACAAGCCGGAGCGCATCCCAGTGCAGTTGAATCTGATATTGGAAGAAACGCTGGCGCTGCGCGACTACGATTTGCGGATGAATCACATTCGCGTGCACCTGGAACTTGCGCCGGACCTGCCTTATACGTCGGCGGATCCCCACCAACTGCAGCAGGTTTTCCTGAACATGGTCAACAACGCTGTGGACGCCATGTTGGAGCATTCCAAAGAAGGGGATCTTTGGGTGCGCACGGGTGCAAATGGCGACCGCCTTTTCATCGAATTTACGGACAGTGGCCCAGGCGTAAAAGACGCGTCCCGGGTGTTCGACCCCTTCTACACGACGAAACCCGTCGGCAAGGGCACCGGACTGGGTCTCAGCATTTGCTATGGGATCGTCTCGGAACACGGCGGATCAATCCGTGTGCGCAATGTTCCTCCGCGGGGAGCTTCGTTTACGATTGAGGTGCCATATCAGCCGGCAAAACCGTCGAAGGCTTCCGAATCCAACCAGACGATGGAAGAGGTGCGGGAAGGCCGCATATTAGTGATAGATCAGGATGATTCGGTGTTGGAAGCGGTCGGGGCAATTCTGCGTGAGCGGGAGCACGAAGTCGAGACGGCCAAGACCGCTGCGGATGCGATGGCCATACTCGAGAAACAAGAATTCGACTTGGTGTTGGCGGATTTGGACCTCTCAGGCACGGGGGGACGTAACATACTTCATGACTGGATCATTGCTCGCAGGCCTCGCCTGGCGAAGCGGTGTGTGTGGATGCGCGGAGTCGCGCCACTCGGGCATCCCCCGGAGGAAGTTCCACGCAACGGGAACCACATTCTCCAGAAGCCATTTAAGGCCGCGGAACTGCTTGCCGCCGTGGATGAAGTGTTAGGGAGTGTCCAGCCCGCGCCCATTCAGCGATGAGGCGAGCTTCGCCGTCAGCGCGGCGCGTTCCCCAAGCTCTTTCATAGCAGTCTCCAGCCGGATCGATAGCCTGCTCACAACCTCGCTCAAAGATCCAAGTTCGGGAAGAGGAGCAAATCCAAAGATGAATTTGATGCGAATCACTTCATAGCGCCAGGAAAAGGCCAGACCCAACTGGAGCCGTTCTAATTCCTGCGCCACGCCGACTTGCGGCGACATGGAGGCAATGACGCGCGCCAATCGCCATAATTTCAGGAAATCGCTGCGTAGGCAGGCCAGATAGGCCAATGCGATTTTCCGGCGCTCTTTACCCGCTACCTGAGCCAGCGCACGCGACCCGCGGGAGGCAAGAAAGGTGAAGTCCTCCGCGGCTAGGGCCTGCTTTACCTGCGGGAAGAAATTCACATGACGCCGGTCCAAGTCTTCCGCGTAGCCGAGATCGGCATTGGGTCGCCGGAGTTTGGGAGTATCACGCAAGACCGCTACAAGAACAAGCAGGAGGAGAATCCCAAAGAGAAACAGAACTAAGAGAGCGAAGTTCACTGCGGACGTGCCTCCATTTTCCAAAGCCGCAGAAGCTTTTCATTAAGCTCGCGCAAGCGCTCGTTGATCTCTGGTGAAAGACGTTGATAAATGGAATCCGAGGGCGGAGTGGCTTGGCGGGCGTCGACGGGTAAAGGCTTCCAAAGCGCAGCCACCCAAACAAATAGGACCACGATAAATGAGAGCATAGTCGATGATTGCCAGATGGGCTGATAGTCATAAAACGCTTTTTTAAGCAGGCTTTGCAGGACAGTGTTGATCAGAATCTCGGTGCAAGAATAGAGACAAAATCCACCGAGGATCATTTTGTAAGCGGCGGGGACCTGAATGGAATAGTAACGGATAAGCAGCAGGCAGGCGATGACAGCTGCCGCAAAAGTGAGATGGTAGCCGCGATTGAGTTCGAACCATTTAGCCGTAACCCAATCGCCGCGCGTTGTCAGTGCCACCATAAGTACGACGAAAGCCGATGTGCAGGTCAAAGCTCTCCAGGCGAGGCCCCAAATGCCTTGGTAGGGCCTAAGGGCGAGCCTGAGGATTTCGGTGGTGGCCAGAGCTTGCGCGACGAGGGTAACGCATTCCGAATACCAAGCGAGGCTTTTGGTAGTCTCTGAAGAAGTGCCGCAAATGGAATACACGATCACAAGGAAAACGGCCTGGCAAAGATTGAGAGCTACATACACGGTAAAAAAAGGCAGCTTGCGAAAACTCCCCTTCGAGAAGAGAAGAATCACTACGATCAGTTGTGCCAGGGCGCTGCAGGCCCACAACACCAGAACCTGGGGAGGAAAGCTGCTCATAGCGGTTGAATGCTAGCATGTCTTGACTGGCCGGTAAACAAACTAGTTTTGTCAGGAGGGATGGTTATTTGGTACTGGAACGGCCCATCGGGCGGCTGAAGGTTAGTAGCAAATATCTCAAGGTTGGGCATGGAATACCGGCGTGCAAGCAGAGGCGACTCTCATAGCCTTGAGATTGCGTTGCTGCGCTTTTGCCGTTCAGCGCCGGCGGCGAGTTGCGGAACATGAAGGAATCGCGGCTTCTATGCTATCCGTCCAGGCAGATTTGGAGCGGGTAACGGCGATCCGCTGAGGGTGACAGCCAACGCGCTGAAACCTGGAGGAGGCGGCGCTGGGAGAGGTGAGCCGCTTGTGGTCAAGCCGCTGTATCCCGGTGGAGGCGGAGCGGGAAGTGGAGAGCCGCTGGCGGTGAGGATCTGGAAACCGGGAGGATTTGGAGCGGGTAGCGGCGAACCGCTGAAGGTGGCGGCCAATGTGCTAAAACCTGGAGGAGGTGGCGCTGGGAGAGGTGAGCCGCTTGTGGTCAAGCCGCTGTATCCCGGTGGAGGCGGAGCGGGAAGTGGAGA
>Ga0209736_1000608_pt1 | contig 11554 bp, 10 predicted proteins | sample BlaSpr_A8_Ref_M3_FD_187992 | JGI IMG/M metagenome (GOLD analysis project Ga0209736, IMG submission 187992) | Forest soil microbial communities from Thunder Bay, Ontario, Canada - Black Spruce, Ontario site 2_A8_Ref_M3 (SPAdes) (version 2) | ecosystem: Environmental > Terrestrial > Soil > Boreal... | reverse complement strand
TGCAATCTCTGGAGCGGCCGCGAGCAGGACCGCGCGACCGCGACTTGTAAGTTCTGCGACACCGATTTTGTCGGAACCGACGGAACGCTGGGCGGCCGCTATGCTTCGGCGGAGGAGCTTGCGGGTACCATTGCCGCGCAATGGACGGGGACGGGCGAAAACCGTTACGTGGTATTGACGGGCGGCGAACCCTTGCTGCAGGTGGATACGGCCCTGATCGAAGCGCTGCATGCGCACGGTTTCAGCATCGGCGTCGAGACCAATGGCACGATCGATCCACCCGACGGCATGGACTGGATTTGCGTCAGCCCGAAAGCCGGCGCGGACCTCGTGGTCCGGCGCGGCCATGAGCTCAAGCTGATCTACCCGCAGGCCGATGCAGCGCCGGAGACCTTTGTCGATCTCGATTTCGAACGGTTCTCGCTGCAGCCGATGGACGGGCCGGACATCGTCGAAAACACCGCGCGCGCGGTCGACTATTGTCTGCGCCATCCGCAATGGCGGCTCAGCCTGCAGACGCACAAGACAATCGGCATCAGATAGATTTTGGATTTAAGATGTGGGAACTGACAAAATCGTTCCGATTCGAGGCAGCCCATGCGCTGCCCGGTACGACGTTGGGCGCAGCAAGCGAAGAAATCCACGGCCACTCGTTCCGCGCCGAGATCACCGTGCGCGGCACGCCCGATCCTGCGACCGGGATGGTGCTGGATCTCGGCCTGCTCCAGCATAGTATGGCGGAGGTGCAGAAAATGCTCGACCACAAGCTGCTCAACAAAGTCGAGGCGCTTGGGCCGCCGACGCTGGAAAACCTTTCGCGCTTCGTCTGGGAACGTCTTCAGCATGCCGGCCGGATCACGCGGGTGAGCATTCACCGCGACAGCTGCAACGAAAGCTGCACCTATTACGGCCCGCAGGGCTAAGCGTTTTGAAGCGAAGCGGGTACCGGTTCGCTTCAAGAGAATCGCCAAAACTTGGGGGGTACGCTGGATGGATATGTCCGTGATCGAAGATCGCAAGGCGCGGGCGCGGGCCTGGTTCGAGCGCTTGCGCGATGACATTTGCGAAAGCTTCGAGCAGCTCGAAGACGACGCGCCGGCATCGCTCTATCCGGGCGCTTCCGCACGCTTCGTGCGCACGCCCTGGGACCGCACCGACCACACCGGCCAGCCTGGCGGCGGCGGCGTGATGTCGATCATGCGCGGCCGGCTGTTCGAAAAGGTCGGCGTGCATTGCTCGACCGTGCACGGCGAATTCGCCCCCGAGTTCCGCGCGCAGATTCCCGGCGCCGCGGAGGATCCGCGGTTCTGGGCGTCGGGCATTTCGCTGATCGCGCACCTACGCAATCCGAACATTCCGGCCGTGCATATGAACACCCGCTTCGTCGTCACCACCAAGGCCTGGTTCGGCGGCGGCGCCGATCTGACGCCGGTCCTGGAGCGGCGGCGGATCCAGGAGGATCCCGACACGGTTGCCTTTCATGCGGCCATGAAGGCCGCCTGCGGCGGGCACAATGACGTTGCCAATTACGACAAGTATAAACGATGGTGCGATGAATATTTCTATTTGCCCCACCGCAAGGAAGGGCGCGGCGTCGGCGGCATCTTTTATGACTGGCACGACAGCGGCGACTGGGACGCCGATCTCGCCTTCACCCAGGAAGTCGGCCGCGCCTTTTTGAAAATCTACCCCGAACTGGTCCGGCGCAATTTCGGTTCGGCGTGGACCGCGGCCGATCGCGAAGAACAATTGATCCGGCGCGGACGTTACGTCGAATTCAACCTGCTTTATGACCGCGGCACCATCTTCGGGTTGAAGACCGGCGGCAATGTTGATTCAATATTGTCCTCGATGCCACCGGAAGTGAAGTGGCCGTAGAATAGCCCGTCATTGCGCGATGACGACGGGTCAAACGAGCTGCCGCACCGCGGCTGAAATCATCACCAGCCCGCCTGTGATCACTGCGACGTCGAGGATCGCGGTGTGAATATGCACCGGCAAACGTTCGACAAAGGCTTTGGCCAGGAACGCGCCGGGGATCGCGATCGCGCCGATCAGGAGCGCGAACGCCAGCACCTGGGCGGTGACGATTCCGGCGAGGCCAAATACCGAGATTTTTATCACGGAGGTGACGACCGAGATCACGGCGTCGGTGGCGATCACGGCCGCGCCCTCGAGACCCGCCGCCATCAACAGCGACAGCAGGATCACGCCCGAGCCCGAGGTGCCGCCGACCACGACGCCGTAGCCGACCGCGCCGGCGGCCAGCCCCGTATCACCGATCTTGACGTCGTGGCGGCGGAGCAGCCGGCGCAGCGGCACGCTCGTCATCAGCATGCCGCCGATCACCAGCGCCGCGCCGGCATTGGTCAGTCGCGTATAACCGTAAGCGCCGAGCGCAGTCGTCAATGCGGCAGCCAGGATCACGATCAGCGCGCGGCGGCGGTCGGCATGGCGCAGATAGGCGGCGGTGCGGCCGAGGTTGGTGAAGACGGCTGATATGGCGATGATCGGCACCACCGGTTCGGCGCCGAGCAGCGGCACCAGCACCAGCGGCATCAGCGCGCCGGTGCCGTAGCCGGCGAGGCCGCCGATAACGGCTGCGAACAACGCGACGCCGGCAACCAGCAGGAGTTGCGCCAGCGAGATGTCGGCAAAGCCGGAAAGGATGCTCACAGCCTGTGGTCGCGGGTGAAACGGGCTGCGGCCCGGTCGGCGATGGTCTTGAGCGCGGCTTGGTCGAGCGGAAAATCCGCCGCGAGCCAGGCGTCCTCGGCGAGCGTCAGCACGTGGCCCAGCGCGGGTCCCTCGGCAATTCCGCGCGCAATGAAATCGGCCGCCTTCAGCGGAAACTTCGGCGCGCTCCAGCGCTCCGGCAGGGTGGCGAATTCGCGCCAGCGCGCGGAATCGGTATCCCCACCCGCCCGCGCCCAGGCCAGCAGCAGCCGGTCGCGATAGCGCTCCTCGCCGAGCCGGTAGAGCAGTCGCCGCGCGCGGGCCTCGTCCATGGCGCCAAGCCGCCACCAGCGATGCCCCATCGAATCCAGCGCCTTGGTCTCGGCATTGCTGAGCCGCAGTCGCGTCGCGACGCGCTTGGCGTCCTCGGTGACCGCGACCGCCAGCGCGCCGAGCCGGCGCATCGGATCCGGCGGCAGCCCCAGCACACGCTCGGCCGCCATCATCGCCAAGAACGGCCCGGTATAGGTGACGCCGCCCAAAATGGCCTGCAGCAAACCACCATCTGCCATCGCAACGATCGCGCCGGCCGCGCCCTCGGCGACCACGAGCTTCAGCATTTCCATGCGCACGCGTTCCGCCGACAGCGTCGCAAGGCCGGCGCGCGCGGCGACGCAGGCGAGGTAGCCGGCGCGATCGGGTTCGCCCGCGCCATAGCTGGCGTGAATGCGGAAGAAGCGGAGGATGCGCAGATAGTCTTCGGCGATGCGGCTGTTCGGATCGCCGATGAAGCGCACGCGCCTTGCCGCGATATCCTCTAACCCGCCGACGTGATCGTGCACCACGCCATCGGCGTCGACCGACAGGCCGTTGATGGTGAAGTCGCGCCGCTCGGCATCTCTGACCCAGTCGCGGCCGAACGCGACCTTGGCCTTGCGGCCGAAGGTCTCGGTATCCTCGCGCAAGGTCGTGACCTCGAACGGCTGCGCCTCGACCACCAGCGTCACGGTGCCGTGGTCGATGCCGGTCGGCACGGTCTTGATGCCGGCCGCCTTGGCGCGGCGGACCACTTCATCGGGCAGCGCGGTAGTTGCGATGTCGATATCGCCGAGCGGAATTTTCAACAGCGCATTGCGGACCGCACCGCCGACCACGCGCGCCTCTTCGCCATCGCCGTTCAAAAGCCCGAGCACGCGGGCGGCCGGACCGGATTTGAGCCAGGGCGCGTCGTCGAGCACGCGCGTCTCGCTCATTTTTCAACTCCGGGAACGAATTTGCCGTCCTCGATATGCGCGGGGACATAGGTCGAATGCGGCGCCCCACCGGAAAAATGCGCGAGCAGGATGAAGCTGACGATCACCAGCAGCAGCGACCCGAGCGCCAGCCTGGCGATGATATACAACGGCCATGAGGTCTGCACCAAAAGTCCGGACCGCGTCGCGAACAGGAAAAGTGCATAGACCGCAAACGGGATCAGGAAAATTCCGATCTCCGTGAAGGCCGGACGGATCATGGCAGGTAGATCCGCTCATACAGTACGCGCAGGATGCCGGCGGTCGCGCCCCAGATATAGCGCTCCGCGAACGGCATCGCGTAGTAGAAGCGCTCCATGCCGCGGAACTCCTTGCTGTGAACCTGATGGTTCGCGGGATTCATCAAGAACGAAAGCGGCACCTCGAAAGCGTCGTCGACTTCGGAATGGTTGATGGTGAGCGTAAAGCCGGGCCTCACCCGCGCCACCGTCGGCAGGATGCGAAATCCGAAACCGGTGGCGTACAGATCGAGATAGCCGACCGGATCGATGAAATCCCGCTTCAGCCCGATCTCTTCCTCGGCCTCGCGCAGCGCAGCGTCGAGCGGGGAAGCGTCGGTCGCGTCGATCTTGCCGCCGGGAAACGAAATCTGTCCCGCATGTTCATTCAGGTGCGCGGCGCGCTGCGTCAGCAGCACGGTCGGCTCCGGATGGTCCACGACGGGGATCAACACCGCAGCGGGCCGGACCGGTTGTTCGCGCGCTACGATTTCCAGCATGCGATCGGTACCGTGATCGCCACTCTTCGGAATGATAGTGGAATCGACGAGGCCCGCCGGCACGTCGAAGCGCAAGCGCGCGCGGGCCCGATCGAAAAACTCCGCCGAGCTGATCGCAGCGGGATCGGTTCTCAGCATCGGCTCGTTCAAAGCGCGGCCCTCACCTCTTCCGCATCCGCCATCGCAAAAAACTCGCCACCCGATTCTACTCCGAACATCGGCCTGCCATCGACCACTCGCTCCTCGCCGATGTCAACCAGATCGTAATAGAGTGCGCGGGTGACTTTGGCCCAGAGATCAGCGCGGACGTGAAGATAGGGCGTCAGCCCACCGTCGGCGGCAGCCTCAAAGCGCAGGCGGTGCGCGGCATCGCAATCCACCCAGTCGTCGACATTGGTTCGGAAGCGCAACAGCCGGCGGCCTTTATTGTTGTCTTTGAGCATCTCGACCGCAAGAAACGGCGCATCGTCGACGCGGATGCCGACCTTTTCCACCGGCGTCACGAGAAAGTGCTTGCCCTGCTCGCGCTTGAGGATCGTCGAAAACAGCCGCACCAGCGCGGGCCGCCCGATTGGCGTCCCCATGTAAAACCAAGTGCCATCATGAGCGATTCGCATATCGAGATCGCCGCAGAACGGCGGATTCCACAGATGCACCGGGGGCAAGCCTTTTCCGGCCGCACTTTTGCCCGCCGCGTCGCTGGCGGCAGCCGTCAGTCCTTCGAGTCCCTGATTCGCGGTCTGCCCTTGCTTCGCCATTGTTTGCCCGGAGTCTTACCGCCTCGAATTGGCACGATTGGTGCAGGTATTTGCTGATGCAAGTGTCGCGATGCGCTTCTTTGGCGGGTTCCGTCCGTAGAAACACGGCTCAAGTCGCCACATCGTGATGCCGTTAATACCCTGAAATGCCGATAATGTGGGGATAGTTTAATTCAACGAATGCGTGGCCTTCGCATAGGTTTAGCATGGGCTTTGTGGGATGACGACGCAATCGGTGGCGTTTCGAACAAGAGATTGGAACTGCAAGCACGCTGCTTAAATGAACTGCTGGTTAAGGAGAGCAAATGGCTGGCGCAGATAGTGTCGAAAAACTCGAGGACGTGATCGTCCGTTCCGCCGAACAGGTTGCCGGTCAGATCCGCGCCGCGAAAGATGCGATCTCAACCGTGATCTTCGGCCAGGACCGGGTGGTTGAGAACACCCTGGTGACGATCCTGTGCGGCGGCCACGCGCTTCTGATCGGCGTGCCTGGTCTGGCCAAGACCAAACTGGTCGAAACCTTGGGCGTAACGCTCGGGCTCGATGCCAAGCGCATCCAGTTCACGCCGGACCTGATGCCATCGGATATTCTGGGGTCCGAGGTGCTGGACGAGAGCAATACCGGAAAGCGGTCGTTCCGCTTCATCTCGGGACCGGTGTTCGCGCAGCTTTTGATGGCGGACGAAATCAACCGCGCCAGCCCGCGCACCCAGTCGGCGCTGCTGCAAGCCATGCAGGAACAGCACATCACAGTTGCAGGCGCGCGCCACGATCTGCCCAAGCCGTTTCACGTGCTGGCGACGCAAAATCCGTTGGAGCAGGAAGGCACCTACCCGCTGCCGGAGGCGCAGCTCGATCGCTTCCTGATGGAGATCGACGTCGACTATCCGGATCGCGACGCCGAGCGGCGCATCCTGTTTGAAACCACCGGCGCTGAAGAGACGCTGGCCAAGGCCGCGATGAACGCCGACATTCTTATCACGGCGCAACGGCTGGTGCGGCGGCTGCCGGTTGGGGATTCTGTGGTGGAAGCAATCCTTTCGCTGGTACGCTCGGCACGTCCCGGCCCCGAAGGCGGCGAGGCCGGCAAGCTGATCGCCTGGGGACCCGGTCCCCGCGCCAGTCAGTCGCTGATGCTTGCAGTTCGTGCCCGCGCCTTGCTCGACGGCCGTCTGGCGCCTTCGATCGACGACGTGCTCGACCTTGCCGAACCCATCCTCAAGCATCGCATGGCGCTGACGTTCTCCGCCCGCGCCGAAGGCCGCACCATTCCCGACGTGATCAAACAGTTGAAAACGCGGATTGGTTGATGGCCGCAGAGAACAAGCACTTAGGCAAGGAGATCACCGCAATCCGACGTGCCGATGGCGAAAGCCGTACGCTCGCCGCGACCCTGCCCCGTCTTGTGCTCGAGGCTCGCCGTATCGCCGCCAACGTGATCCATGGTTTGCATGGACGGCGGCGTGCGGGCGCCGGCGAAAGTTTCTGGCAGTACCGCCGCTTCGTTTCGGGCGAGCCGTCGCAGAATGTCGACTGGCGGCGCTCGGCGCGCGACGATCATCTTTATGTCCGCGAGCAGGAATGGGAGGCCGCGCACACGGTATGGCTGTGGCCGGACCGTTCGCCGTCGATGGCCTTCGCATCGAAACAATCGCGCGACAGCAAATTGGAACGCGGCCTGATCGTGACATTCGCGCTCGCCGAACTCTTGGTCGCCGGCGGCGAGCGCGTCGGCATCCCCGGCCTGATGACGCCGACCGCGAGCCGCAGCGTGATCGACAAGATGGCGCAGGCGATGCTGCATGACGATGCCGTCCGTCTGAGCCTGCCGCCGTCGTTTGTGCCCTCGGCACTGGCCGAGATCGTGGTGCTGTCGGATTTCTGGTCGCCGATCGCCGAGATCAGGACCATGCTCGCCGGATTGTCGGCATCCGGCGCGCACGGCACGCTGGTCCAGATCGTCGATCCTGCCGAGGAAGATTTTCCCTACTCCGGCCGTATCGAGTTCGTCGAACCGGAAGGCGGCGAAATCATCACCGCGGGCCGCGCGGAAAAATGGGCCGGCGACTATGTCGCGCGCGTGGCGCTGCACCGCGACCAGATCCGAAGCGAGACCAACAAGCTCGACTGGCTGTTTTCGACCCATACCACGAGCCGCTCGGCCGCCGAATTGCTGCTGTTCCTGCACTCGGGCATGATGGTGGCCAAGGGTAGCGTGCGCACCTCAACCGTCAAAGTGGGACGAAGCGCATGATCGCAGGCCTCCCGCTCTCCTTCGCTGAACCATTTCTGCTCTTGGGCCTTCTGAGTCTGCCGGTGCTGTGGTGGCTGTTGCGGGTGATGCCGCCGCGGCCGCGCCGGATCGAATTCCCGCCGACGCGGCTATTGTTCGACATCGCGCCGAAAGAGGAAACCCCCTCGCGCACGCCGTGGTGGCTGACCCTGCTGCGCCTGTTGGCGGCCGCGCTTGTCATTATAGCTGCCGCAGGCCCGATCTGGAATCCGCAGACCGGCCTCGCCGGCTCGCGCGCGCCGCTTGTGATCCTCGTCGACGACGGTTGGAGCGCGGCCTCGAGCTGGGAGGCCAGGATGAAGGCCGCGGACGAATTGATAGCGAATGCCGACAACGACCGGCGCGGCGTTGCGCTGGTCCCACTGTCGGAACCTGCGCGTGACATCACCCTGATGCCAAGCGGCACCGCGCGGGTGGCGTTGCGCCAGCTTTCGCCAAAGCCCTATTCGATCGAGCGGGTCGAGACCCTGCCCGCCATCGAGCGTTTCCTGAAGGCGACGGGCGATTGCGAGATCGCCTGGCTGTCGGACGGCGTCGACACCGGACGCGGTCCGGAGTTCCTCGAGGGCTTGAGCAAAACCATCGGGGATCGCGCGTTGACGGTTTTTGACGGCGGCACGCCCGCGCCGCTGGCGCTGGCCGCAGCCGAAAACGCCGCGGCGAAGATGACGGTGAAGGTGCTGCGCGCCGATGGCGGCATCGCTGCGGGGATCGTGCGCGCGATCGACCAAAAGGGTTCGCCGATCGGCGAGGCCCGCTACACATTTGCGCCGAACGACCGCGAGACCGAAGCCGCGTTCGATCTTCCGGTCGAGTTGCGCAACGACATCGCAAGGCTTGAGATCGCGGGCGAACGATCCGCCGGCGCGGTCCAACTGCTCGACAAACGCTGGCGCCGCCGCGCCATCGGCATCGTCAGCGGATCGAGCAGCGATACCGCGCAGCCTCTGCTGGCGCCGGCATTCTATTTGACCCGGGCACTGGCGCCATTCGCCGATGTACGGCTAGGGGATCGCGGCGCGCCGCAACAGGCGATCACGCAGTTTCTCGACCAGAAACTGCCGATGATGGTGCTGGCCGATGTCGGCACGCTGTCGCCCGAAATTCGCGAACGCCTCAACGCATGGATCGAGCAAGGCGGCGTGCTGGTGCGTTTTGCCGGCCCCCGCCTGGCGCAGGCCGACGACGATCTGGTGCCGGTAAAACTCCGCCGCGGCGGCCGCACGCTTGGCGGCAGCCTCACTTGGGAGAAGCCGCAGCACCTCGCTTCTTTCACGGCGGAGGGACCGTTCGCCGGTCTTCCGGTGCCAAAGGACATCACCGTCAGCAGGCAAGTGCTGGCCGAACCGGATGCGGTGCTGGCGACCAAGAGCTGGGCCTCATTGGAGGATGGCACGCCCCTGGTAACCGGCGAGCGCCGCGGCAAGGGTATGGTGAGCCTGTTCCACGTCTCAGCCGACATGCGCTGGTCTGATTTGCCGATGTCCGGAACCTTCGTCGAAATGCTGCGGCGGCTCGTCGACCTGTCCGGTTACACGTCCAACCCCGGCGCGGGCGTCGCCGGCGAAACCGGTACCGAAACGGTGGCGCCGCTGCGCACGCTTGATGGTTTCGGCGCGTTCGGACCGCCGCCCTCGACCGCGAAGCCGATGTCCGCGGACTTCCGGGATCGGGCGACCTCCGACCATCCGCCCGGATTCTACGGCCCGGCCGACGGTCCGCTCGCGGTCAATACGCTGGCAGCCGCCGATCGTATCGCACCGCTCGACACTTTGAGCCTGCGGGCGCAGCACGCCAGCTACACCAATGCCGAACCGCGCGACCTGCGCGGCATCCTGCTGTCGGCCTCGCTCATTCTGTTCCTGCTCGACGCGATCGTCGTCGCAGTGCTCGGCGCCGGGATCGCCGGGCTGTTGCGGCGGCGCACGGTATCGGCCGCATTGGCGCTGGTAGTTGCGATGTCCGCGATGCTGGCGCTGCCGTCACCGCTACGCGCCGACAGCGATGACGATTTCGCGATGAAGGCCGTGTCGCAAACAAGGCTGGCTTATGTCGTCACCGGCAATGCCGACGTTGATTCCATCGTCAAGGCGGGCTTGTCCGGACTGACCTTGTTTCTTGCCCAGCGCACGGCGCTGGAAGCCGGCGACCCCGTCGGCGTCGATCCCGCGCATGACGAATTGGCTTTCTTCCCGCTGATCTACTGGCCGGTCGTGCCGGGCGCGCCGAAGCCGCCGCAGGACGCCATCAACCGGATCGACGCCTATATGAAGCAGGGCGGCACCGTGCTGTTCGATACCCGCGATGCCGTCGAGGCGCCACCGGGAGAAGGCGGCGCTGCGCAGACGCCGGGAATGCAGACGTTGCGCGATATTCTTTCCTCGCTCGATGTTCCCGAGCTTGAACCGGTGCCGCGCGAACATGTGCTCACCAAGACGTTCTATCTGCTGCGCGATTTTCCCGGCCGCTTCAACACCGGCCAGACCTGGGTCGAGGCATTGCCGCGCGGCGAGGATGACGAGGATGCGTCGCGGCCGGCCAAGGGCGGCGACGGCGTCTCGCCCATCATCATCACTTCCAACGACCTTGCCGGCGCGTGGGCGATCCGACCGGACGGCCAGCCGATGCTGCCGCTGACGCCGGGCGAGCCACGGCAGCGCGAATTCGCGTTCCGCTCCGGTGTCAACATCGTGATGTATACGCTGACCGGAAACTACAAGGCCGATCAGGTGCACGCGCCGGCGCTCATCGAGCGGCTGGGACAATAGGAGCGCGACATGCAGTACGGCATCGCGTTCACCCCGCTGGTTCCCTCGATCGTGCTTTGGATCGCGATCGCCGCCATCATCGTAATCGCGGGGTTGCTGTTGCTCGGCCGCGCCCGAGGTGCCGCGGTGCGGGTGACGGCATTGGCGCTGATCGTGCTGGCGCTGGCCAACCCGTCATTTACCCGCGAGGACCGCGAGCCGCTGTCGTCGGTCGCCGCGGTCGTGATCGACAAGAGCCCGAGCCAGAATTTCGGTGAGCGCAACGCCGAGACCGAGAAGGCGAAGCAAGCGCTGGTCGACAGCCTCAAGAAGATCGCAGGGCTCGAGGTGCGGGTGGTCGAGGCAGGCCAAGCCGACGGCGAAACCGATGGCACGAAACTGTTCGGCGCGCTGTCCTCGGCGTTGTCGGACGTCCCGGTCGATCGCGTCGCCGGCGCTTTCCTGATCACCGACGGGCGGGTGCACGATATCCCGGCCAACGTCACAGCGCTCGGCTTCCAGGCCCCGGTGCACGCCCTGATCACCGGACGCAAGGACGAGCGCGACCGGCGTATTGCAATCTCCGCAGCACCCCGGTTCGGCATTGTCGGCCAGACCCAGACCATCACCTATCGATTGGACGATCAGGGCGTCAGCGGCGAGCGCGCCAGGGTCGTGGTGCGGCGCGACGGCGAAGTCATCAGCGAACGCACCTTGCAAAGCGGCCAGACCGTCAATGTAGACATCGAGATCAAGCATGCCGGCCCGAACATCGTCGAGATCGAGGCGTCTCCGCTGGAAAATGAACTGACGCTGGTCAACAACCGCGCGGTGGTCGCGATCGACGGCGTGCGCGACAAGTTGCGGGTACTGCTGGTTTCCGGCGAGCCGCATTCCGGCGAGCGCACCTGGCGCAATCTTCTGAAATCCGACGCCAGCGTCGATCTCGTGCACTTTACGATCTTGCGCCCGCCGGAAAAGCAGGATGGCACGCCGATCAACGAATTGTCGCTGATCGCGTTTCCGACCCGCGAATTGTTTCAGCAGAA
>Ga0209736_1000607_pt1 | contig 11562 bp, 11 predicted proteins | sample BlaSpr_A8_Ref_M3_FD_187992 | JGI IMG/M metagenome (GOLD analysis project Ga0209736, IMG submission 187992) | Forest soil microbial communities from Thunder Bay, Ontario, Canada - Black Spruce, Ontario site 2_A8_Ref_M3 (SPAdes) (version 2) | ecosystem: Environmental > Terrestrial > Soil > Boreal... | reverse complement strand
AGGAATACAGGAAGCCACCGGCTTCCATCACCAGTTTCACCGTGTTGATCGACGACCGCCCCGTATACCAGCCGAGCGGACGCTGTCCGGTGACCTCGGTATGGATGCGGATCGCGGCGGCGATCTCGGCGCGCTCCTCGGCCTCCGACATGTCCTTGTGCTCGACCCATCTCAGACTGTGGCTGGCGATGTCCCAGCCGGCTTCTTTCATGGCGGCAACGACTTGCGGATTTCGTTTCAGCGCGCTCGCGATACCAAATACCGTTGTCGGCAGCTTGCGTTCGGTGAAAATCCGCCATAACCGCCAAAAGCCCGCGCGGGAGCCATATTCGAACATCGACTCGATATTGGCGTGACGCTGCCCGGGCCACGGCTTTGCGCCCAACACGTCCGACAGGAATGCTTCCGATGCGTGATCGCCATGCAGAATGTTGTTTTCGCCGCCCTCTTCGAAATTCACCACGAACTGCACGGCGACCCGCGCTCCGCCGGGCCAGCGTGGATCGGGCGGGTTGCGGCCATAACCATGGAGATCCCGGGGGTACCTGGCTTCAGCCATCTACACGGCCTCGAAGCGGACTCTCTGCGCACCCTTCCACAGCACGGTCTTTCCCAGCTCAGGCAAATTCTCCAGGCCCGAGGTCAGCGTGATGAAGTGATTGCCGGCGAGCTGCCCCATCTTGCTGGCGAAGTGCACACCGCCATAGGCCAGCAAAATCTCGGTCTCGCTGATGCCGCCGGGATAAAGAATGATCTGGCCGGGCGCCGGATAGCTGGTGTGGTTCTCGTAAGAAACGCCGAAGTCGAGATCGCCGAGCGGCATCCAGACCCCCTCGCCGCTCCAGCGCACATGGATAGCCTGGCTCTCGAACGGCATCACCTTACGGAAGGCCGCGCAGGTCTTTGGCGCCAATTGTTCCTCAAAACGGGCCTGGAACGTGAAGTCGCCGGCGTGGACAATGAGTTGGCTCATTCATGACTCGCGATGCTTGCGAAGGCGGACTTTGGTGAAATCGATTGCGGCCGAAGGTACCAGCATGCGGAGGGCCAAATTGTAGGTCTTTTGCTGCTCACGGCAAAGGCCGATTGCGCGCGGCCTTCCGGCTAAAGGCCATTGGTCTTCAGAAAAGGCCGACCTATTCGCCCGGTCTCTTTGTTTCGTAGGACCAGCCAAAAATCCCGCTGCGTTGCACCTGCGGCTCCGGAGCCGGCGCCTCCCTGGTTTCTGCCTGCGGCGGGGGTGGCGGAGGCGCCGGCAAGTTCTCGCACTTCATCGAATACACCAGTTTGCCGTCTTCGGTCCGGCCAATCGGCGCACAATGATCGGCTCGCGCGGTCACGCTCTTGGGCAACAATTTCGTTTGCGCCCAGGCGGGCGATGCGATCAGGAGAATTGCAAGTACAAGCTTCTTCATCGATTTCTCTCGCAGCCTATGCGCCGTTCACGCTTCCCCATTGAACCGGATCGGTTAGAGGAAGTCCATCGGAGTTAGCCGGCTTCGAGCAGGAAGACTTCGGTCCGGCTGCCGAATATTTAGCCGAGAAATTTCCTTGACCAACAATTTTGCTCGCCGCTTCGTGATGGGCGGCAGCGTAATAACTCGCATGAGCCATCGTTATGTGGAGGTCAACGCGCCGAGGCGCGAGACGTCTTTGCCTCGCAACAGCGCGCTTCACACGGGAGATTTCACGATGCGAAAAACAATCCTGACAATTCTCGGTTCGGCCTTGGTCGCGGCGTCGACCGTCCAAATCGCCGCGGCCGCGGAGCATCATAAGGCCCGACAGGTGTACCGCGCCCCAGCGCCGATGACTGAGGAATTCCGTAACTCCAATGCCTATTGGCCCGCTCCTTACACCTACGCGGAGCCCTACTATTGGTCGCGCTACCAAAACGGCGCGGAGTCGGCGCCCGCCGGTCGCTGAACGACAAGATCAATAAAGCTCAATAAAAGAGCCGGTCGCAGACCGCGACCGGCTCCTTGAATGCGTCCCTGGTCACGAGCCGATGTCAGCGCGGTCTCACCCGTCGATGATAGCCACCGCCCGGGTCCAGCCTGCGGAGGCGCGTTCGATCTTGACCGGAAAGCAGGAGACGGTGAAGCCGGTCGAGGGCAATTGCTCGAGGTTGTGCAGCTTTTCGATGTGGCAGTAGCCGATGTGGCGCCCGGCCTTGTGACCTTCCCAGATCAGACTGGCGTCCCTGGTTTCGGCGTATTTCTTCGCGGTATAGACGAACGGCGCGTCCCAGCTCCAGCCGTCGATGCCGGTCAGCCGCACCCCGCGCTCGAGCAGATACATTGTGGCCTCGTAGCCCATGCCGCAGCCGGAATTGACGTAATCCTGCCGACCGTATTTGGCCCCCGCGCTGGTATTGACGACGACGATCTCCAGCGGTGAAAGCGTGTGGCCGATGCGCTTGAGCTCGTTCTCGACATCCTTTGCCGTTGCCACATAGCCATCCGGCAGATGCCGAAAATCCAGTTTCACGCCCGGCTGCAGGCACCATTCCAGCGGCACTTCGTCAATGGTCCATGAGCGCTCGCCGCGGTTCATCGTGGGGTGAAAGTGCCAGGGCGCGTCGAGATGGGTACCGTTGTGGGTGGAGAGCTGCACCTGCTCGACCGCCCAGCCCTGCCCGTCCGGCAAATCCTCGGCCTTCAGTCCTTGGAAGAACTGCAGCATGCGCGGCAGGCCCTGCTGATGATCGATGTACTGAATGGTGGGATGGCCTCCCGGCGGATCGGCCGGCACGTCGTTCTGCAGCGGCACGGAAATATCGATCAGTCGTCTGGCCATATGCGTTTCCTCTAAGATTTTTGTTTAAGGCCTCAGGCGTCCTGGCGCTCGACCTTGTTCTTCAAGACCCCGATCTTTTCGACGTCAAGCTCGATCGTATCGCCGTGTTCGAGAAACCACCCGAGTTCAACCCCGCAGCCGTTGCCGACGGTGCCTGATCCTATGAATTCGCCGGGCATCAAGGTTTCATCCTTGGTGACGTGGGCGATGATCTCCTCGAACGAAAACAGCATTCCTTCCGTGACGCCCTGCGAGCGCATCTTGCCGTTGACGCGCGCTTCCACCTTGAGCTTGTAGGGGTCGCCGATCTCGTCCGGCGTCACGATCCAGGGCCCCATGACGTTGCCGCCATCAAAGCTCTTGCCTTTGGCGGGACCGAGGCGGCCTTCCATTTCGATGCGTTGCGCGTCGCGCGCCGAAAAATCATTGAAAATCGTGAAGCCGAAGATGTGATCCTTGGCTTTCGAGGCCGGGATATTGGCGCCTTTGTTCTTGGTGATGATCCCGAACTCGAGCTCGTAGTCCATCACCTTGCTGTAGCGCGGCCATTTTACCGTGGTGTTGGTGCCGCGCACGCTGAAGCGGTTGGTGAAGTAATAGATCGGCTGCCTGCGATAGACCTCGGGCAGCTCGCCGAGCGGCTCGGCCTCGATTCGTGCAAGCTCCGCCATGTCATTTTTGGCGCGCGCCGCGAGCTTGAGCTGGCCGCGCGGCGCTTGCAGGATATGCAGCGGAAATGACATGCCGTCGCGCATTTGCCGGGGTTCGGGGATTGGCGCGAGGATCTCGGCGCCGGCCACATCGATCGAAAGGGTATTGTCTTTGCCGCTGGTGTCGAACAGCGCACTGGCCTGATCGAGAGCGGCGGGGCCGGCATCAATCAGCGCCAGCATCGACGCGAAGGCCGGATTGCTTTTTCCGGTGCGATCCGCGGCGGCCGCGAGATCGAACAGCCGCGAGTCATTGCTGTGGACCAGACCAACCTTCTCATGGCCGCCGGAGCGAAATGTCGCAAGTTTCATGTGATCTCTCCCTGTGGTTTGGATAAATATATGACCGCCTGTTGAGATGGCGAACCAGCAGCCATTGACGGCATGCGGTTGAGGAGCCGGGCGGTTGGCCCACCGTTTACTGAAGTAACTGCCGGGCTGGGAAGAACTCGCCCGGACACAAGACGTATCCTCACCGAATTAAGTTGAATTGCCGCATGACATTGCGGGCGAACTTGGATGGTCTGGTTGCGGATTGACCAGCGCTGCCCAAAGAGACGGCATGAGCTCTGGGGGGTTCTGGGCTGCCGTCATAACATCGTGATAATAGTGGATTTTTACGATCAATCCGGTGGCATACAACTGGCATACAAGTTGCCTTGGGTACCGGGCAATGCAACAGGTTCCCGTCCAGTTGAGTGTTCGAAACGTCCGGAAGTCCTTTGCCGGCAAGGCCGGCGAGGTCCGCGTCCTCGACGACCTCTCCTTTAGCATCAACGAGCGCGACTTCGTCAGCATCATCGGGCCCAGCGGCTGCGGCAAAACCACGATTTTCAACATCATCGCCGGCCTGATCGAGCCGGATTCCGGCTCCATGCACTATCGCGGCGAAGAGATTGAAAGCCTGCGCGGCCGCGTCGGCTACATGATGCAGAAAGACCTGCTGTTTCCTTGGCGCACCGTGCTCGGCAACGTCCTGCTCGGCCTCGAGACACGCGGTGTCGATCGTGATGAGGCCGAAGACAAAGCCCACGAATACCTCAAGGGGTTCGGCCTCGCCGGCTTCGAGTATGCCTATCCGAAAACATTGTCCGGAGGGATGCGCCAGCGCGTGGCGTTGATCCGCACGCTCATCATGGATCCGGACATTCTGTTGCTCGATGAGCCGTTCTCCGCGCTGGACTACCAAACCCGGCTCTATCTCGAGGGCGTCCTGAAGGACGCGGTGGAGACTTACAACAAGACCGTCATTCTGGTGACGCACGACATCGATGAGGCGGTTGCGCTGTCAAAGCGCGTCGTCGTGCTCAGCGGGCGTCCCGCCCGGGTGAAAACCGTGCATGACATCGATATCTGCGCGCCCTCACCGATCGCCGCCCGCAGCGACGGCCGGTTCTCGGGCTACTTTCATTCGCTCTGCGCCGAGCTCGACATCCAGACCGAGAAAACCGCTTGACCCTCACAATGCCCGGCACAGCCCGTCTGCAAAAGCGGAAAACGCGCGGCACGCGCCGCCGCGCCAATTTCGACACCATGCTCGGCCGCGCGATGCTGCAAGCAGCGGCGGTGATCGGCTTTTTCGCGCTGTGGGAAATAGGCGTCCGCGCCGGATGGATTTCCGCCTTCCTGGTGGGATCGCCGGCCGGCATCTTCAGTTTTGCCTACAAGATGATGCTGAGCGGCGAACTGCTTTCGGACACATGGTATACTTTGTTCGAAGCGATCCTCGGATTCATCATCGGCACCATTTTCGGCTCCTTGCTGGGACTGGCGCTGTGGTACTCGGTATTCGTGGCGCGGCTGGTCGAGCCTTTCATCGTCGCCATCAACAGCGTGCCCAAAATCGCGCTGGCACCGATCGTGGTGCTCTGGTTCGGGACGGGGCTGGTGTCAAAGGTCGCATTATCAGTATCGCTGACCGCGATCGTGGCGCTGATCGCCGCCTACCAGGCGGCAAAGGATGCCGACGTCGACCTGCAATCGCTGCTGATCTCGATGGGTGCGGACAAACATCAGGTCTTCTTCAAAGCGGTGGTGCCATCGACGCTGCCGTCGATCATCGCGACATTCCGGATCAATGTCGGCTTCGGACTGGTCGGCGCCGTGGTGGGCGAATTCATCTCCTCGCAGCGCGGGCTTGGCCACCTGATCTACACCGCGTCCAGCCTGTACGACCTCAACACGGTCTGGGTCGGACTCTTCACGCTGATGATCATGGGGTTCGTCCTCTATTACGTGATCGACATTATCGAGCGGGCGAGCCTGCCCTGGAAACAGGCAACCACCACGCATCAGGTACAGGTTTAAGGCCAATGCTGAACATACGGAGACGTCGAATGTTGTTGCTTACGCGTATCGCCCGCGCCGCCGCGGTTATCGCCATTCTGCTCGCTGCGCCGGCGCTCGCCGAAAACAAGAAGGTGACGCTGTCGCAGGCGTTCCAATCGATGTTGTATCTCCCGCTCTACGTGGCGATCGACGAAGGGTTCTTCACCCAGCAAGGCCTCGACCTCACCAAGGAGACCGCCGGAGCGCCGACCGTCGCGCTCTCTGCCGTGATTTCCGGAAGCGCACAGTTTTCGATCCACGGACCCGAATGGACGGCGATTGCAGCTTCCAAGGGAGCTCCGGTCAACATCATCGCCAATGTCGTGAATGGCGCGGCGGTGTGGATCGCGACCGCGCCCGACTTCAAATTCGACAGCATCAAGGACGTCAAGGGCCAGAAAATCGTCACCGGGTTGATGCCGACGACCAGCACTTCGCTGTTCATGAAGTTGCTCAAGGAAAACGGCATGGACCCGAAAACCGATGTCGAGATGATCCAGGTGGCGATCGGCTCCGAACCCGGACCATTCGTCGCAAAACAGGCCAACATTGCGGTCATGTATGAACCCGGCCTCGATCAGGCCGTCGCCAAAGGCATGAAGGTCGTGCTCGGATTTCCGAAATCCTACGGCCCCTATGCATTCTCTACCGTGACCGCGCGCAACGATGTCGATCCCGACACCGCGCAACGCGTCGTCAACGGAATGGAAATGGCGATGCGCTTCATGACCAAGAACGAGGCCAAGACCGTCGAAATCGCCAAAAAGGAATTTCCGACGCTTGATCCGGCGGTGGTCGAGGCCGCCGTGAAGCGCATGCTCGGCGATGGCGTCTATCCCCCGAGCGTCGACATCACGCCGGAGGCGCTGAAAGTTTCCATGGATACCCAGATCGCGCTCGGCAACCTCGCCAGCCAGCCCGACTACAAGGCTTTCGTGGTGAAGAAATTCATCGACCAGGCGCTTGCGATGAAGTAGGTCAGTGCGCGGCCCCTGCCGCGCGCTGACGGGTTCTATACTGGCTTCATCTGCGATTGTTTGTCTGGGACTTGCCGACATGACAAAGCCGACTGCGCACTCCGCGGCTGATAGCGGCGCTGGGGTCCTCGAACTCCTGCGCCTGTTCAAGGACGATCAGGCTTTTGCGGATCAATATGCCGCGGCGCGGCTGGAGCAGGCGAAAGCCGTAGAGCCCGTCCTGCAGGCGTTTGAATATCTTCCGCAAAATACCGCGCGCCGCCCGGGTCCGTTGTCAGGCATTCCGGTGGCGATCAAGGATATCATCGCCACCGCCGACATGCCGACCACGAACGGATCGCCGATCTATCGGGATCACATTCCCACGGCCGACGCCTGGGTCGTCGAGCGGCTGCGCAGTCTCGGCGCCACGATCTTCGGCAAGACGGTTTCAACGGAATTCGCCTGGCGTCATCCCGGACCGACGGTCAATCCCTGGAACCGCAAGCACACGCCCGGGGGATCGTCGTCGGGGTCCGCGGCAGCCGTCGCCGCCGGAATCGTCCCGCTGGCGTTAGGCACGCAGACGCTGGGTTCGGTTATCAGGCCGGCGGCGTTCAATGGCATCGTCGGTCTCAAGCCGAGTTTCGGCGCGATCCCGCGCACCGGCGTGCATCCTTTAAGTCCTTCGCTCGACCACGTCGGCTTCCTCGCCCGGCGCGTTGACGATGTCGCACTTGCATTGTCGATGCTTGCCGCTTCCAGCGACCGTGATCTGCATGGCCGCCCCCTTCCCGGCTTCCACGTCGATACCGACATCGGTGTGGTTCCCATGGACAACCCACGACTCGGTATCGTGCGTTTCGAGAGATGGTCACGCGCCGAGGGCGAACAGCAGGCCGCGTTCGAGGTGGCGATCGCAAAATTGCGGGACGCGGGCACCATTCTGCAAGAGCTCGAGTTAGGCGAGCTCGACCACGCCAACTGGAACGCGATCAACACTATCCTTGCCAGCGAGGCCGCGCTGATTTTCAGCGACCTCGTGCAACGTTATCCCGATCGCACCAGCGACCGGCTGAAAGAGCTTGTTCAAGCGGGGAAAACCTATCACGCCTATGATTATCTCGCCACCAAAGCGCTGCAGGAAAAGCTGCGGTTGCGTTTTGCAGCTGATATCGCTGGCTTCGACGCCGTGCTGACGCTGCCGGCCTTTGGCGAGGCGCCGGAAGGCCTGGGCTATACCGGCGATGCGGAATATTGCGCGCCGTGGACTTTGCTCGGCGTGCCCGCCGTGACGCTGCCGGCCGGATTTGGCAAGAACGGCCTTCCGCTCGGCCTTCAGATCGTCGGCGCGTATCGGGAGGACCATCGTTTGCTTCGCGTGGCAAAATGGACTGAGGCTGTCTTGAGGTTTGATCCCGGCATTCCCAGCGTCCTATGGCGCTGAGATTTCGCCTCTCTATTCAGGTCCCGACGCGAAGAGATGCACGTTGCTTGCGTAGATAAGCGATGACCGAGAGCGCGGTGATGAGGCCCGTCTTTGGATTTTCTGACGGGATATTCTCGATCGACATGGAAAAGCGGGCAGAGTCGGATTCGACCTCAATGCGATGGGTGTTGCGCGTCAACGTGGGATCGGCCCAAATTTCGAGTTTGGTCCGATCGGGACCGATGCCGGCGAGCGACAGCGCGACAGCGACATTCAGATTTGCCGGGAATCCCTTTGCCGCCTGCCGCGCCGTCCCCTCGAATATTTTGAGCGGCTCGGTAATTCGTTCGATGTCTATGTTGTGTTCGACAATGTAGGGCGCGCCGGCGAGCCCCAGGACCGGCTTTCGCGTGACCATCCGGACCGAATGGATCGCGCCGACCGCGGCCGCGGTCACTGCGTCGAGGCCGATCAGCGCACCGGTAGGGACCACGATCTGGCCGCCATTTTGCTTCGCAAGCTCAATAAGGTCCTCATGGTCGAGCAGCGCGCCCGCGCTAAGAACGACGGCAGTCTTTCCGCTTGCTACAAACGGGGCAACTATCGACCTCACCAGCCTGCTCGGGGCGCACTCGATGACGATGTCGGCGACGTCGGCGAGCGCTTCGATCGGCAGGACGGCGGGCGCTCTTTTTAGTTTGGCAAGACGGCTTTGGTGCTTTTCGGGGTTTTGCACCGACACGGCGGCGAGAACCAGGCCATCTATTCCCTGGTCCAGCGCTTCCACTACTCTCGTTCCAATCGGACCCAGCCCTGCCACCGCAACTCGCAGGTCCGTTCGTGAGCTTTGCAATGAATTTGCCATGAGCTGGCTTCCTGGAGTGGTCGTCGCCGGGGAAACGGCTGATCAGATGGCCATGAGTTCAGCCGGTGCGGCGCTCGCCCGTTTCGGCTTTTTCAGCTTTGAAGGTCCCGAACAAGGAAATTGCGACAAGCCCCGCGGGTGTCGGCGACGCTGAGCAAACGTCCGCCCGCGGTCTCATCATCGCCGCCAGCAAGAATTACAGCGATGGAGCGCTTCTTCGAAGAAGACTTGGCCATAACCCCAATTAACCGGACTGCGGCGCAATCATCAAGTCGCATTTTTCTGGCGCAAAATAATGTCGACAAACTGGCAGTTGCAGCAGCCTTGAGCAAGGCGCGGCTGGTCATCCGGAGAGTGTGCAACGTGCCGTCTTATCCCCGAATAAAGGTCGATCGCGGACACGGCAAAGCGTGTCATGCCTGCTATGATGAAGACATTATTTCCGGCATTGGGCATCGGCCTTTGATGGCGAATATCTGGGCGCGCAAATCCACCGCGGTATTGTTGAGGGAGGCCGCTCAAGGCGACGTGGGTGACGGGCCGGCGCGGCCTTTGAGACGAACATTGTCCGCGCTCAACCTTATCGCACTTGGGATCGGCGGCATCATCGGCGCCGGAATTTTCGTGCTGACCGGCCACGCCGCCGCAGCAAATGCGGGGCCTGCAGTCTCCCTGTCATTTCTGCTTGGAGCCGTGGCGTGCGGCTTCGCGGGACTATGCTACGCCGAAATGGCGTCAACCGTCCCGATCAGCGGCAGTGCGTACACCTACGCTTATGCCACGCTTGGCGAGCTGGTTGCCTGGATCATCGGCTGGGACCTGATCCTGGAATACGCCGTCGGCGCGATCACGGTTGCGATAGGCTGGTCTGGATACGTCGTCAGTTTTGCAAAAGATTTTGGATTGAATCTTCCGGGACGATTTGTCTCCTCGCCCTTGACCTATGATGCTGCGCAGCGCGCGTGGTCGCTCACCGGAGCCGTCCTTAACGTGCCGGCAGCAGTGGTAGTTGTCGTCATCACCGCGCTGTTGGTCGTGGGCATACGAGAGACAGCGCGGTTCAATAATTTTATTGTCGCGGTCAAGCTGGTGGTGATTGTGCTTTTTATCGTGTGCGCTGCACCCGCTTTCAGCACATTGAACTGGATCACCCCGAGCAACCCCGAAGGGGCCTTCATCCCGCCCAACAAGGGTTTTGGAATTTACGGCTGGTCGGGCGTGGTGCGCGGCGCCGCTGTGGTGTTTTTTGCGTATATCGGATTCGATGCCGTCTCGACCGCGGCGCAGGAGGCGAAAAATCCGAGGCGCGATATGCCCATCGGCATTCTGGGCTCGCTCCTGATCTGCACGGTTCTGTACGTGGTTGTCGGCTTTGTCCTCACCGGAATCGTGCCATTCGACAGATTGAATGTGCCCGATCCGATCGCGGTTGGCATCGATGCGGCCGGGGTCGGCTGGCTCGCTCCGATTACAAAGCTCGGAATCATCTTCGGCCTGACCTCGGTCATTCTCGTCATGCTCCTCGCGCAACCGAGAATTTTCCGGGCGATGGCGCATGATGGGCTGCTTCCGCCGGTGGCTGCGAAGGTACATCCTCGTTTTCGCACCCCTTATGTCTCCACGATCACGACAGGCACCGTCGTGGCGGTTCTCGCCGCACTGCTGCCTATCGGCCTCGTCGGCGAGCTCGTCAGTATCGGCACCTTGTTCGCGTTTGCGGTCGTATCCCTCGGCGTCCTGGCGTTGCGCATCACCCAGCCCGAGCTTAGCCGTCCGTTCAAGGCGCCGGCGATCTGGATCGTCGCGCCGGCCGGCGGTGCGGCCTCCACATTCCTGATGTTCGGCCTGCCGCCCGACACCTGGGTGAGGCTGGCGGTGTGGCTCGCGCTCGGGTTGGTGATTTACTTTGCCTATGGAGCGCGACACAGCCGGATCATGGCCCGGAGTCAGGCTCGGGGCTGACATCACGCGCCGCAGCTCTACGGGACTGACCCGTGCCGCGCTGACGGCTTGCGTTCGACCGGATGAATGTCGATGGCCCGCAGCCGGCCCATGCGCAGCACATCCATCTCGAGCGTGCGATCGATACGGTCGCGATCAAGCGCACGGATCAGATCGTCGACGCCGTTGACGTCGACGCCGTCCAGCTTGATCACGACGTCGCCGGGCAACAGCCCGGCCTGTGCAGCCGGCCCGTCCGGTTCGATTTGCGCCACTAGCGCGCCCATCTTGTTCTCGATACCGGCGAGGACCGCGTGCCTTCTCGGGATTGGCGCGGTCTGGCCGGACACGCCGATATAGGCGCGCCGGACATGGCCATGGCGGATGATTTCGGACAACACGAATTGCGCGGTATTACTGGCGACCGCGAAGCAGATGCCCTGCGCGCCGCTGATGATCGCCGTGTTGATGCCGATCACCTCGGCGCTAGCGGATACCAGCGGCCCGCCGGAGTTGCCGGGATTGAGCGCGGCG
>Ga0209736_1000606_pt1 | contig 11570 bp, 12 predicted proteins | sample BlaSpr_A8_Ref_M3_FD_187992 | JGI IMG/M metagenome (GOLD analysis project Ga0209736, IMG submission 187992) | Forest soil microbial communities from Thunder Bay, Ontario, Canada - Black Spruce, Ontario site 2_A8_Ref_M3 (SPAdes) (version 2) | ecosystem: Environmental > Terrestrial > Soil > Boreal... | reverse complement strand
TGCGCGGATCAATCCAAACACGCGCAATGTGCTGCGTATCTTTCAATCCGATGTGCTGCCATGTCTTGCCGCCGTCGGTCGTCTTGTAGACTCCATCGCCATACGAGATATTGCCGCGCAGGCAGGACTCGCCCGTCCCCACATAAATCACGTTCGGATTCGACTCCGACACGGCGATCGCGCCGATCGATGAGATCACGCTCTTATCGGAAATCGGCTGCCAGCTCACGCCGCCATCGTTGGTGCGCCACACGCCTCCGGCAACGGCGCCGAAGTAGTAGGTAAAGGGACTGCCGGGAATTCCCGTCACGGCCAGCACGCGGCCGCCGCGATACGGCCCGATGTCGCGCCACTTCATCCCCTTGAACTGCGCTTCGTTATACGACTGCGCCACCGCCAAGATCGCCAGCGCCATGACCAGAACACACCACCCCACCAAACTGCGAAACTTCATTGACGACCCCCGAATAGACGACTCTGAGTAGAAGACCGATAATAATAAACCATCGTTAGCGCTAAACATTCATCGCGGATGCACCGGCCCTGACGCTGAGTCATAATCTCTGCCAAGGCGGTCGGTGTAAAGCGCAGTTGCCGGGGCCTGTGGCTGTTGGCGAACCGCCAAGTTGTGGAGCAACGCGAGGTAGTAGACTTTATTTCGGGAGAAACCACATGACCCGTCGTCTGCTCCGTCGTCTGCTCCCTCTTCTGCTGGTATTTGCATTCACGGGTGCACTGCCTGGGCAGGTTCCGTCCAAGGCCCGGATCGTCTCTGCTACAAGCCGCGAGCAAGGCGCTTGATCACGATCAAACACTTCCACCGTCCATTCGTTCGACTCATGCCAATGAGAAAACGCTCCGTGATTCCTGCAACGGCGTGCTGGAAATGCTCGGAAGAGATGTTCAGGACGCGAAGAAGAACATTGCACGCTATCGTGCGCTCGCCGCTCCCCAGTCGGTGGATCTGTTCGATATTTACGAAATCTTCCAGAAGATCATGAAAGGAATCAGCGATCTCGGGTACGTGGGCGATCTTTACGGTGAGACCAATCGGGCGTTGTTCGCTGAAGCCTACAACAGATTCGTCAAAATCACGCTTTGGTTTGGAGGTGAGGTGAGAAACACATTGCAGTGCTCGGCAGACAAACAATTGCGGCTGCCAACATACTTAGCACTTCCACTGGACCCCTGACTCGGACCTCCAATCTAAACCTTAGGACCCGACGCCGTAGATCCGGGCTCCGAATAAAGAAACTCCAGCGCCTCCGGAAACCGCTCCGCCCAGGCCGATTCAGTGTGTGAAGCGGCTTCTTCGATGCGCACCTTCAGCCGTTGATCGTCCAAGCCAGCCTTGCGCAGAATGGCTTCCAGTTCGCGGACGTCGCCAACAACCCTTTCGTCCTTTTCCGCATGTCCCACTTCCCTCGTTCCCATCCCCAGGTACATGCGCGCAGGCCAACTGCGAAATCGACGGCTCTCGTCCAGAATTTTTCGGTTCGCCACAAACAGAGACGGGCTCTCGATCAGCAATCGCCCAAACACTCCCGGCGCTGCCAGTTGCGTGTACAACGTGATCAGACCTCCGAGAGAGGACCCGCCCAATCCCGTATTCTCCGTCCCCTGCAATACCGGATACCGCTCTTCGATCAGCGGCATCACTTCACGCTGCAGGAAATCGGGATAGCATTTTCCCTTCGCGTTCAAAACTCTGGGATCTTTTGACTTGTATGGGATGTACTCCTGAGCCCGGTTCTGGGTGTTGTCGATGCCGACGATGATGAGCGGACGAATTTTCTGTTCGGCAATCAACTGCGTCGCTGCCTCGCCCACCTGCCAGTGCACTCCAGCAAAGGCCGTCGCCGGATCGAACAGATTCTGTCCATCATTCAAATAAAGGACCGGATAGCGCGTCGCTCCCCAGCCGTCGTAATCGGGAGGCAGCCAAACCCGCACCAGGCGGGTGTTCCCGAAGATTCCGCTGCTGAGCTCGTGCAACCACAGGTTCCCGGCCGGAACCGGCATCGCAGAAGTGGCGGCAGGCTTCGTCTTTACTCTTAGTCTTCGAGTTGTCGACCGGGACATGGCGCGAATCGGTTTGTATCAGCGTACCGCTTTAGCGATTCCGGAAACTCTTCAAAGTCCCCCGCCCCTTTAGGGGCTGGGTATCGGCTACTCGTCCCTCTGTCGCGTCCACCAGATCACGGCCGCCAAAATCGTCGTCGTCGCAATCAACGCCAATGAACTCAAACATAAAATGCACCAGACTCCCAACACGCGCGCTTCGATGTATGTCAGGTACAAAGCAAACGCCAGTCCCACTGCGGCAGCGCTGAAAAGCATTGCCGGAGTCTCGCGCCGCTCGCGATACACCGTGGCCAGGCCCGCCAGCGCCGCGTACCCAAGCATCCCAATCAGCGCGACCGGAATTCCGAAGACCGCTGAGTATTCGCTCCTGTTCACAATGTCGCAATTGAACGTTTCGCCGATGTCACAGTACGCCGTCTTTGACGTTGCATAATGATGCTGCAACGACACCGACGAAACCGCGATTCCGCACACCGCCAAAATAGCAACCAGGCTCATAAGACGTTGCGTCAAACCGGTCACGGCAGCGCGCACCCGGTGCGGTCGCTCAACTCTTGCAGACTAAAAATGCGCTCCACTCGTTCGCCGGTAGGCGGAAACTGCCAGGTGGGATAGTGCTCAATGTTCGCATCTCTGCAAGCCTGCGATCTCCCGTGCACGTCGCCTTTGATGCCGCACTCCACATAAGGAACGTACTCGAACGACGCGCCGAACTTTTCTTTCTGCTCGACGCAATGCGGACACCACCACGCCCCATACATCTTTGCGCCACGTTCGGTCAGACAGCGCGCGAACGCATCGTGCTTGTGCTGGCTGCGGTTGCCAAGATAGTACGCCAGTCCAAACGCAGCCGCGATCAGCACCGCATAGATCGCGATGCGCCACCAATTCCGGCTCGAGGTCTTAATCCCCAGTTTTTCTTTTTGCCGTTCTCTTCGCTCTTGCGACATGAATTTTTATATCACGATTACTTGAGCGCTCTTCAAACCACCACCCGGAGCGCCGACGGCAGCACGTCAATCGCCCGGCACTCCAGCGTCAGCACTTCTCCGTCGACCATCACATCCACCGGCCCGTCGAGTTGAAACTCGACCCTCCGCACCGCCTGCCGCTCCGCCAGCGGATGCCGCGTGTGCGTGCCATCGTAAAGCGTCGCCAAATTCCGGATCAGCCCCAGTCGCCCAATTGGCCCCCACCGCACGTACTCAATCAATCCGTCATCGGTGACCGCGTCGGGCGCGATCATCATCGTGCCGCCCGTGAACTTGCTGTTGTTAAAGGTCAGAAACAAGCAGCGCCGCGAATCAAAGTCTCGCTGATCTTCCAACCGCACCGGAAACGGGCGACGATCGAGCCGCGCCAGACATAAAAAAATAGACAGCAGATACCCGAACTGCCCCAGCCCTTGAAACCGCCGATGCCGCAGCGCAGCCACATCCGCCGTAAAACCTACACTCAGCAGATTCGTGTAGTAGATCGCTCCGTCTTTGTGCGTCAGGCGCAGAACATCACAAGGCCGCGAACACCGCGCCTCAAGCGCCTGCATCGCGTGCTCCAAACCGCTTATGCCGGAAGCCCCATCCTCGAAATCCCGCAGAAACGAATTGCCAGTGCCCAGCGGAAGAAATCCCAGCATTGCGACGGCGTCTTTCCGGGCACCTAGTGAAGTGCCTGCCGACGAGCCCGCTACAACCGAATCCGGAAATAAGCCATTGACGATCTCGTAAGAAGTCCCGTCTCCCCCGACCGCCAGAAACTTCCGCCAGCCGCGCCCATAAGCTTCGCGCGCAATCTGCGTGGCCTGCCCCGCCGCGCTCGTCTCCGCGGTCTCCAGCATAATCCCCGCCGCGCGCAAGCGATCAAGCGCCGGCCCCACCCGCTCGCCGCAACTGCCGCCCCCCGCCGCCGGATTGACAATGGCAAGAAAAGTTTCGTTCACGTTTAGCGCTTGGCCTCGGTTCAAAGCTCAAAGCTCGCAGCTCGAAGCCATTTCTTCCGCACGACTGCAAGCTGATAGCTGACGGCTGAAAGCTAAATCTCCACCACTCCCGCGCGCACCGCACCCGCCCCAATCTCCAGCGCCAATTCTCCGCGCTTGATCTTCAGCGATGCCGTACGAGGAAAATCCTTCTCCCAGAGCAGATAGCCGCCTACGCGCTTGAAGTCCGCCAGACGCCGGTTCTGCGCCAGCATTTCCTCGCGCAATCGATCGTCGAATCGCTGACTCGGCTCCAGCCGCACCACCAGCACCAGCACCTCATTCCCCAGCGTCTTCTGCGGCCACAAATAATTCGCAGCAAACACGCAGTATTCCTTCACCGGCAAACCATCAAATACCGCCTCAATATCCTCGGGATAAATATTTTTCCCGCCCTCGGTGACGATCATATTTTTCTTGCGTCCGACGAGCTGCAGGTGCCCATGCGCTTCAAAACGTCCCTGATCGCCCGTCAGCAGCCAGCCTTCGACGATCGTCTGCGCCGTCAGTTCGGGGTCATCCAGATAATGCGACATGACCGCGCGGCTTCGCACCGCCACTTCCCCAATTCCGTCGCCATCCGGATTCAGCAAGCGCACCTCAGTCCCGGGCAGCGGCTTCCCCACCGTATCGGCGCGAAATGGTTTCAGATCGTTGAGCGTCACTGCCGTGCAAGCTTCCGTCAGCCCGTACCCGCAAGCCACCGGAATTCCCAGATCGTAGAAGAACTGCAACGTCGAGGAGTCCGTAAATGCCCCACCAACAATCAATGCCAGCAGTTCTCCGCCAAACGCCCTGTGTACTTGCGGCAGCAGACGCCGGCTGACCTCCACATGCGGACGCCGTCGCGTCAGCATTTTGTTCAGCCCGATCAATCGGTCCAGTATCCAACGCTTGCCCGGCTTCAGTTCATCAAACTTCGCGCGCAGTCCGCGTTCCAGATTCTTCAGCACCATCGGCACCAGACTCACGTAGGTGATGCGATAGCGGACAAAGGCATCGCGCACAAATTCCGGACGCAGCGTCCGCAAATGGACCACGCAAGCTCCGCAGATGAACGGCCCGATAAATCCCACCATGAAATCAATCGCGTGATTCGTCGGCAGAATACTCAAATAGCGCACGCCCGGCCAAAATGGATACCACGCCGTCAGCGAAGTACACTGCTCCAAATAACTGTCGTGCGTGAGCACGCATCCCTTCGGACGCCCGCCCGTCCCCGACGAATAAACGATGCAGGCCGTATCCTCGCGTTGCCGCGCCACCAGCCGCGGTTCACCCTTCCTCCGAAATTCTTCCCAGCGGTAAGCGCCGCGCAAGTCCGCTCCCGCCGGCGCTTCCGTCACCAGCACAATCTCCACCGCGAGCTTTGCAAACTCCGGTGACTGCGTGATCGCCCGCCACAAATGGTATTCGACAACCAGAAATCGCGTCTTCGAATGTGCCAGCAGTTGCAGATGCTCCGCCGCGGTCAACTTGTAATCCAGAGGAACCAGCACGCCGCCGGAGAAAAAAATCGAGTATGCCGAAATCAGCCACTTCGACTGATTCGTCATGATGATCGCCGCCCGGTCTCCCGCCTTGAAGTCGGCGTCCTCAAGCGCACGGCACAGCGGCTGCGCCATTTCCTTAAAGTCCGAGTAAGTCAGCCGCACTTTTTCGCGGTCGCGATCGGCTTCAATCAGGCAGGTTTCGTTCGGCCAACGTTCCAGCGCATCCTTGAGCGCTGCACCCAGGCTGGCATATTGGCGGAGATCAAGCATTCGATGTTCTTATCTCACCATCTCGGGTAGAGACGAGGCTTGCCCCGTCTCAGGCCCCGCCTCACTGCCGAGAAATCTATCCACCGATTCTAAAGCCGCGCCTGAATCCGATTCGCCAGCGTCCGGAAATCCGACACGCCTTGGAGTTCATAATCCGGCAACTCAATGCGGAAGTGATGCTCGAGCCGCGTCAGCAAATCGAGCGCCTGCAGGCTGTCGATTCCCAGCGTCTTGAAAAAGTCGTCGTCGGGCGCGAGCTCTTCGCGCGGAACCTTAAAATGCAAAGCCGCAAGATTCAGGATTTCGTCGAGTGTGTGGTCGATGGTAGGCGCTGACATAATGTGACGTCCTTCCAATTACAAATTCACGGCAGATACGGCTGCACTCCCTCGTCCTCCACAAACTTCCGCAGCCCCTCTTCGACGGCTGGACGAGAATAAAGGTCGCAGAAGATATCAATCTCTCGCTTCAACTCCTCATACGGGATCGGCTTCACAAACTCTTTCGCCGCCGCCGCCGTCCGCCGGTCGAATTTCCCCACCTGGCTGGCCGTGGCCCGTGCCACCCGCAACGCCTCGCCCTCGGCGGCAATCTGGCTCACCAACCCGATCTGCTGCGCCTTCATTACATTGAAGCTGCGTCCGGTGAGCAACAGATCGCGCACCACGGCATTGCCCAAATCGCGCTTCAGACGCGGAATCCCGCCGAAGCCCGGAATCAGCCCGAGCCGCAGTTCCGGAAAGCAAAATCGCGCCATGCGGTCCGCAATAATAATGTCGCAAACCAATGCCAGCTCGAACCCGCCGCCAAACGTCACCCCGTGCACTGCCGCGATCGTCGTCAGCGGCGCCGCGTCGAGCGCGTTCATCACAGAATGAATGCGTTCCAGAAACTTCCGCACCCCGCGCAGGGCCGCACCTTTTTCCATCTCTTGCCCGCGCTGAAACAGCTCGCGTAAATCCGCTCCCGCCGAAAAACCGGCCTTCAACGTCGAATGGACAATCAACGCATGCACTTCATTCCCTAGCCCAGGCAGAGCCGCCGCAAATTTCTCCAACTCATCCAGCGTGAGCGACCCGATCTCATTACAAGGATCGCGATGGAGCGCGAGTTCAATCGCTCCATTCACGATCTGCCACGAAAGCGTCCGCCCTTTGAAATCGCTCATGCCGTCGTCGCCGCCTGATTCTTCGAGGCCTGATTCTTCGCAGACTCGTACATCGCGTCAATTTCGTTTCGAAACCGCTCCGCAATCAAGTCGCGCTTCAGCTTTCCGTTTGCCGTCAACAGCCCGCTCTCGACGGTGAACGCCTCCTCCACCCGATGAAACGCCCGCACCTGCTTGTAATGCGGCAGGCCCGGATTCACAAGGTCGAACGCCGCCTGCATTTTTTCGCCGCTCACTTTGCCCGTGACCAGCGCCGCCAGATATCCGCGGGCATTACCGACGACCACGACCTGAATCGCCCCCGGCAACTCGCGCAGAATCTTATCTTCAATCGGCTCCGGAGCAATGTTATGCCCCGACCCAAGAATAATCAGGTTCTTGATGCGGCCGACAATCTTCCAATTCCCGGTCACGTCCAGTTCGCCTTGATCGCCGGTATGAAACCAGCCATCCCGTAGCACCTTCGCTGTCTCCTCCGGACGTTCCCAGTATCCCGGAAAAATATTCGGCCCGCGCACCACGATCTCCGCATTCTCCGCTACCTTCATCTCCACCCCCGAAATTGCTGGCCCCGCGCGTCCCGGAATTACCGGTGCATCCGGATCATCCATGGTGCAGATCGCCGTCGTCTCGGTCAGTCCATACACCTGCAACACCGGGATGCCCAGCATCATGAAAAACAGTTGCGTCTCCACACTCAGCGGCGCCGAGCCACAAATCAGAGCGCGCAGCTTGCCGCCGATCATCTTTCTCCTAATCGTCGGAAACACGAGCCGATTCGCCAGCCCGACCCAGAACCCGTCCCCGGCACGCGATTTCCCCTCCTGACGCCGCACCCACGCGCCCTTTGCCTTGGTGTAAACCCTTAACGGAAATCCGCCCGTCTTCCAAAGCTGCTCATCGACGGCCTTGCGCATGCGCTCGAGAAGTGCGGGAACATTCAGGAAATAATCCGGCGCCGCCAGCCGCATCTCCGTGGCAATCTTCCCCAGATCCGTGTTCAACGTCAGCTTGCTGCCGCGCAGCAGGCAGGTCAGCATCATGATCCACGAGCCCGCAAAGCAAAGCGGCAAGTAATGAAACACGGAGTCCTGCCCCGGACGACGTTTCATGAGCTGATCCAGCCGCCCCGAAGTACAGCCCAGCATATACCCGACGTTGCCCGCGTTCAGCATCACACCTTTCGCCTCGCCCGACGTGCCCGAGGTGTAGATGATCGTCACCACATCTTCTTCTGAAACCGCGAGCGCCGGATTCTCCACCGGCCCGCGCCCTGCCGTGAAAACATTTTCGAAGCAGAAATGCGGCGGCGCTTCAGGCCACGCTTCCACGATCGCATCGGCCAGCGACGGCTCCCCGCAAGCAATTACCGCAGGCCAACAATCCTTCATCATCGCGACCAGCTCGGCCGGCGCCTGCCGCGCATACAGCGGCACCACCGTCAGTCCTTCCGCCATGGCAGCCAGGTCCATTGCTACCCATTGCATCGAGTTATGCGCCAGCAGTGCGCAGCGGTCGCCCTTCTTCAGACGCAGTCGCCGCAGATAAGCCCGCGCCACCAGCACCTGAGCCAGCAACTGCCGCGCTGTAAGCGGAACCGCCTGCCCGTCGCGCAGTTCCTGCAGCACGATGGCGTCACCGCTGCGCTCCAGGCTCGCAAAAATCTGTTCGAGAAAAGACATAGTCTTCGAATTGTCATCCTGAGCGGAGTGGATGATTCGCGAAGCAAATCATCCGCGAAGTCGAAGGACCCCTGCACGCTCAACTCACCACCGCCGCAGCAAGGCATTCTCCCCGCGCGCTCTATCCGTACGCCCCCACCAGCCCCCGCAGCCCGTCGCTCATCGGTGGCAGATAATCCTCCCAGCTCCATTCTCCGCGCCGGGTGGGAAACTCCGGATAGCGCCGCTGCACTTCTTCTTCGAAATACACGCCCATGCGCGCCATCAATTTCAAATTCCTCACCACGGTCCGCGCGATCCCATCCGCAATCCGCTCGCCATCGCGATCCAGAATTTCAATCGCCGCCAGAGTCCGCGCCTCCAGGTTCGGATCATCCACATTCATCAGCAACTCCTGATGCCCGCGATCGTTCATCAGATTCCGTATGCGCTCATCCATTGTGATTCCCGCCGACGCCACCAGCGCCGGCATCGAAGTCACAATCCCGTGATACCGCGAAGACACCATCATGCGGCAAGCCCGCAGAATGCTGACCAATTGGTACATGTTGTAATCGTCCGAAGTCAGCACCGGAACTCCGCCCAGCTTCTCGGAGATACGCCGGCAAGGCCGGGCATCCATGCGCTCGGTCGCCGCCATGATCACGAATACATTCTTTTTCTGACGGAACGCGGCCACCGCGTTTGCAATCGAACTCAAGTAATATTCGTAGGCCCGGTCGGCCTCCCGTCCCGCGTTATGAAAGTAAGGCCCGCGATAGTGGCTCTCTTTGTATGCCCCGATCAGGCTGTGCAGCGCGGCTTTCGCGACCGACGCCTTTACGGGCCACTCAAACGGATTGATGGGACACACCACCAGCACCGGCGTCGTCCCATCCCAACCGACATCGCGCAGGGCTTTCTGCCCATACTCCGCGCCCAGCGGTTCAAACGTCCATGCCGTGTCCGTGCCCAATTCCGTCGGGACGCCCAGTTCGCGCAGAATCTTCCTCGACTCCTCATTGCGCGTGATGACCAGCGAATTCCTGCAATAGCGCCCGCACATCTTCGCAACCAGCGGATCCATCTGCCCCGCCTCAGCGCCATAGCCAACCGACAATTTGTTTTCCGCCGCCGCAATACCAAGCGACCCAATCATCATGGTCGCCAGCGCATTCGCGAATTTCGATTTGAACATCGAACCTTCACACGCCACCACACCATGATGCTTGGGCACTTCATTCGCCAGGAAGGGCGGAAAAATATCCGGCAGCCGCACTTGCGATGTCCCTTCAAAATAGCCGCGCGACCGGTCAAAATTAAACGTCATCATGCTGAGGTCAACATTCTCCGGCCCCAGAATCCGCCGGATCTGCCGCAGCATCTCTTCCACCCGCACATCCGATCCCGTGTTGCGCGTCCCGTTGTACCCCGCAAACAGCAGCTTCAGTTTCTCGCCCGGCCGCCACGGCTCCCGCTTGCCCATCATCCACTGAATTTTCTTGCCCTCGATAATGCCCGACACCCACGCTTCCAGGACGAAGTCCATCATGCAGCGGACCCTCCCGCTCTCGTGCTTTCCGGCCAGGCCTGATACGGGTATTCAAAATTGTGCTCGCGGCTGAAACGCAGCAGAGGAAAACTGTATTGCGAAAACGGCGCCGGCTTGCGTCCCATTTCCGTTGTGACCCGCGTGTTGTCGAACACCGTGTTCCAGGTCAGGTACGGCATGAAGACTTTCATCAGCGCCGCGCCGTGTCCGACCGGCCCTTTGCGGTTTGCCAACACGTTAACGACGGAGTCGAACGGATTTTCAAGGATGGGTAGAAACACCGGTGCGCGCTTGTTCTGTTCCGTCGCCAGCGCGCTGCTCAACTCCTGAAATGTCTGCGAATCGTTGCCGGAAGAAAGATGATAGGTATCGTGCTCGGGATTCGCCTTCATGTGCAAGGTCGAAATCGCATCCGCCACGAAATCCACATTCACAATGTCAATCTTGTCATGCGGACGAAAGGGCAGCACCGGCAATCCCGCCAGGAACACGAACGACCGCACCATATCGAACTGCGTGGTCTGCGGATATCGGCTGTCCCCCAATACGATGCTGGGCCGGAAAATCGTCAGCGGCACGTCCGGAAGCAACTCCCGCACCATGTGCTCGCAAAATTTTTTCGTCCGCGCATAGGGATCGTAATCCGAGCGTTCCCAATCAATCGACTGGTGTTCCGAAACAACTTCGTGGGAACGTTTTCCCGCCACCGCCACCGTACTCACATTCGAGAACCGTTGCAGCCCGTGATAATACTGCGCTCGCCGCGCTAACTGAATCACTTCGAGCGTCCCGCGCAGATTCACATTCAAGCAACTTTTTTCCGACTTCCGATTAAGCGAGGCCGCGCAGTGGATCACCGAATCGGTGCTGTGCACGAGCCGGTCATAATCGCCCGGGTCGAGCCCGAACTGTGGTGACGTGAGATCGCCGCGAAAAATCCGGATCTTCGCCTGCAAGTATTCATAGAATTTGGGGAACGGCATGTGCAGCTGCATAGCATTCCAAAGCCGCAGCTCCGCGTCGCGTGGATCGCGGCCGCGCACCAGCAGATTCAAGGCGGCGTCATGCTGGTCGAGCAGATTAGCGGCGACATGCGCGCCGATGTACCCGGTGCCACCGGTCAGGAATATCGCCACGTTGCTCCGTTCGTCCCCGTCTTCACCGCATCGCCATTTTCGCCCGCTGTCGTTATTGTCGTTGGCGTCGGCGGCGGCATACGCAGCACGCGCGGCGCACGCGCTTCCAGCGGGCGCCCTTCAATCAGCGGATACGTCCACCGCCGCAAGGCCGGAATATGAATGTCGATCCAATACTCCCACCAGTCCAGTCCCGCCGTGTCATATCCGAAAATTTCTTTCTCTTC
>Ga0209736_1000605_pt1 | contig 11576 bp, 11 predicted proteins | sample BlaSpr_A8_Ref_M3_FD_187992 | JGI IMG/M metagenome (GOLD analysis project Ga0209736, IMG submission 187992) | Forest soil microbial communities from Thunder Bay, Ontario, Canada - Black Spruce, Ontario site 2_A8_Ref_M3 (SPAdes) (version 2) | ecosystem: Environmental > Terrestrial > Soil > Boreal... | reverse complement strand
TTCCCAACATCATGATTGAAACCGGGGCGCGCGAAGGAGAACTCGGACGTCAGCCGCGACGGACATGCGAAATCTTCATGAAGTATTCCGACCGCATCATGTTCGGCACCGATGAAGGCGCGGGAGAAGCGATGTATCAGAACTATTTCCGCTGGCTCGAGACCGAAGACGAATACTTCCCTTACGCGCAATATCCGCTGCAAGGGCGCTGGATGATTTACGGCCTGGGCCTGCCCGATGACGTGCTGGAAAAGGTATACCACCGCAACGCGGAAGCGCTGTTTGCGCGGTTCAAGGGCGGGGGAAACAATTGATGGAGAGACGGCTAAAAAAAGAAGCTCTCTGTGTTCCTCCTGTATCCTCTGTGGTTAAGAATTTGCTTTGCTGTGGCTACGATGCAAGCCGCCAAATAGCCCTTGACAGTTCCGGCGGGCATCAATGAAAGTTACTATTCGAAACAAATCGAAACATCATGCCTTCAAACGGTCTGCTCAATGAAGAACGCCGCCGTGAAATCCTTGCTGCCCTGCATCGGGATGGGCGCGTGCTCGTCAAAGATCTGGCCCGGCAGTTCCGCATTTCGCAGATCACGATCCGCAAAGATCTCGAGTTCCTCGACGGCCAGGGGGCTATCCAGCGAACCCACGGCGGCGCGCTGCCCGTGCAAGCCGGTGCCCTGCTCGATCCAACGCTGCGCGAGAAAGAGAGGCTTCACCGCAGGCAGAAGATGCAGATTGCCCGCGCCGCGGTCCGCTTGGTGGAAGAAGGGCAGTCCGTCTTGCTTGATTCCGGCACGACGACGACGGCCATTGCACGCGCCCTGAAAGACATGAAGCGGCTCACCGTGATCACCAATGCGATCAACATCGCGGCGGAGTTGGCCGGCACCCACATTGAAGTGATCCTGACCGGAGGCACGCTACGCAAAAACTCGTTTTCCCTGGTCGGTCCACTGGCCGAGCGAACGCTGCGCCAACTCAGCGCCGACATCCTGTTCCTGGGCGTCGATGGCCTCGATACCAAAGCCGGTCTTTTCACTCCGAATTTGTTGGAGTCGGAAGTGAATCGGGTTATGGTCGAAATTGCCCGCCGGACGATAGCGGTCTGCGACTCGAGTAAGTTCGGCCGTCGCAGCCTGTGCAACATCATGCCGCTCTCGGCGGTCCATCAGGTGATCACCGACAAGGAGATACCGAAGCCGGACCTGCGCGCGCTGAAAGACGCCGGAGTGAAGGTAACGCTGGTGTAGGCGGAACAATCGGAGAGCTTAGTACTGGTTCGGAGTTGAACAGACCTCATGAAATCGGCAGAAATCACGGAACAGGGTCAGCACACGCTGAGCGAGATTTTTTCCCAACCTCAGTGCTGGAACGCGTGCCTCGCCCGGTTGGCAGCCAGCGCGGAACTGTATGCCGCCATTCAGCTCGCGCGACCCGGAGCGGAATGGATTTTTGTGGGTTGTGGAACCAGTTACTATCTCGCTCAGGCTGCCGCATCAAGCTTCAACTATCTCAAGTTACCAGCGCGGGCTGTCCCCGCATCCGACTTGGTGATGTACCCCGCGCTCACTCTGCGCGCCGGACGGGATTGTATTCCGGTTGTAATTTCGCGCTCCGGCCGCACTTCGGAGGCAATCCGCGCGGCGCAGATGTTGGAGAAGGATCACAATCTTCGCACCATCGCCATCACCTGTGCCGACGGCCAACCGCTGGAGGCGGCATGCAGCGTAACCTTGAAGCTTCTCGACGCCGACGAGCGGAGCACAGTCATGACGCGATCGTTCACATCCATGCTGCTGGGGCTGCAATACCTCGCGGCAACCGTCTCCGGCAATGATGGCTTCCGTCGCGCGTTGGTCGAACTCCCGCAACAGGTCGAGCCGCTTCTAAAGGATGTTCCCCAGCGTCTGCGGTTGTTTGCCGAGTCTCAGAGTTTCTCTGATTTCGTCTTCCTGGCGCAGGGCCCCCTGTTCGGCGTTGCTTCGGAGTGCATGTTGAAGGTGACCGAATCCTCATCCTCTTATGCCCAGGTACTTCATTCTCTTGAGTTCCGCCACGGTCCGAAATCGATTGCGGGCCCGGAAACGCTGATTACGTTTCTTATGTCGGAAACCTCTTACAACGCGGAAGTCGAGTTACTCGAAGAAATGAAAGCTCTTGGGGCGGCCACCCTGGTGATTGCGAATCGTCTCGAAAGCCGGGCTCGGGGTGCCTCCGACTTCGCCATCGAACTTGGCCTCCAGTCGCCGGAGTATGTGCAACCCGCGGCGTTCACGATTTGGGGTCAACTGTACGGCGTTTACTATGGCCTCAAAAAGGGCCTCAATCCCGACTCGCCGAAAAACTTGACGCGCGTGGTCGAACTCGCAGACGGCCACTAAGACCAGCACTTAGCATTTAGCATTTAGCACTTAGAGAACCTACGCCAATAGGCCTTCTCAATGTCCAATCTCGATATCGCGATCGTCGGAGAGATCAATCTTGACCTGATCCTCTACGGTCTGCCCGAACAAATGGCCACGGAACGCGAACTACTGGCCAGCGGCTTCGCCATCACGTTAGGCAGTTCCTCGGCCATTCTGGCGCATAATCTCGCCGCTCTTGGCAGCCGCGTGGGGTTCGTCACCAAGGTCGGCGACGACCCTTTCGGAACCCTCGCGATGGAACGTCTGCGTGAACGCGGCGTGGACCTGGCGGGCGTCGCGCATGGCGCCAAGTCCGGCGTAACAATCATTCTGCCCCACGGACCCCGGCGCCATATTCTCACCTATCCGGGCACAGTCTCCGAGTTACGCTTTGAGGATCTCGACCTCAATTATCTGGCATCAGCGCGCCACTTCCATATGTCGTCGCTGTTTTTGCAGCGTGAACTGTTGCCGCATGTGCCCGAACTCTTTCGCCGCATGAAGTCCGCCGGCCTGACCACATCGCTCGACACGAACGACGATCCCGACGACCGCTGGGACAGCGCCCTCGAAGAGATTCTGCCTCACGTGGACATCCTGCTGCCGAACGAGCGCGAAGCGATGAAAATATCCCGGGCGGACGACGCGGAAACCGCGCTCTCGCGGCTCGCACAAAAAGTGGAAACCGTCGTGGTCAAGATGGGCGCCAGAGGAACCATTGCCATCCGCGCAGCTCACCGATTCGCTGCGCCCGCCGTGCCGGTAACGGTCATCGATCCAGTTGGCGCAGGCGACAGCTTCGACGCCGGGTTCCTCCACCAATTTCTGCGCGGAGCGGATCTCACGACATGCCTGGCCTATGGAAACCTGTGCGGAGCATTCTCCACCACCGACTGTGGCGGCACGGAAGCGTTCCGCGACACAGCTCGAATGCAAGAATTTCTCCGCCAGCACGAGGCCAGCAATCAAGCGCAATAGATTTTGGGCGCTCAACACTACACTCACAACCCGGTCAATGATGGTTGTCGGTGCGATGAAGCTGTTTGCCTATGAAAAATTCAAAGCCCAATCCGAGAAGAACGGACCGGCCGGCATCCCACGCGGCCTCGCGACCTTCATTTTCTTGCTCGCAGTCTTTGCGGTGTTTGGACGTTTTTCGCATTGGAGGTAAGCAGGGCGCGAAACGCTGCCCTCGCGGGAATGCGAAAGACCGTGGCAGAAGCTTTGAAGAATTCCGCCTCGAACCACCAGGGTAAAAGGGCGCACAAATTGCCGATTCATGCAGTTGAGGGAGCAGGCTCTCCTGCCCCCTCAAAATGCGCCTCAATCTCCTCTAGAGTCTTCCCTTTCGTTTCCGGCAGAAACACCGCGGCGGTGATGAAGTAGATTACGGTACACGCGGCAAATCCAAAAAACATGGTCGAGTAGCCATATTTGCCGACAGTGGGCAGAAACACGGCGGCAATCGTCGTCGAAACGGCCTGGTTAATCAATAAGGCGATGCTCATACCGTTGGAACGAATCCGCGTCGGCATCAACTCCGAAAGCGCCAACCACACGCACACCCCGGGACCGATCGCGAAAAACGCCATGAAGACAAAGAGGCTGATAGCCACCAGCCAGCCATTGTGAGCGGTCGGCACCGGAGTGATCAATGCGTCCTCAATTCTCAGCGGAGCCTTGCGCGCGGCATCGAGATCGCTGAACGGATTCGAGAAAAATCCGACCACTTTATTGGCGGGAACGCAGCTTTCTCGCGTGATCTCAATCGGCTTCGCGGCCGTGTCGTCGGAACGCGCAACCTTGGTGGCGGCGCGAAAATCTCCGTAAGAATAGATGACGACCAGCGATGTCGGCCGGTTGCCGATCGCCTTGCCGGTGTCGCCGGTCGCAGCGAGGAGCGCGCCCGCGGTTTTCTCGTCGTAGAGCAGTGTGACCTTCTGGTCGGCATCGACCATGGACTGAACCGCATCCCGGGAATCTACGCGCAGCTTTTCAGTTCGGCGAAACAGCAGGCCGGTGCAGAGGAGCGACACAATGATCCCGGCGCTGCCCACCGACAGCAGGAACTTGCGTCCCTTGCGGTCCACCAGGAGCACGCCGCCGATGGTCATCAGGAAATTCACGATCGTGAAAAGAACGTAGCCCCAGTGAGCCTGGACATCGGAAAGACCACTCTGCAACAGAATGTTGGTGTTGTAGCCAATGATGGAATTGACCCCAGTGGCCTGATTGCAAGCGAGAATGACACAGGCCAGGACAAATGGAATCACATATTTGCGCCGCAAGAGCGACTCCCGAACATTCGTCCCCGTTGAAGTCTTCGCTTTTTCAGCAGCGGCCGTTTGCTCCATCTCCGCAAGCTCGACTTTCGCTTGCTCGTCGGAGCGAGAGCGCAAGAGAGCGGCGTAGGCGGCATCGCTTTTCCCCCGGCGAAATAGCCAGCGCGGAGACTCTGACACCATGAGGCTGCCGATTACGAACAAGATCCCCGGGGGCAGTGAAACCCAGAAAATGCTGCGCCAAGCCGTGTCTTTGAAGGCGAAGAGTCTAGCGGGATCGCCCAGTTTCGCCACCTCTTCGACGCGGATACTGAAAAACATGCCGACAATAGCCGCGGTCACGATGCCGAGAGTCAGCAACCACTGGAAGATGCCCGTCCCCTTCCCGCGGCTCGACGCCGACAGACACTCCGCCAGATACAGCGGAACAACTACACCGATCAGGCCGGCGCTGATTCCCTGTAACAAGCGGCCAAGAACCAGCGACTGATAGCCGTGCGAAAGCGCGATGATGGGAATGCTGCAGACAAACAGCAATCCACTGAGCATCATCAGCGGCTTGCGCCCGATCCAGTCTGCCAGGGCGCCGGCAAAGAGAGTTGAAATCACGCTGCCGAGGAGCACGGCAGCAACGACGATAGAAAGTTGGCCCGCATTCAACCCGGAAGTGGCCTCCAGATAAGGCAAGGCCCCCGCAATGATGCCGACATCCACGCCGTACAGCAATCCCCCAAGTCCTGCCACCAGCAGCAGGAAGCGGTTGTAGCCAGCTCTGTCGCTTTGTGCCATACGGAGCCCTTTCCCTATTCAGGGAACGTCTGACAAAATCTCAAACATCTTATCCCGCCCATCACGAATCGTAGCCTTGTCATCCCGAATGAAGTGAGGGACCCCCACCAACCTCCGCGCGGTCTTTCTCAGCTGGCTCACGGTTTCACTTGGCTGCTCATAAGCGCTTCATACGCAGCTCCCCAAATCGGCGCGTCCTCATTCACGACAACGGACACTGGAATGCGCTCCAGCACCGGCGCAAGTTTGCTCTCGCCACAAAAGGACTTGAAGAAGATACCATCCTGAAGCTTCGGAAGGATTTTCACCGCAATGCCACCCGCGATGTAGATGCCGCCAAGAGCCATGGTCTGCAATGCAAAATTCCCCGTCACCCCGCCAAAGATTTCAATCCAGAACCCCAGTGTCTCCACGCAAATGGGGCAGGATTTCGTCAACCCGCGCCGTGTGATTTCACTGGCTGCGTTGCCCTTTGCCGATTCGAACGATGCTTCGAACGATGCGTGGCGCACCGCAGGGTTCAGGAATTCGTGAATCCGGCGGAAACCCCGCCCGGAGACAATCTCCTCGCAGGATACGTGAGGCAACTGCACTTTTAAATGAGTGAGTAGTTGAATCTCGCGCTCACTTCGTGGCGCAAAATCTGCTTGGCCTCCTTCGGCCGGCGCGACCTGATATTTTTCGCCATCCCAGAAGAGAATGGCCTCTCCCAATCCGGTTCCCGCCGCAATTACCGCTCTCGTTGCATCATGCGCGGGGCTTCCGGGATTCAGGGTTACTAAGTCGTTCACCGATAGCCTCTCCAGACTCAAGGCAGTAGCTGTGAGGTCGTTCAGCAATCGTATGTTTTTCAGGTTGAGCTTCTGTGCAAGCGTCGAGACATCCACAACCCATGGCAAGTTTTCCGAGTAATGCCGCCCCCCTGCAACCACGCCCGCCACTCCGAACCCGGCGGCATCAATTGCCGGGGACTTAGCGTCCGCGTCCGCTGCTATCGCTTGTTTGAGAAAATGTTCGACCAGATCTTCGAATCCTGCATAGTCCAGGGTCGCAAGACGGCGCTGAAAGACCGAACGAAGAGTGAGCCCTTCTCGGAGGAACAACCCAAGATTGCATTTTGTGCCGCCAACGTCTCCGGCGAGAATCATGGTCTCTGATCCTACATGTGTGCTTGTTCGAGATGTTTCAGAGTCGGCAATCCCCTGATGGATTTTCCAGCCTTCTTCTGCGCGACGCGTAACTCAAAAAGACTTTGCAGATTAAGCCAGAATTCGGCCGTCGTACCGAAGAAATGGGCGAGGCGCAACGCTGTGTCGCCGGTAATGGCGCGCCTTCCATTTAGGATCTCAGTGACGCGGTTGGTCGGAACATCGAGCTGCCGCGCAAGCTCCGCGGCGCTCATGCCCAGTTCCTTCAGTTCTTCGGCCAGATGTTCTCCGGGGTGAATAGCGGTCAGTGCCATGATGTTTCTCCTAATGATAATCAACGATCTCCACGTTCGATGGGCCGAGGGCGTCTTCGGGCCATTCCAAGCGAGTCCGCCACTGATCATTGATGCGAATGCTGTATTGGCCCTTCCGGTCCCCTCTCAGCGCTTCAAAACGATTGCCGGGCAATACGGCAAGGTCTTGAAGCACGACGGCCGCCTCCGATCGGTCCAGCTTCAGACGGGCGGCAGGTTCGATTCCAAAGAACGCCTTTACCCGTTTACCGGCTGCGAAGTCCCTGGTTCGCTTGTCCCGGTAACTGACGATCATGATTCAGCCTAACGATCGTTACGCGTTACGTCAAGCGTAATATCTAGCGTAATATCTAGCGACGATTGAGCGCTGGCGAAGGAGGCAGCGATTACCTTCGGGTGAGTCCACGGGTCGGGTGGCGGTGAAAAGACGAAGATGCGGCCAGTGCGGAACTTGACCCCTATGCTTCCGCTTCGGGCGATCGCTGCAGGGGCTCAATCTCAATGACGTGCAGTCCGCACTCAGTTTTGCCCGTGCCAGGCCAGCGCCCCGCCCTGGGATCTTCGCCCGGCTGAACGGCCCTGGTGCAATGAGTGCAACCGATGCTCGGATAATTCCGATCATGGAGCGAGTTGTAAGGTACGTCATGTTCGTGGAGATAGCGCCAAACCTGTTTCGAAGTCCAATCCGCGATCGGATTCACCTTTACTAACCCGAACTTTGCGTCCCACTGGACTTTGCGGGCACCCTCGCGGATTACCGTCTGGTCGCGTCGAATGCTCGTGATCCACGCGCGCAGCTTGCCCAGTTTGCGGCGGAGCGGCTCCACCTTTCGCAGATTGCAGCACTGGTCAGGATCGCGAGTCCAAAGCGCCGCACCGCGAACACGCTCCTGCTCCTCGGGCGAGAGCAGTGAAAACACTCTCTCAATTTTTATTTCATATTTTTGCTCGATCCTGTCCATCAGGTTGTAGGTCTCCGAAAACAGGAATTCGGTATCGATCGTGAAGAGGCGAAAATCCTTGCGAAGGCGCGACGCCATATCAATAAGCACCATGCCTTCGGCCCCAAACGCCGACGAGATTGCGACGTCATTGCCGAAGGTGTCAAACGCCCATGACAACACCTGCTGTGGAGTCCAACTCTCGGCCGTCAACTGCACTTCTGCGATCTTGTCTTTCACGCTACCGGCTCCTTATCTGTTCCCAGGCGCGGCGCCTGGGAGAGGGATGTTTTGAAGAGGGCTGGAGGACGCACACCGTCGTTTCCCTTCGACAAGTCCGGCATCACAAATCCCTCCACCAGGGCGGCAGGATCAGCCATCCGCACAACTTCACCGACGACCAGCAGCGTTGGAGCGGCCAGTTGCGGCGAACGATGCAGATCGTGCACAGTCGTGCGATGGGTTCGCTGATACTTGGTAGTGGCGCGCGAGATGACGGCGCAAGGTGTCTCGCCGGCAAGCCCGGCTGTCCTCAGCCTCTGCGCGATATCCGAGTAATTTTGTCCCGGCATATAAATGACGAGTGTTGCTCCACTCGCGACAAACTTGCTCCACGCATCCTTTTCGGCTGCATCTTTTTCGGAAGCTTGATGTTCGGAAGCTCGATGCGCGGTGATGAGCACCAGCGCCGATGACGCTCGCCGATGAGTAAGCGGAATCTGGGCGGCGGCGGCGGCGCCCATGGCCGAGGTCACGCCGGGAACAATCTCGAAAGGAATGTTGTGGCGGCGGAGCGTTTCGATCTCTTCCCCGGCGCGTCCGAAAATCAGAGGATCGCCACCCTTCAGCCGCACTACGCGCAGTCCCGAAACCGCCAATGCGACCATCAGATAGTTGATTTCCCCTTGCAGGATTTTTTTTTTCCCGCAGCGCTTGCCAACGTTGTGAATCTGGGCGCTTGACGGAATCAACTGCAGGATCTCGGGCGCTACAAGATCGTCGTGCAAAACGGCTTCGGCGCTTTGCAGCAGGCGAAGAGCCTTCAATGTCAATAGCTCCGGGTCACCCGGCCCCGCGCCTACCAGATAAACTTTTCCCTTCAAGCTCCCGCTCCTTTCGACTTCATCTCGTAGCGCTCAACTCTGATATTTTGGCAAGCGCCGCTTCGAACGCTTCCCTGCTCGCCAGTGAGTGCAGTAATTCCCACTTCGTTTCTTTATCAAGCTCGCTGGCCAAGACCAGTCGTCTCGTCTCGCCGAGTTGCTCAACCCATGCCGCGTATCCGTCTCCGAACTGGCGTTCCAGTTGCTGACGAAGTTTCTGCGCTAGCGATGGACTTTGCCCTGCGGTTGAAATCGCGATCTGCAGGTCACCGCGCCGCACAACTGCGGGATAAAAGAAATCGCAAAGGTCCGGAACATCCACCACGTTGCACAGCACTCCGCGCTCCTGCGCCTCGCGGTAAACGCGCTCGTTCAGGCTGCGCGACGCCGTTGCCACCACCGCGAGAAACATGCCGTCGAGGTCAGACGACGAGAAAGCACGCAGTTCCAGGTCGATCTTTCCTGCGTCAGCCCAGTCGCGGACCTGGTCGCTGGCCGCGATCGCTACCACGTGGATGCACGCGCCCGTGTCAATCAGCCCGCCGATCTTGGGCTCGCCAACTTTGCCCGCGCCGACCACCAGGCACCGCTTCCCTGACAGCTTCATAAACATTGGGAACAAGTTAGTCACCGTCTCCTCCCGCTGCTTGCGCTACCGCTCCTCTGGCACTTACCGGCGGCAAATCGCGGGTTACTGCTTCCACCGGCTCGCCCGCCAGAAACTCCCGCAACTGCGTGTCCGTGTGGCTGGCAAAGAACTTTCGCAGGTTCTGGTCGGGCTGACGAGCGGCAAGATACTGCCGAAGCAATCTCTCGATTGCTTCCGGAACCTCAGTCGCAAGGCAGCGATATCCCACGGGCCGCGCCGTCGCCGGATGCAAACCGAGCGCTCCGCCAAGGCAGAAGTAATAGGCATCGACGAGGCGTCCGTCGACTTTCATTTTTTTGCCGTCAATGCCAATGTCGGCAATCCAGTGCTGTCCGCAACTGTTCGGGCATCCGGTAACGTGCAGCTTCAGGTGCTGATCGAAACCTGGCAGACGCTCTTCCAGTTCCTCCACCAGCCAGCGGGCAAAGCTCTTCGTCTCCGTGATCGCCAGCTTGCAGAACTCCGTGCCGCTGCACGCGATGGTGCCGCGCCAGAACGCCGACCCGCCCACCCGCAATCCAATCGCGTCCAATTCCTTGGCCAAATCCTCAGCATTCAACCGTGGAACGTTCACGATGAGCAGGTTCTGCATGTTAGTCGCGCGCAGTTCGCCGGCAGCGAAGCGATCGGCCAGATCGGCGGCAGCGCGCATTTGTTCCGCCGTAATTCGTCCGCGGAGAACGGCAGCTCCTACGTAGCAATAGCCCGGTTGTTTTTGCGGATGAATTCCCACGTGGTCGCGATAAACATCCGCGGGCGGGCGCTCTTCTACCGCCTCATCAAATTGAAATCCAATCCGCCGCTGCAGTTCGTCCAGGAAACTCTCTGCCGTCCATCCATGCCGCAGGAAGAGGAACTTCAGCCGCGCCCGCTCGCGATGTTCCCGCAGCACATCCGAGTCGCGAAACAGTTCCGCAATCCCCTTTATGGCGGGCAGCACTTGATGCCATCGCACAAACGCGTTCAATCGCGCTCCCAGGTAGGGTTCGGTGGAAAGTCCTCCCGCAACTCGCAGCGAGAAGCCCACCTCGGGTATCCCGCGCACCACACGAGTCGTCGCGGTCAACCCAATATCGTTGATCTCCGGATACGGGCACCACACGCGGCATCCCGTGATTGAAATCTTGAATTTTCGGGGAAGGTTGTAGAAGTCGTTATTTCCTGCCAGCATTCGCGACGCTTCGAGCGCTAGAGGAGAAGCATCGCCAATCTCGTCCGCGTCTACCCCCGCGACCGGGCAGCCGGTAACATTGCGCGTGACGTCGCCGCAGGCGCTCATCGTGTTCAATCCGACGCGCGCGAGCGCTTCGAGGACATCTGGGAGGGCTTCGATTGTGACCCAGTGCAGCTGGACGTTTTGGCGGACGGTGATATCGGCAATTCCGTGAGCGTAGCGGCGCGTGAGTTCGGCAATGGTGCGCAGTTGGTCGGAACGCAGCAGACCGTTGGGGATCCGGATTCGCACCATGAAGCATTGCAGCGCGCGGCCCTCCCCGCCCTGACCGCCGGTTACGCCCGCCCCATCTCCTTGGGTGTACACGCCCCACCAGCGAAAATAGGTCCCAATCCACTCCGGTGGGATGGAGTCGAACCCCTCGCGCGCGAATCGCCGGATTTCCTCCAGACCCTCCCACGGGTTCTTGGAGCGTTTGAGGCGCTCGACTCGCTGCGTTTTGGTTTCTTTCGCTGCGTTTGTCATAAATATTGGCCCGACTTCTTGTCCCCAGACTGTTTTGTGCCGGAAAATAAAAAACCCACCGCCAGGTTCATCTGGCGATGGGTTATAAGTGCCGGTTTTACAGTAAATCCTTTAGTTCGGCAGCCTCCCTGCGCCAGAGCACACGCATGCACAACAACAACAAGAGCACATGCACATCGCGCAAAGGATCTGCCTCAACACAGTGACTGCCATTCTAAGTCGACCGGTCCCTCCGGTCAACAAACTT
>Ga0209736_1000603_pt1 | contig 11586 bp, 4 predicted proteins | sample BlaSpr_A8_Ref_M3_FD_187992 | JGI IMG/M metagenome (GOLD analysis project Ga0209736, IMG submission 187992) | Forest soil microbial communities from Thunder Bay, Ontario, Canada - Black Spruce, Ontario site 2_A8_Ref_M3 (SPAdes) (version 2) | ecosystem: Environmental > Terrestrial > Soil > Boreal... | reverse complement strand
GCCGACCTTGACCTTCGCACCGGTGGCGGTGGGCACCAGGGAGACCATGATGTTTTGGTCTTCTCGTGTGCCAGAGATGAAAACTTGTTCCTGAACAGTGCGGTAGCCGGGCGCAGCAATTTCTACGACGTACTGGCCGACGGGCAAAGCCGTGAAGCGGGCGCGGCCACTCTGATCGGAAGTGGTGGACAGTTTCGTTTCGATTTGCGAGGTCAGAAGCGTGACCGTGGCACCTTCGAAAAATGGCGCACCCGCCGTGTCCTGGATTTGCAAGGTAAGCCGGCCAGTCGATGTGTAATCCTTTATCCCGCGGGTGTCGGGAAGTGACTGTGCGTCGGACTGCGCAGCGGAAGACTTGGGAAGAAAGAGCAGCGCCAAGCCGCACAGCGCCACGCAGACCTTGATTGAAAATGAACCGACGACGCTGCGCACGGATTCTCCACTCGCAGTCCAATCTATCACGCCTCTAGTGCTTAGAGTAATCGTTCGACATCTTCTAGCAGAACGCTCATTTGTACTTGGCGAACCCATCTTCGATGCCCCCAATCGCAGACTCTTTGTGTTTTTGGGGTAACTTCAAATCAGTCTCGAATGCGAAATCTGAGCCGGGAAGGCTAAGTCCGTTACCGGGTGCGCCGTGAAAGGTGGTGGTCCACAGCGGGAGTTAAACCCGTCCGGGAACTGGTTCGCTCCACCCGGTAGCAATCGAAGCAGCGGCGGAGGCAACGAAGCTGCTAAAGCCTTCGGTGCCTCGTACCCGGGAACGCCAATCTCCTGATTGGCGTTTTTGCTTTCCCAAGCATGCTTTTCGGCCTAAGCTTTCTATCCGCAACACTTACGAAACACACGGCTTTGCGCTGTTTTACTACGCGCAAGCTCTTTAGAATCAATATGTGCAACATGCTCCGTAAGTGTTGATTCTAAATGAGTTATACAAATACTAAGTCCTTTACAATCAACACTTACAAAAAACAGGGGGAGGGGGCGATTAGGAAAGCTTGTCCACCTGCCTGTCGCTGTTGCGCTCAGTGAGTTAGCAAATGACCGCTAGAACGAAATCCTCGCGCTCAGTTGGATTTCGCGCCCCGGCGTCATGGCCATGGTGATTGTTCCGAATTGCGGCTCGTTCACATAGCGGTTGGGTGTGCCCAGGTTCACCTTATTCAGCGCGTTAAACGCCTCCGCACGGAACTGGAAGGTGGCATTTTCGGTCAGGCGGAACGTGCGTCCCACGGCAAGATCCAAGGTCTGCAAGGGGGGACCATACACGGAATTCCTGCCAACGTTGCCATAGGTAAAGGCGGCTGGCGCGGCGAATGCCGCGGGATTAAACCACTCTGCCGCGGTGCGCGTGCCTGCGCCGAAAACTGGCTGCCCCGTGGTGTTGGCTCGGATAGGATTCTCACCCAGAACCGTCCCCGAATTTGCGGTATCGCCAAACACAGAGATAGTAAACGGCATCCCGGATTGAATCTGATAGATGGTCGAGAAATGCCAGTTCTGCGTTGCCCATTCTGTCCACGCCGCACGCCGGTAGGCGGGAGTATCGTAGACGCTGCTGAGTGCGAAGCGATGCCGGACGTCACACCCCGGCCCCTTTTCCGCGTTTAGATTGTTGTTGTTTTGCGGAATAGTGGACTCGTCCATGGCCGAACGAAAGTCAGGGGCGTTGGTTAAATTCTTGGCCAAAGTGTAGTTGGCCAGAAGGCTAAGCCCATGAGAATACCGGCGGCGCACGTTTATGTACCCGGCGTCGTACCAACTCTGCGCGGAGTTCTCCAGCAAGTTGATGGTGCTGACCGGGAACGTCAGGCTTTGCAGTACGGCGTTCGCGCTACTTGATGTCAACACCGTGTCTGGCACAAAGGTGATCGTCTTGAACGGGCGTCGCGGCCCAAGAGGACCGGGCCCGGGCAGCGTGTTGTTGATCAAGTGCGCGCGCTGAAGGTGATAACCGCGAGATCCCAGGTAGCCTATTTCGACGGAAGTGTTCTGCCCGAAACTTTTCCCCACGGAACCGTTCCACTGCTGAACGTATTGTGCCGAAGAATGAGGATCGAACGCGGTGAAGCTCACCGTCGTAGGGGGCAATGGCCCAGTGCCAAGCACCGGCGCACCGAAATTCAATCCATTGGCAAAGAGCGTAGCCGGAGGAGTGAAGTTATCCGCTTGCTGCGTTTCCGGGAAGACATACGGGACGTTGTGGCGCTGGTTGCACCACGTGTTGAGATCCACGGGCGTATAGAAAATTCCGTAGGCCGCGCGAAAAACAAATCCGCGCCTGGGAAGATTCTTCGCGATCCCGAACCGTGGCGCAAAGTTGTGCTTGTTGGCGTACATCAGCCCCTTCGGGTATCCCAACTCGCCGCCGACAAATGCGGAGGGTGTCCCGTTCTGAAAAATCAGATTCGAGTTGGTGTTCTCCGTGTCGTAGAGCGGACTCGAATACTCGTAGCGAAGACCAAAGTTGAGAGTGGTCGTCGACGTCACCTGCCAGCTATCCTCGGCGAAGCCCGCCATTCCCCACGCCCGTAAATCCATTTGAGGGATTCCCGCCTGCCGTTGCTTCACGGTGGGCAAGCTAAGAAGCATGCTGGCCAGCCCGGAACCGCTGCCATCGTTGAAACCGAACTGAGTTGTATAGCCATTCGTGTATTGGTAGTAGCCGCGATTCTGGAAGAATCCCCACATGGGCCAGAAATAACGGTGAATATCCCCGCCAACTTTTATTCCATGACGCCCTCGCTGCCAGGAATAGGTATCCCGGACTTCGACCGTTGTGTCCCATGCATGCATGGGTGTTGCGGCAAACGTGTCGCCGATCCCCGTATACCCTTGCACTGCAAACCACGGGGCGCCCCACGCGTTCTTTCCGCCAAAACCGACTCCCTGTATCCCCAACTGGCCAACGATGTCGTTCACCCCGTCATTCTGTGAAGTGCGGTCCATCGAGAGACGCGAAACCGCAACCGAGATGGTGTTGACTTTGCTACTCGAGAAAATGTGATTCCAAGAACCCACCCCCTGCTGGGACAGATTGTTGAAATTCACACCGAAGCCTGGAAGATTTTCCGTAGTGGAGGTCATCCCGCTGCTCGGCGAGAATCCATTTTCCCCGCCTGCCGAATAACGCACCAGCAGCGTGTCGCCGTTCGAAAAATTATGATCCACGCGCACCGTTCCCTGGTTCTGGAAATGCGACTCGTTGCGCACGTCGAGATAATTGTTCGAGTCCGGAGCCCCCGGCATCATCATCATATTTGGTTGGGGCAGGTATTGCAGCAGAAAGGTTTCCAGGAGCGCATTGATCCTGTTCGTCGGGACTTGATTGTTGAGGAACTGGGTGCGCGCGTAGGGGAAGTTAGTCGGACCCGTCGGCAGGCTTGGGTTGTAATTCGGATTCTTAACGGCGGTCGTTGGGTCATAGATTTTGACGTTGCTCATGCTGAAATCGCCCTGGATTTCGGCCATCGTCGGCACGGTCAAGATCTGAGCGTCTGCTTGAGCGAGCCGCAATCCTTCATAATTGAGAAAGAAAAAAGTTTTCTTCCCAAAGAGCGGGCCGCCAAAGGAACCTCCAAAATTGTTTTGCACCAGATGATTGTTGCCCATGGATGCAAACGTGCTCGCATCCATCGCCCCGTTGCGAAGAAATTCGTAAGCTGTTCCATGGAATTGGCTCGACCCGGAATGAGTGACGATGTTGATCTGGCCGCCGCCGGCGCCTCCCATATCCGCGGTGTAGCTGCTTGTTTCCACTTGAAACTCTCTCACTGCATCGGGAGCAGGGCTCAAATTTTGCGTATTGAATGTGGGATCCGTGTTCGTGGCGCCATCCAGCAAGAAAAAATTTGCGTTCGGTCGGCTTCCACCTATGACTACGGCAGATCGCTGGCCGGGGCGCCAGTAAAGAGGATTCGTCGATCCGGTTTGTGCGCCGAAGCCAACGTGTGCTCCGGGAACGGTGAGGACCAGGTCAATCAACATCCGGCCGTTGAGCGGCAGTTCTCGGATGGATTGCGGCTCGACGACTTCGCCGACGCTCGCATCGGTTGTCCGCAACACTTCGCTGGCGGCCGTGACTCTCACGCCCTGCGCGACACTGCCGACTTTCAAGCCGATTTCAATGGCTATCTTCTGACCAACCTCCAGCCGCAGCGATTGCGTCTCCGGCGCAAAACCTGACGCCTCGATTCTTACTTCGTAATCATCCGGCAGAAGGGCGGGGACGTCGAAGAATCCGTGTTGATCCGTCACGGCGCGGCGGATAGCGCCCGTGCTCGAGGCTGTTAGCTGGATGGTCGCTCCCGCAATCGCCAGATGCTGTGCATCCGTCACCATGCCCGTAACAGTCCCATAATTGCTCTGGCCAGACACGGACCACGCAAGCCCCAAGAAAAGAAATACGGCGAAGAGTTTTTTCACTGAGTTGTCCCCCTTGAAGAATCCGTTTGGAGCAGATTTCGCAAACCTGTGGGATTCAGGGAACCCCTGCTCCGACACCCCTCGGCGAGTCCCCGTGCAGCGTGTCGGCCACTCTAGTGAGGAAAGATAAGGTCATCAATAATAGGAAAGCACTAGAGGCAGGGTGCCTTTGCTGGGCTTGAGAAACGCGGGGCGCAATCGACCTTATTGGGGCTCTCTTCCCGCCTTTGAATGTCGCTGCTTCCGCCTTATACTCATCTCGCGACAATAGCGCCGTAGAAGATCATCAGCGAACGACGAAAACTGTCTCCAACGTGCAAACCCTTCTCCCCATCGCAACGCTTCTCACGGCGCAAACCTCCCTCAGCCATTACTGGCACAAGCTGACGGACCGCACCTTCCCGAGCGTTTATCACGCCAATGCTTTCGACCTTGCGATGATGATCCCCTACTTCCTTGTCCTCTTCGTCCTCGCTGCCTACGGCTTCCACCGGTACTGGCTCGTTTACGATTATTACGTTTACTCGAAAAACGTTCCCGGCCCGCCGCCCGAAGTCAAAAGTTGGCCCCGCGTCACCGTCCAGCTTCCCATTTTCAACGAGCGCTACGTCATCGAACGCCTCGTCGAGGCCGTCTCGCGCTTCGACTACCCCCGCGAACTGCTCGACGTCCAGGTCCTCGACGATTCCACCGACGAGACCTGCCAGGTCGCCAGCGACTGCGTCGAGCGCCACGCCACGCAAGGCATGCCCATCGTCTACATCCACCGCACCAATCGCGAAGGTTACAAAGCCGGCGCGCTCGAAAATGGTCTCAAGACTTCGCAAGGCGAATACATCGCCATCTTCGACGCGGACTTCATCCCCGAGCCAGATTTTCTCCGCCGCACCATTCCGTATTTCGCCGATCCGGCCAACGGCCCCAAAATCGGAATGGTCCAAACTCGTTGGACCTACCTCAACCGCGACTACTCGCTCCTCACGCAGGTCGAAACCATCCTGCTCGACGGCCACTTCGTCGTCGAGCACGGCGCGCGTTCCCGCCGCGGCACATTTTTCAATTTCAATGGCACCGCAGGCGTCTGGCGCCGCCAAGCCATCGAGGAAGCCGGCGGCTGGGAACATGACACTCTCACCGAAGACACGGATCTTTCCTATCGCGCGCAGCTCAAGGGCTGGAAGTTTCTCTACCTCCCGCAAATCGAGTGTGCATCCGAGCTGCCTGTCGATATGAATGGCTTCAAAGCGCAGCAAGCCCGCTGGGCCAAAGGACTGATGCAAACCGCGAAAAAAATTCTCCCGCGCGTGATGAAATCCGACGCTCCCTGGCACGTCAAAGTCGAAGCTTTCTTCCATCTCACCGCCAATATCAGCTACCCGCTCATGGTTCTTTTTTCCGCTATGCTCCTACCTGCCATGATCGTCCGCTTCTATCAAGGCTGGTTCCAGATGCTCGTCATCGACCTGCCTCTTTTCCTCGCATCCACTTGTTCCATTTCCAGTTTTTACATCGTCGCGCAACGGGAGCTTCGCCCCAAAAACTGGTGGCGCACGTTTCTTTACATGCCCTTCGTCATGGCCACCGGCATCGGCATTTCCGTCCGCAACGCGCAAGCTGTCCTGGAAGCCATCGTTGGCAAGAAGAGCGAGTTCGCGCGCACCCCTAAATTCAATATCGCAGGCAAAAAAGGCACCTTTGTCGAGAAAAAATACAAAAACAAAGCTGGCTGGATGCCCTACGCCGAAGTCCTCCTCGGCCTCTATTTCGGTGGAACTGTCGTCTACGCCATCATGAACGAGAATTACGCCACGGTGCCCTTCCTATTCCTCTTCGTCTGGGGCTACCTCTACACCGGCCTCATGTCTCTCGGCCAAACCTACTTCGCCCATCTCCGTTTCGGCGTCAACGCCCCGGAAATGCGCCCCGCCGCCACCGGCGCTCCCGGCTTCTGAATACCGCTACTGTGTTAGTTCTCACCAGCTCTGTGAATCGATCTGGGGCACCGATCGAAGAAGGACATTCGCGCCGTTAACAACATCCTGCGGGCGCGAAAACTCTCCGGGAGCGTGACTAATGCCACCAATGCTAGGAATAAAGATCATTCCGCTGGGAGCCAAGCGGGCCATACTTTGAGCGTCGTGAGTGGCCCCGCTTGGGAGTAGTTTAGTGGTCAGACCCAATTGCTTGGCGGAATCTGCAATGGCTTGGCGCAAACGAGGGTCGCTGAGTGCCGGGAGGTCGCCGACAACCTGCTGAAAACTGAATTTTGTTCCGGTGTCCTGCGCGATCTGCTGCGCTTCGTCGCGCATTTTGCTAAAGAGCATCTCGATTCGCGCTTCATCCAGATCGCGGACATCGAGACCGAGGACCACTCTTCCAGCCACAACGTTGTAAGCTCCGGGTATTGCTTGAATTTTGCCCACCGTGCCCACCTGTCGGCCGGGGATACTTGTCACGACACGATTCACCGCTTCGATGAATCTCGAAGCGGCTAGCAGTGCGTCATGCCTCTGATTCATCGGCGTAGTGCCCGCGTGATTGGCGACGCCTTCGATGGTCACATCCCATCTAGAATTCCCAACGATTCCTTCCACAACGCCGATGTCAATCTTCTCAGCTGCCAGAGTGCCGCCCTGCTCGATATGCAGCTCGAGATACGCGAAAATATCGCCGCGCTTTCGGCGGCTCGCGGCCAAACGAGCGGGATCGCCGCCAATGAACGCAATCCCTTCGCGAAGCGTCTTTCCACTCCGCGTAGCCAGACTCAAGTCTTCTTCGCGCAACTCACCAGAAACCGCACGGCTCCCCTGCAGCCCACCTTCCTCGTTCTGGAAAATCAGGACCTCCAAAGGGTGGCGCAGTGTGACGTGGCCGTCGGCCAAAGTTTGTGCGACCTCGATCGCGCCCAGAGATCCGACAACCCCATCGTAGTTGCCACCTTGTGGAACTGAGTCGACGTGCGAGCCTATGACCAACACTGGCAGTTTAGCGTCGCTACCTGCCCTCCGGCCGGATATGTTGCCGGCTGTGTCGACACTTACGGTAAGCCCGGCGGCGCGCATCAATCCCATCACGTAGTCTCTGCCTTGGCGGTCGGCTTCGGTGTACGCAACACGACCGTAGCCGCCGGCGGGATCCTTTCCGATCGCGGCCATTGCGTTCAAGTGTTCCATCACGCGGTCACCGTTGACGTAAGGAGAGGACTGCGAGCGAAGCGCTTGCGCTGCAGCGATCACCGCTACGAGGAAGGCTGCGAGCAAGAGAAATAAATGGAAGCGCATTCTATCTCTGTTCATGGGCCGGGAGTCTCTCATTTTGTGTCGCGCCTGCCTAGTGTTTTCCCTCCCGCGCACGGGGCCGCAAAACCTCACAATTCGCCATTATCGTTTTGGGACCACTCCCACCGTCCCGCTTACCCGCACGATAAACTATTTGGACTGCATTACTCGGAGCGTTCATGCGGAGCAAGACTTCCGCCGCTTTTTTCGTGGTTACCCTGGTCATTTTGGTTCTCGGCTCCCTTGCCGCTCAGGCAAAGCCCACCGAGACACCTCTGCTTTCTCTTCCTCGCAGGCCGCACTATGTCTTTCAGCGTGTCGGCGAAAACTTCGGCCGGAGCTCTTTGACTCCATCCTGCATCCTGCAAGACCAGGATGGCTTTATCTGGATCGGAACTCCCGACGGTCTGCTCCGCTTCGACGGCAATCATATTCTGCGCTTCGGTCTCGAGCAGGGCCTTCCCAGCACCAATGTAGGCCAGCTCGTTCTGGCTCCCACCGGCCGAATCTGGATTGTCACCTCCCGCGGCATCGCATACATCGAAGGCGGCGCCCTCCACCAACTCCCACTCGCCAAGGTCTACAATTCGTTTCGTCGCCCCTCCGCACTGGCCCTCGATTCCTGGGGTAAAGTTTATCTCGCCACCGAAGGCGGCCTGCTCCGCGTCGATCCGGATCGCCCCAACGACTTCCGCCTATGGTCCCTTTCCGAAGGCCTGCCTAGTCTGGAGGCCGAGTCGGTTAGCATCACTTCCGAAGGCCGCGTCTGGTTCGCCTCCGGGCACCGCGTCGGCTGGCTCGATTCCCAGGACCACGTCCACATGTTCCCCGTGCAAAGCGGCCTCCCACACGAGCAAGTGATCAGCATTCTCCAGGACTTCGAGAAAATCCTCTGGGTTCGCACTTCGGGCCATCTCTATCGCCTAGACCCGGGCTCGACTCACTTCGTCGCCGAGCTTCCCGATCTCCCACCCGCCAACGACTATGGCGCGCCCGCCCTGGACCGTTCCGGCAATCTGATGATCCCCACCGTCGCGGGCCTCTATCGCCGCATCTCCGGCCAATGGGAAGTGATCGATCAAAGCCGCGGCATGGCGGTCAACGCTACTTTTGCCATCACAGAGGATCGCGAGGGCGTCTATTGGATTGGCCTCGGCGGAGCCGGCATCCAGCGCTGGATCGGCCGCAAAACCTGGTCCAGTTGGACGCAGGCCGAAGGTCTTCCCGACAACGTCGTCTGGTCCGAATTGCGCGACAAACGCAAGCGCCTCTGGCTCGGCACCAACAATGGTGTCGCCATGTGGGATCCCCAAGCGGATCGCTGGCGAATGTGGAAGTCGAAAGACGGCCTCAGCGGCTCCTTCGCCCGCGAAATGATCCTCGCCCCCGATGGTGCCGTCTGGGTCCTTTGCTATCCAGGCGGACTCACACGTTTCGATCCCACTACTCTTCGCCCCGAGAAAATCCCGACTCCCGATCCCATTCCCACCGGCATGCACCTCGGCCCGGACGGCCGCGTCTGGATCGCGAACGCTTACTACCTCAAAGCAACCCGCCCCGCGCAACGGCCTTTTCAATTTGTGGATGTGCCGCTGCCTCCGGAAATCCATCAGGGCATCGGCCGCTTCGCATCCGGCCCGGACGGCGTCCTCTGGGCTGTTGGCCGCAGCGGCCTCTCCCGCTTCGACAGCAAGCAGTGGCTGCATTTCACAACTGCCGATGGCTTGCGACAGGACGAAGTTGTCGAAGCCGCTGCCGTGAGCCGCGATGAAGTTTGGTTCCGCTATTCCGACGCCCTTGGATTAAGTCGCCTGCTGCTCGTGGATGGAAAACCGCAGATCACTCACTTTGGCTTGGCGGAGGGACTGCCCTCTCTTGACGTCTACATGCTCGGGGCCGATCACGAAGGCAACATCTGGGCCGGCGGCGCCTTTGGCCTCACGGAATTCTCCCGCAATGGCCACACTCTTCGCTTTACCCAAGCCGATGGCCTCATCTGGAATGACCTCAGCGAACGCGGCTTCTTCGCCGAAGAAGACGGCACCCTACTGTTTGGCACCAGCGGCGGCCTCGCTCGATACAATCCCATTTCCGAGGACGAGCGTGTCGAGCTCCCGCCCCGCGTCGTGATTACCTCCGCGCAACTCGGCTCACGCGACCGCGTCGGCGAACGCAATCCCGAAGCCCTGCGAAGCGACAACACTTTCCGCGTGGATTTCGCGGCTCTCACGTACCGCGACCCGGAAAATGTCCGCTGCTCTTATCGCCTCGCGGGCCTCGAAAGTGAAACCAATGAAACTTCGGGCCGCGAAGCCCGCTATCCCGCTCTGCCTCCTGGCGACTATCGCTTCACCGTCTCTTGCCGCTCCGCACGCGGCACTCTGAGTTTCCCCGCCGAATTTTCTTTCACGGTAATCCCTGCGTGGTGGCAGCGCTGGTATTCGCGCGGTTTCGCCATTCTTCTCGGCATTTTCGCTCTCTACTACCTCATGAACTACCGCACGCGCAAGCTGCAAGGCGAGCGCTTCCGCCTCGAACAAGCCGTCGCCGAACGTAGCGAAGCCCTCGCACAAGCCAACAAAGAGCTCGAGGAAATGTCTCTCACCGATCCCCTTACCTCCGCGCGTAACCGCCGTTTCTTCCAGGCCACCATCCAGAGCGACGTCAGCCAGGCCGTTCGCGCCTACTCCTCGTCCGACCCCACGCGCAGCCGCCGTAACCGCGACATCATTTTCTATCTCATCGACGCGGACCACTTCAAAGAAATAAACGACCGCTTCGGCCACGATGCCGGCGATCAAATGCTCATCGAGTTAACGTCCCGCATCAGCTCCGCCATCCGTTATTCCGATGTCCTGGTCCGCTGGGGCGGCGAAGAATTCCTGGTCGTCTCCCGTTTTTGCGAGCGCAAGGAAGCCGCCACCCTCGCCGCCCGCGTCCTGTCCGCCGTTGCCGGCGAGCCATTCAAGGTCAAAGGCGCCGGTCTTTCTCTGCATCGCACGGTCTCGATTGGCTGGGCCGCCTTCCCTTGGAACATGGCTTCCCCCGGCGACGTTAGCTACGAAGAGGTCCTCGCCCTAGCCGACCGCGCCCTCTACAAATCCAAGAACGCCGGTCGCAACCAAGCCATCGGCGCTCTTCATCCAGAATCAGCCGCCGAGCCCCATACCGCCGTCGCCCACGGCGATTCCGAAGCCCGCGTCTCAGAAATCGCGGCCACCGCCGCGTACGTCACGACTTACGGCCTCGAAACCACTTCCATCACGTAGTGTAATGCTCCAGAAAAACTCCAAACAACTAGTCAACCGCTGCGTTGCTCCTTCAGAACCTCCGCTACGCAAGTCGCGTTCAGGGGTAAACTCTGCACCTGTGCCAACCCCTCTCGAACAGATAATCTTTCACAACGGCCCGATCGAACTCCATGCCGTCGCAGCCGGACCGCCCGACGGTCCCGTGGTCGTCCTCCTCCACGGCTTCCCCGAATTCTGGTATTCCTGGCACAAGCAAATCGATCCTCTTGCCGCCGTCGGCTTCCGCGTAATCGTTCCCGACCAGCGCGGCTACAACAAAAGCAGCAAACCCCGCGGCGCGGCCTCCTACACACTCTTGCATCTGACTTCCGACGTTCTCGCCATCGCCGATCAACTCGGCCAAGACCGCATCTTTCTGGCTGGTCACGATTGGGGCGCCGCCGTCGCGTGGAGCGTCGCCCTTCTCCATCCGCAACGCATCGTCAAGCTCGCCATCCTAAACGTCCCTCACCCAAGCGTCATGCGCCGCTATCTAAAAACCAACCACCGCCAGTTTCGCCGCAGTTGGTACATGTTCTTCTTCCAACTTCCCTGGCTCCCCGAAGCCGCATTCACCGCGTTCAACTTCCGCC
>Ga0209736_1000602_pt1 | contig 11597 bp, 15 predicted proteins | sample BlaSpr_A8_Ref_M3_FD_187992 | JGI IMG/M metagenome (GOLD analysis project Ga0209736, IMG submission 187992) | Forest soil microbial communities from Thunder Bay, Ontario, Canada - Black Spruce, Ontario site 2_A8_Ref_M3 (SPAdes) (version 2) | ecosystem: Environmental > Terrestrial > Soil > Boreal... | reverse complement strand
GAGTGGAAGATGATGATGGAGACCAAGAAGATTCTTGATCCCAAAATCAAGCTGACCGCGACCTGCGTGCGGGTGCCGGTGTTCGTCGGCCATTCCGAAGCCGTCACCATCGAGTTCGAGAATCCGATCTCGGTCGACGAGGCGCGCGAGGTGCTGCGCAATGCGCCGGGGTGCCTGGTGATCGACAAGCACGAACCCGGCGGCTATGTCACGCCTTACGAGGCGGCGGGCGAGGACGCCACCTATATCAGCCGCATCCGCACCGATCCCACGGTAGACAACGGTCTGGTGCTGTGGTGCGTCTCGGACAATTTGCGCAAGGGCGCGGCGCTCAACGCGATCCAGATCGCCGAGTGCCTGATCAACCGTAAGCTGATCAGCGCCAAGAAAAAGGCGGCGTGAGAATGGGGAATAGGGAATAGCAAGTAGCGAATGGCGAGTGGAAATTTTTCGCTATTCGCTGTTCGCTATTCGCCACTCGCTATTCGCTCACTCCCCGGAACTCCTTCGCTGCCTGGTCGAGCACGAACAGCGAGCCCTCGGCGACGCCGAAATAGGCGCCGTGCAGATTGAGTTCGCCGCGCTCGACGAGGGTGCGGACGAAGGGAAACGTCATCAGGTTCTCCAGGCTGCGGAACACCGCGGCCTTCTCGATCCGGACGGTGAAGTCGGCCATCGTCTCGTGGTCGCGCTGGGCGACGGTCTCGCCGGGCTTGACGAACATCGACATCCAGCGGCCGATGAAGTCGCCGGGCGACAGCGGCTCGATATTGTCGATGAAGGCGCGGATGCCGCCGCATTGCGCGTGGCCGAGCACCACGATGTGCTTCACCTTCAGCGCCCGCACCGCGTATTCCAGCGCCGCCGAGACGCCGTGCGCGCCGCCGTCGGGCTGATAGACCGGCACCAGGTTGGCGACGTTGCGCACCACGAACAATTCGCCGGGGCCGGCGTCGAAAATCACCTCCGGCGACACCCGGGAATCGCAACAGCCGATCACCATCACCGCCGGCGACTGGCCGCGTTCGGACAATTCGCGATAGCGCGACTGTTCGGTCGGCAGCCGCTGCGAGGTGAAGGTGCGGTAGCCCTCCAGCAGATGTTGCGGAAATCCGGTCATGGGCGTTGCTAACCATAGGCCGCCGGCCGGAACAAGCCTTTCGATTGGGCAGGCGAAGTGTTATCGGGGACTGGAAAATCCCCGAAGGAACCAGCCATGATCCGTCCGCGCCGCAGCCTGCTGTTCATGCCCGGTTCGAATGCGCGGGCGCTGGAAAAGGCGCGCGTGCTGCCCGTCGACGGCATCATCCTCGATCTGGAGGATTCGGTCGCCCCCGATGCCAAGGCGCTGGCGCGCGACCGGATCGCGGCGGCGATCGCGGCAGGCGGCTTCGGCAAGCGCGAGGTCCTGATCCGCGTCAACACCCTGGATTCGCCGTGGTGGATGGATGACATCACCATGGCCGGCAAGGCCCGGCCCGACGGCATCCTGGTTCCGAAAGTATCGAGCGTCGAGGATCTCCGGAACATCGCCCGGTGCCTTGGCGATATCGACGCGGACCCGTCGATCAAGGTCTGGACGATGATCGAGACCGCGCGCTCGGTGCTGCACGCCGAGGAACTTGCCGCCGCCTCGCCCGATATCGGGATGCGGCTCTCCGGCTTCGTGTTCGGTCCGAACGATATTTCGCGCGAGACCCGGATCCGGATGCTGCCCGGCCGCGCCGCGATGATCCCGATGATCACGCACTGTATTCTGGCGGCGCGCGCTTACGGCCTTGAAATTCTCGATGGGCCCTACAGCGACTTCTCCAATGTCAACGGCTTTGGCCAGGAATGCACCCAGGCGCGCGACCTCGGCTTCGACGGCAAGACGCTGATCCATCCCGGCCAGATCGAGGCCTGCAACGCGATCTTCACGCCGCCTGCGGAGGAAGTCGCCCACGCCCGCAAGATCATCGCCGCCTTCGAGCGGCCGGAAAACGCCGCGCGCGGCGCGATTTCACTCGACGGCCAGATGGTGGAGCGGCTGCACGCCGATATGGCCAGGCGGACGATCGCGATCGCCGATGCGATCGCGGCGATGGGAAGTTGATGCCACATCACGATCCGGCAAATCTCTCCGCCGCCCAGGCATAGAGGCTGCCGGGAACGGGCGGCTGGTTGCCGCGGCCCTTGGGCGAAATGTGCAGCCCGATGATGTCGGGATCGCCGATCAGCGCTGCAAAATCGGAAGGTTCGAAGAACAGCTTCGGTTCGGCATGGACCGCGTAAAACGATTTCCGCGGCAGGGCGTCATGCAGTTCGCCATATCGGCGGGCGAGTGCGGTCAGCGCCGCCGGACCAAAGATCGCCACGCGAATGTCGGAGAGACGGCGCGACCCGCCGCGCCAGCGTTGTAGCGCGAAAGTCAGCCGGTGCCGCAGCGCCAGCCAGTCCGGCGTCAACACCTCCTGCGTCATCAGCTTCTCGAACGCCGCTACGATGGCGTCGTCGGGGGGCAGATAGAGCACCGAATTGCCAAGCTGGCGCGGCCGCTCCCAGGCGAAATAAGGCCGTGTCACGTCGATCTCGACGGATTTGAGCAGCAGCACGTCAGCGTCAAGCCAGAGCCCGGCGCTCCGCGCCATCAGCCGCATCCGGAAAAAATCGCTGAACTGCAATAGCGTCCAGTCGCGCCACACGGCGTCGGGACCGGTCGGGCGCAGCCGTTCGGCAAAGGAATGCGGCAGGATCGCCTCAGCCTCGGCGTTGCCGACGCCGTCGGGCAAGGCCCCGAGCGGCTCGAAGCTGTAGACCGTGACCTTGTGACCCGCGGCGACCTGCGATCTCAGGCAGGTCAGCCGCAGCGCATCGAGCGGACCGTGCCAGAAGGTGACGACGTCGGGCCGCATGCGTCACCTCCGGAGCGTTTCGAAAAAGCTCGCGGGCGGGATCAGGCCCAGGCGCGCTCGCTCTTCGCCTTTGCCTCATAGGCGTCGATCGAGGCCTTCTTCTCCATGGTGAGCCCGATGTCGTCGAGGCCGTTGAGCAGGCAGTGCTTGCGGAACGGATCGATCTCGAATTTCACCATGCCGCCGTCGGGGCCGCGGATTTCCTGGCTGGCGAGGTCGATCGACAGCGTCGCATTGGCGCCGCGCTCGGCGTCGTCGAACAGCTTGTCGAGGTCTTCCTGGGACACGCGGATCGGCAGAATGCCGTTCTTGAAGCAGTTGTTGTAGAAGATGTCGCCGAACGAGGTCGAGATCACGCAGCGGATGCCGAAATCCAGCAGCGCCCAGGGCGCGTGCTCGCGGCTCGAACCGCAGCCGAAATTATCGCCGGCGACCAGGATCCTGGCGTTGCGATAGGCCGGCTTGTTGAGGATGAAATCCGGGTTCTCGCTGCCGTCGTCCTTGTAGCGCTGTTCCGAGAACAGCCCCTTGCCAAGGCCGGTGCGCTTGATGGTCTTCAGATACTGCTTGGGAATGACCATGTCGGTATCGACATTGATGATCTTCAAGGGCGCCGCGACGCCTTCCAGCGTGGTGAACTTGTCCATCGAGATGCACTTCATGGTTCGAGATTGGAAAAAGCGTGCCGTGGTTTATCGCGATTGTGGCCGCGGTTAAAGGGCAAAATCCCTAATCGGCAGTAGCCTCGATCGCCTCCATATCGTCGTCGGAGAGGCCGAAATGGTGGCCGATCTCGTGAATCAGCACGTGGCGGACGATATGGCCCAGTGTCTCGTCATGCTCGGCCCAATAATCCAGGATCGGCCGCCGGTAGAGCCAGACCATGTTGGGCAGCCGCGCGATATCGTCATGGCTCTGATGCGGCAGGCCGACGCCGACAAACAGGCCGAGCAGGTCGAACTCGCTTTCCGCCTCCATCTCGTCGAGCACCTCCTCGGTCGGGAAATCGTCGACGCGGATGATGACGCCCTCGCACAGATCGCGAAAGGCCTTGGGCAGGCGCCCGAAAATCTCGTGCGCCATCGCCTCCATCTCGGCCAGCGAGGGTGCTTTCAGGCTTCGCCACATTTCGTCCTTGTAGCGCGGGTTTCATCCTCCCGCATCCGGTATTGCCGGCCGCACGGTTGACCTTGGCGCGGCAATCGGAGACGTTGCGGCGGCAACAGGTTCCAGGGTGGGCGTGATGATGCGGATCAGGACAGCGGCAATCTGGGTCGCGCTTGCGGGCGTTTTGTCGCTGCCCGCAACCGGCGCGACCGCGCAAACCGCCCCGGCGGGCCAGCGCATGGCGCAGGCGGCGCAGCCGGTCTCGGCCGAGGTTTCGGCGCAACGCCGGGTGCGATCGCCGGCGCGGCTTCGCGTTTATCCCAATGACTATCCCAATGACGAACTGGGTGACGGCGTCTATCCCCGCTATTTCCCCGGTCGCAACGCCGTGCGCGAATGCAACGCGACCTATGTGCAGGAATACCGGCCGAGCGGCGCGGTGATCGTGCCGCACATGAGCTGCTTCTGGCGTCCCGGCTGGTAACCCTAGTGCAAGTGCCGGCGCGCCGCGCCAATTAGTCCCGCGCCGACCACCAGCGCCGAGGCGCCGTAGACGATGATGGCCATGACCAGTTGGGTGAAACCGCTCGCGGTTCCCGGGCCTCCGCCGGGGCCTTGCGAGGCAAAAGCCGCGCTGGCCGACAGCAAGGCGGCCGCGGACGCGCCGGCGAATGCGAGCCGCGATATCGAATGCTTGAGGCGAGACATGACGATCTCCTGTATCGAGACGTTTGCAGAAGATACGTGCGACAGCCTGGGCCGGTTTTGAAAAAACTGGACGAATGTTGTTGTGCGAAACGGAATGGGGTTTGATACGTCAAAGCCTCTTACACCAACGAGGAGTCCTCCATGACGAGATGGATCGCCGCAGCCATGCTTGCGCTCACCGTGACGTTCGGTTCAGCCACGATCCATCCAGCCGCGGCGGCGTCGGTTCAGCCGGCGGCGCAAATATCAGGAGTCGCCAAGGTCGCTGATGTCAGCGCGCGGCGACGCATTCGGCATTATCATCATTATCGCTATGCTTATCGGCCCTATTACTACGACCGGCCGTATTATTATGCGCCCGCGCCATTCTTCCCCTTCTTCGGCCTTGGCTTCGGGCCGTTGTGGTGACGTCAGCCTACGGCGCAAATCCCTTCGCCATCAGCACCACGCCCTGCGCACCGGCTCCGCGGTCCTTCGAGATTTCCAGATACTCCGGCGAATTAGCAGCGCCTATTCCGCAAAAGTGGATGCCGGTTTTTGTGATAAGAATACGCGCAAGTTATTTTATGAGCGCATTTTCGTGCGGCTAACCGGTTTCCACTTAGCCGGAAAATGCGCTCGCCGTGAAAGCCGGCCTCGTCGGGAAACGACATCAAGACCAGCTTGTCGCGATCCCACGTGCCTTCCAGGATCGCCGGATTTTCATCCGCCGACGGCAGCCTGCCGCTGAATTTCCTGAACAGGTCGAAGAACCGCGCCTGATAAAGCATGCCCTCGGATTTGATCCGGGATGGACGCCGGTTTTGCGAACAGAACACGCGCAAAATCAATCAGGAGCATTTTCCGAAGGAAAGTGCTCCTGCGCCCGATCTCGTCTTGAAAAGATTTTCGCTTAATCCCAGTTCTTGAATTTCCAGGATCGGAGCTTCCAGGGCGTCAGCGTCTCCAACCGCCACTGTTCCCACCGGACCGGCGGCCAGTGGCTGAGGCGCGAGGTTTCCTTGACCACAGGCTCGACCACGCGCGGTACGACCCGGCGCCTCGACTGGCGCGTCGCCTCGCTGATCATATCGACGAATTCAGGCTTGTCGGCCATTTCCCGCTCCATGCGAAATGCCACGCCTACGCCGCGCCAGTTTGCTCCGAAGACCTTAACGACTTGCTTCCGGAACATTTCGAGGTTGAGGGAAGGGGCGCCTTTGCATCCTTTGTTTTGACGCGTTTTCTTTACGCGAACCGGTACCCATCCCGCATCAAGTGCGGGACAGGCTTTCGTCCGAAAACGCTACCGCCACTCCCTGATATCGACAAAATGCCCGGCGATCGCCGCGGCCGCCGCCATTGCCGGCGAAACCAGATGGGTGCGGCCCTTGAAGCCCTGCCGGCCCTCGAAATTGCGGTTCGAGGTCGAGGCGCAGCGCTCTTCGGGTTTCAGCTTGTCGGGGTTCATGGCGAGGCACATCGAACAGCCCGGCTCGCGCCATTCGAAGCCGGCCTTGATGAAGATCTTGTCCAGTCCCTCGGCTTCCGCCTGCTCCTTGACGATGCCGGAGCCCGGCACGATCATGGCGTTGACATGGCCGTTGACGGTCTTGCCCTCGGCCACCTTCGCCGCCGCGCGCAAATCCTCGATCCGGCCGTTGGTGCAGGAACCGATGAAGACGCGGTCGAGCTTGATGTCGGTGATCTTGGTTCCTGCCGTCAGGCCCATGTACTTCAGCGCGCGGTGTTTTGACAGCCGCTTGGCCTCGTCCTCGATCTTGTCCGGATCGGGAACGAAGCCGGTGATCGACACCACGTCCTCGGGCGAGGTGCCCCAGGTCACGATCGGCGGCAGCTTTGCGGCATCGAGCCTGATCTCGTGATCGAAATGCGCCCCCTCGTCGCTGCGCAGCGTCTCCCAGTAGCGCATCGCGGCGTCCCAGGCCTCGCCCTTCGGCGATTTCGGCCGGCCCTTCAGGAACTCAAACGCCTTCTCGTCCGGCGCGACCAGGCCGGCGCGGGCGCCGCCCTCGATCGACATGTTGCAGACGGTCATGCGGCCTTCCATCGACAGCGCGCGGATCGCCTCGCCGGCATATTCCAGCACATAGCCGGTGCCGCCGGCGGTGCCGATCTCGCCGATGATGGTGAGGATGATGTCCTTGCCGGTGACGCCGTCGGGCAATTTGCCGTCGACGACAGCGCGCATGTTCTTGGCCTTCTTCTGGATCAGGGTCTGCGTCGCCAGCACATGCTCGACTTCCGAGGTGCCGATGCCATGCGCCAGCGCGCCGAACGCGCCATGGGTGGAAGTGTGGCTATCGCCGCAGACGATGGTGGTGCCGGGCAAGGTAAAGCCCTGCTCGGGGCCGATGACGTGCACGATGCCCTGGCGCTTGTCGAACTCGTTGTAATATTCGATGCCGAATTCCTTTGCGTTCTCCGCCATCACCCGCATCTGTTCGATACTTTCGGGATCCGGATTGGGCTTTGAGCGGTCGGTGGTCGGGATGTTGTGGTCCACCACGGCCAGCGTCTTCTCCGGCGCGCGAACCTTGCGCCCGGTCGCGCGAAGACCTTCGAAGGCCTGCGGCGAGGTCACCTCGTGGACCAGATGGCGGTCGATATAGAGCAGGCAGGTGCCGTCATCGGCTTCGTGAACCAGATGGTCGTTCCAGATTTTGTCGTACAGCGTGGTCGGTTTTTTGTCGGACATGATGTCAAGCCTTGAAAGCGGGATTTGAATCGGAAAATTTCTGGTCGCGCGCCGATGCGGCGCGCCGGGCCTCAGGCCGCAAGGGCTGCCGTCGTCAGCCGGCCGAAGAAACGCCAGGGCAGCCGACTGCGGTCGTCGAGAACGACGCGGCACGCGATGGTTTGGCGATGGCTGAGCATGGGCGGCTTATAGCACATGAGGTATCCCAGCGCGATATAGTTGCTTCCTTCGTCATTGCGAGCGAAGCGAAGCAATCCAGCTTTTTGCGTCGCGGCAAGCTGGATTGCTTCGTCGCAAGGGCTCCTCGCAATGACGTTTGCCGCAACAAAAAAGCGCGGGGGGTGAATCCCGCGCTTTCTCTCAAATCCGTGAGGGTGAAAATTACTCGCCGACGGCGGCCGCGCGCTCGCTCTTCTCGACGATGCGGGCCGACTTGCCGCGCAGGTTGCGCAGGTAATACAGCTTGGCGCGGCGCACCTTGCCGCGGCGCACCACCTTGATCGAGTCGATCATCGGCGACATCACCGGGAATACGCGTTCCACGCCTTCGCCGTAGGAAATCTTGCGCACCGTGAAACTCTCGTTGAGCCCGGCGCCGGAACGTCCGATGCAGACGCCCTCATAGGCCTGCACGCGCGAGCGGTCGCCCTCGACCACCTTGACGTTGACGATCACGGTGTCGCCCGGTCCGAATTCCGGAATCTCCTTGCCGGCGGACAATTTGTCGAATTGCTCTTTTTCGAGCTCTTGAATGAGGTTCATCGCAAAATCTCCATCGGCGGCGCGCCCCAGCCGCCAAGGCGCGGGCTGCGCGGGTGTTCCGTTATCCTGCCATTGCGCGGATTTGGCGCTCGTATACGGCAAAGGCTAGGCGTTGTCACCCATCCGTCGCGTTTTTTGGGCGTTTTTGGCCCCTCGTCCGGGCCGCCCAGAGATCGGGCCGCCGCGCCCTGGTCAGGGCCTCGGCTTCGGCTCGGCGCCAGGCTGCGATTCGGGCATGGTCCCCCGATAGCAGGATTTCAGGGATCGGCTGGCCTTCGAACTCCTGAGGGCGGGTATATTGCGGGTATTCCAGGAGGCCGTCGGAAAAGCTTTCGTCCGCGCCGGAAGCCGGCTGTCCCATCACGCCCGGCAGCAACCGAACGCAGGCGTCGATCAGCGCCATGGCCGCGATTTCACCCCCCGACAGCACATAATCGCCGACCGAGACTTCTTCCAGCCGGCGGGCCTCGATGACCCGCTGGTCGATACCCTCAAACCGGCCGCAGACGATCAGGGGTCCCCGCCCGGCGGCGAGTTCCACTACCCGCGACTGGGTCAATGGCCGACCCCGCGGGCTCATCAGCAGGCGCGGGCGGTCTGGAGCGATATTGGCTGCATCGATGGCATCGGCCAGCACGTCGGCGCGCAGCACCATGCCGGGGCCGCCGCCGGCCGGGGTATCGTCGACGCTCCGGTGTCGGTCGGTGGCCGAGTCCCGGATATCGCGCGCCTCCAGGGCCCATAGGCCCGACGCCAGCGCCTTGCCGGCGAGGCTGACGCCGAGCGGGCCTGGGAACATCTCCGGAAACAGCGTCAGCACGGTCGCGCGCCAGGGGTTTATCTCGGAAGGCATGTTCAACGGTCCGTATTGGAAGGGTCGTCACCTTCGATTTCCGCAGGCAATTCGATCACCACCCGGCCGCCCGCGACATCGACCGTGGGGACCACCGCATGGGTGAACGGCAGCAGCATGGTGGCGCCATTTGGAGGCGCGATCTCGATGATATCGCCGGCGCCGAAATTGTGGATCGCGATGACCCGGCCGAGCGGCTCGCCCGCGGCATCGACAGCGGTAAGCCCGATCAGGTCCGCGTGATAATACTCGTTCTCATCGGTGGCCGGCAGTTTGTCGCGGGCGACATAGAGTTCGACGCCATTGAGACGTTCGGCTTCCTCGCGCGTGGCAATGCCCTTCAGCGTCGCGACCAAGTGTCCCTTGGCCTCGCGGACCTGCGTCACCTCGAACTGGCGCGCGCCGTCTTTTGTCACGAGCGGGCCATAGTACTTTACCGCCAGCGGGTCTTCCGTGAACGTCCAAAGCTTCACCGCGCCGCGCACGCCATGCGCGGCGCCGATACGGGCGACGCAAATCGGTGCTGCCACCGGCGCGCGCCGCTACGCTTACGCCGTCTTGGCGGCGGCTTCGGCTTGCGCTTTACGCTCCTTGCGCGGCACGGCCTTTTCCGGATTGCTGCGCGCGGCGCGCTTGGCCACGCCGGCGGCGTCGAGGAAACGCGACACGCGATCGGACGGCTGCGCGCCCTTGGCGAGCCATGCCTTGACCTTGTCCATGTCGAGCTTCAGCCGCGCCTCATTGTCCTTGGGCAGCAGCGGATTGAAGTGGCCGAGCCGCTCGATGAAGCGGCCGTCGCGGGGAAAGCGCGAGTCGGCGACGACGACGTGATAGACCGGGCGCTTCTTGGTGCCTGCGCGCGCGAGGCGGATAACGACTGACATTTAGTTCTCCTATGAGGTCAAATGGGGTGAATGATTCTCGTCATTGCGAGGAGCGGAGCGACGAAGCAATCCAGCTTCTTGCATCGCGGCGATATGGATTGCTTCGCTGCGCTCGCAATGACGAAAGATAGGTCACTTCTTCTTCCCCAGTCCCGGAAAACCGCCGAGGCCGGGCAGGGGCGGCTTGCCGCTCAGACCTGTAAGTCCCGGCAGGTTCGGCAACCCCTGGCGCAGACCGGCAGGAAGGTCCTTTGGCAGCGCGGGCATGCCGCCCGGCGCGGCGCCGCCGGGCATCTTTTCGGCCAGCGCCTTCATCTGCTCGGGCGAGGGCATGCCGCCGCCAAACCCCATCGCCTGTGCGATGCCGGCCATCGGGCCGCGCTTGCCCGAACCCATGGCCTTCATCATGTCGGCCATGTTCCGGTGCATCTTGAGCAGCTTGTTGACTTCCTCGACCTTGACGCCGGCGCCGGCGGCGATGCGTTTCTTGCGGCTGGCTTTCAGGATATCGGGGCTCTTGCGCTCCTGCCGGGTCATCGAATCGATCACCGCAACCTGGCGTTTGAGGATCTTGTCGTCGAGGCCCGCGTTCGCGATTTGGTTCTTTATCTTCGCGATGCCCGGCATCATGCCCATCAGCCCGCTGATGCCGCCCATATTCGCCATCTGCAGCAATTGCTCGCGCATGTCGGCAAGGTCGAATTGACCCTTGCGCATCTTCTCGGCGACGCGCGCGGCTTTTTCCGCGTCGATGTTGGCGGCGGCCTTCTCGACCAGCGACACCACGTCGCCCATGCCCAGAATCCGCCCCGCGATCCGGCTCGGGTGAAAATCTTCCAGCGCGTCGGTTTTTTCGCCGGTGCCGATCAGCTTGATCGGCTTGCCGGTGACCGCGCGCATCGACAGCGCCGCGCCGCCGCGGCCGTCGCCATCGACGCGCGTCAGCACGATGCCGGTGAGCCCGACGCGCTGGTCGAACGATCGTGCGAGATTGACCGCGTCCTGGCCGGTCAGCGAATCCGCGACCAGCAGCACTTCATGCGGATTAGCCGACGTTTTGATCTCGGCGGCTTCCGTCATCATCTCTTCGTCGAGCGTGGTGCGGCCGGCGGTATCGAGCAGCACCACGTCGTAGCCGCCGAGTTTGCCGGCTTCCAGCGCGCGGCGCGCGATCTGCGCCGGCTTCTGGCCGGCGACAATCGGCAAGGTCGGGATATCGAGGTCGCGCCCGAGCACCGCGAGCTGCTCCATCGCCGCCGGGCGATAGATGTCGAGGGAGGCCATCAGCACCTTGCGCTTGTCGCGCTGGGTCAGGCGGCGGCCAAGTTTTGCAGTCGTTGTGGTTTTGCCGGAGCCCTGCAGGCCGACCATCATGATCGCGACCGGCGGCACGGCGTTGAGGTCGATGGTTTGGCCGTCGGAGCCGAGCGTTGCGATCAGCTCGTCATGAACGATCTTCACCACCATCTGGCCGGGGGTCACCGACTTGACCACGGTGGCGCCGATCGCCTGCTCGCGGACTTTTTCGGTAAAACTTCGGACCACGTCGAGCGAGACGTCGGCTTCGAGGAGCGCGCGGCGCACTTCACGCATCGCGGCATCGACATCGGCTTCGGTCAGCGACCCGCGCCGCGTCAGCCGATCGAGAATGCCACCAAGCTTTTCCGACAGATTGTCGAACAATTCCGTTA
>Ga0209736_1000598_pt1 | contig 11619 bp, 10 predicted proteins | sample BlaSpr_A8_Ref_M3_FD_187992 | JGI IMG/M metagenome (GOLD analysis project Ga0209736, IMG submission 187992) | Forest soil microbial communities from Thunder Bay, Ontario, Canada - Black Spruce, Ontario site 2_A8_Ref_M3 (SPAdes) (version 2) | ecosystem: Environmental > Terrestrial > Soil > Boreal... | reverse complement strand
CTTAAAGTTGCCACTGCCGATGCCGCGGTGCGGTCCGCCGCAGCCGACCTGTTGGGAAGCGGCGAAGTTTCCGGCAAGGCGTTTGAAACGAATTTGTTGCACAAACCTTCCGGCCTAAAGGCGAAGCGGTTGCTGCTGATCAGCGGGGGGAGCGCGAAGAAATTCTCGAGCTACGAACTGCGCCGTCTTGCCGGCGTTGCGGTGCGCGCTCTCAAGTCCCGCGGAATTCGCAGCTTTGCCTTCGTCGCTCCGACGGGCATTCCTGCCGAAGAAGCGGTGCGCGCGATTGTGGAAGGCGCGCATGTGGGAAATTTCGATCCTGACTACTATCGCAGCGACCGCAAAGATCAGAAGATTGACGCGCTTACTGTGGTCGCTAGCGGAGACAAGTCGGCGCTGGAAAAGGCGGCGAATGAAGCGCAGGTCATTGGCGAATCCCAAAACTTTACGCGCGATCTGGTGAATGAACCATCCAATCGCATGACGCCGACCATTCTCGCCGACCGCGCGAAGAAGATGTGTGCGGAAGTTGGTTTGAAGTGTGAAGTCTACGGCGCCGACAAAATCAAAGAGATGAAAATGGGAGCGTTCTGGAGCGTGGCTCAAGGATCCGACGAACCTCCCACGCTGATCGTGATGCGCTACGAACCGTCCGGCGCGCCCGAGAAACCTGTACTGGGACTGGTGGGGAAGGGAATTACTTTCGACACTGGCGGCATCTCGATCAAGCCTGCCGATGGCATGGAGAAGATGAAATACGATATGGCCGGGGGCGCAACCATGATTGGCGCCATGCGCGCCATTGCGCTTCTGAAGCCGAAAGTGAAAGTCATCGGCATCGTGTGCGCGACCGAGAACATGCCCTCGGGAAAAGCGCAGAAGCCGGGCGACGTGCAGATTGCGATGTCGGGGAAGTCAATCGAGATCATCAATACTGATGCAGAGGGCCGCCTGGTTTTGGCCGACGGCCTGTACTATGCGCGGCAACTCGGCTGCACACATCTGGTGGATGCAGCCACCCTGACTGGAGCGGTGGTGGTTGCACTCGGCTACAACAATGCGGGAATTTTCGCTAACGACGACGACATGTACAACCGCTTTCATACTGCGAACACTAAGGCCGGGGAAAAAATGTGGCGGATGCCTCTCGACGACGAATATAAGGAACAAATTCGTTCTTCGATCGCGGACATCGTGAACTCGGGCGGCCGCTGGGGCGGGGCGATCACGGCCGCCATGTTTCTGAAAGAATTCGCCGAAGAAACACCTTGGATCCACCTCGACATCGCCGGTACCGCTTGGACGGAAGATCAAAAGCCGTGGATCGCGAAAGGTCCGTCTGGCATAGCTCTGCGCAGCCTGGTTGAGTTCGTGAAGAGTTTTGCGGGATAAGAAATGCGCAGCGAACGTTGAGGGAAATTCGTGCGGTTGTTATAATCGAGGGCGTTCCAGAGGGCGCGTCCGCAAGTAGAACAATTTCGTCCGGTCGCGAATCCCGCCACAATCAGCGTGAAGCGAACCGTGCTCGCAGCCCGCAGAGTGCGGGTCTCATGACGTGGCCAGGTAGCTCAGGTGGTAGAGCGCAGCCCTGAAAAGGCTGGCGTCGGGGGTTCAACTCCCTCCCTGGCCACCAAATCATTAAAAATAAGATGTTTACATGTCCTTTATTAATCCATCACATCGGGTCGATATTTTGAAGATTGATGATCTTCGATCTTCGTAATTCCCTCCGGATGTTAAGGTTGCCGGTCGGTAGAGCGCAGACCAGAAGAGCTTGGCGTCTGCCGTTTAGCGTAGGTTTCTAGGTATGATTCGTTTGCGATCTTGTTCGAAGCGGTGTAACGAGGAGACACAATTTTTAGCTTGAGGCCTCTGCGTTGTCGCGACAGAGGCCAGAGGACTCAACTCAACCCCGGGCCCATGCATTCAATCGTTTGCATGGTCATCTTAAACTAGGAAGGGTTTGGAGAGGTTCGATTGCCGTGGCCAAAACTTTTGGGGAGCCGCCGCCGTTTCTACCCAATCCCAACGGCGGTGACACGAACGTTATCCTGAGTCAGTTAGAAACATCCGGGCCAAGAGGCAGCTATTGGGTCGCCTTCACCGCGTTCCCGAATCTTCTCAGTTTTACTCGCTGCGGCTGCCTTGCACCGTCCAGCAGTTCGGGTTTCTTGTGGCTAAACGCAGCAAGAACCAGGCCACATCCGAGTTGGAAATTGCATTCGACCACGCGATTTTGAAGAACGGAACCGAGATCCCTCTGGCGCTGAGGTGCGCGTGCGTCGGGCGGTGGGATGTTAGGAGGTGCGAGGTCCACAGCTGGATCGGTTAGTGGATACGGCGGGCAATACAGCGGGAGCGGCCGTAAACTCAGGTGGAGCTGCTGGTGGGGCTGCCTACCTCTAAAGTCTTATAAGCCTTTCACTCTCACGAAGAATTGTTATCACTGGCGGCCCTGCCTACGATGTTTTCCTGGAGACAGATTCGATGTGCCAGGGTTCTATGCGATTGAAACAAACCTGCCAATTCGCGATCGTGTTTTTTTTGATGCCGGTGGTCTTCGCAACGATAGCTCAAAGTGCGAGCAAGAGAGCGGATCAGCCGAAAAGCGGGGGACAAGTCCAGATTCCAAGTCGCCCGACTTCTCCTTTGTTCAGCAGCAAACAAGGCAAGCAGAAAACTGAGATCCATGTCGATCCTGCGACTGGCGTAGTCACGCTGAAGCTGTTGGTGCAGGATCCGAACGGATATTTCATTCCCAATCTTCGGCGCGACAATCTTGTTGTTTATGAAAACGGAGTCAGACAGCAGAGCGCGACCGTCGACATTGAGCACGCCCCCATAACGTTGTCGTTGTTGATGGAATTCGGTGGGCGTGCTCCCGGATTGAACCACCAAATGGGCGACGAAGTGGCCAGAGCGGCGCAGCAGTTACTGGATGAACTCGGTCCGGAAGATAAAGTGACGTTCTGGAAATATAGCGACCAGGTTCAAAAGCTGGCCGACGCAAATCAAAGCCGCGACGCCGTTAAGACTGACCTGATCGCGATGGGGGCTCCGGCAGTCTCCGAGACTAACCTGTACGACGCGATCATAGCGACTGTAGCGGAAATGAGGCCAGTGAGGGGTCGAAAGGCGATCGTTCTGATCACTTCAGGCATCGATACCTTCAGCAAAGCTCACTATGAGGACGCGCACAAGGCCGCCGAGGAATCCGATGCGCCAATCTATGTTATTAGCCTGACTCAAGTACTTCGCCAGATTATTCAGATGCAGGATCGCCCGCTCGTGAATGTAGATTGGGACAAGCTGGAGCACCAGCTTCAGGAGATTGCTCGCATATCCGGGGGACGTGCTTACACTCCGTCGGACACGATCCAGCTGTCTCCGGTCTACGACGACGTGATGGAGAACCTCAAGGTTCGATATGTGATCACGTACAAGTCGTCCAACAGTGGCGATCCGAATTCCCCGCGGACGGTTCGCGTTGAGCTGGTGGATCCACAAACCGGGGGACCGCTTGCAATTCGCGACGCCAACGGTCGAATCGTTCGTGCCAGCGTGATTCTCCAGGAAAATTACGTGCCGAGCGCGGCAACCGGTCACTAAAACCAGTGTCAAAAGTGATGTGGTAGCTGTGCCCGGCGAGATCGATCTCCTTTACTTGTTCTTGTGCGCTGTCGAATGTCGCCATCGAGGCAGCACCGATGCGGCTTGGGAGTTGTTGGCAGGGCTGACGTCCTCAGATCCGGCAAGGCGAGACGTCGCTCGCGTTCTCCTGAATAGTTGCTAACTTCTGAGTAGTTACTCCGGTATTCTCCGCTGGCGCAGCCATGACGGGTGCATACGATCCACTGCAGGTCGCGCTCTCAGTCCTCATTGCGGTGTCCGCTTCCTACGCAGCTCTCGATCTCGCCGGACGGGTGACCGCGGCGAGCGGTCGAGCACGACTGGCCTGGTTGATCGGCGGAAGCACGGCGATGGGCATTGGCATCTGGGCAATGCACTACATCGGGATGCTGGCCTTCCACTTGCCTATCCCGGTGCAATACGATTGGCCCACGGTTCTGGTGTCGCTCCTGGCTGGAGTATTGTGTTCTGCTTTCGCGTTACTGGTGGTGAGCCGAAAAAAGATGGGTGCCGCCTATCTTTTCGCAGGTAGCGCCGTTCTGGGTTGCGGCATTGCAGCACTGCACTACATCGGCATGGCCGCGATGCGCTTGCCCGCCGAGTGCCGGTTCAACTTTGGTTTGGTGGCGCTCTCTATCGTACTGGCAATCTTATTTTCTTTTGCGGCGTTGTGGCTCGCTTTTTATTTTCGAGACGAGGCCGAGGGCATGGTCTGGCGCAAGATTGGTGGCGCTGCGGTCATGGGCACTGCAATCTCGGCGATGCACTATACAGGTATGGCTGCGGCTAGATTTGCCCCCTCGGAATCGAACCCAGACTTGGCAAACGCAGTGAGCGTCTCTACTCTGGGAACCGCTGGGATTGGTGTCGTTGTCCTGATCCTTCTCGGAGTGTCCGTGTTAACGTGCGCGCTGGATCGCCGATTTTCCTCTCAGAGTCTGGAACTGGCTTTGGCGGAAGCCAAGGCGGAACTGGGACACCTGACCCGGGTCGCAACGCTGGGTGAATTGGCGGCTTCCATTGCCCATGAGATCAATCAGCCGCTGGGAGCAGTTGTCAGTTATGGAAGTGCTGCTCTACGTTGGTTATCTGCACAGCCGCCGAATCTCGATCAGACGCGCCAGGCCGTATCCCGCGCGATTCAGGAAGCCAATCGCGCAAGTGAGGTGATTGCAAAGATTCGAGCTCTGCTAGCAAAAACGCCGCCGGAGAAGACGCTGGTTGACATTAATAAGGTCATTGGTCAGGCGTTGTCGTTGCTTCGTTCCGAGCTTAGGAAAAGTGATGTCAGGCTGCGCACGGAACTGGCGCCCGACCTTCCACCGGTGCCGAGTGATTCCGCGCAATTGCAGCAGCTCGTGCTGAATCTGGTCATAAACGCGGTGGAGGCGATGAGCGCAATCACCGACCGCCCGCGCGAGTTAATCATCCGGTCGACCAAGGACCCGCATGGTGTGCGCGTGGAGGTGGAAGATTCAGGCAAAGGCATGGATCGTCAGCAAGCCGAACGCATTTTCGAACCTTTTTTTACAACCAAGCCGGCTGGGATCGGAATGGGATTGGCCATCAGTCGCTCGATTGTTGAGGCGCATGGTGGACGGTTGTGGGTTACCTCCAAAGCTTTCCACGGAGCAATCTTTCAATTTACATTGTCGGTGGTGGCGAATGATTGAGCCCAAGCCCACGGTATTTGTCATCGATGACGATGCAGCGATTCGCGATGCGCTTCAGAGTCTGATTTCCTCGATGAAATTGCACGTCGAACTCTTCGGCTCTGCTGCCGAGTTTTTGCAGCGAGAACGACCGGATGTGCCCAGCTGTCTTGTTCTCGATGTAAGGTTGCCAGGGATCAGCGGGCTCGACTTTCAGAGGAAGTTGACCGAAGCGAACCATTCCATCCCCGTGATCTTCATAACGGGCCACGGCGACATTCCCATGTCGGTTCGCGCTATGAAGGCTGGAGCGGTCGAGTTTTTGACGAAACCATTCCGCGATCAGGATCTACTCGATGCCATACACGTTGCGTTGGAGAGGGATCGCGCCAGAAGACAACAGGAATCAGAAATGATAGTACTGCGGGAAAGGTTCGAATCTCTGACGCCGCGTGAGCAGGAAGTGTTGCCGCTGGTAGTCTCGGGGCGCCTGAACAAACAGATTGCCGCCGAACTGGGGACGAGTGAAATCACGGTGAAGGTACACCGTGCCAGCGTGATGAGAAAGATGCAAGCGGACTCTCTGCCCGACCTCGTGAAAATGGCCGTTCGGCTAGGTCTCCTCACGAACCATTCGAAACTCTAGTTCCTTAATGGCCGTTCCCTATGCCTGAGTATAGTGACGGCAGTCTCAAGGAATAGTTGCTCTTCTGTCTACGGTTATTCCACCCTTCCAAACGCACAATAGATTTGCCCGTTTCACGGCTGATAGCTTCGCGATTGAAGCCGTGAGGGTAAGTTGACAGACTTTGTTATTTCCGTGGTCGACGACGATGAATTTGGCCGGAAGGCTATTTGCAGGCTTCTGGTCGCGTTGGGTTTCCACGTCGAGTCCTGGGCAACGGCAGAAGACTATCTGAAGAGTCACTCGATGTGGCGCACTTCATGCCTGGTGCTGGACGTACAGCTTCGTGGCATGAGTGGACTTGAGCTACAGCGCCAGTTGTTGGAGAAGCGTCACCGGATTCCGATCATTTTTGTCAGTGCTTCGGAGGATCGATGGATGCGAAAAGCGGCGCTTGCGGCTGGGGCAGTCGACTATCTTCAAAAGCCAGTTTCTGAGGAGACGTTACTCAAAGGAATCCGTTCGGCCCTGAACCTCAGCGAATCGGAAGGACCGGGCTCATGACTACCCTGGAGCGGGAATTGCGGAACCTGGTTCCAACCACGAAAGATCCTCCGTGGCAAAAGCTGTGGCTTGCGGCGAGGTTGGAACTCCATCCCGGTCGACTCAACAAGAGACTCGAGAGTGCCCTCTCCGCAATTCAGCACCGCATGAACGCGTTAGGCACCAGGTACGATGGTGCGCCGACGGCGGAACACCATGCCCTGGCCGATGCCATCGATCGATTGCGAATGCTGCAACGCCCAAGAGTCAGGCAAGCGAGGCCATTGGGGGAGGAGTTTGTCGATGTGCTTTACCTGAAACTGGTCGCGTTCCTGGGGGACCTGACGAATTGATTGTGATCTGACGATGTCGCGACCTTCACAGGGGGACTTGACGGTTCTTCCCTCAAAGAACCTGAAAGCCCTCTGCCTGAAGTTTGCCACAAATCTAGGCTGGACGATTTTCCTTCGCCTTTACAACGGCGGAAAACGCTCAAACATCTTCTCCACCGATTTATTAAGATCCTTCATTGCTTTTTCCGGTTTGTCGGGTACGGTGTCGGTTGCTGATCCTCGCCAAATCAGTCTCTTGCTTCTGCTATCGAACATGTCGACGACCAGGGAGCCAACCTCATAGTTGTCGACGTAGGTGGTCGCCTCCCCGAACCCACCCCAGCGCCATCCCGGAAACCCGTCGTAAAAAGTTCGCAGTGTGGGCCTTTCGTGGGTGGTGCCTATTGCCATAATCGTCACATCTCCGTCCGACGGAACCTCTGTCCAGCCTTTCTTTGCCAACTCCCTGTTTACCGCCTCCTTAATGCGGTCATCCCAGAGAGGATTCGGTGTCTCGATCTTGCCCCAAGAGTAGGTCTTGTATTGCGAAAAATTTGCGTGGTGGTCGTAGTCGGTCTTGACTTCGCGAGAAAATGCCGGAAGCGTGATGGCCAGCAGGACGGCGGCAAAGAACAGAAAACGGACTTGGACTTTCATATTTTCTCCTTCGTTTTTCCTGTCCGACTCACGACTGCCGGCCGGACGAATCTGCCAGGATCCCAGACTGAACAACTCAGGTTTCGCCCCTCGACGGTCTAAATTCCAGGGTCTTCAGCTAGCGATCTCTAGCAGGGATGCTAGCGATTAGGGGTGCTTGGGACAATTCCTCAGTAGCACGAACGGGGAATCCGAAACAACGCGTAGCCTCAAATCAATCCCACGTTAGAGATTTCCATAAGACTGTAGCGGTAGCTAGTCGCTCGCACTCGCAGCTCATCCTGAATGCTTTCTCGCTTGCAGTTGGTCCCTACAGCCAAAGTCCTACAGGGCGTTCGGACTAGCGGAGTAAGAGCTCCTACATGCCCTCTCCGAGGTCCGGTTCCGCCTCCTGACGAATTGTTTAAGGATCGCTCTGTCACTACCATCGGGAATGAAAGAAGCACTTGTGCAGCGCCCATAGGCGTTGAAGAGACACGGTGCAAGACTTTCGAAGCTACGGATAAACAGACGTAAAGGAGAACCAGCATGGCAACCGCAACACTCATACACACGGACGAAGAAATTCAGAAAGACGTGCTCGCTGAACTGAAGTGGGATGCTCAGGTCCAGCCCAACGAGATTGGCGTTTCCGTCAAGGACGGAGTCGTTACGCTCACCGGCTGGGTGGATTCTTATCTCAAGAAATGGGCTGCCGAGGACGCCGCGCACCGGGTCGCAGGCGTAAAGGCCGTGGCCAATGACCTGGAGGTCAAACTGTTCAGCGAGCGCACGGACGCGGACATTGCCGAGGCTGCGATCCGTGCGCTGCAGTGGGATGCCGCGGTGCCCGCGGACAAGATTCATGTCTCGGTTTCTAAAGGTTGGATCACGCTCAAGGGCGAAGTGGAGTGGCAGTTCCAGAAACAGGATGCCGAACGCGTGGTGAGACGCCTGACCGGGGTGACAGGAGTCAGCAATCTCATTACGGTAAAGCCCAGCACTACGGCTACAGAACTGAAAAAGAGGATCGAGAATGCGCTGGTGCGCAACGCCCAGGTCGACGCGGGCAAGATTACCGTTGAGGTCCAGGGTAGCAAGGCCATTCTGAAGGGAGCCGTCCGCGCGTGGGTTGAGAAGGAAGAGGCGGAGCGGATGGCGTGGTTGGCGCCGGGAGTCACCTCGGTGGAAAACCGGATTACGGTTGAGGTTTAGCGAGTTGGATCGGTGGTTAGGGGCGGAGACCTCGCCCGCCCCTGTGAATAAGTTTAGGAGCCATGATGAAAAAACTGATACCACTCGTCGCGATGCTTGCTCTCGCGGGACCCTTGTGGGCAAGTGCAGCCAATACGAAAGTCGAAGAGCGTCTGCAGAATGCTGCTGAGGTTTTGCAGGAGGTCATGAACGCGCCTGACAAAGGGATTCCGCTGGAAATTGTTGAACACGCCAAGTGCATTGCCGTGATTCCTCACCAGATCAAAGCGGGGTTCGTGGTGGCCGCAAAGTTCGGAAAAGGGGTAGCCACCTGCCGTACGGAAAGAGGATGGAGCGCGCCGGCCTTCTTCACGATTACAGGCGGCGGATGGGGCGCTCAGATCGGGATTGCGAGCATCGACAACGTCCTCATGATCATGAACCAACGCGGGATGGATCATTTGCTCTCGGCAAAATTCCAAATTGGCGCGGACGCATCCGCCGCCGCGGGTCCAGTGGGACGACATGCCGCTGCGGGAACCGATTGGAAGATGGAGACCGAAATTCTGAGTTATGCACGAGCCAGGGGTGTCTTCGCCGGTGTGTCGCTCGATGGAGCGGTCGTGCATCCCGATCAGGAAGCCACAAAAATCGTGTACGGCAAGTTGCTTCCGCCCCGAGAAATCCTGACTGGGAAAGTTCAACCTCCTGAAACTGTCCGCTCGTTTCTAGCCGCGGTGCGGGAAGTGGAGGAGAAAGCGAAGAAAGAGTCTTGAGAAGTCCAGACCAGCGAAGAGAAAAGGAGATCAAATATGCGAACTTTGCGCAAAACGACGACTGGATTGATGGTAGGGGCCCTGATTGCATCGACGCTACTGCTATTTTCAATGCCGCTGTCGGCAGTGACGCCGGAGCATCCTGAGATTACGCAACTTCTAGCTGACGCTCGCGACAAAGCAGCAGAACTGAGCCGCGATGCGGACGAGATGGAAGCTTTGATTCGCACGGATGTGAGCTGGCAAACTCATGCCGAGATGTTGGAATCAGTGAAAGAACACGTAAACCAGCTGGGTCGCATCGCCGCACAACTCGAGCAAAAGCGCGACTCGGCGTCGGCGTGGCAGCAGCAGGCAGTCGATCGTATGCTGCCGGTTCTGAAGGAGTTGGCCACGAACACGACCGCGGCGATCAACCATCTCAACGAGAACAAGACCCGGCCTCTTCAGACCTCGTCGTATCCGCAATACTTGAGTGAGAACGCGGATGCGGCCCACAATCTGTCGGACATGATTTCGTCATTTGTAAAGTATGGAGATTCCAGAGCGAACGTGGAAAAGCTGGAACAAAAGCTCGAGATTGCCGGTCGGTAAGATGCCGCGATGATCCTCCTGTGCCCGCAGGCCGGTTCGGCTTTTCCCGACAGGCTGAACCGGCTTTTTTCAGGCGCAGGGCCGAGTGAAAGTAGGACCGCGACCGGGAACTGAGGGATCCGAACACCCAGAAGAAGAAAGAAGAATAGGAGGAACGTTGCTATGAAAGATGTGATCAATATTTTGCTGGCTCCGGCGATCGCGATCCTGCTCGCCTTGTGCTTAACGTTGGCTTCTTGCAGTTCAGCCAAAAACTCCAGCGACAATTCGACGGTTAACGCGGCGACGCAGACTCAAAACCAGACGCAGTCTCCGCCTAACCTCCAGAAACAACGACAAGAGGCGGAGCAGCAGGCGCGACCTGACGTCGAAAAAGAGCGCAAACAAGCAGAGGACGAAGCTTCAAAAAATCTGGATCAGGAAGCCAAGGCCGCCATCGACGAAACTCAGAAAGCGATCGATGCCATCGCTGCAAACAAGACTGACCAGGCTATGGCGGCGATCGAGCAGGCCACCGGCAAGATCAACATCTTGCTGGCTCGCAATCCGGCCACGGCGCTCATCCCCGTCAGCCTTGAGGTCGAAGTCATTGACGCGGCGCCACACGATAGCAAGGCCATTGCGGAGATTGCGAAAAATGCATCGAAGGCGGTGGATGACAAGAACTACCCAGCTGCGCGCGTGTTGCTCTACGCTTTGACTAGCGAGATTCGCGTGCGCACCTACAACCTCCCGCTGGCGACGTATCCCGCTGCTTTGCAGGAGGCTGCACATCTGCTTGACCAGAAGGACCCGCTGGAGGCCAGCAAAGTGCTATTGACCGCGCTTGACACTCTGATGGCCGTGGATCGAGTCACTCCTCTGCCGCTGGTTCTGGCTCGCGAAGCGATCGAGCAAGCCAAGGCAAAGAATCAGAGCGACAAGACCATGGCACAAGCGCTGGTCGAAACAGCGAAGAAGGAAACTGAGCGAGCCAAAGAACTCGGCTACGCAGGCCGGGATCCGGAATACGCAGCCTTGAACACCGACATCTCGAACCTGGAAAAACAGCTTAAGGGAAATGAAGATGCAACCTCCGTTTTCGCCAAGCTCGAGGATCGATTGTCGGCGTTCCTGCAGCGGCAGTCGCAGCAAGAGCGGCGCTGATGGCTGCCGTGCGGGCGCGAAGCATCGTTCCCGCTTTTTTTGTAACTGGGGAGCTGTTCCTGGCCTGCTACTCAGGCATCCTTCACATTGGCAGGATAACGCCGCAATAACGTAATCGAAAACACCAGGACTAGAACGAGCAGACTCAGCAAACCAAGTTCAATCATGGAAGCGCGGAAAACGCGCGTGTTATCGCCCGTCCATGTCAACTCCTTGCCGAGAGTGGCCATTTCCAGGCTGATTACGAGAATGCGTCGAATCGAGGCGATCAGGCCGACGACGAGGAATGGCTCTGTGACCAAAACGTGCGAGCGAATGGAGATGCGAACGGTATGCAGAATCTCGGCGAGCATCAGCACGATGAGCAGTTCGTTCAGGACCCGCAGTGTCTGCGTTGCCACCGTCCAGTGAATCACGCTGTCGAGGAGCACCTTGCATGCACTGGCGAGGGCAGCGAGGATCGTCAGCGAAAGCAACACAGCCAGCGCGGA
>Ga0209736_1000597_pt1 | contig 11638 bp, 10 predicted proteins | sample BlaSpr_A8_Ref_M3_FD_187992 | JGI IMG/M metagenome (GOLD analysis project Ga0209736, IMG submission 187992) | Forest soil microbial communities from Thunder Bay, Ontario, Canada - Black Spruce, Ontario site 2_A8_Ref_M3 (SPAdes) (version 2) | ecosystem: Environmental > Terrestrial > Soil > Boreal... | reverse complement strand
CGCGACGAGCTAAAGAACATCCAGGTCACGATCTCGAGCGACTATTCGCCGGACCTTGCCGAGGCACTCGTCCGCGGCCGCCTCGACGTGGCTTTCCTGCGCGCCGAGCCGACCTTCGACTTGGGCTACGAGGTAGTGGATCACGAGCCGCTGATCGTCCTGATGCCGAGCGACCATCGCCTCACCAGCCGCGAAGCGATTCACCCGCGGGAATTCGTCGGCGAGATCTTTATCGGCGGTTCGAACAAAGCCACAGTGTTGCGCACCGTGACCGAGGACTATCTGCGCCGCTGCGGGCTCGACATCAAACTGGATCATGGGGTCGACAACTTGGCGATGGCCATGTCCCTGGTTGCGTCCACGCGCGGATTGGCGCTAATGCCCGCCTATGCGAAGAATCTGCTGCCGTGGTCCGTGGTCAGCCGACCGCTCGAGGGTGAAGCGCCAACGATCGATCTGGTCGTGGGTTACAGCAAGGCAAACACTTCGCCGATTCTCAAGCTGTTCCTCTCAAGGCTAGCGGAACTGCGCGCGCCCGTCTCAGTTTGAGACCTCTCGAGAATCAATCGAATCGCACGACGATGCGACCATTGTGCGCACGATCATTGCCCTCGGACACAACCTCGGGCTGCATGTTGTCGCGGAGGGCGTGGAGACCGCCGAACAGAGGGATTTCCTGCGGCAAAACGACTGTGACGAGGCGCAGGGATATTTTTTTTGGACCGCCGGTTCCAAATGCCGATTTCGTTGCCGCCCGCGGCGAGATCATTGCCAGACCCTAAGCCCAGCTGTGTGTTTCAAGTGTGCCGCCTAAGAACGACGTGGGCCGCCTTTTCGGTGGACACGTGCTCGGTACACCGGTAACCGAGCTTCACCGCGTCCAGACCGGAAAAGACATGCTCTCCCGAACCGAGCAGGACCGGCGAAATCGCGAGGTGCATCTCGTCGATGAGCCCCGCACGGAGGTATTGCCGAATTGTCTCTACACCCCCGCCGATCCGGACGTCTCTTCCATTTGCGGCGGCCGAAGCTTGCCGCAAGGCGCTGTGTATACCGTCAGTGACGAAATGGAACGTCGTGTCTCCCTTCATCACGACAGGGGCACGCGGGTGATGGGTCAACACGAAAGTAGGGGTATGGTACGGCGGATTCTCGCCCCACCAGCCCTTCCATGAATCATCAGGCCAGGGACCCAGAATCGGCCCGAACATGTTCCGGCCTAGGATCCAGGCGCCGACGTTGTCGAACCCGCGCGCAGCGAATTCGTCGTCGATGCCGGTCGAACCACCTTCGGCCCCCATCATGCGTTGAAAGGTACGAGTAACGAATACCCATTCATGCAGCGCGTGGCCGCCAACGCCAAGCGGGTTCTCGAGGTTTTGATGGGGGCCCGCGCCGTAACCGTCCACGGAAATGGTGAATGCATGGACTCGGATCTTGGACATGGACGCTCCGTTCGGCGGACGCAACGAAACGGCAGTATAGCGTCCTGACGAGAGAAAATATCCGTGCAGCAGTTGGCAGCTTTCTTCGCCGTCCATTGCGATTATCGTCGCGGTGGGGTATTGAGGACGCTCGACGCGTAAGAGCCAGGAGAAATCATGCCACACAATCCGAAGCGTCTCTGCGCGTATTTCCTGGCCGTATCTGGCCTCTGGTTCGCGGTCGCGCACGCTAACGCAGTCGCGCACGCCAAAGCGGTCGCGCACGCCAAAGCGGTTGCGCACCCCAAAGAGAAACCTGCGAGCGCCCCGGGTTGCGATAATGAAAGTGCGCAGCAGTGCGTCACCGCCGCGCTCGAAGCGATGGGAGGCCGCGAAGCCTTGCTGCAAGTGGCCAGCATCCGCCTCCAGACGATCGGGCATACCGAGCTGATGGAGCAGTCCTACCGGCAGTCGCCTTTCATCACTTCCTATGAGCGCGGTAGTGTCACGATGGACTTGGCCAATCAAAGAATGCTCACTGAGGCAAAATTGACGTGGCCGGAATCCGATCCGCATCAATCCGACTCCGACACCACGATGGTGGTTGGCCCGGACGGCGGCGTGTACCACACGAAGTTCGGCGACTCACCGTGTTCACTCAGCGACCTGGAGGCAGCGCGGGAGGCGCTCGCCTTGGGGCCGGCGCGCATTCTTTTGACGGCGGCCGGTGCGCCCGATCTGCACTATGAAGCGCCGGAGGCCTTGCGATCGACGCTGCATGCCGTTGTCGCCTTTAGCTGGCGCAGTACGCCTGTCCGGGTACTGCTCAATCCATTCAACCATCTACCGGACGCCGTCGAGACCACTCAGGTGTTTCACGATTTCTGGTATTTCTGGGGTGACGTGCGGCAGCGGATTTATTTCGACAATTGGAAGCTGGTCGAGGGGATCACGTTCCCGACGAACTGGGTCGAAGAGCGCAATGACGTCCTCTGGCGATCTACGCAGGCGCTCAATGTGGAATTCAACGTTCAACTGGACGAGAAGATCTTTGAGATGAATCCCGGAGCCGTCAAACAGAGCGCAGCATCGCCGGGTTGGAACCGTCCGTTCAGCATCAAGCACACGACCGACTTGGCGCCGGGCATTGATCTCCATGAAGGGTCGTGGAATTCAACCATCGTCAAGGAGCCCGATGGAATCGTCATTCTCGAGGCGCCGATCTCAGGGTTATACACGCAAGGTGTGCTCAAGGAAGCACGCAGGCACTATCCGGGCATCCCGATTACCGCCATCCTGTTGACCTCCGATTCCTGGCCGCACACCGGCGGTGTGCGGCAGGCCGTGGCGCTTGGCCTCCCCGTATACATCCTCGACTTGAACCAGCCCTTGCTCGACAGGATGCTGAGCGCACCCCACACCATTGAGCCCGATGAATTGCAGAAATCGAAGACCTTAAAACTGCCGCATTGGAAAATCGTGGCAAAGAAGCAGGAGATCGGCGGCGGCGCAAATCGGATGGAGCTCTACCCCTTGCGCGGCGCATCCACAGAACGGCAATACATGGCCTATTTCCCGGGGCGCCATCTATTGTACGCGAGTGACACGCTGGCGTTGAACGATGACGGCACTCTGTATGATCCCGAACTGATGTATGAAGTCGCGCAAGCCGTGAAGCGCGAAAACCTCATTGTCGATACCGTCTTCGCCATGCACCAAGGCCCGATGCCGTGGGAAAAAGTGATGGACTTGATAGAGAAGTCGCGACATTCGGAGGCGGATCACGCAACAAGTGCAGAGGGCGGAGCCGTTGATTAATCCGCCTTCGGTTTGACCGCCTTTAAGTGCCCCGGGCGAAGTTCACCGAGCTTGAGCACTATCACCAGTTGACGCCAGTTGTCGATGAAATGCCGGGCTCGTTCAAAACCGATGCGCTGCGCGATCATCGGGTGAAGAGGGCCCTCCATGGCTTGGAGCTCGCGCCGTGCCAGCTCGAGATACCAGTCATGCCGGTCGCGAATTTCAACATTGTCGAAACCGGCCGCCCGCAGCGCCGCGGCGCTCTCGGCCAGGGTCGCCATGTTGTAGGCGATGCCTTCGAGGCGGAAGTATTCAAGCATCTCGGCCGAATATTGTGCCGTGCCTCCGCGCAACCAATCGCTGGCAATGAATCGGCCCTCTGGACGCAGCACCCGCAGAACTTCGGCGAAGATGGCCGGCTTGTCGGGGATCTGAACCAGCGAATCTTTGGAGAAGACCACATCAAAACTGGCGTCGGCAAACGGCAAGGGGCCGCCCTCCACCTGCAGTCCCTGAATACGGCCGGTCATCCCCGCGCGCTCGATGCGTTCCTGCATGCGTTCCAGCAATGACGGATCGACGTCGATGCCGATCACCGAGGCGGCGTGGTATTCCTTCACCAAGAGTTCGTCTATGGCGCCCAAACCGCAGCCAATGTCGAGCACCGCGCAGCCGCCGACGTCGCTTCCCTCGAGCAGGCGCGCAACCTCCGCGGCGCCGCCCGGCGACAAATATCCATCGCCCCAAACAATTTGCAGCAGCGCCTGCATGCCGTCGTCGTACTCGCCGGGTTCGCTGGGACGGCCGATTTTCGCCGTGTCCATCGGGCTCATTTCGCGGTGAGCTCGGCGAGCAGTGATTTCGCGCCATACACCTTACCGAGCGCCTCACGGATGATCGCCGGATGCACGGCGATCGCGCGATTATTCGCGGCATCGAACCAGTAATGACCGGAAATCGAGTGAATGTTTCCGTCGAACATCAGACCGACGATCTTGCCCTCGGCATCTATCAGCGGGCTGCCCGAGTTTCCGCCGACGATGTCGTTGTTGGTGGAGATGCAGAATGGCGTGCGCATATCGAGTTGCTCTTTCACCCTTGTCCAGCTATCGGGTATTTTAAATGGTGAGGCACCGGTCGCCCGCTCGAAGACGCGCCCCAGATACGTGAACGGCTCGATGGGCGCACCGTTTTCGATCCACCCCTGCACGGTGCCGTAGTTGAGGCGCAGTGTGAACGTCGCGTCCGGGTAGACATTCGTGCCGTAGACTTTGAAGCGCGCCGCAGCGATTCGTTCCGCGGCCGCCGCAATCGGCGCTTCGACCTCATCTTCGTATCGCTTGCGGATGGCGCGCGCGTCGGCGTCGACCGAGCGGGCGAACCCGAGCATCGGATCGAGCGAAGCGTCCACCGCCGCCTTGCCGCCCTGCCACAATTTCTTGCGAGCGTCGGCATCGTCCAGTTTGGTTTCGGCGATGAGCCGGGTCGCCAGCGCATTGGGTGATTCCTTGGACAGCAGTCTGCGAATGACCGGATGATCGGGGCCCAGCCATTCACGCATACGTTCCAGCGAAAACGACAGCGTCAATACTTCGAGCTCGGCATAGACCGGAACGCGCGCATACATTTCGCGCTGGATCACCGGCAGCGAGGCGTCGGTAAATTCGCGCAACCGTTCGGTGTTGCGCTTCGTGCGTTCGTCGGCGCCTCGCAGCAGCATGCGCGCGTCGCGAAATAGACCGCTATTGAAGCCGGCGCCGCCTTCCAAGAACGCGTATTGCAGATACAGCGTGCGCTCGCGAGCGGTAGCGGATTCGATTTCGCGCCAGGGATCGGCGCCATCGAGGTGCGCACTCGCCCGCAGCTTCTCTTCCGCTTCGGACTTGCCGGCCAACTGCGCGTCGACATGCAGCGCATCGAGCTCCTTGCGGCGCACCTTGATCGCGTTCTGCAAGCTGTTGAGGGGCGCCTGCACGATCCGGTTGTCGGCCGGGTTCGTGGTTCCGAACTGGATGAAGCGGCCGCGCAGTTCCGCGGCGCGCATCAACGTGGCGGGGAGGGGCACGTCGCGATCGAACTCGAGCTGGGCGCGCGTTTGCATGCGTGCAGTCGAACCGGGGTGACCGGGAACGAACACCAGTTGATTCGGAGAGGGCCCGGCAAAATTGATTTGCAGGTAGTTGGGCGAAGTGGCAGGTTTGCCGCTCTCGTAGACTCGCAGAACCGAGAAGTCCAGCGACCAGCGGGGAAACTGGAAATTATCCGGATCGCCGCCGAATGAAGCGATGTCAGCCTCCGGGGCGAACACCAGGCGTACGTCGTCGTAACGTTTGTACTTGTAGAGGAAATACTCGCCCCCCTGATAAAGCGTTACCACCTGGCATCGGAGTTTGCCGGATTTCGCTTTGATGCTGGCTAGTTCGCACGCTTGTTCGAGGGCGGTCAGCGTCCTCTTGCGGGCGTTGTTGGCCGCCGCATCACTCAAACCTGCAATTGCCTTCTCGATACTGTCCGTCACGTCTTCGGTGGCAACCAGCACGTCCGCAAGTTGTGCGGGGCAGCGCGGTTCCATGCTTCGTTCCGCCGCGGCGAAGCCAAGCTCGACCAGACTCTTATCCCGGGATGAGAGTTCCGCAAGGCAGGTTTCCACGCAATGGTGGTTGGTCAGAATCAAACCCTCGGGTGAGACGAAAGATGCCGTGCAGTTCGTGAGTCGAATCGTCGACAGCCGCACGTGGTCGAGCCAGGAGGGCGTGATGTCGACCCCGTATTGCTGCTGTACGGTGTTCGATGGGAAATGATCGAATGTCCACATTCCCTCGTCGGCACATACCGGCAAGCTTGCCGAGCACGCCAAGACCAGCAGAAATCCACGCATGAAATCCTCGTTTCTTATGTAACTGCCATGGGCGATCCGCGGATTCTACTGATTAGCGCATTCATCGGAGTTGCTATTTGCGGTATTCGACCAAACCGCGGCCGGCAACCGAAGAGTTTCCGCCGGTTTCCGCTACAATCGGCGCCGAGATAAACATAAATCGAGGCATCAGCGGCATTGAACTCCGACACTACCGCGCCGCGTCCGCCCCCGTCCAGGCACCGCGCATTCACCTCATTCGCAAACGCTGATTTTCGTGTCTTTTTCCTGGCCGCCACCGCGGCAATGATGGCCGACAACATCGAGCACGTCATCAGCTACTTCGTGATGTTTCAAAAGTTCCACTCGCCCGCATTGGGCGCATTTGCAGTCGTATCGCACTGGGTGCCGTATCTGCTCTTCGGTGGTATCTCGGGCAGATTGGCCGATCGCTTCGATATTCGGCGCCTCATTCAAATCGGCATGCTGTTGTTCATCGGCGTGTCGATCAGTTGGGGCGTCATGTTCATGACCGATTCAGCGGCGGTTTGGAAGGCGATGGTGTTGCTGGTCATGCACGGAATGGCGGGAGTTATCTGGATGCCGGCCGCGCAGGTATTGATACACAGAATCGTCACTCTCGAGCAATTGTCGAGCGCGGTTCGACTCAACGCAACGGGGCGCTACCTGGCGTTTGGGATAGGCCCCGGAGTCGGCGCCGGGTTGATGCTGCTATTCGGGCCGGTCTACGGCATTTTCGCCAATGCGCTCCTCTATGTCCCCCTGTTCGCGTGGCTGATCACAGTGCCCTACGGATCGCGGGAGCCGGATGCGGGTCCGGCGCCGCAAGGCGTCAATGGCTTCGCCGATATCTGGGCGACGGTGAAGGTCATGGCAAGAAATCCGGTGCTGTCGTCCATGACGGTGATGATCGGCGCTGCTTCGTTCTTCGTGGGCAATGCATATCAGGCGCAAATGCCGGGGTTTGCACTGGATCTCGGGCACGCGCGTGCGGATTTTTCGTACAGCGCGCTCCTGGCGGCCGACGCATTCGGCGGCTTGGCCGCCGGCGTGATACTGGAAAGCCGCGGCTTGCTGCCGCCGAGGCCGCGCACCGCATTCATCCTGGCCATGATTTGGTGCTGTGCGCTGTTCGGTTTCGCACGATCGACTAGCTACGCGGCGGCCATCGCATTATTGTGGGCAGCGGGTTTCGTCGAGCTGAGTTTCAATTCGATGGCGCAATCGCTGGTGCAACTGAATGCGCCGCGCGAGATTCGTGGCCGGGTCATCGGGGTTTTTTCGATGTCTGCGCTGGGATTGCGGACGTTCAGCGGGCTGAGCGTCGGCCTGCTCGGTTCGGCCATCGGCATCCACAACTCGCTGAGCTACAGCGCTGCCGCGCTGTTTGTTCTGTATGTAGCGATTTTCGCGATCCGGTATGTCCTGCGACGGTAGGATAGGCAAAGGAGTCTCACGTGAGTTCGTCCCGGGATATCGATTTCATGCACCGCGCTCTCGACCTCGCGCAGCGCGCCGCTCTGGACGCCGAGGTGCCTGTCGGCGCCTTGTTGGTGCTGGGAGAGGAAGTGATCGCTGAGGGATGGAACCGGCCGATCGCGAGTCACGATCCGACCGCGCACGCAGAAATCGTTGCGCTACGCGCGGCCGCGCTGCAGTTGCGTAACTATCGATTGGAGCGGACGACCCTATACGTGACTTTGGAGCCATGCGCGATGTGCATGGGCGCCGCCCTCAATGCACGCGTGTCGCGGGTGGTATTCGGTGCGTGGGATCAAAAGGCCGGTGCCTGCGGCAGCGTCATCGATTTGCCTCGCGAACCGAAGCTCACTCACCGCATCGATGTTTTCGGCGGTGTGTGCAGCGACGAGAGCGCCGCTTTGCTGCGGCATTTCTTCGAGACCCGGCGTTAGGAACAGGCTCCTAGTTCAGGGCGGTTCCGCCGGCTCCCCACGTCCATTCCAACAGATCCCGGTAGCCGCGCACGTTGTCGACGTAGCGTACCGGCTCCCAGCCGCGCGCATAGCCGTTCTCGGTCTGCGAGTACCAGTGCTCCTGTTCCAGCAGCGGCAGGAATTCACGCACGTCCTGCCATGAGTCCGGATCGCGCCCCGCCTTTTGCGTCAGCACCCGCGCATCCTCCAAATGTCCGTATCCGATGTTGTAGGCTGCGAGTGCGAACCAGGTTCGATCCGGCTCCGGGACATGGGTGGGAATTTTTTCGTAAACCTGGCGGAAATAGCGCGCGCCGCCGAAGATGCTCTGCCTGGGGTCAGTCAGGTTGGTCACTTTGGCCTCAGTCGCCGAATCGACGGTCAGCTGCATGAGCCCCTTGGCGCCCGACGCCGAAGCCGCAGTCGGATTCCATTTCGACTCTTGATAGCCGATCGCGGCCAGCAAGCGCCAGTCTTGACTGCTCTGTTCAGCCGCCTCTTCGAACCATTTCTTGTAAAGGGGCAGCCGGCTCTGCAGATGACGCATGAACCCCCGGGCTCCGACGAATTGTAGGTCCTCGGAGCGGCCGTAGTAGCGCTTGACGATCGCCGCGAGTTCGCCGTTGACGCTGAGCCGAGCGAAATAATTGCCCACTTCGTGCAGAAATCCAGAGTCGCGCGCACTGGCGGCCCAGGCGAGCGATTCGCTACCCGCGAAATCGAAGGCGACGCGCAACTCCGGATGAACGTCGTGCGCCATTGCGAATTCCGTGGAATCGGCAATGGTGTAATCGATGGTCCCGTCCGCCACTCCGTCGAGCAGCGCCTGGGTATCGGTGCTGGCGTTCTCCACCCACACGAGGTTGGGCAGCAAATTACGTGCCGCGTACAGGGTCTTGGCGTGCGAGCTGCCGGCCGTTATTTCCAAATCGCCGGTGCCTACCTCGGCAAGTGAAGCGGGCCGCGCCGCGCCGCGCCTGTAGATCAAGTGCTCGCGCACCCGCTGATACGCCGGTCCGAATTCGACGCCGGGGATGTTCTGCGAAGCGACTTTCAAGCCTGCCGCCGCCAAGTGAGCGTGTCCTGAAGTGAGCGCCGCATAGATTTCCGCGTAGCTGCGCACCGGCGTGATCTTGAGTTTCACGCCCAGCTCATCGGCGAAGCGGCGCGCCAACTCATATTCCGGGCCTTCCGGCATGTCGTCGGGACCGCGATAAAAGGCGAGGGGCCCGTTTCGCGTAACCACACGCAACTCGCCGAGAGTCTTGATCTGGTCGACCAAACTCGGCAGCGGAGTGCATGTGCCCAGCAACGTGATGGCCGAAGCCGAAATTACGACTTTCGTCCAGCGCTGCCAATTCTTGTGGAGTTCCAATTTACGCACGGTCGTGAGCTTTAGAGTTCCGTGAGGCTGGGCGAGTTCTGTTTGTCGAGACACGCCCGTTGCCGATGCGCTAGAATAATCCTTTAATTCGTCTCGCGGACCCTTGACAAATGCGTTTCTATCGACCCTGATTATCGCGTCACACTGCAACAATACTTAAGTTAATGCCGTAAAAACTTAAGTCAATTCGCCAAAATTTTAAGTTAACCGGAGAGGTACCGAAGTGGTCATAACGGCGCCGACTCGAAATCGGATGGTCGGGTAATTCCGGCACGTGGGTTCGAATCCCACCCTCTCCGCCACTTTATTTCAGCACGGGTATCGGGAATCGGTACCAGTCACATCAGACTGAAACGAAACCGGCGAGCTTCAGTGCCTTGCCATCGAAAGTCGCCGTGGCGCGGCAGCCCAACCGGCGATTGCGGGCTTCGATCAGGCAGTCGGCAAAATCGGCCGCTGAGTCCTTCCAAGAATAGACCGCACGCTCAATAGACGGCTCGTCCTCGAAGGCCAGATCGGCGATGTCCAACAGTGCGGAGAAAGCCGCGACTATCTCTGACTTTACCAATTCGTACCGGCTTCGAAGCACCCATTCCGTTTCCAGCAAGATCAGCAGACTTACCAAGACAGGTTCGCCCTTGCTCACCCCGCGATTAATCAATCGCCGTGCCTTCTCATACTGTGGCTGGTCGTCTCGGGTCAAGTACCGGACGAGAACGTTGGTATCTACACCGAGCATCAGCGCGACAGTAGCTCGATGGACACAGGCTTCCTGCCCTTTTTGTAAAGAAGCCCCGCGAGTTCAGATACGCGCTTGTTTTTTACTCGCATGACGACAACGCCGTCCGGCATCAAACCGACGGCCGCAAGCAATCCGCGGATGGGCCGATAACGATTCCGGTACTACCGTTTTGGCGCGGTTGCAGCCGGTGCATCCGGCGGTTGCACCTCGGATGGATTCACCCAATTCACCTTGAATGGTCCAATTCCGTGCACTTGCAGAATCAAATCACCCTTCGCCATTCCAAAGTGCCGTATCTCCTTCGGCATCATCATGTAACTGCCGAAATTCATTGCTTGCAATTTTGATTCGTCAAACGATTCCCCCGTTCCGACGAGAAATGTGCCTTTAAGAACGGTGAGGTTCTCATCGGTAGGGTGCCAATGCGGAGGAGTCTTCGCCCCGTCCGAACAGTGGAACCGCGCGACGAAGGGCTGATCTGCTGAATCAAGATTCCCCTCGATGACGGCAATTTCGCAGCCTTTGATGATGGGCATCCACTTCAGATTGCCGGAACGCACGATCTTGTGCATCGAATTTGCCGCTTTGCTTTCCTGGCTGTAACCTGCACCCGCGAATGCAACCAATGCCAAAGCAATTACACAAGCACTCCTCGAAGAATTATTACTCATTTTAATTTCCTCCCCAAAGCCTTGCCGGCGAACATTACGCCTCGCGGTTGCTGCGAGCAAGCTCGCCCCAACCTTCCGCGATCGCTGCCTGCTGCATGTCGCCGCCCGTTGGAAAATTGGTTCCTGCAATGTTGACAGTGACCACAGGCGGCTCAGGGTCCGATGGCAGTCTATCGGCACGAGAAGGAACGGGTATGCACTGAAGTTCATCTGAAAGGCGATGATGAATCAAACGGCTGCCGCTGGCCTATCCTGCAAGCAACTCGAAATGAGCCACAGTTGCCGCACGTTTTCCCTGAAATACGAGGCTGAGGCACACAGCACGCACTTGCGGCACATCTCAATGCCGGTTCACCTGCGCCGCGATTTTACTCAGTCCCCCTCCTCCAGAAGGTGCCGATAATATCGTTCAGGCGCGTTCAGGAAGTCCCTTGTGATTTGGAAATGATCTGTCTCCTGGTACGTGACCGGGCGGATTTGCCCCGCATCGAGACTGAAAATCGTTGCGCCCGGAAATGTGAGCAACATCGGCGAATGGGTCGCAATCACGAACTGCGCAATTTTTTGAGCGGTCAGGTCGTGCAGGACGCGCAGAAACGCGAGTTGCCGTTGAGGCGAGAGAGCGGCTTCCGGTTCGTCCAGAAGGTACAAGCCGTCTTCGAAGCGATGTTGGAACAGCGAAAGGAATGCTTCGCCGTGGGATTGTTGGTGCAACGATTTGCCACCGTATGCAATGAATGGACTGCCGACGTCTTCGAGATACGTTGCGAAGTTGAAGAATGTCTCGGCCCGGAGGAAGAAGCCG
>Ga0209736_1000596_pt1 | contig 11649 bp, 9 predicted proteins | sample BlaSpr_A8_Ref_M3_FD_187992 | JGI IMG/M metagenome (GOLD analysis project Ga0209736, IMG submission 187992) | Forest soil microbial communities from Thunder Bay, Ontario, Canada - Black Spruce, Ontario site 2_A8_Ref_M3 (SPAdes) (version 2) | ecosystem: Environmental > Terrestrial > Soil > Boreal... | reverse complement strand
CAAGGCTAGCCAATGGCCGTGTGCCGGGAGATCCGATGGCCCGCGATCGTTACTTGGCGAACGAGCGCGATGGCTCGAGGTGCAAGGCGAAGGCGTCGACCTTGCCGCTGGCGCGCGGATAGATTTCGCTCACGATCGGATCATGGCCGGGAATGATGCGGTCGGGATGGCCGGCCAGGCGCTCGACGATTTCCCAGCCGACGCACATATCGCCGAGGTTATAGACGATCGGAAACGGCGCACGGCGGTGCATGTTGGCGTAATAATGCGACGCATCCGACGCCAGCACCACGGGTCCCCGCGCGGTCTCGACCCGCACCACCTGCAGGCCGTCGGAATGGCCGCCGACCCGGTGCAGCGTCACCCCCGGCGCCACCTCGCCGTCGCCCGAATGAAAGGTCACCCGCTCGTCGAAGACGTGGCGGACCATCAGCGTGACGTGCTCCACCGAGAACGGATGCCGTAACGCCCCAAAACACATGCAACGCCCGGTGGCGTAGCTCATCTCGCGGTCCTGCAGATGGAAGCGGGCATTCGGAAAAAGGTCCAGATTGCCGGCGTGGTCGTAGTGCAGATGGGTGACGACGACGTCCTTGAGATCGTCGGCGCGGACCCCGAAGCGCGCCAGCGCCTCGACCGGGTTGAGCGTGAGCTTGCGGTTTCGCAAGCTCGCCTCCGCCGCGTTGAAGCCGGTATCAACCAGGATGTCGCGGCCGCCTCCTCGGATCAGCCAGACGAAGTAATCCAGATCCGCGGCCGTGGTCTCATGCGGATCGGGCACCAGGAAATTCAGGTGAGGCGTGCGCGGCGACATCGTCGCATAGCGAATGGCGTAGATTTCGTAGGCGTTTCCCATCGGTTCCCTTTTTCTTGGTTGGTTCTTGGTTGGTTGCACGATCGGCCGTTTCGCGCACCAAGCCATCGTCATGGCAAAAGGTCAAACTGGGTTGGACCGCGCCGGACGGCGAGGTCCGAATGTGAGATGCGTCACATTTCGGCAATCGCATCCGGGACCGTCGTTGCGAGCAGCGAAGCGAGGGAGTCATCTAGGAACCGTCATTCCGGGATGGTGCGGCAGCACCAGACCCGGAATCTCGAGATTCCGGGTTCGAGGCTTCGCATCGCCCCGGAATGACAGTGGACGGCTTCGCTGCTCGCAATGCCGCCGAACCCCGCGCGGGATTTGAAAGCTTTTGTTGCGGTTAATTGACGCGATCAAGGCAGGTTCGCAGGCGGTTGACAGGCCCCGCGGCCCCGGTTTGATAATGCGGTTTGCGTAGAGTAAGGTCGCCGCGGCGCAAGCTGGTATCGGCGCCCTGTTTGCTGGACCGCCGTCATATGAGACTTCGCCTCGCATTGCTTGTGACCTTGGTATTGTCGGTCGCACCCACGGTTCCGTGCCTTGCCGCGGAGCGGTTTGCGCTTGTGATCGGCAACGCGAAATATCCCGACGCCGAGGCGCCGCTCAAGGAGCCCATCAACGACGCCCGCGACATCGCCGATGAGCTGAAACGCGATGGATTCAGCGTCGATGTCGGGGAAAATCTGACCGGCGATGGGATGCGCCGCGCCTTTGACAAGCTCTACGGACGTATCAAACCGGGCTCGGTGGCGCTGATATTCTTTAGCGGGTTCGGCGTGCAGTCCACCCGCCAGAGCTACATGATCCCGGTCGATGCCCAGATCTGGACCGAGGCCGATGTCCGCCGCGATGGCTTCAGCCTGGAAACCGTGCTTGGCGAAATCAACAGCCGCGGCGCGGGCGTCAAGATCGCCCTGATCGACGCCTCCAGGCGCAATCCGTTCGAGCGCCGGTTCCGCAGTTTTTCGGCCGGCCTCGCGCCGGTCATTGCGCCAAACGGTACGCTGGTGATGTATTCGGCGGCGCTGAGTTCGGTGATCTCCGACAATGGCGGCGATCACAGCCTGTTCGTGCAGGAATTGCTCAAGGAAATCCGCGTTCCCGACCTGATGGCCGAAGAGACCCTCAACAAGACCCGGGTCGGCGTTACCCGCGCCTCCCGCAGCGAACAGGTGCCCTGGATTTCGTCGTCCCTGGCTGAGGATTTCTCGTTTATCCCCGGTGGGAGCGGACGGCCACCCACTCAGATTGCGAAGATTCCCGAACCAAAATATGTCGAACCGACCCCGACCCCGACGTCAACGCCGAATTTCGACACCCAGCCCAAATTCGACGCCCAGCCGAAAGACACCCAGCCTAAAGATGACGGGCTGTCGGCCGGCTCGCTCGCCGACGATCCGACGATCAAGAGCCTGACCGCCAAGCTCGCCGAGAATCCGGACGATCAGAGCGCGCTGTACCGGCGCGGACAGGTCTATGCCAGCAAGGGGGCGTACAGCCTTGCGATCAAGGATTTCGACGACTCGATCCGGATCAACCCCAAGGACGTGGAAGCCTTTAACAACCGTTGCTGGGCCCGCACCGTCATCGGCGACCTGCAGGCGGCCTTGAAGGATTGCAACGAGGCGCTGCGGCTGCGCCCCAACTTCGTCGATGCCCTCGACAGCCGCGGCCTGGTCAATCTGAAGAGCGGACAGGCCAAGAATGCGATTGCCGATTTTGACGCCGCCCTGAAGATCAATCCAAGATTGACCTCGTCGCTGTACGGGCGCGGACTTGCCAAGCAGCGAAACGGCTCATTTTCGGAGGGCGACCTGGATATAGCCAACGCCAAGGCGATGGATCCGAATATTGTTAAGGAATTCCAGGGCTACGGGGTACGTTGACGATAATTTGAGTGGAAGGACGGCGCCTCCTCGAACCGCGGGGCGGGTGCCGGAGACGAACCGGGAGGACGAACCGGGATAGAGCAGTCGAAGTCGGGAAATTAGGCCCGCAATTGATTCGTCGGGCGGCTTTTTGCAAATTGATTGGGAACGCGCGGATTGCGCAGGAGGGACTGGCAATGTCGAAAATGTCTGGACGGATATCTCTGACGGCGATCGTTTCGATCGTGACGATCAGCGCAGCACTTTCCTTTGGCGTGGCCAAGGCCTTTGCCGCCGAGGACGTCACCGAGGATGAAATTGTCCGGGCGCTTGCGCCGGCCAAGAAGCCCCTGACCCGGGGTCTGTCGGCAGGTCCGCAGGTGGATCCGGCGGTTGCCGCCGAGGAAGGGCGTTTTGTTCAGAAAATCCGCGGCCGGTCGACGCGTTCGCTGTCGAACACCGAGCGCGAGGAAATCGCCACCATCGTCAAGGACAAGCCGAAAATCGATCTGGAGATCAACTTCGACTACAATTCGGCCGATATCAGCACCAGGTCCCTGCCCTCGGTTCAGGCGCTGGGACGGGCGCTTTCCAATCCCGACCTGAAAGGCTCGACCTTCATCGTTGCCGGTCACACCGACGCCGCCGGCAGCGAGACCTACAATCAGGATCTGTCGGAGCGGCGCGCCGACTCGATCAAGAAATACCTGGTCGACAAATACGGCATTGTCGGCACCGATCTCGTCACCGTCGGCTACGGCAAGAGCAAGCTCAAGGACCCGGCCAACCCGCTGGCGGAAGTCAACCGCCGCGTGCAGGTCGTCAATATGGAAAACAAGGCGACCGCGTCCAAGTAAACCGCCACAGTAAACCACGTGGCGCCGAGCGAGATTTTCCGGCTACAATGCGTCCCGCATCCTTGCGGGACGCTCGTTCGTTTCAGAATTCCGAACAGTGAAGCTCGTCATGCCCGGCCTTGTGCCGGGCATCCATGTCTTTGCTCCACTCAAGTAAGAACGGCGTGGATGGCCGGGACAAAGCCCGGCCATGACGAAAGAGCGAATGCATGACGGGGATGGCTTAAGCGTGCCGCTTCGATCTAATATCATCATGCTTTGGCTACCGCTCCTTTAGGTCTGGATTGATCCGGCAATGACGCTCACGTTCTCCGAATACTTTAAACCCGCGATGGCGGTGGTCGTCGTCGCCGCTCTGGTGGGTGGCTGGTATTGGTTCGAGCACCGCCCGCGGCCGGAAGAAAAAGACGCGCCGAGCAATGCCCTGGTGATCGTGACGAAATCATCGAACGCCTGTTTCTCCGACATGGTGCGGGTCACCGGCTTCATCGTGCCGCGCAGGGAAGCCGTGGTCGGCGTCGATCAGGAGGGATCCAAGGTTTCCGAAGTTTCTGTCCGCGAAGGCGACACCGTCAGCGAGAATCAGGAACTGGCCCGGCTGACGCCGCCGCCGGCGCAGCCTGGAGGCCAGAGCAGCGGCAGGCCCGCCGCACTGACGTCGTTGCGCGCTCCCGCCGCCGGCCTCGTCACCGAGGTCAAGACCATCGTCGGCGCGCCGGCCTCGCCGCAGGCCGGACCGATGTTCAAGATTTCCGTCAACAACGAAATCGAACTGGATGCCGAGGTGCCGAGCGTCCATCTGTTGAAGCTCAGTCCGGGGGCGACCGCGCGCATTAGCCGGGACAATACGCCCGACCTCGTCGGGCGGGTCCGGCAGATTTCGCCGCAAATCGACCGCACCACCCAGCTCGGCCATATCCGGATATCGCTGACCAACAATCCGTCGCTCAAGGTCGGCATGTTTGCCCGCGCCAACATCGACGCCAAGCGCAGTTGCGGGGTGGCGATCCCGCGTACCGCCATTGACCATCTGACCGTTCAGGTGGTCAAAGGGAACACGGTTGAGACGCGGAAAGTACGGGTCGGACTGGTGTCCGACACGTCAACGGAAATCCTTGAAGGCCTCGACGTCGGCGAAACCGTGGTGGCCGACGCTGGCTCTTCGCTGCATGACGGCGACCAGATCAAGACCATGCTCGCCGAGGACCTCGATCGAACGCGGGTACGCTGATGGCACTGAATATCTCGGCATGGTCGATCCGAAATCCGCTTCCATCCATCGTCTTTTCAATCATCCTGCTGGTCCTCGGCTGGGTCAGCTTCACGAAACTCGCGGTGACGCGGCTGCCGAGCGCCGATATCCCGGTGATCTCGGTTGCGGTATCGCAATTCGGCGCCGCTCCTGCGGAGCTGGAATCGCAGGTCACCAAAACCATCGAAGACGGCGTGTCGGGCGTCGAGGGCGTGCGCCACATTTCGTCGTCGATCACCGACGGGCTGTCGCTGACCACGATCCAGTTCGCGCTTGAAACCAACACCGATCGCGCGTTGAACGACGTCAAGGACGCGGTCACCCGTGTGCGGGCCAATTTGCCGCAAAACGTCAACGAGCCGCTGATCCAGCGGGTCGACGTCATCGGCCTGCCGATCGTGACCTATGCCGCGATCTCGCCCGGCAAGACGCCGGAGCAATTGTCCTATTTCGTCGACGACGTGGTCAAACGCGCGCTGCAGGGCGTACGCAACGTCTCCGAGGTCGAGCGTATCGGCGGTGTCGAGCGCGAAATCCTGGTGTCGCTCGACCCCGATCGGCTGCAGGCCGCGGGGCTCACCGCCGTCAATGTCAGTCAAAGCCTGAAGGGCACCAATGTCGACCTTGCCGGTGGCCGGGCCGAAATCGGCAAGAACGATCAGGCCATCCGCACGCTGGCCGGCGCCAAGACGCTCAATGATCTCGCCGGCACCATGATTCCGCTGTTCGGCGGCGGCGAGGTGCGGCTGGACGACCTCGGCACCGTCACCGACACCATCGTGGACCGCCGGACCTTTGCCCGTTTCAATGGCGAGCCGGTGGTGGCGCTCGGCATCAAGCGTTCCAAGGGCGCCAGCGACGTCGTGGTCGCCGCCGCCGTGCAGAAGCGTATCGACGCGCTCAAGATTGCCTATCCCGACGTCGATTTGAAACTGATCGACACCTCGGTGGAATTCACCAAGGGCAATTACGAGGCCGCGATCTCGACCTTGTTCGAGGGCGCCATTCTCGCGGTGATCATCGTGCTGTTGTTCCTGCGCGATATCAGGGCCACCATCATCGCCGCGATCTCGCTGCCGCTGTCGATTTTCCCGGCATTCTGGGCGATGGACATTCTGGGATTTTCGCTCAATCTGGTCAGCTTCCTCGCCATCACGCTGTCGACCGGTATTCTGGTCGACGACGCCATCGTCGAGATCGAGAACATCGTCCGCCACATGCGGATGGGCAAGTCGCCCTATCGCGCAGCGCTGGAGGCGGCCGATGAAATCGGCCTCGCCGTGATCGCGATCTCGCTGACCATCATTGCGATCTTCGCACCGGCAAGCTTCATGTCCGGGATCGCCGGGCAGTTTTTCAAGCAATTCGGCATCACGGTGTCGGTGCAGGTGTTCTTCTCGCTGCTCGCCGCCCGCTTCGTCACCCCGGTGCTGGCCGCCTATTTCCTCAAAGATCATGCCCATGACGACCCGCCGCCGGGCCGGGCGCTGCAGGCCTACACCCGGCTCGTGACCTGGTCGGTGCATCACTACTTCATCACCGTGCTGATCGGCTTCGGCATTTTCGCCGCCTCGATCTGGAGCATTACGCTGCTGCCGCAGGGCTTCCTGCCGGCGCAGGACACCGCGCGCTCGCTTTTGGCGATGGAGCTGCCGCCCGGCTCGCAGCTCGCCTTCACCGAGAAGGTCACCGAGGATATTGTCGCCCGCCTGCGCAAGCGGCCGGAGGTCAAGAGCGTATTCGTCGATGGCGGCCGGGTGCCCCCGGGCACGTTCGAGGTGCGCCGCGCCGCGCTGATCATCAACTACACCCCGAAGACCGACCGCAAGATCACGCAGCGCGAACTCGAACTCGCGATCAGCCAGGACCTCGAAAACGTCCCCGATATCCGGTTCTGGTTCCTCGACGAAAACGGCCTGCGCGCGATCTCGCTGGTCGTTACCGGCGTCGACAGCAACATCGTCAGCAACGTCGCCAGCGAGCTCGCGACCCAGATGAAGCGAATTCCGCTGATCGCCAACGTCATTTCGGAGACCTCGCTCGACCGGCCCGAACTTCGAATCCAGCCGCGGGCGGATTTCGCCGCACGGCTCGGCGTGTCCACCGAAAGCCTGTCGCAGACCATCCGCGTCGCCACCATCGGCGACGTCGGCCCGGCGCTGGCCAAATTCGACGCCGGCGACCGGCTGGTGCCGATCCGGGTCCAGCTCGAAGACGCCGCGCGCGGCGATCTGCCGATGCTGCAGCAATTGCGCGTGCCACTCGGCGAGCACGGCGAAAAGGGCGGTGTGCCGCTGTCGGTGGTCGCCGACATCAAGCTCGACCAGGGCCCGACCAGCATCAATCGCTACGACCGCGAACGGCAGGCCACCGTGGCGGCCGACCTCGTCGGCACCGCCGCACTCGGCGACGCCACCAAGAAGATCTACGACCTGCCGGTGATGAAAAGCCTGCCCAAGGGCGTCACGGTGAACCCATCGGGCGACGCCGAAAGCCTCAACGAACTGTCGGCGGGCTTTGCCACCGCCATTACCGCCGGCCTGATGATGGTCTATGCGGTGCTGGTGCTGTTGTTCGGAACCTTCCTGCAGCCGATCACCATCCTGTTCTCGCTGCCGCTCTCGATCGGCGGCGCCATCGTCGCCCTGCTGGTGACCGGCAAGCAGCTGACGACGCCGGTGTGGATCGGCATCCTGATGCTGATGGGCATCGTCACCAAGAACGCTATCATGCTGGTGGAGTTCGCGGTGGAATCGATCCGCGAAGGCAAGCCCCGCGACTTCGCGATCATCGACGCCGGCATGAAACGCGCCCGCCCGATCGTCATGACCACCATCGCGATGGCCGCCGGCATGATGCCCAGCGCGCTGGCGTTCGGCGCCGGCGGCGAATTCCGCTCGCCGATGGCGCTGGCGGTGATCGGCGGTCTCGTATTCTCGACCATCCTGTCGCTGGTGTTCGTGCCGGCGATGTTCATGATGATGGACGATATCGGCGCGCTGTTCTGGCGCTTCGGCAAGAAACTGCTGGCCTCGAGCGGCGAGAACGAACATGCGCCGGCCGATCATCACGCCGATCACAAGGCCCCACCGGCGCCGCCGACCATCGTGCATTCGCCGGCGGCGGAGTAAGGGGCCGCACTCACAATCTCATCATCCGCCAAAGCGGGTAATCCAATAGTCGCGGGCGTCCGTGATAGATGATGAATCCGCGGCGTACGGGCTTTTCTCGCTGAAGACGGGACGGCCTAGTCAGCATCAATGTATGCGGCGACGCCGGGCCGTGCGGACTCGATTGCCGCCCCGAGCTTTGGTACCAACGGCTTGAGATCGACAAGGCGGTTCGTCTTCGCGCGAAGCACGATGACAGCAATCGGGTAAGTGACCAGATTCTGCTGAAAGGATAGGTTTCGATCTACGGTGACGAATACCTCGAACTGTCCACCCGCAAGCGCCAGCAGCTCTCCATTCTTGATTGTCGTCCAGCCCATTTGACGCGCGGTCTTGACGTCGTGGCCGACGATATCGCGAGCCAGACGCCAGTCGACGCATTCGTCGAGCAGAACCTTCACGAAGCCGCTTCGACCATTCGCGTCTTGGCTTCTTCCAGGAACGCTATGACGTGCTCCCGGGTAACGGACGGGAAACCTGCGAGAAACGCATCGATGGATTCGCCGGCCTCAAGATAGTCAAGCAACGTCTGCACGGGGACTCTTGTCCCGTGGAACACGGCGCAGCCCCCCATTATTTCGGGGCTGATCGACACGATCGGCTGTTTCATGTCGACAGATTACACCTTCACCCGCAGACCACGCAAATACAGGATTGTGGAGTGAACGGAATTGCCCCTATTCGTTCCTCGCCACCGCGGTCAGCTTGGTCATGTTCTGCAGCAGGATCCGGCCGCGCTGTAAATCCAAAATGCCGTCCTTGCGCCAGAGCTGCAGTTGACGATTGACGCTTTCGCGCGCCGCGCCGACGAAGATGCCGAGCTGCTCCTGCGAGATGTGCACCTCGGAGCCGAAATCGCTGGCCAGCGCGCAGAGCCGGCGGGCGAGGCGAACCGGCAGCGGCTGCAGCATGGATTCTTCCATCCGCTCGCTCTGCCAGCGGATCCGCTGGCACAGGAGCTGGATGATCTTGATCGCCACCTTGGGCTCGCGTTCGAGGTGGCCGAGGAAATCTTCGCGCCGCAGCACGAACAATTCGGTCGGCTCGCCGGCGGTGGCATCCGCGGTGCGGCTCTGGCCGTCGAGCACCGCGACCTCGCCGAACAGATCGCCCGGGCCCATGAAATTCAGGGTCAGGCGGGTGCCGTCCGACGCCCCGGTCTCGATCCGGACCTGGCCGCGGCGGACCCCGAACAGCGCGTCGCCGGGGTCGCCCTTCTGGAACAGCATCTCGCCCAGGTTCAGATTCTGGGTGTGACAGAGGCTGGAGATTCGCTGCAATTCGTCCGCCCCCAAATCCGCGAACATCGGATTCATCTTCAAAATGACCGCAAATTCGGCCTGTTTACTCATTGCAATGCCTCTCGGAGCCAAAAGGGGATTCGGGAAATTCACCTGCCGGGAAGTGTGTCATAAGTCACATAACTTTACAGCACCCCCGGGTTATTTTTGGCCTCTTTTGAGCCATTTCCGGTTTCCGGGATAAGCTCTGGAATAAAGCCACGCCCTTGAAATCGATGCCGCTTGCGCGGTCTGGAAATGTCGTCATGAAAGCACTGAAAATCGCAGGCGCCGCCGTCGCTGCCGTCATCGTGGTGCTCGCGCTGTTTCTGTTTATCGGAATCCCGTCGGGCTTCCTGACCTCGCAGATTCAGACCCGGGTCGAGCGGGAGACCGGATATCGGCTGACGATATCGGGTTCGACCCGGATCGGCCTCTGGCCGTCATTGAACGTGACGCTGAACGACGTCATGCTCGAGGCGCCAAAGGACACCGACGGCAGGAATCGCCTGACGGTCGGCAGTATCCAGGCCGACATCACGCTGGCCAGCGTGTGGTCCGGCCATCCGCAAATCACCGAACTTTCGATCGTCCGCCCGGTGATGTATGTGGCGTTGCTGCGCGAGCGCAAGCCCGCGCCCAATCCACCCGCCAGGCCGGCGGCGTCGAGCGAGCCGGCGAATGCGGTCGCGATCGATCGGGTCACCATGACCGACGGCGCGATCGCCTTTTCCAATCCGCGCGACCGGGTCGAAAATCGCATCGACGGCATCCATGCCAGCGCCCAGATCGGCGGCGACCGCAGGATCAAGGTCGCCGGCAGCGCGCGTGCCGGCGAGCAGCCGCTCAAATTCGAGATCAAGCTGACCGCGCCGGCGGCGCCGCTGGAGCGGCAGAACATTCCGCTTGAACTCACCCTCGATGCGCCGGGCGCGCTGCAGGCGCCGCTTTCCGCCCGGGCCGAGGCCCGGCTCAACGGCAGCGTCATCATGATCAACGGCGTCAGCGGCACGCTCGGCGATGCCGCGTTCAACGGTTGGGCGTCGGTCGATGTCGCGAGCAAGCCTTTGGTGAAGCTCGATCTCGACTTCCAGCGGCTCGATGTCGCGGTCTCCAGGGCGGCGGCCGGACCGGATTCGCGAGGCTCGCAACAGGGCTGGAGCAACGCCACCTTCGATCTCAACGGGTTGAAATATATCGACGCCCAGGTGCGGATTTCCGCCGCCGAACTCGGGATCGGCGAGGCCCGTTTCGCGCCGGCCGCGATCGATGCCGCGCTCGCCAGCGGTGTGCTGAAGGCCAATTTTCCGAACCTGCGGGCCTATGGCGGCCAGGTCAACGGCCAACTCACCGTCGATTTGTCCGGAGACAGCCCGGCCTATGCGCTGAGTTGCGACCTGGTCGGCGTGCGCGCGCTGCCGCTGCTGCAGAGTGCGGCCGACTTCGACAAGCTCGACGGCAAGCTGCAGGCGAAACTGGCGTTGCGCTCCGCCGGCAACAGCCAGCGCGCCATCATGTCGAACCTCAGCGGCAGCGTGTTCGCCAATTTTCAGGACGGCGCCATCCGAGGCCTCAATGTCGCGCAGATGGTCCGCTCGCTGACATCGGGGACGCTGTCGGGATGGCAGGAGGGCAAGGAGCAAACCACCGATCTCTCCCAGCTCTCGGCCTCGTTCCGCATCGACAAGGGCCAGGCCACTTCCAGCGATCTCAATCTGGTCGGCCCGCTGGTGCGGATGACCGGCGCCGGCACCATCGACCTTGCCGCCAAGACGCTGGCGTTCCGGGTCGAGCCGAAGCTCGTAATGACCACCGAGGGCCAGGGCCGCGCCGCCGATCCGGTCGGGCTCGGCATACCCGTGGTGATCGACGGCCCGTGGTCGGAGCCGCGGATCTATCCGGATATGGCCGGCATCCTGGATAATCCGGATGCGGCCTACGCAAAACTCAAGGAGATGGGCAAGGGCCTGTTCGGGAGCGGTGGCGGCTTGAGCGGCCTTGGCGGATTGGGCGGGCTGGGCAATCTCGGCGGCAACCCGTCGGGCAGCGGCGGATCGGGCGGCGGACAGTCCTATCCGCTCGGCGGCAAGCTCGGCGAAACCATCGGCAACCTGCTGCAGCAGGGACTGGGCCGAAGCCGCGATATTTCCGCCCCGCCGACGCCCGCCAGCCCGGCCGCGCCGCCGCAGCCGGCGCAGAGCAACCCGCCGCCGCCTGCTTCGCAGGACAGCCAGCCCATGAACGACGTGCTGCGGCAGCTGTTCAACCGGTGAGATTGCGCTCACGACGCCGACCACCGCCGGCGGCGTTGGGACTCGCGGAGAGAGCCCCCACCCGCCTCGCTTTGCTCGGCACCCTCC
>Ga0209736_1000595_pt1 | contig 11655 bp, 6 predicted proteins | sample BlaSpr_A8_Ref_M3_FD_187992 | JGI IMG/M metagenome (GOLD analysis project Ga0209736, IMG submission 187992) | Forest soil microbial communities from Thunder Bay, Ontario, Canada - Black Spruce, Ontario site 2_A8_Ref_M3 (SPAdes) (version 2) | ecosystem: Environmental > Terrestrial > Soil > Boreal... | reverse complement strand
CGGCGCATCCCGCAGGAGCACTGGACCCGGCACTCGCAAGCCGTTGCCGAGGCCTGCAAGCTCGCCGGCTATACGTTCCTGCCCGACCAGAACGGCGAGTTCGTCGAAGGCTACTTCCCGGTGACGCACTCCAACCAGGCCGAGCAACGCGTCTCGGCGGCGATGGGCTATCTCGATCGCGACACGCGCAGGCGCGCCAATCTGACGATCTCGACCGACACGCAGGTCAAGGAGCTGCTGTTCGAGGGCACGCGCTGCGTCGGGGTGAAGGCGCAAGTCGACGGCCGCGAACACGACTTCCGCGGCCGCGAGGTCGTCCTCTCGTGCGGCGCGATCCATTCGCCGGCGCATCTGCTGCGCGCCGGCATCGGCCCGGTCGGACACCTCAAGGAGATGGGCATTCCGATCGTGATGGGCCTTGAGGGTGTCGGCCAGCGGCTGATGGATCATCCCTCGATCGCGCTGTCGTCCTTCATCCGCCCTGGCGCGCGCATGAATGAGCACACCAGACGCCACATTCAGCTTGCGCTGCGTTACTCCTCGGGGCTGCCCGGCGTACCAAGGGGCGACATGTTCGTCGCCGTCCTCAGCAAGTCGGCCTGGCATGCAGTCGGTGCGCAGATCGCCTCGCTGCTCACCTTCGTCAACAAGACCTACTCCGAGACCGGGCAGGTGAAGCTCGCCTCGCGCGACCCGGGGGCGGAGCCGATCGTCGAGTTCAACTTGCTGTCCGACAGGCGCGACCTCGACCGCCTGATGAGTGGCTTTCGCAAAATGGCGGCGCTGCAGATGAGCGCGCCGCTGAGGGCGGTGACCGACACGCCGTTCCCCGCCTCGTATTCCGACCGCGTCCGCAAGATCGGCGTGGTCAACACCAGGAACAGGATGCTCACCGCCATCGCCGCAGCACTGATGGATGGCCCGGCGGCGCTGCGCCGCTACATGATCGACAGGTTCGTCGTCGAAGGATTCACGTTCGACGAAGTCATGCGCGACGACGAGGCGATGGAAGCCTTCGTGCGCAAGGCGGCGATCGGGGTGTGGCACGCCTCGTGCTCATGCCGCATGGGCCGGCCGGACGATCCGATGGCGGTGGTGGATACCCAAGGCCGCGTCAAGGGGCTACAGGGTTTGCGCGTGGTCGACGCCTCGATCTTCCCGGTGGTGCCGTGCGCCAACACCAACTTCCCGACCCTGATGGCGGCGGAAAAGATCGCCGATGCCATGCTGTGAGCTGTCAAGTCGCGATATTGATGGCGGCACTTCTCCCTCTCCCCGCTCTTCGCGGGGGGAGGGTTGGGGTGAGGGGCTCTCTCGGTGAGCGCAACTCGTGGAGAGTCCCCCTCACCCGGATTGCTCTCGACGATGCTTCACATCGCTCGTAGCAATCCGACCTCTCCCCGCAAGCGGGGCAAGGTGACCGTGTTCATGAGGATAGCAAGCCGCCGCTGTTGGCGCTTCAACCTATTCTGTTGAGGGTGCCTCTGATGCTCGTGAATATCTCCCCGATATCCTTTCGCATCGAATCAAGCTTTTGGAAATTTTCAAAAACCCGGGCGATTCTCGCGTCGATCTCGACTTTGTTGTTGGAGAGCGCTTCGACGCGCGAGCTGAGCTTTTCATCGCCCTTGAATTCGATCTCGCTAAGGGTTTTGATCAGCAAATCGCGATTTTCATTCACGTCATCGATCAAGGCCTCGATACCGAATACCGGCGCCTGCAGGGGCGCAAGCTCGGCCTGCGACTTGGCCAGCGCTTCCTTGAACTGATTCAGCGTCGCCGATGAATCCTGCAATCTCCCCAGACGCAAACGGGACTGTACGATAAATTCGTTCAGCGCGTTCTGGCGATCAGCGAGGCTCTTGCCGCTGGAATCCGTCTCGACTTCGTCAAGTGAACGCTCCAGACGCGCCCGGCGTTGCCCGAGCTCTTCAAAATCCAGGCGAATTGCATCCAGAATATTGAAGCAATCATCAACGCGCGCAAACCTCTGCTCGATCTCGAGTTTATTCCTGGAGAGCGCCTCCACGCGCAAGCTAAGCTTTTCATCGCCGCTGGATTCCAGCTCATCGAGGGTGACGGTCAACTGATCGCGACTTAAGCGCAATTCGGCGATCAGGGCGTTGATCCCTGCTTCCGGCGCTTGCAGAGGTACAAGCTCGGCATTGCATTTACCCAATTCTTCCTTGAACCGGTTCAGCGTCGCCAGTGATTCTTGCAGCAAATTTTTCCGCGCATGAATCGACGATACGTCATGATCCAGTTCGTTCAACCGATCGGCAAGATTGTTCTTTTTGTCGTCGGTCTCAAGCTCCGTGAGCGACCTCTCGAGCTGACGTTGCCGATCCCTGAGTTCACCAAATACGGGCTCGATAACCCGCCGCTTATCGGCCACTTCGCCGATCTTCTCTCGAAGCGCTTGCTGGCGGCGCCGGATGCCATCGAGCCGATCCTGCATATCGACGGATTCGCTCCGGCCCTGCTGAAGGGCAGCCCTTTGTTCGGTCTCCGTGAGCGTTTTCTGAAGTGACGCGATTGCTTCCTCGGGATCGTTGTCGACGAGATGCTGTACCGCAGCGTCGAACTGATTCTGCGATCCAAGCGCAACCACCGCGCCCTGTCGGAAGCCCTTGAGGCGATCGCGCAACAGCTTGTTTCGGCGTGCGAGGCTGTTGGTTTGCCATACCGACGACCCGATCAACGATAGGGTCGTCAGGATAATAGCGCCGATCGCGATCCGCTGGGGAGCTGGCAATACCGAGATCTGAGCCGCATCAAGGCCGAGTGTCGCATGCAAAAAAAAGGCCGAGGCACCCAACAACACTATCCACGCGACGATGGGAAACCACATTTTTGCAGTCTTTTCAAAATTGTAGCTCAATCAGGCAAGTTGGATTTCGCGGATGAACCGGGCCTGACGTTAAAGTCCGTTTCGCTTTATGCCCCGCCATCCTAGAGCGTTTTCAATCGAAGTGGAAACCCACGTTCGACGAAGTCATGGGCGACGACGAGGCGATGGAAGCTCTTATACCAGTTAGTTCAGCGGCGCGCTGACGTCCTGGCCGAAATAGGCGTGTTCCAGCCGGGTCGGCAGGTCAGCCTCGCTGGTGCTGGCTTCCAGCACGATCGAGCCGCGCGCGAGCGCGTAGACGCGGTCGGCAAGCGCCAATGCCTTTTCGATCAGCTGTTCGACCAGCAGCACGGCCGTGCCGTTTTCGCGCAGCGTTGCCATGGCGGCGAGCACGCGATCGACCAGCACCGGCGACAGGCCGGCGGACGGTTCGTCGAGCATCAAGAGGCGCGGCCGGCGGACAAGCCCTTGCGCCACCGCCAGCATCTGCTGCTGGCCGCCCGACAGGGTCACCGCGCGGTCGGTGCGCTTGGCGGCGATTTCGGGGAAGAACGCAAGCGCCTCCTCGACCCGGACGGCCAACTCGAGGCGAGGCATGCCGTAACCTGCCAGCAGCAGGTTGTCGAACACCGTCAGCGTCGTGAACACGCGATGACCCTCGACGACATGAACCAGGCCGGCGCGCACCGTATCGCGCGGTCCGGCGCCGCCGATGTCCTGGCCGGCAAAGCGGATTTGTCCTGCGCGCGGCAGCAGGCCGGAGATCGCTTTCAGCAGCGTGCTCTTGCCGGCGCCGTTGGGGCCGAGCAGGGCCACGATCTCGCCGGCCCCGACGCTGAGGTCGACGCCGTTCAGCACGCTGATCTTGCCATAGCCGGCCGAAAGGCCGACGACGTGCAACAGAGGCTCAGGATCCGAGATAGGCAACGACCACCTCCCGGTGCAAGCGGATCTCGGACGGCGTGCCGGCCGCCAGCATCTTTCCGAGGTTGAGCACAGTCACGCGATCACAAATATCGAAGATCAAATCGGCATGATGCTCGACCAGCAGGACGCCGGTACCCGCTCGGCTGATCGCCTTGATCAGTGCGCCGAGCCGGCGGATTTCTTCCGCGGAGAGGCCGGCCGCCGGCTCGTCGAGCATCAGAAACTTCGGGCGCAACATCAGCGCGCGGGCGATCTCCATGAATCGCAACTCGCTGTGTTGCAGGCGGTCGGCGCGCACGGTCGCGAGTTGGCCCAGCCCGACGGTCTCGAGGGCGCGTATCGCTGCGGCATTGATGTGGGCCTCGTCGCGACGGTGGCGCGGCAATCCCATCATCGCTTCGACGAAGCTGCCCTCGCCGTCGTAGGTGCCGCCGATCATGACATTTTCGATCACAGAGGCGCCGCCGATCAGGCGTGGCGTCTGGAAGGTGCGGGCTATTCCGTATCCCGCGCGCCTGTGTGGCGCCTTGAACGGCAGGTCGATGCCGTTCAATGTCAACCGGCCCGACGATGGTGCATAGTACCCCGAGATCACGTTCAGGGCCGTCGTCTTGCCGCTGCCATTGGGGCCGATCAGCCCATGCACCTCGCCCGATCGGATCTCGAGGCTGAGCCCGTCGATCGCCCGCACGCCGCCAAAATTCAGCGCGATGTCCGAAAGCACGATCGCCGCTTTGTCGCGGTGCTCGCCCAGCAATTGCGGCAGCAGCTCCGTGCGCGGCGCGATCTCACGATGCTGCTTGAGCGGCCGCCGGTTCCGGTAGTCCAGCAGGTCTGCGATCCCGCCGGGGACGGCCAGCACGATCACCAGCAACAGTGCGGCATAGAGAAAAGTCGACCAGGCCACCAGCGGTGCGGCGAGTTCGGGTAGCACGGTCAGGATGACGGTACCGAGCAGCGGGCCGAGGATCGAGCCGCGGCCGCCGATCAGGATGGCGATGAAGAACAGCACCGACAGATCGAAAGTGAAGGCGTCGGGCGTGATGTAGGATTGCAGCGAAGAGAACAGCCCGCCGGCGATGCCCGCCAAGGCACCGCTGAACAGGAAGATGGTCATCAGCAATCGCGGCTTGGCGATGCCTGAGGCCTCGGCGGCGACTTCGGCGTCGCGGATGGCGACGAGGGCCCGGCCAAACCGGCTGGCGGCGATGTTGGCCGTCATCCAGGTGGCAAGTGCGGCAAGGCCGAAGCAGAAATAATAGAAACCCCAGCCCGGCTCGAAAGGCCAGGCGAACACCGGTCCCGGGGTGCCGATGCCGCCGCCGGTCACGCTCTTCCATGCCAGTGCGACCTGCGTGACGATGGTGGCAAAGCCCAACGTCGTCATGGCGAAGTAGAAGGTGCGCAGGCGAAGCGCCGGCAGGCCGACGATCCCGCCGAACACCGCGCCGATGAGGCCGCTCGCGGCGAGCGCCAGATAGGGATCCCAGGCCGATGTGACGGTCCCGGCGGTCAGCACGGCGGTGGTGTAGGCGCCCACGGTCAGCAGTGCCACCCAGCCGATCGCAATCTGGCCCGCGAAGCCGACGACCAGGTTGAGGCCGGCCACCAGGATCCAGTAGATGCAGGCGCGCTGGGCGATCACGCCGACATACGAGTCGTCGAGCAACGGCAAGCCGGCTCCTGCAACCGCGAGCGCCAGCCACGGCAGGGCGAACTCGAACCGGCCCTGCCGGCCGGCATTTGCGATCCGGGTCGCCATCGGAGGATCGGTCACGGCCATCAGACGCGGCGGGTGGTGGCAGCGCCGGCCAGGCCTTCGGGCCTGATCAGCAGGATGGCAATGAAGACCACGAACACCGCGACGGCTGCAAAGATGCCGCCGACCAGAAAATTTGCCGCCTGCTGGAAAAGACCGAGCGCAAGGCCGCCGATCACGGCGCCGCGGTTCGACCCCATGCCGCCCAGCGCCACCGGAACGAAACCGTAGAAATTGAGGGTCGGCTGGTTGCCGAAGAACGCCAGCAGCATCTCCCCGCCGGTAAAGCCTGCCAGCATGCCGACCATGCCGGCAAGCGCGAAGCTCGCCATGCGCAATCCCTGCTCGGGCAGGCCGAGGGCGCGGGCGGCATAGCTGTCTTCCGAGATCGCGACGAAGGCGCGGCCGATCAACGTGCGACGATACAGGAATTCGAGCCCCACGATCGTCGCAGCACAGGCAAGCATCGGCAGCCAGAACTGCTGATCGAGCCAGCCCGGACCGATCGGTATCAGACGCGGGAAGGGCTGGGCGTCGGTACCCCACTCGATGGCCACGAGTTGCTGAACCATCAGCGCAAAAGCCAAGGTGGACAGCACGTACAGATGCTGTTCCAGACTCTTCAGGACCGGCCGAACGGTGACGATTTCGGTGATCACGCCGATCGCCGCGCCGCACACCAGCACCAGCACCAGGCCGACGACCACCGGCAGGCCGAATTTGGTAATGAACAGCGACCCCAGCACACCGCCCAGCATCCCCAACATCCCCGAGGTGAAGCTGAACACCCGCGAGGCCGAGAACATCAGGTTGTAAGTGATGCCGATCAGGGCATAGACCGCTCCTACTGCCAGTCCGTAGGAGACGATCGACTCGATCATCGGCTAGGCCCCGTAGCCCGGTGCGAGCTTGAACGCACCGTCACGCAGAGAACTGACCTCGCACATGATGACCTGGTCGTCGGGGAAGCCGTTGTGCTGCTCGGGCGTAAAACTGATGTCGCCATAAACGCCGGGCCACGGCTTGAGCTGGTTCCAGTAACCCGTGATCTGCTCGGGTGAGCTGCCGGCCGCCTTGATCGTCTCGGCCATCAGCCGCGGCGCGTCATAGCCGACCGCGATCCACCAGAGCAGCGTGTCGCCCATGTCGAGCTTGCTCTTGCGCAGCCGCTCGACGAATTCCTGGGCGCGCGCCGGCAGCTTGCCGTCCTTGTTGAAGCAGACATTGCGGAAGTTGTTGGAGTAGACCTTGTCCCAGTAGTCCGGCTTTTCCAACAGCGCCTTGGTCTGGCCGGAGCCGAGCGTGGTCTGGCCGACCACCGGCACGTCCCAGCCCATCGCGCCGCGGGTATTGAGGATGCGCGCCAGAAAGCCGGCGTTCACGCTCCACGGCATGATCACCTCGGCGCCGGCGCTGCGCATCCGCAGCATGTCGGGCTTGAGGTCGGGATTGGCGGCGTCGATATGGCCCGAGAACACCACCTCGGCGCCTTTGGCTGTCAGCATCGGCACATAGGCATCGACCGAGGCCGTACCGTAGCCGGTGGTGTCGCTCACGACCGCGACCTTCTTCAGCTTCAGCACATCCATCACGTAATGGTTCGCCGCGGCGCCGATCTGCTGGTTGGTCGGCGCGTTGCGGAAGGCCATCGGGTATTTCTTGACGTCGATCAGCTGGTCGACCCAGCATGGATGAATCATCGGGACCTTTTCGCGCGCGATCAACGGCGTGGCCGCCAGCGCTTCACCCGAATTGAGCGGGCCCCAGATGACGGCCGCTTTCTGACGCTGCGCGAGTTCGGCCACCGCGTTGACGGCCTTGGTCGGGTCGCTCTGCGTGTCGCGTACAATGAGCTCGATCTTGCGGCCGCCGACACCGCCGGCGGCGTTGATCTCCTCGACCGCGAGTTCGGTGCCGCGGTTCATGCCGACGCCGGTCGACGAACTGGGACCGGTCAGCGCCGGCAGGAAGCCGATCTTGATCGGATCGCTGTTGGCGATGGCCGGTGCGGGAAAGCCCGAGGCCAGCGCGGCGGCACTGACGGCGGACCCCGCCAGGACTTGACGACGCGTGACGACGCGCAGGTTGGTCGACATCGTGTTTCCTCCCATGCAAGCTGGTTTTATTGGCCTTTTATTGGCCCCAGCATAGACCGGGGCGGGCCGGTTTAACACTGTGTCCGCGCGGTTTTTTCCGACGCTATATCTTGGACTTGGTGGCCTCGGCAGGCCGGCGGCACAACTCGCCATGATCGAGTCTCCCCCAGGGCCGCCCCGTGACGCCTTCAGAAATTAATCGATCGGATGTGAGACACCTCACACTCTCAATAAAGTCCCCTGACTAAGTTTATCTTGGACGGCGAAAGCTGGAGGAGCGACTTCAGGGGGAAAACGAGATCACGAGAGGAGGTCCACAATGACTCTTCGGAGAGGTGTGTTTGCCGAGATTGTTTTAATTTGCGCGAACCGTTTTTTGTCTTTTGAGCCTCCAAAGCGGGGACGTGGCCATAATCACCTCCGTTGAGGTCCGGATGCAGTGCACGAATTGCGCAGCCGAAGTGCCGGAGCAAAAGAAATTCTGTGGGCAGTGCGGAGCGGCAGTAGTGCGGCGCTGTCTGGCCTGCGGCGCGGCAAACCTGGCCGCAGACAAGTTTTGCGGCGACTGCGGGACCAAATTGCGCGTGGATTCTCCCGCGGTGGTACCGACGGCACGGGACTCGCGCCCGATCGAGCGCCGGCAGCTTACGGTACTGTTTTGTGACCTGGTCGGATCGACCGCGCTCTCCGCGAGGCTCGATCCCGAAGACCTCAGCGCAATCATCGCCGGCTACCGGCGCTGCATTACTGAAACCGTTGCCTGCTTCGACGGCTTTGTCGCGCGGCATCATGGCGACGGTGCGGTGGTATATTTTGGCTATCCTCAGGCGCACGAAGACGACGCGGAGCGCGCCGTTCAGGCTGGCCTCGCATTAGTGCAGGCGGTCTCCGCCTTGCCCACGAAAGAAAAATTGAGCGCGCGCGTCGGTGTTGCAACGGGCCTCGCGCTCGTCGGCGATATGTCGGATAGCGCGATTTCCGAGGAGCATGGCATCCTCGGCGACACCCCGAATCTCGCCGCCCGACTGCAATCGCTCGCCCAACCCGGCGGCGTTATTATCTCGGATCGCACAAAGACGATCGCGGGACCGCAATTCGAGTATCTCGATCTCGGTAAAGTCGAGATCAAGGGATTCGTAGAACCCGTCGCTGCTTGGCAAGTCGCTGGTAAGTCCACCGTGACCAGCCGATCGCATGCTCTCGAACGCGGAGATTTACTGCCGCTGATCGGTCGTGATGAAGAAATGGAGCTACTTCGGCGCCGATGGGAGCGGGCCAAGAGTGGCGAAGGTCAGGTGGTGCTGCTTTCCGGTGAAGCGGGGATCGGCAAATCACGGCTCACCGTCGCGCTGTTGGAACAGCTTGCTCGCGAGCCGCACGTGCGCCTGCGGTACTTCTGCTCGCCGCAGCATACCGACAGCGCGCTCTATCCGGTGATCGGCGAAATGTTGCGTGCCGCCGGCTTTGCTCACGATGACAGCCCGCAAGCGAAAACGGACAAGCTTGACGCGCTGCTGGCGCAAAACTCGACGCCGCCCCAGGATGCGGCGCTGTTTGCCGAAATGCTGTCGCTGCCCAACGATGGACGCTACCCTCCGGTTGAAGTTGAGCCGCGGCTCCGTCGTCAGAAAACGCTGAAAGCTCTTGGTTCGCACATAGAGGCGCTGGCGCGGATCAATCCCGTGCTGATGATTTTCGAAGATGCGCATTGGACCGATCCAACCAGCCTCGAATTGTTCGCCCGGGCGGTGGACCTGGCCGCGAGCCACCGGCTCTTGATACTCGTTACTTTCAGGCCGGAATTCAGCCCGCCCTGGATCGGACGGCCGCACGTGACTGCGCTGACCCTCAATCGGCTGGCGCGGCGCGACATCCATTTCCTAATCGAGGGAGTCGTCGGCAACCGATCGTTGCCGGCGGGCATCCGCCAGGACATCATCGAGCGCACCGACGGCATTCCACTGTTCGTCGAGGAGATGACCAAGGCGTTGCTGGACGCGGAGGGTGAGAGTGATGCACAGCGGGCCCTCGCTGGGGCGCCAACGCCTGTCGTGGCGGTTCCGGCAAGCCTGCAGGCTTCGCTGATGTCGCGGCTCGACCGGCTCGGCCCGGCGAAGGACGTGGCGCAGGTCGGCGCGGCGATCGGCCGGGAATTTCCCCACATGTTGCTGGCTGCGCTCGTGCGAAAGCCGGAGGCAGAATTGGACTCCGACCTCGACCGGCTCATTGCGGCGGGTTTGTTGTTTCGACAGGGCACCCCGCCGTATGCGAGCTATCTGTTCAAGCATGCGCTGGTGCAGGACGCAGCCTACAGTACGATGCTGCGGGAGCCAAGGCGCGTGCTGCATGCGCGCATCGCCGAAATCTTCGAAAGTCAGTGCGCAGAAATCGCCGAGAGCCAGCCCGAGCTGCTGGCGCGTCACTACGCAAAGGCCGATCTGATTGAGAAGTCAGCGCGCCTGTGGGGCAAGGCGGGACAGCGGTCACAGGAGCGCTCGGCGCTGGTCGAAGCCGCAGAACAACTTAGCCAAGCTCTCGCGCAAATCGCAACCTTGCCCAGCACGTCCGACCTGCGGCGCGAGCAGATCATTTTGCAAGTCGCGCTCTTGAACACGCTTATGCATGTCAAAGGATATGGCGCGCCCGAAACCAAGGCTGCCGTGGCTCAGGTGAGAGCGTTGATCGAGCAGGCGGAACGGCTCGGAGAACCTCCCGATGACCCTTCGTTGCTGCTCTCTGCCCTCTTTGGCCAGTGGATCGTCAATTTCATAAGCTTCAATGGTGACGTTGCGCGAGAGCTCGCAGCGCGGTTTCTGGCCCTTGGCGAGAAGGAGCGGAAGGCGGTACCGCTCATGATCGGACACCGCACCATGGCGAGTACGCTCGCGTTTACGGGGGGCCTCGTTGAGGCTAGAGCCCACTACAATGAAGCGCTCGCCCTTTACCGCGCCGCCGAGCACCGGCGATTGATGACGCGATTTGGCCAGGACCTCCGGGTGACGTGCCTGGCCTTTCGTTCAATGCTCTCGTGGCTGCTCGGTTATCCCGAGGCTGCGCTCAAAGATGCAGACTGCGCGCTAATGGAAGCGCGCCAGATTGAACATGCTGCGACTTTGATGTTCACGCTGAATTTCCCTATTCTTATTAATACCTATTGCGGGAATTACGATGCGGCAAACGAGCGTCTCAAGGAACTTGTCATCTTGGCGGAGGAGAAGGGTGCCCCGTTCCGAAAGGCGGAAGGGGTGTTACGGCAGGGCTATGTGCTAACCCTCACGGGGAAAGCCACGAAGGCAGTCGAGATGGTCACGTCCGGTATCGATTTGTGGCGGTCGGCCGGATCGACAATATTTACGCCGGAGCACGAGTTCATGTTGGCAATCGCCCATGCAGATGCGGGCCAATTCGATGATGCCTGGCGCTGCATCGGCAAGGCAATGACGGCGATGCAAGCAACCAAGGAAAGGTGGTGCGAGGCTGAGGCCCATCGCGTTGCCGGTGAAATCGCGCTCAAGTCGCCGCAGCGGGACGTGGCGAAAGCGCAAGCGTATTTCGAGCATTCCCTGACTGTTGCGCGAGCACAGCAGGCAAAGTCGTGGGAATTGCGCGCGGCCATGAGCCTGGCGCGGCTCTTGAGCGACCAGGGAAAGCGGCAGACGGCACGTGACCTTCTCGTCCCCATCTACGACTGGTTCACCGAAGGTTTTGACACAAGCGACCTTCGAAAGGCCAAGGCGTTGCTCGCCGAGCTTCATTGATAAGGCCATCGGGCGACGAAGTTCCGGTCTTGGCACGGCAAAGAGTTTGGGATCGGACGACCGTACCTCGATAAAGATCCGCCGCATGTCGGGCCGATCGACGGCAAGAATATGCCGATAAACGCGGCCGGCCAGATGCGCAACTTGCGGAATTGGAACGAAAAGGCGACAGGGGTCAGCTGCGAGCGACGATCACAGCAGGGCGAAACGCGCAAGAACGGTATCCTCGAAGGCGGGAAGCATATAGGCTTTGCCTGCCTTTCG
>Ga0209736_1000594_pt1 | contig 11656 bp, 9 predicted proteins | sample BlaSpr_A8_Ref_M3_FD_187992 | JGI IMG/M metagenome (GOLD analysis project Ga0209736, IMG submission 187992) | Forest soil microbial communities from Thunder Bay, Ontario, Canada - Black Spruce, Ontario site 2_A8_Ref_M3 (SPAdes) (version 2) | ecosystem: Environmental > Terrestrial > Soil > Boreal... | reverse complement strand
TGGCGATGACCGTCGTCACGAGTCCAAGGAACTTGTCTCCGTTCAGGTCCTGCTGGAAGCCGACTTCCAGTGACTCCTTTCCGAAATCATGCCTGCTCCGCATTTAACAGCCCGAAACAGGAACTGCTTGCGCGCTCGGTTTACTTTCCTTGCCGCGCGGACGCCCGTGTCAGGCATCGCAAATATCTCCTGCTTGCCCAAGCCGCTGCGCGTTTCACGGGAGCAACTTGCAACCCAATTGCCTGAGCGCGATGTCGATCCAGGCCCGGTCCATCGATCCTCCCGCCTTCAGATCAGCCAGTATTTTGTCTTCCGTCTTCTTCTTTGCCGCAGCGGCCTGATATACCTCCTCGACTTCGTCGAAGGGAACGCAAAGCACGCCGTCACCATCGCCGATGATCAAGTCGCCCGGCTCGATGACCATGCCCTCGAACGCGATCGCTCTGCCGATTTCTCCGGGACCGGATTTCATCGGTCCGCGATGGGTTACGCCCGCCGCGTAAACCGGGAAAGTCAGACGGCGGAGGGCATCGGAATCCCTGATCGACCCGTTGATAACGAGTCCGGCCAGACCTCGGCTCATCGCATAGGTGATCATGATTTCGCCGACGATCGAATTGGTCAAATCGCCGCCGGCGTCGACCACAACCACGTCGCCCGGCGAGGCGATATCCAACGCCTTATGGACCATCAGATTGTCGCCGGGCCGCGTTTTCACGGTGAACGCCGGCCCCGCGAGCATGCCCTCGCCGTGATACGGTCGCAGCCGCGGCCCTCCACCGGTCAGGCGCGACATGCAATCGCTGACATTTGCGACTGGCAGCGACCGGAATTTCCGCGCGAGTTCCGCACTCACCCGACGCTCGATTGGTTGCACAGAAAACCCGATCATTGGCCGTTCTCCATCGCTTTTTTGCCTGCTTGAGTTTCCAGTTGGCGCACCAGACGACTGAACACGCGCTTTGCGTTGCCCTCGAAGACCTTCGACTTGTCTGCCGCCGATAACGGAAGCTGATCGATATAGCGCTTGGTGTCGTCGAAGTTGTACCCGGTCTCGGGGTCGATCCCGGGGACAGCACCAATCATTTCCGATGCGAACAGAATGTTGTCGATCGGAATGACCTTGGCGAGGAGTTCCTGACCCGGCAGGTGATAGACGCAGGTATCGAAATAGATGTTGTTGAGCAGATGATCCTTCAGCAGCGGCAGCTTGAGTGCCTGGGCAAGTCCGCGGAACCGGCCCCAGTGATAGGGCACCGCGCCGCCACCGTGCGGAATGATGATTTTCAGCTTCGGGAATCTGGTGAAGATATCTGACGTGAGGAACTGCATGAACGCCGTGGTGTCACCGTTCAGATAGTGGGAGCCCGTCGTGTGGAATGCCGGATTACATGCATGACTGACGTGGATCATGGCTGGCACGTCGAGTTCGACCATCTTTTCGTAAATCGGATACCAATAAGGATCGGAAAGCGGAGGATCGGTCCAGTATCCGCCTGACGGATCCGGATTAAGATTGCATCCGATGAAGCCGTATTCGCGAACGCAACGCTCCAGCTCCCCGACCGAATTCTTCGGGGAAACGCCGGGGCTCTGCGGCAACATGCAGACGCCGATGAAATTTCGCGGAAACAGGCTGCAGACCCGGTGGATCAGGTCGTTGCAGGCGATCGCCCAGGCTTCGCTGGTATCGGCCGTGCCGAGATGATGTCCCATGCCGGCCGCGCGCGGCGAAAAGATCGTGAGATCGGTCCCGCGCTCGCGCTGCACCCGAAGCTGGCCGTTGCGGATCGAACCGCGAATCTCCTCGTCACTGATCGGAGGCCGCCCCGGCGCCCGCGCACCTTTCGAATGCGCCTCAATCTGCGCCTGTCTCCACTGCTCGTGCTGCTTGGGAGCAGTCGTGTAGTGACCGTGGCAGTCGATAATCATTGCGCACAACCTTTGCTTACAATTCCAGGACAAGCGTCCGGAATCGTCGAGAGCCCCGATCAAGCCCGTACCTACCTCAAGCATGAGGCGGGCAACAGCTTCGACGCCGCCGCCGCCCCGCGGCCATTTCAATAGCACGCCGATTAGAATGACGTCGAAACGGTCATGTCGGTTCTGCTGCAGCGAAGAACCTGAAAAAAGACCGGCGCGTGAGGGCTGGCTAGAAATTAGGCTCGCGGTCGGCGAAAAGCTTATTTGTCGATCCGAGAGGGGCGATCGCCGTCGCTATTTGAACCACGCTCGTCGGATCGCAACGAGCGCCGATCCCCCGGCCGGGAATGTCGATCGGCTAAACTCTCAAGAAGCCCGTTGATCTCGTTAGCCGGCACAGGTTTGCTATAGAGATATCCTTGAGCCTCGATGCAGCCTTCGAGATTCAAACACCGCATTTGTGCCTCTGTCTCCACACCTTCGGCGGTAGTGGTCATGCGAAAGCTGACTCCAAGTGCCGCGATGGCGCGGACAATCGCAAGGCTTCGCTCATCGACGAGCAAGTCCCGCACAAACGACTGATCAATCTTGATCTTGTCGAATGGAAAACTACGAAGGTAGCTGATACTGGAATAGCCGGTGCCAAAATCGTCCATCGATATTCGAACGCCAAGGTCTCGCAGCTGATTGAGGACCGCAATATTCCGCTCCGACTTCTCCAACAACACTGATTCTGTGATTTCGAGCTCTAGACGGGACGCCGGCAACCCCGACGAAGCCAAGGCGCTTATTACAGTGGAGACGAGATTGCCCTTGGAAAATTGCAGAGGCGACAAATTGACTGAAACGCGGATTTGCTCCGGCCATTCCATCGCTTCCGCACATGCCTGTCTCAACGCCCATTCGCCGAGTTGAACGATCAGACCCATCTCTTCCGCAACCGGAATAAACTCGGTTGGGGGCACCATGCCACGTTCGGGATGCTGCCATCGCATCAACGCCTCAAAGGCGGTCACTTTCCTGGTCTGCAGATTGACGAGCGGTTGATAGAACAGCTTGAAACCACTTTGCACTATCGCGGTGCGCATGTCACGCTCAAGGATGCGCCGCGCCTGGACGGTCGCATCCATTTCTGGATCGAACATACGATACGTACCACGGCCATCGGATTTCGCGCTGTACATTGCGAGATCCGCGCTTTTCAGAAAGTTTTCTGTATTCATATCGCCGGGGTGCGCGACGGCGATCCCAACGCTGGCTCCCACTATTACATCGTGACCCTCGATGATGCACGGTTGACCGACAACTTCGATGATCCTTTCTGCCAACGCGATCGATGACCCCGGCTGAGGAGACGATATTTGTAAAATCGCAAATTCATCCCCCCCAAGTCGTGCAATACGGTCTGTTCGCGGCAGAATATCGCGGAGCTTGGTCGCGATTGATTTCAAGAGCAGATCGCCGATGGAATGGCCCAAAGCGTCATTGACTGCCTTGAAGCCGTCCAGATCCAAAAACAAGACTGCTACAGGATGCGGCGTTACCGCAACATCTTTGAGCGCTTCTTCAAGCTGCTCCTTAAACAAGAGACGATTACCAAGTCCGGTCAACGTGTCGTGAAAGGCGAGGTAATGCGACTTCGCCTGCAACTCCTCGCGATCAGCAATCTCGGTCTTGAGCCTTTGGTTGGCATCAATCAGGCGACTGGTCCGCTCTTCCACCCGGCGTTCCAGATCCTCATTAGCCCTGCGCAACTCCTCATTGGCGACTACGACCTGTTGTTCCGCACGCTTGCGGCTGATCTGGGTGTTGACACGGGCCAATGCCACAGCGAAGTCCACAGGTTTTGTGACATAGTCGTTGGCACCAAGTTCAAGCGCATCGACAATATTGCTGCTCTCGGATTTTGCCGTCACCATGATTACGGGGAGCGCAGAGGCGGATTGCAAACTACGAATTCGCTTAAGGGTTTCGATACCGTCGATCCCCGGCATCATGACGTCAAGAAGCACCAGGTCGAATGATTCCCTGCTGATCAACTCGATCGCGGTGAATCCACTGTCCGCCTCCACCACTTCGAAGCCGCGGCGCTCGAAGCGCCGCGTCAGGATGCTACGGTTATCGCCGATGTCGTCTACTATCAGCAAACGAGCGTGGACATTCGCGTTGCCGTCGGTCGAATCCGATTGGTTAGCTTCGGGCCGCAGCACTGTAACGCGGGGCGTTGGAGCGTTCGATGCTGACATTGGGCTATCTTTCAGATCGCCGATAAATTTGCGAGTTGGGGAACCGTTCCCAGATAGTCTTCGTTGGTGCTTTGCTGTTCGCTCATCCATGCGAGCACGCGGATCGTAAAGCACGATCCATGACCAAGCTCGCTTGTCGCGGAAATTCCGCCGCCCATAAGCGCACATAATTTCTGGCTCAACGCCAGACCAAGACCGGTTCCGCCGTATTTGGTGGAAGTGGTGCGATTTGCCTGGCCGAAATTCTGGAACAGGCGTCCGATTTCCGACTGAGCGATTCCGATTCCGGAATCTTGTACCTGAATTTCGATCCAGTCCCCGGCCTGGCTCTTGCGGCGTTGGACGGATAGTGTGATTGTTCCCTCTTCGGTGAACTTTGCAGCATTGCTCATTAGATTTAAGGCTGCCTGCCGCAACTTGGTCTGATCGGTCGAAACGATCCCGAGATTGTTGCGGCATTTGACCACCAGCTTGTTGCCCTTTTCAGCAACCATCGGCTGAACGTTGGCAATTACCTCTTGGACCATGTGGTTGAGGTCGAATTCCTCAATCTTCAGTTCAACTAAATCAGACTCGATCTTCGAGAGATCAAGTACGTCAGTCACCAGCGATAGCAGGTGTTTTCCGGCTGAATTAATGCGCTCGAGGTCAAGTTTCTTGTGGCCATTCTTGCCATCCTGATCGACTCCTTCGAGAAGTATTTCACTGAATCCGATCACGGCATTTAGCGGCGTTCGTAATTCGTGGCTCATCTTGGCAAGGAAGATCGACTTGGCGCGATTGGCTACGTCGGCCGTATCCTTGGCCTCACGTAGACGGATTGCTGTTTCGCGATGCCGTTCCGCTTCGCGTTCGAGTTCGGATCGCATCGCAATCATGTTGGCGTAATAGATCGCCATCCATGACATGTAGATCGTCGCGGAGAGAATGGAGATCCAGCCGACCGTCGAAAGCTGCTCCTGCGGAACCAGTTCGGGAAATCCCCACTGCAGATAGGCAGAGCAGAAACCGAGAATGTTAACGATGAATAATCCGACGACAAGGATTGGGCGCTCGGACAGGTAGAAAAAGCCGAGCAGCAGGCTGATAATCAGCCAAGGCAGGAACGGCGAACTCACTCCACCGTAATAATAGGCCCCAAACAACGAAGTGAAGGCGAGCAATTCGACGGAGATCAGCGCCGAAAACTGCATATTGGCAGTCAGCTTGTAGACAAACGGCAGTGTCCAGAACAACCATATGCAAATGATCATCGTCCAACAGGCAACGCCCGGATGCGGATCGCTTAGATAGAGGAACAGGGCGATCGATTGCGACAACGCGGGGCCAAAGAGGTGCGTGAAGACGAAGTTTTGCGCGAGGCCCCGTTCTGAGCGTTCAGCCTTCGCTGCGACCGGAATAAACCAATCGATAAATGCGACAAGGTAGTTCCAGATCAGCATTTCCTGTCGCCTCTGATGACTTTTGCCAAAGTGGGAACCTAGGGTAAGTGGCTTTAAGAATTGGTTTAAGAGACGGTAGATGGATTAACGTGACTTTAAGCGAAACCTGAAAAACTACAGCCGGGGTAGCAATATGTTCGATACCTCCTGCGCTGTGTCGCACCAACTGACCACCGCGGATTTATAAAGATTGATGCACAAGGCGGCCGAATTTCATGAAAGCCAAGCTCGCAAAAATACTTGCCGCGCTCGATCGCCTTGTGAGCTACTTTATTCCGCCCGAGGTCGCGGCTGACCGCGACGCACGGAACCGCGCGCACGTGTTTCTGGTCAGCCATATTCTTGGGCCGTTCATTGGCAACGTCGTTCCTATCGCGCTCTATGTGCTTGATCCGGTGCCAGGATACCAAGTTGCGGTGCTGGCGATTTCGATCACGGCGTTCTGGATCTTCCCGTTCCTGCTGCGGGCCGGCGCCCCTTACAATCCGCTCGCGCTGGTTTCGATCCAGAATCTGATATTTTGTATTCTTTGGAGCTGCTACTTCTACGGTGGAGTGACCTCCCCAACGTTGCCCTGGGTGCTCGTCATTCCGCTGCTCGCATTCTTCTACCTGGGTTCGTCAAAATCGCTTCGCCTGATCGTAATGGTCATGTTCACCGCGAACCTAGCGATCTTCAGCAGTTTCTATTTATTTGGTTACCCGATCAAGAACGACCTGCCGGTCGCGGCAATGCAAGGTCTGGGACTAGTCTCGACCGTCGCCGCGTCGCTCTATGTAGCGATGATGGCGCTCTACTACGCGAAGATACTGGCTTCGCAGACCGAGCTTGAAAGCGAAATGCGCCAGCACATGGCGACCGCATCGGCGCTGCGCCTGGCCACCGAGGAAGCAGAGCGGGCCGGCGCAGCCAAGGCCGAATTCCTCGCCAAGATGAGCCACGAATTGCGAACGCCACTGAACGCGGTGATCGGCTACAGCCAGATCCTCCTGGAACACGCCGAGGATGAAGGCGACAGCGAAAGCATCGCGGATTTAAACAAAATTCACAGCGCCGGCCAGCATCTGCTCAAGCTCGTCAACGAGGTACTCGACCTGTCGAAGATCGAGGCAGGAAAAATGGAGCTCGACCTGGAGGAGACTAATCTCGCCGCACTACTGATCGAGATTGTCGAGGCAGTGAGGCCGGCGGCCAGGAAGAACGGAAACGAGATTTTCTGCACAATCGCTCCAAATCTCGGAACGGCCCTCTGTGACGCCGGCAAATTCCGCAATATGGCCGGTCAATTGCTTGATAACGCGGTAAAGTTCACCCACAACGGCAAGGTCGAGGTTGTGGCAGAACGTCAGCGAGATGGATCATGCGATGATCTCGTGATCCATGTCATCGATACCGGTATCGGCATCGCTCCAGACCAGATCACCAACTTGTTCGAAAAATTCACGGTCGCCGACGACTCCAGCACCAGCAAATACGGCGGCACCGGGCTCGGACTGGCGCTCAGCCAGAAACTCTGCAAGCTGATGGGCGGCGAGGTTTTCGTCGAGAGCGAGCTCGGAAAAGGAAGCTGCTTTACGATCCGGTTGCCGCTGCTCACTGAGCGGCGGAAGGATGCATTCGCTTCCGCTACGCTCGTCCCCGCTGCTTACGGATTTGCTCTGCAATCGACCGCGAAAACCAGCAATGCATAAGATCTTGCTTGTTGAGGACAACGAGATCAACCGGGACATGCTGACGCGGCGCCTGCGGCGGCACGGTTTCTCGGTTTGTTGCGCTCACGACGGCGCGGCGGGCGTAACGATGGCCGCGAGCGAGATGCCGGATCTGATCCTGATGGATGTCGCGTTGGGCGAGATGGACGGCTGGGAAGCGACCCAATTGATCAAGGCCAATCCTGTAACATCCGCAATCCCGATCGTTGCGTTGACGGCCCACGCGCTCGCCAGCGACCGCGACAAGAGCGTGGAGGTCGGGTGTTCCGATTTCGATACCAAACCGGTCGACATGCAGCGGTTGCTGGGCAAAATTCGAGCCTGTCTGCCCGCCATTAAACGCAAAAACGCCCTCGCGTGACTGCTGGTAAGAATGGCGTTGTCAGACCGCTAGACCAGCCCGCGGGCATCAGTACTTCGCAACAAGTGGGCCTCCCCGGTTAAACTTGCAATTCACGCCCACGATCGCTGTCTGGATCTTGAGCCTGAGCGCGTGGGTATCCACCAACGCGCCGGCAGCCCAAACCCCGGAACTTTTGTTTTGGGCACTGGCGGACTGGCGAACTCGTCGAATTGATGGGCCAGGAACCAAATACTAACATGGTGAACAAAACATATCTAAAAGCCAACTCATATCGAATCGAAACCTACCGGATATTAATTTCCCCCCAGGTATCGTTCTCCCAAACGGCAACATTAAAAAAATGTCGAACAGGGATAAAGCGATGTCAGACATCACCAACGCCTATATTCCGCCTGCCGCCTTGACCGGCAGCATGAGAGACTTCCGCGTGCCCTGTGGAGCGGACCTTCTCGGACGCACCGAAGGCTTTTTCAAGTGGCAAAACCTGCGCCGTCAAAACGGCCTCTGGCCATTTTCCCGCGCGACCGAAGACGGACCTAATACGGTTTGCTGGGCGCAGGACGACAGCGGAAACAAGATGCGCGGCGTCAATTTTGCCTCGCAGGACTACCTGAGTTTGTCTTCCCATTCCAAAATTAAGGCGACCGCCAAGGAAACCATCGAACGCTGTGGCGTGCACAGCGCGGGTTCGCCGGCGCTGGTCGGCAACACCTCCTACTCGGTCGCGCTTGAGCGCAAGATCGCCGACTTCCTAAAAATGGAGCAAGCGGTGCTGTATCCGACGGGTTGGGCCGCGGGTTTCGGCGTGATCAAGGGCTTGGTCCGGTCGGCCGACCATGTGGTCATGGACATGTTGTCGCATTCCTGCCTGCAGGAGGGCGCCCATGCCGCCACCAACAACATTCACCTGTTCCGTCACCTCGATAACGAATATTGCCGGAACATCCTGACCAAGATCAGGGCGAAGGACAAAGAAAACGGCATTCTGGTCGTTACCGAGGCCCTGTTCTCGATGGACTCGGATACGCCGGATTTGGCTGGCCTTCAGGCGCTCTGCCACGAGTTCAACGCCACCTTGGTGGTCGACGTCGCGCACGATCTGGGCTGTCTCGGCGACGAAGGCCGCGGCCACATCGGCCTGCAGAACATGCTGGGCAAGATCGATATCGTGATGGGCAGCTTCTCCAAGACCTTTGCGTCAAATGGCGGCTTCGTCGCTTGCAAGAGCCGGGCGGTGAAGGAGTATCTCCGCTTCTACAGCGCGCCAGCGACATTCTCGAATGCGCTTTCGCCCGTACAGGCGGCGACTATCCTGAAAGCCTTCGAGATCGTCGACTCTGTGGAGGGCCGCGTGCAGCGCCTGGCATTGATGGCAAACGTCCTCAGTCTTCGTCATCAACTGCGTCAAGCTGGCCTCGACTATTACGGCGATCCCTCCGCAATCGTCTGCGTCAAGATGGGAACGGAAGGCCTCGCCCGTCTCGTCAGCAGGCGATTGCCCAAACTGGGACTGGTCGCCAATCTGGTTGAATTTCCGGCGGTCCCGAAGGGCGCCGCGCGTATCCGGATGCAGGTGATGGCCAATCACTCGGAAAGGAACATCGGCGACGCCGTCCGGATCCTCAAGAACGCCCGGGTGCAAGCCGAAGCGGAATTCGAGGCTATTAGCCAGCCGGCCGAGGTTCAACAGCGGGCTGTGGCCTGAGGATAACGCGGCGGCCCGCCTATTCGAATGGGCAGGGGTGGCGCACTTTCAGAGGGAGAACCTCTGGCCGGCGGCTTTTGTCCGAGGCAGAGGCAATTTACTTCTTCTTTTTCTTTTTGCCCTTCGTCATAGACTTCGACATGCCACCCTTGGCGTCGGTGGCCATCGGTGCGGTTGAATCGGAGCCAGACTTTGCTGCTGCACCACCACTGGTGCCGCTTGCGCCGCCCGTTTGCGCCGAGGCGCTGAGTGCAGAAAACATCAGCACGATGGCGGCCATTGGAATGATCAATGCGCGCATATGGACTCCCGTAAAATGAGTGTCGGTCGGAAGAGACCGCTTGTTCTAACGGGTCTGACCCGCCCAGGTTCCGTGCAGGCCGCCCAAAGAGAACCCGCCGGCGTTGAAGGCTCCCATTTTGCGCATTAGCCCTAGGCGACCGGCAGCGACTGCTGCTCTCGAAGCTATGCCGGCATCGCCCGGGCACAAACGCCGGCGTCTGGGAAGCGGAATCAGTCCGCGTCGTCCTCTTGGGTCATCACCTCACAAGCATCGGGCAGCCGGGTCTTGGAGATCCATAATCTGTTCGCCCAGAGGGTGATGTTTACTGAGCAGCGCCTGCAGCGGGTCTGTGGGCGTTGACGGCTCAATAATGCCATCTGTAGCCGCCGCTTACGCGAGCGTGACGCGCACCGCTCCGCCGTAGCCCCGCGCCGGTTATCCACAGTGTCTACCGGCCAACTCTGGCGGCGCTGGGCTCGGCCCGCTAGGGTTGGCACTGGGGGGATTGCCATGGCCGATTGGAAAACTGAACTTGATGCGCTCGTCAAAGAAACGATGGCGTTTGCGAAGGGCCTTCGAGGCGAGACCCCTATGCCGCGCACCATCGTCGAATCGTCCGATCGCGAGGAGATCAGGCAGCGCGTCGCCAATTTCAGGGCGCATCAGCAGCGGTTCAACAGAGAGTTGGAGGAGTATGCCTCGTCGGAATGGAGGCGGATATTGGCGTCTCAGCGTGAAGCTGCAGGGAAAAGGCCTTGCTTCTAGCATAACCCGGCGGAGAGGCCCGGAGGTGCCGCAGCGGCGCGGTGCGGATGGAGAATGGTCATCGGGTTAGAACTAACCGCCTTATGTTGCACCGGAGCAACATCTTTCTGGGTGGAACTCGGGTAATTCTGGTAATAATCATGATTCGCGCGGGGGTCATTTCTGGAGGGGTTCGATGAAGAGGTTTTTTCTGGGTGTGGTTGGTCTCGTCGCGCTGGGCTTGGCTGCTCCCGCCTGGGCCGCCGATCTCGCGCCGCGTCCTTACACGAAGGCGCCGCCTCCCATGATGGCTGCGATCTATGACTGGAGCGGCTTCTACATCGGCGCCAACGGCGGTTGGGGATCCAGCCGCAAGTGCTGGGACGCCGGAACCTTTGGTCCTGTTTTCATCGGTGATGAAGGTTGCCATGATGCAACCGGCGGCGTTGCCGGTGGCCAGGTTGGTTATCGCTGGCAAAGCAGCGCCTGGGTCTTCGGGCTTGAAGCGCAGGGCGATTGGGCGGACCTTCGCGGCTCCCAAATAAACAACGCGATCTTCCTGCGCACTCCTGGAGACGTAACAAACCGTTCCAAGATCGACGCTTTCGGCCTATTCACCGGACAAGTCGGTTATGCCTGGAACAACGTCATCTTCTACGTCAAGGGCGGCGCAGCTGTAACGCGCGATAATTACGAAGCTATCACCACCATCGGCGGTACCGTAGGTGCCAGAGCGACCGAAACCCGGTGGGGTGGAACGGTTGGTACCGGACTTGAGTTTGGCTTTGCGCCGAATTGGTCCCTCGGCGTCGAATACGATCACCTTTTCATGGGCAACCGGACCCTTGGCTTTTACTCTACCGGGATTATCCCGCTTGTTGGGCCAGCAGGCACTTTGGTAGGGACCGACCGCATCGTTCAGGATGTCGATTTGGTCACGGTGCGTGTGAACTACCGTTGGGGTGGTCCAGCTGTCGGGAGGTACTGACATCGCCCAGGCTGATGTTAAAAAGGCAAATGAGCTGTAAAACGCGTCAGCGTTCCGCGAGCCTCAGATCATCTTGCGTCTTTTGAAAAGCTTGGTGGTGTGCGCAGTCAAATACGAACCGGTCTCGACCCGCAAATCCCAGATAAGGGCCGATTTGCAGGGACTTTTCACCAAAAACGGCTGTTTTTGGAAACTTTGCCTGAGTTTTGTGTGGACGTTCATAGGCTTGGCAGCAAATTCCCTAAGATC